>Ga0310120_10004226_pt1 | contig 10113 bp, 10 predicted proteins | sample CB27_AW_983_MG_FD_203506 | JGI IMG/M metagenome (GOLD analysis project Ga0310120, IMG submission 203506) | Marine microbial communities from Western Arctic Ocean, Canada - CB27_AW_983 | ecosystem: Environmental > Aquatic > Marine > Oceanic | place: Canada: Western Arctic Ocean | collected... | reverse complement strand
ATGCCTTCCCCAGCGAATGAATGGTGGATTTGGCAGGGATTCGTGGGGATTGAGACCGCTGTCAACACCGGTGCCCTGTTTGGAGTCGGTCAGGACATGGTCATCTTCTTCGCCGTCGTCTCGTTAATCGCCGTCGCCGGGATCCTCTACTGGGTGTTGTGGGGAGGTGCGACTAGCCATCTGACCGTGGTGACCGCCCTGGGGATGATCATGGGCGGGATTCTGGGAAATCTTTACGATCGATTGGGGTTTTGGGGGATCCGGGGCGTACGGGATTGGATCTTGTTGCGATACAAGTCCTTTACGTGGCCCAACTTCAACATTGCCGACAGCCTGCTCGTGATCGGTGCAATTCTGTTGGTCTGGCATGCCTACCGAGATCAACAGTCAACCGATCAGCCGCTGGGTTCGGACCAGGCGGCGGATGCCGAGCCACAACTGTCCGCTAGCGGAAATGGCCCACAATCGGCATCGCAGTGAGGAACCGACGTCATGATCACGGTTAACGATCAGTCCCGTTATGAGCTGGCTTGCCAGATCGCCCGTGAGGCTGGCAAAGCGACATTGGCCCACTTTACCAGGCCGCTGGAGGTCCAACGGAAAAGCGACGACAGTCCAGTGACGATCGCGGACCAACAAGCCGAACGCCTGCTGCGGCAACGAATCGAGGACCACTTTCCAGACGACGGTATCATTGGCGAGGAGTATGGGGAAAAGGGTGGGACCAGTCGATTTCGCTGGATTTTGGATCCCATCGACGGAACCAAGTCGTTCATTACCGGCGTTCCGCTCTACGGTACATTGGTAGGGCTTCAGCACGAGGAACAGAGTTACGCTGGGGTGATCTACATTCCGGCGCTGGACGAAGGCGTCCAGGCCGCCAAGGGTGGCGGGGCATGGCACTGGCGCGGGCAAGACGCCCCTGTGCTAGCTCAGGTCGCGGAGGAGATGACGCTGGATAACGGGGCCTTTCTGACCAGCGAACGGTCAGATTTTGACGAGCGAGGCGCGGGCGAGGTTTATCTGGAGCTAGAAAAAAAAGCCCGACTGACCAGAACTTGGGGCGATTGCTACGGTTATCTTTTAGTCGCCACGGGGCGAGCTGCACTCATGGTCGATCCGATCATGTCTGTTTGGGACGCGGCGGCCATCCAGCCGATTTTGGAGGAGGCTGGGGGAACCTTTACCGATTGGGCTGGCGTTCCCCGCGTTGACGGCGACGAAGGGATAGGCACGCACGCCGGTGTTCTCAAAACTGTACTGGAGATCACCCGCGGCCATGTTGCGGGTTGATTCAATCGGTTGGTGCCCATCATTGGGCCCCTTGAGTCCCTGATTCCACTTTGCGTGCCGCCCATTCCGGTTGCCGGCCCTGTTTGAAATGATATACTGGCATGTTTTCCCAACCTAGAATATCGAATGCAGTTCAGTTAGCAGGTGGCGTCATGGCTCGGATTTGCGAAATTTGTGGCAAGCGATCTCAGATGGGCAATTCCGTTGAGACGCGTGGTAAAGCGAAATACTTGGGTGGGGTCGGTACGAAGATCACTGGCATTACCCGTCGTCAATTCAAGCCGAACCTACAACGAGTCAAGATTCAAACGGCCAACGGCGGAACCAAGGCGGCTCGCGTCTGCACCCAGTGCCTCCGCAGCGGTGCCGTTAAGAAAGCGGTTCGACGGAAGCCGTTCCAACTGGACGCCCCTCAGACCGCGGATAAGGGAGCCAAACCGCCTGGCGAACGTGCGGTAGCCAAATCTTGAGTGGGCCTCCCTCGCGGCCGGCCACGAACCCCGGTCAGAACTGCACGCGCCCACAGAACGGTTCCGCTCCAGGTCGCGCCCGCTTTCTCTAATCGATCTGGGCGCGTTACAATCGGTGGCGCGGTGGTCGATGGTCCCTCGAAGTTAGATTCATGGCTCTAAGCAAAGACGACGTCCGTAAGGTTTCCCTGTTGGCTCGGCTCCAACTCTCCGACGAAGAGTTGGATGTGATGACCTCGCAGCTGGGGGAAATCGTCCAATACGTGGACCAGCTTGCGGAATTGAATACCGACGATGTCGAACCGATGGCCCACGCGGTTGAGTTGGTCGATGTCCTGGTTGACGATCATCCTCGTGACAGTTTGCCGCGCGAAGCCGCCTTGGCGAACGCGCCAAAAAAGGACGACGAATGCTATCGTGTGCCTGCCGTTTTGGGCGAGTGAGCCGAACTCCAATGCACCAACATGTCCCCCGCTCTGATTGACCAATCCGCCACCAGCCAGCTGGAACGAATCCAAGCGGGCAAGTTGACCAGCTCCGAGTTGACGCGCGCGTATCTGGATCGCATAGGTGACAAAGACGACTCCGTCGGCGCTTTCCTACGGGTCGACGCGGCCGCGGCCATGGCCACGGCCGCAGAGATAGACCAGCGGCGTGAGGCGGGAGAGAAAGTAGGCCGGTTGGCTGGCTTGCCCGTGGCCACTAAGGACATCCTCTGCAGTCGCACGGAGAAGACGACCTGCGGCTCTCGGATGCTGGAGAATTTCTCGCCTCCCTACGACGCCACCGTGATTGATCGGCTGCGACGGGCCGATGCAGTGCTGATCGGACGTACGAACATGGACGAGTTCGCCATGGGTGGTTCCACTGAAAACTCCGCGTTGGGAACGACGCGCAACCCGTGGAATTTGGATTGCGTGCCGGGTGGTTCCAGTGGTGGCGCGGCGGCCTGTGTCGCGGCGTCGATGGCTCCCTTGTCGATCGGCACGGATACTGGCGGCTCGATCCGTCAACCCGCTTCGTTTTGTGGCGTGGTCGGCCTCAAACCAACTTACGGACGTGTGAGCCGCTACGGATTGGTCGCTTTTGCCAGCAGCCTGGACCAGGTGGGCCCACTCTCGTCCTGCGTCGAGGATGCCGCCTTGCTCTTGGAGGTGATCGCTGGACATGACGCCCGTGATTCGACTTCCGCGCCGGTCAACGTGCCCGCCTACAGTGCGTCCGTCGACAAACCGTTGGAAAACCTGCGGCTCGGTGTCGTCGACGAGCACCTCGGCGAAGGAGTCGATGGGGATGTGGCGTCCGCGGTACGAGAAGCGATTAAAGTGTACGAATCATTGGGTGCCAAAATAGTGGATGTATCGCTGCCACACAGCCGCTATGGCATTGCGACGTATTACATCATCGCGCCGAGCGAAGCTTCCAGCAACCTCGCTCGTTACGACGGAGTCCAATACGGCTATCGCACCGATGAGAAGGCGATGTATGCCGAATTGGACGAAGAGCGCCAGCGGGTCGAGGCGGCAGGTGGAGATCCCGAGGAGGTCGACAGTCCGTTGGTTCGAATGTTCCGGCGCACGCGCAGCGAGGCGTTTGGTCCCGAAGTCAAACGACGCATTATGCTGGGTACTTACGTGCTGAGTGCCGGTTATTATGACGCCTATTACCTCAAGGCCCTCAAAGTCCGCCGCTTGATTCGCGATGACTATGACATGGCACTCGAACAAGTCAATTTCATTTTGGGTCCCGTGAGTCCGACACCCGCTTTTCGCGCCGGCGAGCGCGCCGACGATCCATTGGCCATGTACCTCGGGGACCTTTTTACCGTCACCGGGAATCTGGCCGGGATCCCGGGAATCTCCGTCCCGTGTGGATTTACACAGTCGAGTTTGCCAGTTGGGCTGCAACTGCAAGGGCGGCCGTTTGATGAAGAGCGGTTGCTGCGGGCGGCCTACATGTTCCAACAGGCGACGGATTGGCACCAGCGGAGGGCACCGCTGTGAGCGACGACCTAAAGCGGGACATCATTATCGGTTTGGAAGTGCACGTGCAGCTCGCGACGAAAAGCAAACTGTTCTGTCGCTGCGGAACCCAGTTCGGGGCGCCGCCGAATACCCAAACATGTCCAGTCTGTATCGGCATGCCGGGTTCGCTTCCCGTTATGAACCGCGAGGCCTATGCGTTGGCTCTGAAGACGGCCGTGGCGCTGAATTGCGAGATACCGGAGAGGACCAAATGGGATCGCAAGCAGTATTATTATCCGGATTTGCCCAAGGGGTATCAAATCAGCCAATTCGATAGACCCATGTCGTCCGATGGCTGGTTGGAAATCCGTGACGCCAAGGGCCGTTTTGAGTCCAAGCGGGTCGGCATCACCCGTGCGCACCTGGAAGATGACGCTGGTAAAAGCATGCACGATGAGGCGGCGGGGAAGGCGGACAGTCGGATTGACTTGAATCGCACCGGTACGCCGCTACTGGAAATTGTCAGCGAGCCCGACATGCGGTCAGCGTTGGAGGCACGTGCCTACCTGGACGAACTCAAGCTGCTGCTGACCTACCTGGGCGTCTCCGATTGCAACATGCAAGAAGGCAGCTTGCGGGTGGACGCCAATGTGAATCTGCATCTACATCTTCCCAAAGGCAAGATCGCCACGCCGATCGTGGAGATTAAGAACATGAACAGCTTTCGGGCGGTGGAGCGGGCGTTGGATTACGAAGTTGATCGCCAGCTTGAAGTCTGGGAAGAAACGGGACAGAAGTTGGGAGACGTCCCCAAGCAGACCCGTGGCTGGGATGATCAGGCGGAGGTGACGAAGGGCCAGCGTAGCAAGGAAGAGTCCAGTGACTATCGTTACTTCCCGGATCCCGATTTGGTGCCAGTTGTCTGTACTCCGCGGCAGGTGGATCAGGTTCGCGCGTCCTTGCCAGAGCCGCCGGCGGCGATTCGTGATCGATTGGCCCAACAATACGGCCTGTCTCAGTACGATACCGATGTGATCGTCAACCAGGGCAGGGGGGTCGTCGAGTATTTCGAGGCGGCCAGCGACCAGTCGGGTGACGGCAAGCAAGTGAGTAACTTTGTCCGACGTGACGTGCTGCGTCGCCTCAAGGAAGACGAGTTGGAGATCGCCGACTTCCCCGTGACCGCCAGCGGATTGGCCGAGCTCGTCTCCAACATCCAGGCTGGAGACCTTGATAGCTCCCGCGCGGCGGATGTCTTCGACCAAATGTACAAGACCGGCGTGAGCGCCGGTGAGGCAGCCGCGGCCTTGGGAATCGAAAAAGTCGATCAAAGCGAAATGATCGATCTCTGTAGGCAGCTCTTGGAAGCCAATCCCAAAGTCCTGGCGGATTTACAGGCCGGCAAGCAGAAAGCGATCGGTGCCCTAATTGGCCAAGCTAAGAAACAGAATCCGAATGCCAGTCCCAATGACGTGCGGCGGATCTGCATGAAATTGGTGGAAGACGGATTTGACGGCGGCGAACTCCCAGAGATAGAACTCCCAACATGACCAACGAAGTGCGGAAACGCTGTTACCAATGTTTTCGTCCTGTGTCTCTCTGTTTCTGCGAGGCGATTCCACGGATCGACAATCGCACGGACGTTTTGATTCTGCAGCATGTTGGCGAGCGATTTCACCCCTTTAATACGGGACGGATTGTGCGGAAAGCGTTGCGACGCTGTCGTCTGATTTCCGGTCACAATCAGCGTTTGGGGATCAATCACTTGCCAATTCAGGCTAATGCCGGCCTCCTGTATCCGCGTGAAGACGCTCCATTGTTGACCGAACTGTCTGCCGCCGAGCGACCGGACCAGTTGGTGGTCATCGATGGTACTTGGCATCAGGCGAGGACGATTGTTCGCGATGTCCCTCAACTCTGGGATCTGCCATGCTATCGATTGGCGCCTTCCGCGCCCGGGCGGTACCGGATTCGACGGGAACCCGATGTACGGAGTCTCTCAACCTTGGAGGCCACGGTCGCGGCGCTGCAAGCCTTGGAGCTCCACACGGTCGGTTTGGATCAGTTACTGTCTGCCTTCGACAAAATGGTGGAGAATCAATTGGGATATCCCGCCAGTCATGCGGTGCGGAGGCAAAAAAAAACGTGCCAATCCTGGCCCGGCCATCTTCCCAAGGCATTGTTTCAGAATCCCGACAGTTTGGTCGTTGCCTACGGCGAAGCGACCCCCGGCCGACCAGGGCAACGTACGACCACGCGCTTACCGCTGAACTGGGTCGCCCAACGCCTCGGCACGGCGGACCGATTCTCCCGCCAATTGCGGCAGCAAGAACCCGTTTCCGACGCGATATCAAAGCACATGCGGCTCTCGGACGAGGATCTCGCCACGGCCGTATCTCAGGCCGAGTTCTGCCACCGATGGAATCGTTTCATTCGACGCAATGATGTCCTGATCGTCTACCACCAGAGGACCTACGATCTCCTGCGGCATATCGGGGCCGCGCAGCCACGTTGTTTGGTTCTCAAGTCGATATTTCGAAAGCGGCGAACCGGCTTTCGCTCCCTGGAAGCACTCATAGCGGCCGAGGGGGTGACGCTTCCGGCCTCCCAGCACAAAAACCGCGCACATCAGCGGCTCGATATGGTCTTAGCGCTGGTCGAGCGCCTGCGGACGCCGTAACCGTTTCGAAACGGGTCGTTGGTTGGAAATCGGTCGTGTGAGGAAGATTAAACCGACGTCGATCGGGATGGCATGAGGTGGGCGCCCGAAAATGGACCCCCAATGCCTAAACAGACCGGCTGTTGACGGGCGCGCCAAGCAGCGTTGGCTCGGCAAGTTGGCGCTGGAGTCGATCGCTGATCGCGGCTATCGTGTAGTTACTTTCACACACATCGAGCCTTGCTCCCATGACTACCTTGGATCGCATCATCACGCTCACCTCCGATTTCGGCACCGACAGTCCCTACGTTGCGCAGATGAAGGCTGCGATTCTGCAGGTCAATCCACGCGCCAATTTAATCGATATCACCCATGCAATTCCGCCTCAAGATATCCACCAGGCAGCTTGGGTTCTAGTGGATGGCTGCCACCTATTCCCCCCCAAGACCGTTCACTTGGTCGTGGTGGATCCTGGCGTAGGTAGTGATCGCCATCTGTTGGCCGTGATGACGAATGATCAGTATTTCGTCTGTCCCGATAATGGATTGCTGACGGGATTGCTGGCTGACACGGAAACGACCCACATTCATCGCCTGGAACATCCGATCTATTGGCGTCGCGACCCATCCAACACATTTCACGGTCGAGACATCATGGGACCGGTGGCCGCGCATCTGAGTTTGGGCGTAGGGATCGAGCAACTCGGTCCACCGCTGGAAACATACCGGCGAATCGCCTGGCCTCAGCCGCGCGTCATCGATTGTGAGATACGCGGAACGGTCCAGTCGATCGACGCATTTGGGAATCTGATCACGGAGATACCAGCGGCCCTGCTCCAGGAGGTGATGGGTGGTGTGGCAATCACTGTCGAGGTCGCTGGGCAGCAAATCCAATCGCTGGCGAGACACTACGCTCAGTCGGAAGTCGGTGCCACGGTGGCTCTGATCGGCTCCCACGGGCGGCTCGAGGTAGCCGTCGTAGGCGGGCATGCGGCGCGGTCCCTGGAGACCCAGGTTGGGGCAGAAGTGCGTGTTCACCGCCAAAAATGCCCTTAATTTGCTTGCTTTGTGTCTGTTGGCGTCGAACGAACGATCTCCTTTTCGATCGACGAAGCCATGGCACTTTGTGATTCGGTTGGCCGAGCCGGGCTAAATCTCTAGAATGGTAGCCAATCCGGTCGAGGTTTCTCGGGTGTTCAGTACTGGCGAACCACCGAACGTAAGGTACTGGCGAACCACCGAACGTAAGGTACTGGAGAGCCACCGAACGTAAGGTACTGGCGGACCTGGGAGAAACCGGCGGCCCTGGGAAAATCAGCCCCGTGGTAAATAACTAAGCATGGCGAACAAGTTAACAGGGAAAATTGTCGACGTGTCGGCGACCGGCGACTTGGTTAGCGACATTTCCGCGGGCCAACTGGAGGCGGTCCCGCGCGATGAAAGGGTTTCCATTCAGTGCGACGGCCATACAACGATCGGGATCTTTGCCGCCGGTCACCAGGAGCCGGAAATGACCTTTCTGGCCATACTCAATGAAGACAGTCGACTACAGATCAGTCTTGTCGGTGCCAACGCGGCCGATTTCTTGGGGATTAAAGTCGGGTCGGACGTGATGGTCAAGTGGTAGTTCAAGCATTATCGCGCCAGCGCACTTTTAGAGAGCTGCCTGAAGTCTGGATAGTCGAATGACGGCTCGCCCACGTTTTCTTCTTCTGCAAGTCCGCAACCAGGACGACGATATGCGGACTCAGGAAGTCCGCTGTTTTGCCGACGCATTGGACATCGATCCTGACGACATTGAGGTGTTAGACCTTTTGAATCAGTGGCCCTCCGCCGCGCAATTGGCGCGCCACGACGCAGTTTTCATTGGCGGGAGTGGACACTATTCAGCGGTCGGAAAAGAACCGTGGTTGGACTTCGCGTTGGATGTGATGCGTTTGATTCACGACCAGAAGAAGCCGACCTTCGCATCGTGTTGGGGCTTCCAGGCGTTCTCTCGGGCGATGGGAGGGCAAGTGGTCAAGGATTCAGACATGGCCGAAGTGGGTACCAACCGCGTGACCCTCACGGACGTTGGCCGCAACGATCCGATCTTCGCGCCCTCCGGTGAATCGTTCCTGGCGCCCATGGGTCATGAGTACTCCGTGACGCGGATTCCCGCGGATGCAATCCTGCTGGCCTCGACCCAGCGATGTCCCAACCAGGCACTGCGTTTTGTAGATCGGCCCATCTACGCAACCCAATTCCATCCGGAGTTGACCACGGACCGATTGCTGGAACGAATTCGGATTTATCCAGAGTATATCGAGCGGATCACTGGAATCGCGTATGATGATTTTGTCAAGGATTGCCACTCCGTCGCCCAGGCCAACGCGATCTTGCCACGCTTTGCGAACCATGTTTTAGGATGACGACCGTTTTGCTCCACCTGCATGACCAGGTCTCGGCTGCCGCTGAGCGAATTCACCAGGCGTCCTCGTTCTCACCCAAGGTCGGAATCATCCTGGGCACGGGATTGGGCCACTTTGTCGATCATGTCGAGGTCCGCGTCGAGATTCCCTATGACCAGATCCCGCATTTTCCGCGGTCGACAGCCATGGGCCATCAAGGTCGGCTGGTCATCGGTTCGGCCAACAGCGTGCCCCTGTTGGTCATGCAAGGGCGATGTCACCTGTATGAAGGCTACTCGCCCCAACAGATTACCTTGCCAGTTCGGGTGATGAGAGAGTTGGGAGTCGAGTTGCTGATTGTGTCCAATGCCAGTGGCGGATTGAATCCCCAATTTCGGTCGGGTGACATTATGTTGATTGACGACCACATCAATCTAATGTTCGACAATCCCCTCTTCGGTGTGAACGACGACCGTCTCGGGCCGCGATTTCCCGACATGAGCTCGCCCTACGACCCCGGCCTCATCGAGTTGGCCATGGCGTCCGCGCGACGGCACGGATTCACGGCCCATCGTGGTGTCTACGCAGCGCTATCAGGCCCCTGCTACGAGACCCGAGCCGAATACCGGCTCTTGCGTAAGCTTGGCGCGGATGTCGTCGGGATGTCGACCGTCCCTGAAGTCATTGTGGCCGTCCACGCGGGAATGCGAGTGATGGCTCTCAGCGCGGTGACGAATCTATGCCGTCCTGACCAGCTCGACAAGACGTCGGGGGAAGAGGTGGTCCAAACCGCTCAGGATGCCGCACCGAAGATGAGGGACCTTGTTTTGGGTGCGTTGGCCAATGTGAGTGAGACCTCCGCACCGTGAACCCAGCCTTCATCATAGCCCGCAAACGAGACGATCACGCTTTGAGCCAAGAGGAGATCGGATTCTTTGTGCGCGGCTTTGCGGACGGCTCTATTCCTGACTATCAGATGTCGGCGCTGGCCATGGCCATCTTTCTACGTGGCATGTCGACCGTTGAGACCTCCGAGCTGACTCGTTGGATGTTGGCCTCGGGTGTCACGTTGGATTGGCCCGCGGATGGTGTCCCGCGTGTCGACAAACATTCGACCGGAGGTATTGGCGATAAAGTCTCCTTGATCCTGGCACCGCTGTTGGCAGGTGCCGGCTTGCGGGTACCGATGATCTCCGGCCGTGGATTGGGGGCTACCGGTGGAACGTTGGACAAGCTCGAGGCCATCGCTGGGTTTCGGACCGATCTATCGATTGACGAAATGAAATCGGTGGTAGCGGATGTCGGTTGTGTTATCACGGGGGCATCCAGCGAGCTCGC
>Ga0310120_10004224_pt1 | contig 10115 bp, 10 predicted proteins | sample CB27_AW_983_MG_FD_203506 | JGI IMG/M metagenome (GOLD analysis project Ga0310120, IMG submission 203506) | Marine microbial communities from Western Arctic Ocean, Canada - CB27_AW_983 | ecosystem: Environmental > Aquatic > Marine > Oceanic | place: Canada: Western Arctic Ocean | collected... | reverse complement strand
CTCACGCAATGTCTGGGGATGCTCGGCTGCATATTCAGCTACCTCGTTTAGCCGCTGGATAACCGTCCGCGGGTCTATGTCGTCAAACAAATCGCCGTCGTGAATCCCAGCCAGAACAGCCAGTGCCCGTGCCCACCCCCATCGACGCCGACCTATCCCCAAAACTTCTTTGGCGTTACGTCTGGACGGCTGTAGACCGGCACACTGCATTGTGTACAGCCCTTTGGCGTCTAGTTCGGCCCTCTCTGCCAGCCCTCTCTGTCAGCCATGAATAGGACGGTTTTTGACGGCGTATAGAACACCGCAATCTGTCCACTTCCAGCTGGTTTTGAGCCAGCACCGCCGACATTCTGGATAGATTCGCATTCAGTTTCATGTTCTCTTTTTGGAGTTCCTCAAGTACCATAGCTGATGTGTCAGCGCCCTGGTAGTCGTTCAAAACCTGGTCAAGTAGTGCTTTGATCATTCATCCCCAAATACTGTGCCCTGGTAATCTCCAGATAGGTCGTCAACGCCATTTTCTTGAGTTCGTGGGTCTGATCAAGTTCCTTTTCCCGGAGGTCGGTAGCCGCATCGATGCGGTGTCGCTCTACCCCGTTCCTGCTATGCTCAAATTCCTGTCTATTCAGCCGGATGAATGTAGCTGCCGTGAGCGCAGAGACCCCAATCAGCAAGTAAGGCCAGGATAAGCCCATCAACCAAACGACACCCGCTGTCAGCACAAGCCAGACGATTGTCATAGGCAAGAGCCGGATAACCTGTCCCTTTGCGCGGCTGCACGGGTGTGGCGTATTTCTCACTTCCGCCGATGCTGTTGTAGAGCGCTGGGTCAACCGTCACCAGATGGCCGCCTGTACCCTCGCTTACTCTCACTGCCTCAACCCTGAGCGCCTTGCGCAGAGAGGCAGCGAGAGTGAGAGGTGCTCGGCTGCTGCCCGGCAGCGCCTGGTCAGCGCTCAAGCCCTCGCCAGTGATCACTCTGGCAATCACCTGCTCTGCCCAAATGGCAAAATCTCTCACGTTTTTTGCCATTGCACACCCTTTCAATCCTTTGCACCGCTTTATTTTACAAATGATTTGGTATAGACTCAATCCTGAGCCGCTCAGCAGCGCCCTGGTGAGGCTTTTCGCCTGCCCCTGCACTCTTTTGCCCTGAATACTCTCAAATCGCCCCACAGGCCCGCTATTTGGTGAGCGCTCGCAAAGGCTACAAGCCCTCTCAGTATGCTGTGATACATCAAGCCTTTGCATTAGATAGGTAAAAAAACATAATGCCAGAAGGTAAAATCTACACGCCGGCAGAGGCTGCTCAGCACACCAATTGCAGCGCTGCCACAATCAGACGGTACTCTGATCGGTTTGCAAAGTATCTCAGCCCGGCTGCCTCACCTGGCAAGGGTAAACCTCGCTTATATTCGACTCGCGACGTTTACGCATTGCAGGCAATCAATTGGCTCAGCCAGCAGCAACTCACCTATGAGCAGATTGAGGTTGAGCTCGAGCAGGCAGAGCCATTGCCCGATAATCTCACCCTTGAGCCAGAGCCAGGTGCTGAGCCAGAATTGCCGGCACCGTTTGCTGTAATGCAGCAGCAAGCAGAGGCAATGCAGCGCTTGGCCGATAATACCGCCTACCTGCAATCAATGAGCAGCCAAATCACTACACTGGCCAGCACACAAGCAGAGCAGAGCGCTCAAATCACCACACAGGCCCAGCAGCTCACCACACAAGAGCAGCGCCTGGCTGCTCAACTCGCTGCTCAGGATCAGCACCTCGAGCGCCTGAAAGAAGAGGTGCAGGCTGCCACAAAAAACCGTATCAACCCTGTGCTGCTGGTTGCCATAGGTGCCATACTGGCCCTGGCCGCTGTAGGCATTACTTTCTGGCTCACGTGAGCAGGGTAACAAAAAACCCCACCGGATAACCGATGGGGTGTCTATGTGCGTCGATGCGGGGATTCTGGTAGAATCTTCCACAGGTCTGCCGATGCCACTGCGTCGGTTTGACTCAGGAACGGGTAGACGTTTGTAGCGTCTGCTCGTTCTGTATTTATTCAGTTGTTGGTTGGCACTCTATCACCAGCGTCGGGAAAGTGCAAACTGTGAAAATCAGCGCCGGGTTATCCCCAGGCCTTGCAGCTAAGGGAGCAAAACAACGCCCCGCTCCCGCCCACTTCAAATTCCTTCCCACAGACCACACAAGCCACTGTGAGCGCCGCTGTTGGCTGTTTAGCCCTGTGAGCCGCTACTAAACACTTGGGCGTGCAATAGACGCTGTTGGAGTGCTTGGGCGTGTACGTCTGCCCACAATATGTCTGCCCACAGTGAGCACAGATCTGCATGAACCACCCTTCCCCCTCAGTAATCGTCACAGAAAACAATCACGTTTTCAGGATACGCCGGATGGGGCGAAACGTCAAGCGCCCATTTCACTTGGTTGCCCATCCTCCTCAGTTGTCTTTTCTTTTCATATCTTCATCGTTCCAAAGGTGGGTTCTGTATGAAAAAGCGCAATCCGATTGTCTTTTTGACAGCTACCGTTACGTTCATGGTTTTGCTGGTGATGGGCGGAAGCACGCTGCTTCCGGCGCTCGCGCTCGAAGCAGCCCCTTATTACCATACTCAATGGGGCAATCGGGGTAGTGGCGACGGTCAGTTTCAACAACCCTCTGGTATAGCCATAGACAGCAGTGGTAATGTTTATGTAGCGGATACTCTTAACTCTCGCATCCAGAAGTTTGATAGCGATGGTGTTTTTGTGACCAAATGGGGCAGTGAGGGCAGCGGCGATGGCGAGTTCCAGTACCCCGGCGATATAGCCATGGACAGCAGTGGTAATGTTTATGTAGCGGATACTCTCAACTCTCGCATCCAGAAGTTTGATAGCGATGGTGTTTTTGTGACCAAATGGGGCAGTGAGGGCAGCGGCGATGGCGAGTTCCAGTACCCCGGCGATATAGCCATGGACAAAATCAATAGCGGTAATGTTTATGTAGCGGATACTTTCAACCATCGCATTCAGAAGTTTGATAGCGACGGTGTCTTTCTAACCAAATGGGGCAGCGATGGCAGCGGCGACGGTCAGTTCCAATACTCCTACGGTGTAGCCGTAGACAACAGCGGTAATGTTTATGTAGCGGATGCTAACAACCATCGCATCCAGAAGTTTGATAGCAACGGTATCTTTCTAACCAAGTGGGGCAGTCGGGGTAGTGGCGACGGCGAGTTCCAATACTCCTATGGTGTAGCCGTAGACAACAGCGGTAATGTTTATGTAGCGGATGCTAACAACCATCGCATCCAGAAGTTTGGTGTTGCGCCACCAACTCCCACACCGACACCCACATTCTCACTCACACAGACACCAACTCTCACACCGACATCGGTACCGATGTCGATGTGGAGGTTTTTCTTGCCCTCTATCATCAACGCGTCCACGCCTACAAACACGTCTACCACTACATCCACACCCACTACATCTACACCGACACCGACAGTTACACCGACGAACACACCAACGCGATAGATACCTACTGCTATCCGTAGAGCGGCACGTTCACGAATTGAGGCGAGGGGGTAAAGAGACACCCGGCCATCATTGCGCCGGGTGTCTTTGCGTTCTGGGGGTAGGGTCTTGGTTACTGTTCGCCCTCAATCTGTATGGCTTTTATCACCTTAGCCACCTGTTGGTCAAACTTGTCGTTATCCGCTTTCCAGTTGGTGAAGTCTCCGACTAGTCTTTGTCTAATGCGTAACCCTGCGGCGCTATATTCAAGGCTGAATAGGTGACTGTCCAGGTCCAGGGGAATGACGCGCACTATATCACCTTTGTTGTCCTGTCGTAATTCCTGTTCTTTGTGCAGGGCAAGGTCAAATTCAAAATTCACCCATCCGCTATTCAATGATTCCTTTGAGCAACAGAGCAAAAATTTATCTGTCAGGTTGATGCCGTGTTCGATATTGCGGGTGATAGGTACACCTAACTTCGCATCCTTTTCGTCTAACCAACAGCGTACACCTTTGCCCTGTAAAGTATCGTGCAGGTGATTGGCAAATGCTTCATCTTCGTGACTGTAACTGATGAAGCAGGAATAAAACTCAAAAGGCTTGCTGGTGAGTGCGCTCATGTACTCGATGAAAATATCTGGGACACCGCAGCCGCGTAGGAAGATCTCGGGAATTTGGCCTCTTGATTTGTAGATTGTGTCAATGCTGACGCTTGAGGGGCCACGGTGTTGAACCGATTCAATCCCTTTGACTTCGCTTAAATCAACGTCGATAAATGCTGTGCCTCTGAGGTACGCACCGCTGAGGTACGCACGGCTGACGTTTGCACCTCTGAGGTCCGGCCTTCGGTCAATTCCCTCAACCCTTCCACCATTTCTGCAACTCTCTCCCATTAGGGATGTTTCGTTTGTGTCATCCTCAGGCCGGGATGACACCAGTATCTTGTCCGCGAGCATAAGCCAGCGCATCGTCGATCATGCTCCGGTAGTCGTACTGGGGGCTGTAACCCAGCAGCCGACGGGCCTTGGCGATATCGCCGTAGAAGGCCCAGTGGTTTGGCAGATGTACCTCTACATAGGGCTTGGCGGTCTTCTGGTGTAGGTAGAGGACGGCATCCTCCCAGCGGGTCCCCTCTGCTGCCAGGATGTTGAAGGTTTCCCCCACAGCGGCATCCTTCTCCAGTGCCAGAATGATCCCATCCACCGTGTCCCGCACGTCGGTAGGGTTATGGATCCAGGTCTCGCCTTCCAGGTTGCGCGGGATGACCAAGGTCTGAGGGTCTGGGGCTGCCTTAACGATGGCCTGCCAGGGCTCTTCCACACCTTCCACATAGAGGTTGGAGTGAGGATGCTGATTGTGCTTCAAGTTGCCAATGGCGTGGTCGGCGGTGAAGAGACCCAGGATCTCGTCCCCCGCCATCACGGTCCCGAAGCGACAGATGGTGGTGGGCATGTTGACCTGACGTCGGAAATGGTTAACGATCTGCTCGCCCAGAATCTTCACCATACCGTAGTCGAAGTAGGATTCTTGGGGATGATTTTCGTCCATCGGCAGATACTTGGCCTGGAAGGCACTGTAGGTCGCATCAGTGCTGGCAAAGAGCAGACGCTGAAGGTTGGGCACATGACTGGCGGCGTAGACGACATTCCAGGTGCCGGTGACGTTTACGTCGAAGTAGTCACGGTCGCTCATGCCTGGATACTTACCCATGGCTGCTGCCAGGTGAGCAACTGCGTCCACACCCTTGACAGCTTGTAGTAGCCCTTCTGTATCCCGCAGGTCACAGACGACCTTTTCAATTTCCATGTCCTTGACCTTGTCAGCCTTGGGATCGCCGGGCATGATCAGCCCGCGCACCTGGTACCCTTTTTGGAGAAAGGCCATAGCCAGGTTGGAACCAACCCGACCGGCTACGCCGGTGATCAGTATCGTTTTCATTAAGTCCTCCTGCTGAGCTTGTTTAGCATGTAGAGATTGTAACTGATTCAGTAGACCACAATATCATTCTAAGTGAAGGTACGGAACAAATGAAATTCGGTTGAACCGAATCTCGCCAGATTTTTTACATACTGTGGTGTGCGAACGGGGTTCTTGGGGGCTTGACTCCGTGTCTTTTCCAGAGCAGTGTAACTCTTTATTGCATGCCGATCTCGCTGGTCTTCCCTTATTTCGCAATCTAGCGGATTCGCAAGGCATAAAGATCGTTCTCTTTTCAAAAAAGAAAATTCCTGTGGTAGCAATTTATCCTTTGATGCCACTCATGACGATGCCCCGCACGAAGTAACGCTGGGTGACGAAGAACAGAACGATGAGCGGGATGGTAACCGTGACTGAAGCTGCCATCAATAAGTGTTCTTTGGGCTGGCCGCGGGTGACTGGCGCCTGCTGGAAGTAGCGCAGGCCCAAGGCCAGGGTAAAGTTTTCCTTGGAGTTGAGAAAGATCAGCGGGGAGAAAAAATCGCTCCAATGATGGATGAAGGAGAAAATGGCGACAGTGACCACAGCCGGTTTGGAGAGGGGCAAAAGCAGGTTAAAGAAGATGCGCACAGAACCTGCTCCGTCGATTTTGGCTGCGTCGTCCAACTCGTGGGGGATGGTCAGGAAGAACTGGCGCATCAGAAAGATGAAGAAGGCGCTGCCGCCAAGGAAATAGGGAACGATCAGTGGCAGCAAGGTGTCCAACCATTTCAGCTCGTTAAATAGCAGAAACTGGGGGATGATGGTGACTTCACTAGGCAAGATCAACGTGCTGAGGCAGGCCAGAAACAGCAAGTCGCGTCCTGGAAAACGGAAGCGGGCAAAGCCATAGGCCACGGCACAGGCCGATAGGGATTGGCCCAAGACGCCGAATAGCCCCACGATCACCGAGTTGCGCGTCCAGACACCAAAGGAAGAAAGCTGCCAGATCAGCACATAGTTTTGCCATTGGGGCTGGGTCGGCCACCAGGTGGGCGGGAAGACGAAGATGTTGGACGGATGCTTGAGAGAGCTGGAGAGGGTCCAGAATGCCGGCAGGACGAAGACAAAAGTCAACATAAGGGCCAGCAGGTGTAGCAAACCGCGCTCTCCCCAGTAACGGGTGAGGGTAGACGCGCTCTTTCTGACTCTGACAGCGGCAGGTAAAGGCTGCACATCGGTCTTCATTCTCGCAACTCACCTTCATAGTAGACCCATCTGCCTGCCCAGCGGAACTGGATGTAGGTAAAAATCAGGACAACCGCAAAAAATATCCAGGCCAGCGCGGATGCGTAGCCCATCTCGAAGTAACGGAACCCGTTGTAGTACAGGTGAAGGACATAAAACCAGGTGGCGTAGGCCGGCCCGCCATCGGTGGCGATGTAAGCCGGCGTAAAAACCTTCAGGGCGCCGATGATCCCCAGGACCAGGTTAAAGAAAATCGTCGGGGAGAGGGCGGGGATGGTGACAAAGGCAAACTTCTGCCAGCGATTGGCCCCATCTATCTTGGCGGCATCATAGAGTTCTTCGGGGATGCCCTGCAAGCCGGCCAGGAAGATGACCATCGTGGCTCCCCCTGCCGTACCCCATAGCGCCATGATGACCAGCGCCACCATCGCCCAGCGGGCGTCCCCCAGCCAGGAAGGACCTGGGATGCCCACCAGCCCAAGCAGGTAGTTGAGAGGACCAAACTGGGGTTGGAAGAACCAGACCCATAGGAGCGCCATGGCCACGGCCGGCGTCAGGGAAGGCAGGAAAAAGAGGGTGCGGTAGATGGCTGTCAAGCGTAGCCCTTGGTTGAGCAGCAGGGCACAGGTCAGGGAAATGATCAAACTCGAGGGCACCATGATACCCGCGTAAATGAGGGTCTTCGATAATGATAGCCAGAAGAGATCGTCTCCTGTGAAGGCCCGCACGTAGTTGGCGATCCCGATCCACTTGCGGTCCACGATGGTGTAGTTGTTGAAGCTAAGGAAAGCCGACATCAGCATAGGACCCAGGACGAAGACCAGAAAGCCTATGATCCACGGCGAGATCCAGAGATAGCCAGCGATGGCCTCCCGTCGACGCATTCTCGATAGGCTTGAGATCTTGAAGAACGCTGGGAGCCGTAGCGTGGCGGATTCACCGGCCATGTGATCTATTCCTTCTGATGCGCATACTCATCATCCGCTAAGCCTTTAGAGATTGGAGATTTAGACGAAATCTCCAATCTCTATCTCCTAATTCCAAACGGGTATGTTACTTAATTCGAGTTTCTTAGATCTTGTCGGGCCGGGGTTTATCCAGAACTACCTGGATAGCCTCGATGGCGACCTGTACCTGTTCCTCCGGCGTTTTGTCACCGTTCCAGATGGGGGTCATAATCTGGCTCATGACATTATTCATCTCCTCACCTCGGAAATTATCCGGGCCCAGGAAGGGAGTCGCCTCTTCCATGGAGATTCTGAACACTCGGTGATCCGGATCCGCCATCAGCTCCGGCGAGGCCCACACATCTGGACGCCCTCCGGGCACGGCGGCGACGTTCGCGGCCAGGACGCCATTCTCCCGGTTACAATAGAACTTGAGTAACTCCCAAGACATATCCACGTGTTCCGTTTGGGAGTTGATGGCCAGTGGATCGTTCTCGTACATGGAGCCTCGTTTCCCCGACGGACCAACGGGCAGGAGAATGCCCGCCGACTCAAACGGGTTTTCAGACTCCCGCACTTGGGCAGCGGCAATCCGTCCCCAGTAACCGACCTGGAACATGGCTAGGCGCCCCGTCGTCCACATAGTCCAGGCCCCTTCCTTCGCAGCGGCCGGGGTGGGACCAGCCTTATGGGTATGGTAGAAGTCGTAGATGTATTGGAGGGCTTCCATGTTTTGGTCCGAGTCCAGGATGCACGTGGCGCCGTCTGGGCTGAGAACATGGGTGCCGAAAGCGATAGCGTGGCACACATACGTCAGGAAGTCGTCCGATTGGCCCAGGCTGAAACTGGTGCCGTACTGTTCGGGCTCCTCTGTAAGAGCCACGGAGAGCTCCAATAGATCACTGTAGGTCCACTCCAGCGTCGGCACGTCCAGGCCTGCCTTTTCGAAGAGATCCAGGTTCATCATGATGGCCGAGCGGCCATGGTGGATGATCCAGGGCAGTCCGTAAAGATTGCCTTCCAGACGTAGCACCTCAGTAGCCGTGGCATAAAACTGGCCCAGATCATAGTTATCCCGCTCCACCAGGTCGTCGAGTGCCAGCAGCATGGCATTGGCGGCCTGGAAGTAGTACTGGGAACGTCCAATGCTGGACCAAACCACATCCCCCATCTGGCCGGTGGCGAAAAGGGCCTGGAGCTTGGGATAGTATTCGGCGTCGCCGCCAGGGACGGGCTCGTGTTTTATAGTGATCCCGTGTTCTTCCTCGAAAATCTCGCCCTGTTGCTCGAAGTAATCGGACTGTCCGCCCAGCCGGGCATGGAACTTCAGCGTGATAGGTTCCTGAGCAGCGGGCGCGGCTTCTTGTCCTTCAGCCGGGGCGGTCGTAGCCATCGGCATTTGGCAGGCCGCCAGCAGCAGGCCGCCGCTGCCCAGCACGGCCGCGCGCAAGACATCACGGCGTGATAATTTTGTAGTCATCTGCTTCATCCTTTCGGTATGGGGTTGTAATACGATAAGCGCTACCTATCGTCGTATACTTCGATAGCATATAACGCTGAATTTTGAAATTATATTCCTAACTCCTGGAATTGTCAACGTCTTTCCATCTAATAATGGGATGCGAATAGTCAAAAAATTCCATTCACATACAAATCCAAGCCGGACCATCGAGCCACCTGGCGGTAGAAGGAAGCCTTCACAGCAAGTGGAAAGTAACTCACTATGGTCTGGTCCTGCATGGAATCTACAGAACGGAGTTCTGTATCAAGAGGAGAAAAGCGGTATGACGTCAGCAAAATTGCTCCGCTGGAGTGGTTTGGCGAGTATGATTGGCGGCAGTCTGTTTGCTCTCCTTGACATCTTTGTTCCCATCACATTTTGCAATGCAGATGTCAGCCCCCGATTCTCTCTTATAGCTACTTTCCGTACCGTTGGACTTCAAACCCCTTAACAAACGTGCGAGGGTTGACCACGGCGGGACAAATCCGAAACCACGTTAGTCCCATTTCGACTCTAATCGTCCACACCCTATCTCAATCTTTCGCTCCATTTGATTACAACATCCCAAGAACCTACGGTTTGAATCTTCAAAATGCATTAGAGTTGTTCCCAATTAAGGATTCGAGTGCAAATGACCACATTTCGGGAGTCGAGCAATGTGAGCTTCTCGACTGAATCGGCTTCCGAGTTAGCGCCGAAATGCTTTGCTAGCTTATTAGAGAACAACTCTAATAGCGAGACGAGGGGTATCTTGGCGTCCATCCATTACGTAATAGGCGAGTGTAATATCCGTCCCAGAGTCAACTACAGGCTTACTTATTCCGACTCCTCAAAAAAGAGACACCCGGCGCAATGATGGCTGGGTGTCTTTTTGTTCCTGTGGGGTTGTGGCTAGGCTCTATAGCTTCTCCATAAACTCCCGATAGCTTGCCAGTCCAGAGCGGTCATAGCGGGCGGTTGTGGCCGGGTCGCTGTGACCGGCAATGTCAGCGACAAGAACTGGATTGCCTGAAGCTG
>Ga0310120_10004221_pt1 | contig 10118 bp, 7 predicted proteins | sample CB27_AW_983_MG_FD_203506 | JGI IMG/M metagenome (GOLD analysis project Ga0310120, IMG submission 203506) | Marine microbial communities from Western Arctic Ocean, Canada - CB27_AW_983 | ecosystem: Environmental > Aquatic > Marine > Oceanic | place: Canada: Western Arctic Ocean | collected... | reverse complement strand
CTGAAAACAGGCAATCCGCGGGATGGCCGGGAACCGAGTGCGCACACCGACCTCAGGGCTGTGCCGGCAATTCGGCTCTGACGGTTTTTCCGCAACCGGTTGCTTGGCGAGTTTCGATCGCCGAAGTCAACGAGCAAATGTCGCTGCTCGCTCGCGAACATCAAAAGCACTGGCGGAAGGGATGCGATACACCGGAAGGAAGCCGACGTCTGGCCAACGATGCGATCGCATTGTTGAGGTCGTTGAACCTTGTGGAGTTGCGGGGCGAGCACGTCGAACCCCGCCCAGCCATTGCCCGATATCGAGTCGCCAGCGTTCCGGAGGTGACCTGATGAGAACCACGTTGCCCAGTGAGTCAGAGCGTTTAGAACAGGCCGCTCAGCGAATCTTGAGCGGTGAGTTGCCGATTCCAACCGAGATCCGCTGGCAACCGCTACGGGCAGGTCTCATGAATCTGTTTTGTTCGAGGATGAGCGGTTTCCGTTTTCCGGCGGACGACTGTTACTTCGTGGAACCAACGGAACGGGCAAAAGTCGTGTCCTTGCCATGACATTGCCGCTGTTGTTGGACGGTTCGCTAAGCCCGACGCGCGTCGAGCCTGACCGGGACGCGACACGACAAGTTGCATGGAATGTGCTCGGCGATGACCAACACAGTGCGACCGGCTATAGTTGGCTCGAGTTTGGCCGCGTTGATAACAGCGTCGATAACGGCGACGATAACGGCGAACATTTTATAACACTTGGCATGGGCATTCGCGCGGTACGCGGTGGAGCCATGAAGTCGTGGTTCTTTGTCACTCCGCGCCGCATTGACCGTGACCTTATCTTGAAAACGGCCGATAACGTTCCGCTCACGCAGCGGGCACTCGCGGAAGCACTCGACGGCAAGGGCCAAGTGATCGAGACTGCAACGGAATACCGCCGCGTAGTCGATGAGACATTGTTTCGTTTGGGCGATCGCTACGAGCCGCTGATCGACTTGCTGTTGCAACTTCGGCAACCCAAGTTGGCCGAGAAACTGGACATCGACCAAATGGAAAAGGGGCTGCGCATCTCGCTTCCACCACTTCGTCAATCGCTACTGGATGATGCTGCCGAGGCGTTCCGCGAGCTGGACGAGTTCCGCACATCGCTTGCATGCGACCAACAGATGCTGTCCGACGTGCGGTCGTTTATGCGACCTTACCGCGATCATATTCGTCGAGGCGCACTGCGGGCCATCAAGACTCTGACATCCGCCAACAGCCGATATGAAACTGCCCAACGGAAGCTTCGATCCTTTGGCGAGAAACTGGAACAGCAAACCATCGAGCGTGAACGACTTGGTAGCCGCAAGCAAGAGCTTCACATCGCAATCCAATCGGACCAAGCCGCGATCGAAGAGCTGCAACAGAGTCCCGAAATGCGAGGCGCCGAGAGGTTGGACCAGCTTCGTCAGTCGGTCTCGAAACTCAAAGATCGCGTGGAGGCTGCCAAGAAAAACTTGCAACAATGGGATGACCAACTCCACATCGCGAAGGCTCAATCGGACCAGGCGCTGGAGGTCGTGCGAGCGACGGGCGCTACGGCCTTGGAAGCATCCGAGGAGGCGCGACGCCATGTTGCTCCGGCATCACTGCAAAACCGGCATCGCCAGTGGCTGGGCGACTTGTTGACAGGCGACTCTTTTGACTCAACCCAGCACGAAAGCTACAAAACCGTTGAGAAGAAACTGCAGCAGGAAGCCGACAGATTTTATCGAGCCGCCGAGCGGTTAGCGGAGTTGACTGAAGAAATCGCCGAGGCTCAGTCCCGGCTCTCGCACGCGCGCCGCGAGGTCGAACGCGGCGAATTGCAGGTTCGCCAGCGAAAGGACCAGCTTCAATCCGCGCGCGAACACTTCGACACGACTCGCGACGAACTCTGGCAAGCGATCCTCGCGTGGCACGAGTCGGCGGCGATCTTGCATGCGTTCTTGCCGACTCCACCCGACTGGTTCGATGCCTGGCAACAATGGGTCGAAGGAAGTGCCGCCGACGGCCCGTCCGATGCCGATCCGTCACTTCCGTTTCTACAAGCCGCCGCATCGGGAATCAATCGCCAATTGGCTGACGAGCGATCGAGTCTTCAAACGATCATCGAAACGATCGAAGCGCAAGAGATCACGCTGCGTCATGAGCAGTCGAGCTTGCGTGCGGGTGATCCTGTTCTTCCACCCAGTCGATTTCTTCGAGATCAATCGCATCGGCAAACGTTGACTGGCGCACCGCTCTGGCGGCTGATCGAATTCCAGCCAACGATCCCAACCGCCGAGCTGGCCGGCTGGGAAGCCGCCTTGGAAGATTCCGGTTTGTTGGATGCGTGGGTTACTCCCGATGGCCAATTGGTTTCTCACGATTCCCTGACGGACAGAGTTTGTGATGTGCAGCTCCTGTCGGTCGACATGCCGATGCAACCAGAATCGCGCCGCCTCGCACGTGTCGTTGCGCCCGATGAGTCGGCGATTACTTCATGCGGCCTGGAAACTGGGATCGTGGAAAGACTGCTCGACGTGATTGGCGTCGGCGAAGGAGCGGGCGAGACTTGGGTCACCGTGGACGGGCGTTGGAGAAACGGACCGTTAGCGGGGAATTGGGCAAAAGAGGAGCCTCAATTCATTGGCCGCGAAATCCGCGATCGCTTTCGAGAGTTCCGACTTTCACGGATTGACGCGAGACTAACAACGCTTGCCGATCAGCGAGACTTGCGGCGCGCCGAGATCGAGGACATCGACGTGCGACAAGCGTCAGTCGAGGATTTGTTGAAGTCCTTTCCAAACACAAGTTCTCTTACGCAAGCCTCGATTCGCGTTGATGCGTCTTTGCAAGACGTTGATGTGGCGACGGCAGAATTGATACGTTTACAGGAAAACGAGGTTCAGCGCCGCGAAGAAGCGCAAACGTTGGTCGCCCAGAGAGAGGCCGATGCGGGTGACTTCGGGTTGATCGGTTGGGAAACGCGCGCGACTGAGTTGCAATCCGTGATCGCCAGTTACCGGGACAAGGTACGGACGCTCCGGGCACGCGTCGACGCCTTTCAAAATGCAACGACTGCGTCCAGTCACGCGCTGCAAGGCGTCGATCAACTGTCGACCCAATATGATGGCTCGGTAAGACAACTACAGGATTCGAGGACCGAATTTGCGGGCGAGCAGAAACGCATTGCCGAGCTGGAATCGACGATTGGAAAAGACGCCGAATCACTCATACAACGACTGGAGCAGCGGCGCCGGCAGCGTGACTCAAACGAGGGTCGGCAAAACCAAAACGATGATGACTTGTTGTCAGTCGAAAAATCTCTGGCTGTCACCGAGAAAGATATCAGTCCTCACGCAGAGCGAGTTCTCAATCAGCGCCGATCACCTTCGTGACGGATTGCAAGTCGTTACACTGACCCTGCAAGGCGAATCGCTACCGCCGCGGAAGGCCGTCACGAAACTGAATTCCGAGATCGAAAGTCGAAAACAAATCTTGGACGATCGCGAACAAGATGTGTTGGAAAAATACCTTTTGGGCGAGGTTGCCGAAGGAATACGCGTCGGCATGCAGAGCGCTTCGGAGTTGATCGCGTCGATGACGCGCGAGGTATCGCGGAGACCGCTAAGGACCGGCATGCAGATGCGTTTTAAATGGCAACAGGCCGAGGATGGACCGCCAGGACTATCCGAAGCTTGCGAAGTATTGTCAACTACGTCGGCGACTTGGTCCGCGGACGAGCGCGATCAGATCAAACGATTCTTGCAGCAGTCGATTCGTTTACAGCGTGAGAGCGAGCAAACCGAATCATGGGCGGAACATCTCGCTGCCGCGCTTGACTATCGGCTTTGGCATCGCATCATCATTGAGCGCCGTAGTGGACCTGACGCTGCCTGGAAACGGCTCACGCGTCGCACTTACGGTAGTGGCAGCGGGGGTGAAAAGGCGATCGCGTTGACCTTGCCGCAGCTCGCGGCGACGGCCGCATATTATCAAACAGCCGATCCGCTTGCACCAAGATTCATTTTGCTCGACGAAGCGTTTGCCGGTGTCAGTTCCGATGGTCGCGAGGGCTGCATGGAGCTAATCGAAGCATTTAAGTTGGATGTCGTGATGACGAGCGAAACAGAATGGGGAATGTATCCGGGCGTCAGTCAACTCGCAATCTGCCAGCTCGATCGATTCCCGGAATTTAACGCCGTGGTAAACCGCGTTTTCCTATGGAACGGTCGCGAGCTTCGTGATGCCATCAGCCGTGAAGACGCCGAAGAAGCGAAGACGCTGTCTTTGTTCAATGACTCAAAGGACGAACGTGACTGATCCGTTGGTTTCGCTCTTGAACGGCGACTGCTCGCCACTACGCGATCGATTGTCGAAAAAGCTGCGGCAAGGCGAAACTCTCACCGGCCGTTGTCGACTTACCAATCTTACGACAAGCCAACGCCACGAGATCGTCGCCCTAACGGGTTCCAAATCAAAGGGACGAAGCATTACGATCGATCTTGATGAGTTTAATCAGATCGTTACGAACACGGGACGTTTTGAATCGCTTGAGTCATTGGTCCGCTTATCCGTGGCGGAGCCGATCGCGAACCGGAAAGCAATCCGCGCCGCCAATCAACAAGCGTGGGACGAAGCTATCAGCGACGTGTTGTTGCGCGCCGCGGGCAAACAGCGTCTGATCGATTGTGTCGTCGAACTGCATCGGTCGGGGCAGTTGGCCAGAATGAGTGGGGGCAATCCGCAAACCGCACGGAGTATGCTGCGTTCGGCCATGGCAATCATGAATGATCTTCCAGTCGATCCGATGCCTTTGGCGATCTTCGCGGCGAATCGACTTGGTGATGCTCACGCGTTGGATAGGTCAACGAGACTCGGCGGGTTGCTCGCACGTTTGATTGCCGCCGACTATTCGATGCGATATCAAGCCAAGGCAGCGGGCCGCCAACGGATCTTCGCGAAGGTCGGACTGGTAACCGACGAGCTGTCTTCGAGTGCGTTGGTTCTGAACTTACCGGTCGAAGGTGATGGTGTCACGGACCGGATGCTTCGAGATCACGCGACTGCCGGGCTACCGTGCCGGATGTTGTTTCGACATCTGCGTTGCGATCCACCGTCGTTCATCAAGCCAAGTGGCGCTGCCAAACTCTATGTCTGTGAGAATCCCAGCGTGATCGCCGCCGCGTCGGACCGACACGGTCCGCGCTGTCCGCCCTTGGCATGCGTCGAAGGCAACCCCAGCCTTGCCTCGCTAGGGCTGTTGAGCCAACTTACGGCCGCCGGCTATCAGATCCACTACCACGGTGATTTTGACTGGGGCGGATTGAGAATCGCTGGACGCATCCACGGAAAATTCGGATTCATCCCGTGGCGATACACGGCTGCCGATCATCAAGTCTCCTCGCACAACAAACGAAAACTCAAGCCTCCGCTTTCGGAGTCGCCATGGGATCCCGATCTCGCCGCAAAGATCAAAGAGTGCGGTGTTGCAGTCGATGAAGAATCCGTTATCGACCAGTTGTTGGATGATTTGGAGCGCTGAACCGCGAACTCTTGTCCGATGATCAGTCATGGAACACCAAGTTTCCGCGCAGTCAGAGGTCGGAAGGCCATGGTTTCCATCTCGACGAAGTGGCGGGCACGTTGCACGAACAAGCGTTTCAAATATTGGCTTGCACACGTTGTGCAAATTGCTGTAAAAAAAGCTGAGCGTTACGCAACTCCCACAAGGAGGGACCCACTGTGACTCTTGAGTTGGCGGTGTCGCCCGCCGGACGAATCTTCATCAACGACGAGATCAACGTTCCCTGCAAGACGAGTGTTGTTGGAACAAACAATCGCGGAAAACGAAGCGATGCCGAAAGTACACTCTCTCGGGCTTTCTCTGATTCCAGCGCTGCTGGACTCATCGAGCTGGCTACACACTCCAACGGCCGAGGTTCCAGTGTCTCGGCAGCTGTGTCCGTTCGGTATTGGGGCAGTTTTGCCAGTCGCTTTATCGACAAAGTGTGTCAGTTGTCAGATGATTCCGCTAACTCGCTGGGAACGGTCTCAGCACTAGGCGAAGCTGGCCTGTTGAGCATGCTGCTAAATGTGCCGCCCATGTTCGGCGCCGAGTATATTTCGCGCGACCTGCTGGAGGGTCTGTGGCACGAGCTGAACGATTGGTTTCGGGACGAACTCAAGTCGAGCAAACTTTCGCTTTCCGAATTCCTCGAAACGCGTTTCCCCTCGTGGCACCAAGTTGGCCGCGTCTGTTTGCACCTTGCCGAGAACCGCCGCGATCCCGATTATCCATTTGCCTTCCTGGCCACCTACGCTCCAATCACATCCGGAAACCACGAGAAATCACAGTATCAACCGCTCGGAAAGGCTTTGGAGCAGTATGCCGGAGCCAAGGACAAGGATGCATTGATCAAACTTCTTTCTCCCATCGAAGCGGCATCGCAGTCGAGCCGATTTTTGCGCGAACTGGTCGAATCGGGTGACATCTACCAGCCGCTTGCATGGACACCCGCCGAGGCGTACCAGTTCTTGAAAGACGTGGCCGTGATGGAGCAAAGCGGCATTACGGTTCGCGTGCCGGATTGGTGGAAAAAGCGTCCGCGACCACGAGTCGGCATCACGATCGGCGACACGAAGCAGGAAAGACTCGGCGTCGATGAAATGCTCGACTTTCGATTGCAGATCGCGCTCGGCGACGAAGAGCTTACGCGAGAAGAATTCCAGGAACTGCTCGATAATGACGACGGTTTGGTGCTAATCAAGGGGCAATGGGTCGAAGTCGATCGTCAGCGACTTGAGCAGGCGTTGTCGCATTGGAAGGCGGTCGAAAAACATGCCGTCGATGGATTGTCGTTCGGTGACGGTATGCGCCTGCTGGCCGGGGCGCCGACCGAACTAGGCGACGAACCGCCCGGTATTGAGCAAGAAATCTGGTCGTTTGTCGACGCTGGCGATTGGCTGGGACAAATGCTTCGCGACATGCGGAGTCCGGGACACTTGACCGCTGCCAATCCGGGAAAAGCGCTGAACGCAACACTCCGGGACTACCAAGCGATCGGCGTCAACTGGCTCGCGTTTCTAAGCGACCTGGGGTTGGGAGCTTGCCTCGCCGACGACATGGGCTTGGGCAAGACGATTCAGGTAATCGCGCTCTTGTTGGTTCTCAAGAAGAAGAGGACTCGGAACCCTTCGCTGCTTGTTCTTCCGGCGTCGCTCCTTGGTAACTGGAAAGCCGAAATCGATAAGTTCGCGCCGTCACTCTCGGTCCGGTTTGTTCATTCCTCTCAAGTCACCAAGGAAGAAATTGCAGCGATAGCAGACAACCCAACAGCCGAGTTGCGTGGAGTCGATGTTGTTTTGACCAGCTACGGTACATTGCCGCGTCAACCTTGGTTGCTGGACACGAACTGGCAGCTCGCCATTTTGGATGAAGCCCAAGCGATCAAAAATCCGTCGGCTCGACAAACAAAATACGTCAAACAATTGAAGACTGCCTCGCGCATCGCACTTACTGGTACACCGGTTGAAAACCGATTGGGCGATCTCTGGTCGCTGTTCGACTTTTTGTGTCCAGGACTCTTGGGAACACCACGGAAATTCAAGAAGTTCATCAAGTCGCTGGAATCTCGGTCGACAGAGCAGTATGCACCACTTCGTCGGCTGGTTGGTCCATACATTCTTCGACGACTCAAAACAGACAAGAGCGTAATTGCCGATCTGCCAGACAAGACAGAAGTCACGGCATTCTGCGGACTCAGTAAACGACAAGCGGCACTATACGCCAAGCTCGTCAATGAACTGGCGAAGTCGGTTAAAGATCACGAAGGCATTCAGCGACGCGGAATCGTCCTTTCGTACCTGATGCGGTTCAAGCAGTTGTGCAATCATCCCTGTCAGTTGCTGGGGACGGGCGACTTCAACGCAAAGGACAGTGGTAAGTTCTCGCGACTAGTCGAAATCTGCGAAGAAATCAAATCGCGGCAGGAGAAGGTCTTGGTATTCACTCAGTTCCGTGAAATCGCTGGCCCAATCGCATCGCTGCTGGTCGATGTCTTCGGTCGAGCAGGTTTGATCCTTCATGGCGGGACGGCGGTCAAACAGCGCAAGAAACTGGTTGACCAATTCCAACAAGGCAACGGACCACCGTTCTTTGTGCTATCACTGAAGGCGGGTGGCACGGGTTTGAACCTAACGGCGGCTTCGCACGTAATTCACTTCGATCGGTGGTGGAATCCCGCGGTGGAGAATCAGGCTACCGACCGCGCGTTCCGGATCGGTCAGAAGAAAAATGTGTTGGTTCACAAGTTCGTATGCCAAGGGACCGTTGAAGAACGGATCGATAAGTTGATTGCCGAGAAACAACAACTTACAACCGAAATCCTGGAACGGGGCGGCGAGACAATGCTCACCGAGTTGTCGGATAAACAATTGATTGACATGGTGTCTCTCGACGTTGAGCGTGTAGAACTCTAGCTTTGCCCTTGATATGGAGTGCCCCTATGGCTTACTACGGAAGATGGAAGCCTTACGTCCCCGTCGCGAAACGGCGCGCTCAAGCAAAAAAGAAGATGGCGTCACTTCGCAAGACGGGCGTTGACATTCAACCCATCACAATCGAAGGTCGCAAGATGGCTCGCACGTTTTGGGGCGAGGCCTGGTGCGAACATCTTGAGTCGTTCAGCGACTATGACAATCGCCTTCCACGTGGTCGCACGTATGTCCGCAACGGTTCTGTTTGTCACTTGGCAGTCAGGAAAGGCGAGATAGAGGCCAAAGTTTCTGGCTCGGAAATCTACGACATCCGCGTCAAGATTACCACGCTTTCAGCAAAGAAGTGGGCCGACATCAAGAAGAAGTGCTCCGGTCAAATCGGTTCGTTGTTGGAATTGCTGGAGGGCCGTTTGTCCAGCAACATCATGTCTGTCGTAGCCGATCGAAAACGGGGTTTATTCCCGAAACCGGCCGAAATCAACTTCAACTGCGACTGCCCAGACTGGGCGGATATGTGCAAACACGTCGCAGCCGTGCTGTACGGAGTCGGCGCAAGACTTGATGACGATCCATCGTTGCTTTTTCTCCTTCGGGGAGTTGACCACGAGGAGCTCGTCGATCAACAAATAGTGGTTCCTGTTGGCTCGGGCAAAAGTAACTCCAAACGATTGACGACGGACGATCTTGGAGACGTCTTCGGCATCGAACTAGCTTCTGACGAAGAAGGTCCAGTGGAAAGCGTTGGTCAAGTAAACAAGAAAAAGAGGACACGAGGCCAATCAATAAAGAAAAAGAAGAAGTCCTCGCCGAAAGCTGCGACCAAGACGGCGAAAAAGTCAGCCAGAAAGAAAACTGGTGAGACGTCGGTGAAGAAAAAGGCGACTCGCAAGGAGGCTGCAGCGGAGTCGGAGACCTCAAACACCAGCAAGACGGCGAAGACGTCGCAACTCAAGAAAGGAAAAAGCAAAAGGACAACGTCTCCCAAGAAACGCCCGAGTACGCGCGCAGCGGCGACAAATCCAGTGCGCTAGCCCGGACAGCCAAGTGGTCTTCGACGGGCGTCGACTCGCTGATCAAGGATGACGCAAAATGGAATGCCGGAAACTTCCGCATCCGCGGAGTTTTTTGACCAAACACCTACGGCCGCAAGTGCCCGCCTGACGTCTCCACGACCGGAGGCCCTCATTCGCCGATGACGGCTGTTCTGCAGGTGGGTGGCGCCATTGAAGTCGCGGGGAAGCGAGACAGCAGCGGAACAGACGATCCAGTACTCACAGAACTCGAACAGTCGTTGACGGCGCTGGTGGAGGAATTGTCTACCGAAAGCACACTCTACGAGGCTTCGACTTTGAACAACACCCGCTGACATTCGCGAACCGGAGAGGCTCGTGCCTAACAACGAGACCAGCAGATCGCCCGCCGCCGTTGCCTCGCACCCGACGGCACTGTATCGGAGTCAACAGTTCGTGACCGTGGGCACGATGTATTTCGGCTACGCGATGTTCATGGTGTTGCGAATGGTACCGTCAGTCGCCGCGTTGTCGATGCGGGAAGATCCCGCGCTGGACATCGATCTGGCCGTGTGGGGACGGATTCTTGCGATGGGAACGTGTGGAGCCATGGTCGG
>Ga0310120_10004220_pt1 | contig 10118 bp, 5 predicted proteins | sample CB27_AW_983_MG_FD_203506 | JGI IMG/M metagenome (GOLD analysis project Ga0310120, IMG submission 203506) | Marine microbial communities from Western Arctic Ocean, Canada - CB27_AW_983 | ecosystem: Environmental > Aquatic > Marine > Oceanic | place: Canada: Western Arctic Ocean | collected... | reverse complement strand
CACCAGGCCCATCACCAGGCCCATCATCGTTCTTTTGAAATGATTCATACTGTTTGTGTTGGTTTCAATATCTGATAGGACGGACCAAACGGGACAATTATTCTCGCAATCTCCGCCTTGTGAGTCCCCGGGCGTTACGCTGGGAGCTACCCCATGACAAGCTCGAACTGGCTGACATCCTTTGATTCTTCGATTCTTCGTTCGAAAATTGCCTCCACCTCCCGATCAGCCGGCACGAAGCCACGTCCATGCTCAACCACCTTTCCCGCCGGGGAGATTCTCCGCTCCTCGCCACACTGCAGCTTACTGCTTCCCGTTCAGTGAGAACAGGTAGGCAAAAAGATCCGCCAGCTCCTTCTCCGGGAACTCCTGGGCGGTGGGCGGCATGAGACTTCCGATTTCCTCCTGCCTTGCGATCCTGCTGCGCGCAATCTCGTGCAGGGAATTGGTGGCAAAGTCGCGCAGCAACAAGATCCCCTCGTCCCGACTGGCCTGGACGTAGCCCTGCTGCACGCCCCCGTCCCCGGTGATGACCCGGCTCAGGGCGTAGCCCTCCTTCACCTGCTGCCGGGGCCAGAGAACTTCCGTCACGATACGCTCGGGCAGCAGGCCGCTGCCCACCGCACTGAGGTCCGGTCCAATCACACCTCCTGCCCCGCCGATCTGATGACAGGCCGCACAGCCGGCCTGGGACGAGTGGAACACTTCTGCTCCCCGCTCACGATTCCCCCGCCGAGCAGCAGCTACCAGCTTCCTGACTCTCTCCTCGTCATATGCCGGGCCGGCATCCAGGCCCGCCATCCTGTCCAGGGCGGTCCCAAGTTCCCTGTCCACGAAACCCGTGGCCACCCAGGCCTGCCGGAGCCGCTCAGCCTGTCCTGAATCGAGCGGCCTGGAAACCAGTTCCTTCGCCAGCAGGGCTGGAGCGCCTTCCCGCCCGGCAAAATCAGTGAGAATAACGGCGACCCTCCCCGTGTCCTTCAACTCGCGCAAGATGGCAGCTGCTTCCCGGGCGGCGTCCGCCGCATCCAGTTCCAGGATCGCCGCCAGCGCCGCCGGATGAATCCTGTCCGTCGGGCCGACATGCTTTTTGAGGATCTCGATTGTCTCCTTGCTGCCCAGCGAACCCAGCGCCCGCAAGGCGGCATCACGCAGGTCCGCATCTCCCTTCACATCACCCGCAATCCTGAGGACCGGCGCATAGAGCTCCTTCACCTTCCAGTGAGCAGCCAGTTCTACCGCCGCGATGCGTCCTTCCAGTTCGGGATGCAATAAGGCCCGGCCCAGTGGAGGCATGACGTCAAACCTGGGACGCTCGCGATCCTTCAGGATCCGCAGGAGATTCGCCCCAGGCTGGTCTGCATTGAGGACCGTTCGCAGATCGTCCTCCTCACCCACTGCAACCAGGGTCAACGCAAGGGCATCACGCGCCTCCCCTTCCACTTCCCCCCCACGCACCAGGGTCCGGATCTCCTCCAGCACACCCTTGGAGCCCGACGAACCGAGAACCGCGGCCAAGCCCCGCCCGGCCCCGGCAAAATCCAGCTTGCCCGCCCGCAGGGCCGGCAACCAGTGGCGTTTACTGTGATGCACCGCCTGCGAAAAGGCGTACTCGATCCAGCGGTCACGCTTCGATTCCGCAGCCGCAGCCGAAACCAGAACGGCCTGGGCCTGGGGAGATTGCCCGGCCGCCAGCACCGCTTCCATCCGCACCAACGGATGCGAATCGCGGGCCGCCGCCACCAGCAGGTCATGCCCTTCCTCCAGACGATCACCCCAGCGTCCCGCCACCCGCGCGCCATAGGCCCGCGCCCGGTGATCGGGCGACGCCAGCAGTCGCTTCAGTACAACCACGTCCGGTTGCTCGATCCACTCCAGGGCGCTCACTCCCTCCAGCAGATGCCGTCCGTTCTCCCTGCCCTGCAGGCCTGCACTCCATTGCCGGATCGCCTCCCGCACTTCAGTCGCCTTGCGGTCCACCAGAACCTGCTTGGCCTTGAGCCGCGTCCAACGCTCCGGTGCCTCCAGTGCCTCCAGTAACTTCTCCACGCTGGCCTTTGCCAGGACGGGCGGCTTAATCGCCCCCTTCTTCGGGGTCACCCGCCAGATCCGTCCATGGGTCTTGTCACGCTCGGGATGACGGTAGAAGTCGTCCTGGTGGCAGGTGATCGGGTTGTACCAATCCACCACGTAAATCGCGCCGTCGGGTCCCATCTTGACGTCAATAGGACGGAAGTTGCGGTGCTTCGAGCGCAGGAGCGGACTCTTCCATTCCAGCTTGAAGCCCGCTCCATCTTCCCGCGTCTCGAAACGGCTCACCTGGTTCTTCTTGTAGTCCCCGATGACAAACTGGCCCTGCATTCCGTCCGGCAGATTTCCCGCCCCCAGGCATTCGATCCCGCAGTAGCCTCCCGGATTACCGATTCGCGGCAGGCGGAGTCGGCGCTTGGCCGGAATGGAGGCCGGAGTGAGGTAGGAGACCCCACCGGCCCCGTCGATCACGAACGACTGTCCGAAATCGTCAAAGGCGATGCCCCACGGATTGCCGGGCCCCATGAAGTCATCAAGGAGCGGATCGAGCCGTAATTCATTCGGCCGCAGGCGGTAGACCCCAGCCTGGAAAAGCGAGGAGACCCCGAAGGGGGTTTCCACCCGGGACTCGATCCCGTCACCCTGGCACCACCAGAGCTCCCCACCCGGACTCCACACGAAGGAATTGCTTGTCTGGTGCGAGTCGCCATTCCCAAAGCCGGTCAGGACCACCGTCCGCTCGTCCGCCACGCCGTCACCATCAGTATCGCGGAGGGTCAGCAACTCCGGGCCCTGGCCGACATAGACCCGGTCCGGTCCCACTTCCATCCCGGTCGGGATCAGCAGTCCCTCTGCGAACACTCCGGACTCATCCGCCCTGCCATCGTTGTCGGTATCCCGCAGCGTGATCACCCGGTCGTAACCGCGCACCCCCGGCTCGACCTGCGGATAGACGTCCGAGCAGGCCACGTACATCCGGCCGCGGGCATCCCAGCGCAGTGAAAGCGGATTGCGCACCCCGTGCGATTCATCCGCAAAGAGATTCACCTCGAACCCCTCCAGGACCTCGAAGGAAGCCAGCTCATTTGTCACATCGGCCTCCTTTGATCCGGTCAGCTCAGGTGCCGCGGGCGGGTTCCAGGGCTTGCCCGCGAAAATGGCCTCCTCCACCCTGGCGATCAGGGCGGGGTAGGTGGCCCGCTCTTCCTGGATCGAAGGTAACCCGTGCGAGGCCTTGGCAAAGATCCTCCGGCTGTCATCACCGAAGATACACTTCCAGTTGGCCGGCCGCCAGTATTCGTACCAGAGGCGGTGCTTCTCGCCCACCGTGGCGCACATCAGTTCGTAAGCCGCCCCCTTCGGTTCCTGATCTCCGGTCAGGCCCCGGATGAAGGCCCCGGCCGCGCCTTCCCCATCCCCGGTTATGAAGGGAATCTTCCGCCCGGCCGCCAGCTCACGAATCGCACCGACGTAGGCAGGCAGGTCCGCCCGCTCCGCCGCCCCTTTCCACTGGAACGGCGAGGGTTCCAGGAGAACCAACCGCCGCTCCTTGCCCACCTTGTCGAGGAAGCGCCCGTAGGCTTCGGCGAATTCGCCCACCTTTTCCGCGCCGTCCAGCGACTCCATTTTCCCGAACTGCGCGATCACCACCGTGACCCTGGCCCGTTTCAGCTGCGCCTCCCAGTTCCCGAAGGCATCCTGCCGCCACCGTTCCCGCTCCGCGCTCTGGTGATACACCGTGTCCCCATCCCAGGCAAAATCACGAAAGCGCGGGGCCGCCGACTTCCACTTCATGGTCAGGGCCGCCTCCAGTCGGCCCTCCTTCTGCAGGTTGATCAGGTCCGTTCCTCCCACAAAGGCCACCACGTCACCCTTCCTGAGTTCAAAGGCCACCTCTCCCCGGGCTGCGGACACCACCGCACCCACAACCCCGATTACCACCAGACAACTTGCAAGTTTCACAAGCGGCACGCTACCGATCCCCATCGCAGCCGACAAGGAATTGCCTGCAATTTGCGATGTCGCCCAGCAGGGGAATGATCCGCGGGCAGTTGCCTCCTCCGGCAAACTGCAGGGCAAACACCTTCCTGCCTCTCACCTGCCCTTCAGCACCTTCAGCAGGATTCCGAAGGCCGGGGCCGCCATTCCCCCGTGATTGAAGCCTTCCAACTCATGGAGTTTCGTCTTCTCGTGCCCGGTCACCTTCATCATGCGCCAGAGATAGGCATTCTCCTCGTAGCGGCCCAGCATCTCCAGTTCCCGGTCCCCGGTGATGAGCACCAGGGGAGGAGCATCGTCCCGCACGTGAAAAAGCGGCGCAAATCTGTCGATCACGGCCTGCTTGTCGGGAATGCCACGCTCTTCCCGCGGGGTGAAGTGGGTGATGGTATGCCCGCTGAAGGGAATCAGCCCTGCAATCCTGTTGGCATCGATCCCATGCGCCTGGAGGTAATTCTTGTCCAGGCCCACCATGCTGGTGAGATAGCCGCCCGCCGAATGTCCGGCCACGTAGATGCGTTTCACGTCACCTCCATGGCGCCCGATGTTCTTGAACGTCCAGGCCACCGCCGCTGCCGCATCCTCGATGTAGGACGGGCACTTCACCTTCGGGAAGAGCCGGTAGTTCACCGCCACCACCGCGATCCCCTGTCCCTGCAACTGTCCGGGAACGGCCTTCTTCCCGCCCCGCAATCCCCCACCATGAAACCAGACCACGGTGGGGAATCCCTTCCGATCTTTGGGACGGTAGAGATCCAGCACACACCGCTCCTTCATGTAGGCATCCCAGCCCGGCGAGTTCTCGTCCCGGTAGGCGAGGTTGTCCTCCCTGAGATACTCTCCCCCGGCTGCCCGGAGGTCTTCCCCACCCGGGAATGCCAATGCCAGCACAAGCAACAAGAGGCGCTTCATGCCAGTCCTCTACCTCACCCAGGTTGCTCCGGCAACGACCCAGCCCCCAAAAGATTCACCACTCCATCCTTGTTGTCCGGCTCCAACCCGGAAAAGGATTCCCCCCGTGAGCAGCGCCCCCCGCTACCACCACCTCGATGCCCTGCGAGCCACCGCCATGCTCCTGGGCATCGTGATGCACGGCCTTCTCTCTTTTTTCGAGAACTCCTACTGGCCCGTCCAGGACCTGCAGCAGCACGAACTCTACGAGACGGCTAATCACGCCATCCACGGCTTCCGCATGCCCCTCTTTTTCCTGATCAGTGGCTACTTCACCACCATGCTGTGGAAGCGGAGAGGCCTCGCCAAACTGCTCCTGCATCGCGTGCAGCGCATCCTCCTGCCCCTCGTAATCGGCGGAATGGTCTTCCTCCCCCTGACCTGGGCCGCTTCGATACTGGGAGGATACCTCACAAGCACCCGTGCCCAGGGCAGCAACCAAGAGCTCTCTGCCACAGAAAGAGAACCCGACTTCTGGGCTGCCATCAGGAGCGGTGACGTCGAGAACCTCCGCCTCCATCTCAAGGGCGGAATCGGTCCGGACTCCAGGGACAACAGCGGGCAACCTGCCCTGACCATCGCGGTCTGGGCCAACCAGCCCGGGTCCGCCGAACTCCTCCTTGCCGGGGGGGCCGACCCCAACGTCCGGGACGACAAGGGATACACCCCTCTTCACGCCGCAGCTTTTCTCGGACGCGCCGACATGGCCCGGTCCCTTGTGGAAAACGGTGCCGACGTCAACATCAGTTCGGTGGAGGACAAGAGACCCCTCGATAGTGCCCGGGAAAAATGGGAAACAGTCGAGTGGATCGTCGGTCTGATCAAAGTTGAAGTTGATCGGGAGGAAGTAATGGCGGGGCGGGAGAAACTGGACCCCTACCTTGTTGAACAGGGAGCCGTCGCCAAGGCCCCCGCTTCTTCCGATGCTCTGATCGGGATCTACACCTGGCTCGCCATGGTGCCCCTCACCGCCCACCTGTGGTTTCTCTACTACCTCCTCATGCTGGTGGCCGGTTTTGCGGTCGCGTCCCTGCTGGTGACGGCCTGGAAGATTCCTCCCCTCCCCGGTTGGCTTCTCTCTGCCCCGGTCTGCCTCCTGGTCCTTGTTCCCCTGACCGCCACCGCCCAGTTCTTCATGCGGCAGTCCTTCGGTCCCGACACCGCAATGGGGATCCTTCCCTGGCCTCCCAAGCTCTTTTACTACACCCTGTTCTTCGGGTTCGGCGCTGTCTGCTTCGGCCGCCCCGAGTTCGAGGAAAAACTCGGCCGCTGGTGGCCTCTCTCCTTCCTGCTCTCCGTCCCGCTGTTCCTCTATGGATTACACCTCTTCGAACAGGGATCATCCGGCACCCAGCGCATCACCTTCAGCCTGTGCGCCGCACTCTACGCCTGGTTCATGGTCCTGGGCTTCCTCGGCATCTTCCGCCAGTTCCTCGCCCGGGAGAACGCCCGCATCCGCTACGTATCCGATGCCTCCTACTGGATGTACCTGGCCCATCTCCCCCTCATCATGGTCCTCCAGGCTCTCCTCTCCGCCATTCCCCTTCCCAGCCCGGTGAAATTCACCCTGATCTGCCTCGCCGCCTTCGCTTTCCTCCTCCTCACCTACCGCTACCTCGTGCGCTACACCCTTATCGGCACCATGTTGAACGGGAAGAAAGTCCGAGTGCCTCCCCTGCCCCCGGCCGGGGGACCAACCCCACCATTACCCGGTTCCAGCCCATGACGCGGGATGCTGACCGCACTACCGGCATCCACCTGCCCCCCTCCTTCCCCAAAGAATCAGCTGCGGCCCGGAAATATCGGCATCTACTCACTTCCGGGGTCGCGGCATATTCGCCCCGCACTCCTGCCGCCAGCGGTGCAATCGCTTTCTCATCGCGGTGGCCCGGTCCGGATCCTTCCCGGCCAGGTTGTTCCTTTCTCCAAGGTCCTCCCGCAGATTGTAGAGTTCCACCGCATTGTCCTCGAAAAACTCCAGCAACTTGTAGTCTCCCATGCGCACCGCGCTCCCCAGCCGGTTGTCCCGGTGGAAGGCAAAGTTGGGGTAGTGCCAGAAGATGGCCTCCCGCTGCAAGGCTCCCCTGCCGGTCAACAGGGGCAGGAGACTCTCTCCATCTCCCGGGTAATCCTTCCTCGTCTTCAGCCCGGCCAGTTCCAGCAGGGTCGGATAAAAGTCCGTTAAAATAACGGGGTTCCCGCTGACCTTGCCCGCAGCCACCCTGCCCGGCCAGCGCACGATCAGGGGCACACGAATTCCACCCTCGTAGAGATGCCCCTTGTCCCCGCGCAGGGGACGCGCGTCCCCCGCCCCGCCGAAGGGGCCGTTGTCCGAGGTGAAGACCACGAAGGTCTCCTCCTCGACCTGCAGTTTCTTCAACTCCGCCAGTACTCGCGCGATGGCGAGGTCCATGGTCTCCAGCATGGCGGGGTAGACCTTGTGATTGTAACCGGCCTTCGGCTTGTCCGCCCACTTGGTGACAAATTCTTCCGGCGCCTCCATCGGCCAGTGCACGGTGTAGTTCCATAGAGCCACGTAAAAGGGCTTCTTCGCCTTCACCTGCTGACGCATGAAGGTGATCGTCTCATCCGCCAGTCGATCCGGGAGATACTCACCCTCCCTGCGATCCTTGAGAAAGGGAATGCGGTAGGGATCGAAGAAGGTGGGAGGTCCGCCGTAGGAACAACCCCCGATGTTGATGTCGAACCCCTGGGCCTGGGCGGCAAATTTCTCCTCCCGCCCCTTGTAGAGGTGCCACTTCCCGATGAAGGCGGTGGCATAGCCCGCTTCATCCCGGAGACGTTCCGCGATGGTCGTGTACTCAAGCGGAAGATGATCTCGCATCTCGGCCGGAAGGAGTTTCGACTTCTCCGGCGTGAAGCGATCCTGGTGCGGAAGGTGGTTGGTGAGGTGCAGGCGGGCGGGAGAGTGTCCCGTCATCAGGGCCGCACGGGTGGGCGAACACACCGGAGCGGGCGCATAGGCATCGGTGAATCGCATGCCCTCGGTCGCGAACCTGTCGATGTTCGGGGTGCGGAGGTGCCTGTTCCCCTGGCACCCCAGGTCCATCCAGCCCATGTCATCGATCAGGATGAAGAGAATGTTGGGCTTGGGCGCAGCCGGACAGAATCCGGCTCCCCAGGCAAGGGCTACGCTCAGGACCAGGATCAACCCGGTCATCGCCGGACATCTTTGTGTTCTGGTGGACATCTGGGTGGGATCGTCAGTTAGAGAGGCCTCCTGTGCCAGCCACAAGTAGTGGAGCACCCCCTTATTACGTCAGAATCTCAGGCACCAGTTCCCCATGCACATCAGTCAGGCGCACATCGCGGCCCCCGTAGCGATAGGTCAGCTTCTTGTGATCCATCCCGAGACAGTGGAGCATGTTGGCGTGCAGGTCGTGAACCGTCAGCTTGTTCTGGACCACCCGATAGCCGTACTCGTCGGTGGCCCCGTAGATGGTACCCCCCTTGATTCCTCCTCCTGCCATCCAGAGACTGAAACCCTGCGGGTTGTGATCCCGTCCGTCCCGACCCTGTGCGAACGGGGTGCGTCCGAACTCCCCGGTGAAGACGAGAAGGGTGGATTCCAGCAGACCTCGCCCCTTGAGATCCCCGATGAGAGCACCGATCGGCTGGTCCACCGCGAGAGCATTCTTGGAATGGCCATCCCGGAGTCCCCCATGCTGATCCCATCGATCACCATTACCCGGATTGATCGTCAACTCCACGAAGCGCACCCCTCGTTCCACCAACCGCCGCGCCATCAGGCACTGCCTGCCGTAGGTCCGGGTGTTGTTGTAGCGGGCGCCCAGCCCGTAGGCCTTCCTGGTCGCTTCTGATTCGCCTGAGATATCAGCTACGTCTGGAACCGCCAGCTGCATCCGGGCCGCCATTTCATAGTTCAGGATGGCCGACTGGATTGCCTCCACATGTTCGTATTCCCGCGCCAGGGAACCATCGATTTCTCCCAGCAACTGCAGCTTCCGGCGCTGATAGGAGAGTTCCTTTTCGCGCGGGATGATGTTGGACAGCACCGGTTTCCCGGTCGCAAAGGTGGAGGGCTGATGAGTGGCCGGAAGGAACCCGCTCCCGAACATCTGCATTCCACCGGAGGGAACCTGTCCACCATGCAGAACCACGTAGCTCGGGAGATCTTCCGCCTCGGTGCCCAGTCCGTAGGACGCCCACGCCCCCATGCTCGGTCGGCCCGAGAGGACGTGCCCGCTGTGAAGGGCGTAGTTGGCATTGGGATGATTCGGAGAAAAGGCGGTCATGGACCGGATCACCGCCAGCTCATCGGCATGGGCCGCGATGTGGGGAAAAAGATCGCTGATGGGAATGCCGCTTTCGCCGTACTGTTTGAATTCCCACGGACTCTTGAGGATGTTCCCGTTATTGTTGAATACGGTAGCGTCCACCGTGAATTTCGGTCGCTGTCCGTTCTCCTTGGCCAGCAGCGGCTTGGGATCGAAGCTGTCCACCTGCGAGACCCCGCCATCCATGTAGAAGAAGATCACACTCCTGGCCTTGGGAGCAAAATGCGTGGGCCTGGGTTCCCATGGTGTGGCGGAAGCCCGATCCTTCTGCAGGACGCCAGCGAGGGCCAGGCTCCCGAAACCGAGGGCACCGCGGTTCATGAAGTGCCGCCGGGGCAACGGCGGAGCGTATTCGGAATGATCCTTAGAAGACATAAATGAATTCCTTTCGATTGATCATGAGGTGGCAGAGCCCTTTCCAGGCTGCCTCGGTAGCGCCTCCCAGTTCCTTGAGCACCTTGCGCCCCCACTGCAACTCCGCCTCGGTGGCTTCCCTCCCGAAGGCCTGTCGGTGCACCTTCCTTAACTGGTCGTCTACCGTTCCTCCCCCGGCCATGACCCGCCGAGCCCAACTTTGCGCCTGTTGGTGAACGAAGGGATCGTTCAACAGGGCCAGCGACTGGGCAGGCACGTTGGTGACATTGCGCTGACCGGTCGGTTCAGTCGCATTAGGCAGGTCAAAGATGCGCAGGAAGGATGAAAGGAAGTTGCGCCGCATCTCCAGGTAGACCGAACGCCTCCCATTGCCATCCAATGGACCGCTCCGTGGCTTAGCCCGGCTGTTGGGCTGATCGTCGATATTCACCGCAATGCTCGGAC
>Ga0310120_10004219_pt1 | contig 10122 bp, 5 predicted proteins | sample CB27_AW_983_MG_FD_203506 | JGI IMG/M metagenome (GOLD analysis project Ga0310120, IMG submission 203506) | Marine microbial communities from Western Arctic Ocean, Canada - CB27_AW_983 | ecosystem: Environmental > Aquatic > Marine > Oceanic | place: Canada: Western Arctic Ocean | collected... | reverse complement strand
CCGCTTTTTCAATGTACTGTTGCACGAGAACTGAAAGAATCTGTCGCGAACGTTCTGGAAGTTGAGCGTGCGACGCGTGACCGGCGAACGATGTCATTCTGTGGGATTATATCAGCCGAACTGCGAAACCGTTATTACTGTTCGTTCGCCGAGACAGTCGCCGTTTGGTCTATATCTGGAGACCAACGGAGAGGTGCAACATCGGCTACCTTGCCATATTTTACCGCGATGAGCTCTGCCAAAATACTGATCGCAATTTCTTGAGGAGATACTGCTCCAATATCTAATCCAACCGGCGCATGCACCTGTGTCAGTGTATCGAGTGATACAGATTCTTCTTGGAGAGCAGAGTAGAGACGTGCCACTTTAGCCCGACTTCCGATGAGACCAAGATAACGTAGGTCGTGAGGCACTAGCGCCCGTAGAGCCTCGAGGTCGTGGGTATGACCCCGTGTCAGGATTACCACGTAAGCATTATTTGGGAATGTGGCACTTGTTAACCAGCTCGGGATGTCATCGACGGTGATTTCAGTTGCGTTAGGGAATCTCTCTTGATTCGCAAATTTTTCTCGATCATCGAGTACGTGAATCTTGAAGTTCACCTGGGACGCAGCTTGTGCCAAGTGATAGGAAACGTGTCCTGCGCCAATTAGATAGAGATGTGCAGCGGCGTCGAGTGGTTCAATATACACTTCCATTTGACCTCCGCAGATTAAGCCAGATTCTTCCGCAATATCGTCGGCTAATTCATAACGAACAACTTGGCTTCGGCGGGTTTCGAGTGATTTTCTTGCTTTCCAGAACGCGTCATTCTCGTAGCACCCTCCGCCGATTGTACCGACTGTTCTGCCGTCGGCAAATACAAGCATCTTCGCCCCCACCCGTTGCGGAGTCGACCCTTCTGTTCGTATTATTGTTACCAAGGCGGCCGAATTGCCCAGACTCAACGTTTCAGTAACCGCCTTAAAGACTTCTTCGTTCATCGGTTTGTGACTTGTGAGTGGTCGCCGTCTACAGCTGACACCGAGCTCCTTATTTTCGGATAAGTCACTTTTTTAATTGACCTTAGAACAGATTATACCGTGATGAGGCCATGTTGTCCGATCTTGAGCGGTAGTTGCTTTATTACGTGGTCTACCATTTGTAGTCCATAGCGATTCAGGAAATAAATACAATTGATCGCGCGTTCTTGGGGATCACCATTAGGGAAGGATTGTGAGCGTGCTCGACGAAATTGCCGCTGCAGCGTTTCGTCTCGCCGTTTGGCAGCTTGGATAATCTTGCCACCTAATTTCTTAAGGTCGCGGTCCATCCTGTCCTTGGTGGTCTCAACGGCGCCGACCAGGGTCGGGTCGACCTTGGCAACTTCCACTGAAACCGCGGCAAGGTGATCAGTGATCGCTTTTTTAGTCTCTTCGATGGTCTTGTCGACCTCATCTGGAAGTAGATTCGATAGCAACCGATTAAGGACTCCGTCATCTTGGGCTTGCAGCATCTCAAAACTGACGTCGTATCGCTCCATAAACCTAAGAGTAGCTTGGTCCATTATCGTTGCACTGGCCCGTGGGTAAATTATCGGCATCGGTATGTCAAAGTGGTTGTACACCTGACGGAGTTGACCGAGGTACGCGAGTTCGCTGGGCCCTGCTATTGTCGCAATGGTAGGAAAGATTTTGTCCTGAACAATAGGCCTGAGAAGTACATTGGGGCTAAAAGCATCGGGGTTGTTGGCGAGCTGCACATTTATTTGTTGAAGTGACAGGATCTTACCGTCTATGTCAAATGTTCTCTCAGGAGTCCTTTCATTGGCATTGAGACGAATAGCTTGACGGCTGTCACTGAGATAAAAAAGCCCAGTTGAGTTTTGCGAGGGCGTGACTTGGGCGTGGTAACCCTTGGCAATTAAATCCGAACCACTTTCGGTTGCTAACCTGGACGTTTCACCAACTGTGTCGATCTCCTGTTGAAAAAGTGGCCGAGCAATAGATTTTACCGCGGTGTCTGAAGCATCAAAGACAACCAAGCCATGTGGCCCGAGCAACGTATCCATCCACAGGGCAAATGCGTCGACTATCCCCCGACCCGGTTGATAGGCGTTACTCAGTTGATTGAAGACTGAATCTGAAAACTCAGTATTCGGAAGGAGTTCGCGTAGTCTGTTCAGAGTCGAAACGATCGACTCGTTCAACCGTACTGCTGATGCAGGTTGAGAAGACGATGCATCATGTGGGATCGTTATCGTTTCGAATTCGAAGTCAGACGTGAGAACAGAACAGTTGCTAATTTCTGCAAGGTCGTGATCTTCTGCGTGGACCCAGAATACCGGCACCGCCGGAACCGAGTATTTTACGCTGACCTCGCGAGCGACCGCGATCGCGGTAAGACCTTTTAAGAGTGTGAAGAGCGGACCTCCGAATAGTCCAGCCTGCTGGCCGGCCACAATCGCGACGGTTGCCGGATTACTCAATTGTTCTGCCGAAGCGAGAGCAGCATCTGGCGCGCGGCGTGACGTGAGTTGTTCCATTACTGCCGCTTTTATCTGTGGATGGTTTACTGGATTTGCCTGTCTGGCTTTGATCGCTTGGCGCCAGGCATCGGGGTCAAGGGGCGAACCCTCAAAGAACGGTCGGAGACGCTCAAAATCGTGGCAGTAATCACAAACCAATCTAGCGGCCCATGATAGGTGTCGATAGTCGATAGAACGAACGGTCGGAGAGGCAATTGAGGACGGCGAGTCGAACGTCACGCTTCATGTACTGTTTCAAATGGATAGCAGGGTTGTCAAGGCAACTGGGCAAGTCGTTGGCTAGCCAGACTCTTCCGTGTTAGCATCCGCTAACCCGCTGTGCAGGAGTTCCTCCGCTGACCCGTCACGACGCCAGTCCGTTTGCTGAACCAAGCGCATTCGGTGAATTCCGAGTGATGCACCAGATCGGTATAGGAGTCCTTGGACCCGTCTTCAGGACCTATGAGCCATCTCGCGGTGGAGTAGTAGCCGTGAAGGCGTTCCATCTGGATATCACACCTGAGCAAGCTCGAGTACTAATTGAATCCCTCGAGCGCTTTGTCGAAGCTGGGTTTAGTGGGCCAGGAGTTGTTTCGCCGATTGCGGTGGGCCTTGAGCAGGATGTTCCCTATTTGGCACAGGAATATGTCGCTGCAGAATCCTTGGAAACGGCAATCCGACACTACGCGCCGGCCACTTTGGAATCGGCGCTTCCGCTTATTAGTCAAATTGCCGCGGCGCTAGATTCGGTTCACGGTCAAGGTGTTATTCATGGCGCCATTCACCTCCGGGACATTTTTGCGGCACCGGATGACTTACGGGTGAACGGTTTCGGCCTTGTTCAGACACTTGAAGCCTTGGGACTACCAGCCCAGATTCGACGTCCGTATACAGCGCCTGAAATAATTGCTGGCAGAGAATGGGATGGAGCAGCAGACCGTTTTTCCTTGGCGGCGATCGCATATGAGCTTCTGACCGGCCGACGTATAGCTGGAACCGGCGAGCAGATGAGCGACGGTATTCGATCGATTGATGGATTGTCTGATCTTGATTACGTCGAAGAGGTGTTTTCGGTTGCTCTTGCTGATGACCCGGAGTCGCGATACTCAAGTGCGATGGGCTTTGTCGCAGCGCTGGAAATGGGTGTCACTGTCGAACGGGACGATATGGTAGCAGAGGACCCGGAGGATCGCGATGCGACCGGGACATTAGATCTTTTGGCTGGCGTGGAGTTTCAGCGACAATCGAGTTCTGGAATTACGGCGGAGTCCGTAAATCGTGTCGAGTCATCTCATCATGAAGATGAAGTTCTGAAGGGACAGATTGCCGAGAGCTCAGACGGATCGGATCTGATCGTAGATGCGGCGTCTGGCTTCGATGAAGATTTGAAGGCAGGTCATTCAATTAATGACGGGTCAACACGGGCAACTGAGGATCCTGACGGCCCCGTTGGTCGACACGGTGCAAGTAGCATCCGTGATAAAGAAGACCACGCCGAGATCGAAGGTTTTGAATCTGCATTAGATCACGTGGTCGAGTCGTCCCAGGACTCTAATACGATTTCAACCGGTCCAGAACGGCAGCGTGGTGGCGGTTTTGAAGTTGGTTCTGACAGTAATGTCGGCGATCAACGTCATATGTGGGAGGACTCTGATGTCGACAACGATGACGGAGGTTATGTAACGCCAGCGGAAGTATATGGACTAACCGCTACCGAGTCGGTCGCTGCTGGTTCGCTTCCGGCGCCAGAGGTGAGTGAACCCCGCCGTACATGGAATTGGGCTCTTCTTCTAGTGTTGGTAGGCACGGTCGTTGTGGGAGGCCTGTCTTACTTCTTGGGTGTAGCTTTTTCCCCGAATGAAGCCGAGATAGACGAAAGAACTTCGCTGGAATCTGGATTTTTCGAGGCGGTCGAACAAGATGCTATTGGTCGGACAAGAGGCAACAGTGCTCCAAGCGCATTCGGTGGAGTGGAAACTGGAAGAACGTCTGACCAGAGTGAAGCCGTACTCGACGATGACCCCATCAGTGTAACGCCGCCTATTGCTCTTAGCGCTGACCAGACTATGTCCAGCGCGGGTCCACGACAAGCCGATCCGAATTTACCGAATTCCCTAGGGCTTGACCGTTCAAATAATCGAACTGAACGCTTGTCAGAACCACAGACCGGGGACATGTTCTCTGTGCCTTCAGAGTTGGCCGTAGTGTCAGAGGACTTACTCACTGGCCGCGTCACGGCGCTGGAAACGGGTTGGATCTTGGTTCGTACGGACATCCCAGGAGCTATTGTCGCAGTCGACGGTCGTCTACGAGGACGTAGCCCACTGTCACTTGGTGGAATATCTTTTGGTTCATATCACGTGGAAGTGAGCCGACCTGGATTTCGTCCTGTCGAGCGTGATATTCAGGTTAGTGATAAGAATGCGGTCTTTGCATTGGGAGTAACGCTCGTTCCATCGACATCAGTGTCTTTTGAAAATGTCAATACTCTTGAATTAGGGTCGTTAAGCGTGCGGTCACGACCTAGCGGAGTTCAAGTCACGGTAAATGGAGCAAGGGTTGGTGTAACGCCGGTCAATCTTCCCTTGCCAGTTGGCCGTTATGAGATTCGTATTGAGGACCCGGGATACCGAATGTGGGGCACGAATATTGAGATTAGTTCTGGCAGACGGACGCAGGTAAATGCGTCATTGGAGCGTGGTAATCGATGAAAGCAATTTTGGCATTGGAAAATGGCCGTTGGTTTCAGGGGGAATCTGCAGGTGCGTCAGGTCAAACCCAAGGTGAAGTGGTCTTCAATACGAATATGACTGGGTATCAGGAGGTTCTGACGGACCCATCTTATACAGGACAAATTGTGACGATGACTTGTCCCCAGATTGGCAATTATGGTGTCGTGGCTGAGGACGTTGAGTCTCAGGTGCCACGAGTTTCCGGTTTTGTTATGCGAGAAGAATCTCCGATCGCAAGTAATTGGAGGGCGACAGGCACGTTGCGGGACTATCTTGAGAAGAATGAAGTTGTTGCTATTAGTGGAATTGACACAAGAGCTTTAACGCGACTTATCCGGACAACGGGGGTAATGCGTGGTGTGATTGGAATCGGATCGGTTGAACCAGAGGAACTGATCGCGCAAGCGCGCAAGGTGCCAAAGATTGAGGGCCGTGACATGGTCTCTGAAGTGACCTGTACCGAGCCTTTCGAGTGGAATCCACAGGATGGCGATTTCAATGTCGATTCATTCAGTGTTGAGCCTGCTCGACGGCCTGGGCGGCCACTTCAGATTGCCGCTTACGATTTTGGAATGAAGTTAAATATCCTTCGTCGTTTTTCGGCTCATGATTGTGTCGTGTCAGTGTTTCCTGCGCGCACGCCTGCGGCGGAGTTATTGGCGGGTAAGCCGGATGGGGTATTTTTGAGTAACGGGCCAGGCGACCCCTCGCCACTAGCTTATGCAGTTAAGAATGCGCGTGCGCTGATCGAAGCCGATGTGCCAACATTTGGCATATGTCTTGGCCATCAGATCCTAGGGCTTGCGATGGGGGCTCGGATCTACAAGTTAAAGTTTGGTCATCGAGGGGGCAATCACCCAGTTAAGAATCTTATGACCGAGAGGGTGGAAATTACTTCTCAGAATCACGGCTTTGCCGTCGATCCGAAATCAGTTTCTGATGATGTTAATGTTACCCACGTGAATTTGTATGACGGGACGATTGAAGGATTGAGACACAAGAGCCGGCCAGTATTTTGCGTGCAGTATCATCCGGAAGCGTCACCAGGACCACATGACGCTGATTATCTCTTCTCGTTGTTTTTGGACGAGATGGAGCATCGTTCAGTAAGTAGTAAGTAGTTGTCGCAAGTGATTTTCAAGGCCATCGAATCCTAGCATGCCACGACGTACGGACCTTCAACGCATACTCGTCATAGGGTCAGGACCAATTGTGATTGGTCAAGCCTGCGAATTTGATTACTCGGGTACACAGGCGTGTAAGGCGCTTCGAAGTGAGGGTTTGGAAGTGGTGTTGGTGAATAGTAATCCAGCCACGATCATGACCGATCCCGAAGTGGCAGACCGAACTTATGTTGAACCGTTGACGTGGGAGATTGTCCGTTCGGTCATCGAGGCCGAACGTCCAGATGCCTTGCTGCCCACGGTGGGAGGACAGACTGCACTCAATCTCGCAATCGACCTTCAGGAACACGGCGTGCTCGAGGAATTCGGCGTTAAATTGATCGGAGCGTCCATCGAGGCTATTCAAATTGCCGAGGACCGCCTGAAGTTTAAGGAGGCGATGGCTTCTATTGGTGTGGACAGTCCGGCGAGTGAGTACAGTCGATCGTTCGACGAAGCACTAGTGCAGGTCAAGAAGATAGGGTTTCCAGCCATCATCCGTCCCTCTTTTACGTTAGGTGGAGTGGGCGGTGGGATCGCTTACAACGTAGAAGAATTTCGAGAATTGGCCGGGCGCGGCATTGAACTGAGTCCCGTGCACGAAATTCTTATCGAAGAATCTTTAATTGGTTGGAAGGAATTTGAACTTGAGGTCATGCGCGATGTTGCTGACAACTTCGTTGTGATCTGCTCGATAGAAAATGTCGACCCGATGGGAGTCCATACGGGTGACTCAATCACGGTGGCGCCTGCGTTGACATTAACGGACAAAGAGTATCAGCGCATGCGCGACGCTGCCTGTCGAATTATTAGGAGGGTTGGTGTTGAAACCGGCGGATCGAATATTCAGTTTGCCGTAAACCCCAAGGACGGACGGATGGTCGTCATCGAGATGAACCCGCGAGTCTCGCGATCGTCAGCATTGGCATCAAAGGCCACAGGGTTTCCGATCGCGAAGATCGCAGCAAAACTGGCGCTCGGTTATCGGCTTGATGAAATTCCAAACGACATTACGAAGCTCACTCCGGCATCGTTCGAACCGACGATCGACTACGTTGTTGTCAAGATTCCAAGGTGGGCATTTGAGAAGTTTCCAAAGGCTGACCGCACATTGACGACTCAGATGAAGTCAGTGGGCGAAGTAATGGCGATAGGTCGTACATTCAAAGAGTCGTTCTTGAAAGGAATGCGGTCTCTTGAGCTTGATAGAGCGGGCGAGCTGTTTAGTTCCGGTGAAGGAGAATATGCCGCGGAGGAGAAGGGAGATTTGCGGCAGCAACTAGTTTCGCCGAGCGATACACGGATTTGGGCGATCTTTCGTGCCCTTAAACAAGGGTGGTCGGTTGAGGACCTCCACGAACTGACGAACATCGACCGATGGTTTCTAACGCAATTCAATGAATTGGTGGAGTTGTCACGGATGAGTTCTCTCGTCGACTTACGTGAAATGTCACCCGACTTGTTGTTGGCGCTCAAACGCGCAGGATTTGGCGATGACGAAATTGCGTCAAGTTTGGGTGTGGCATCTGAATTAGTGAGAGAACGCCGGTCGGACCAAGGGCTTCGATCGGTCTATAAGCGAATTGATACCTGTGCTGCCGAGTTTGAATCGTTTACGCCGTATCTCTATAGCACCTATGAGAACGAATGTGAGTCTGAGCCTACGGATCGACCGAAGGTTGTCATCCTAGGTAGTGGCCCAAACAGAATTGGGCAAGGAATTGAGTTTGACTACTGCTGCTGTCATGCCGCATTCGCGTTGCGTGCCGAAGGTTATGAAACGGTGATGATCAACTGCAATCCTGAGACGGTTTCGACCGATTACGATTCTGTTGACCGATTATATTTTGAGCCCCTGACGTTTGAGGAGGTTAACGGAGTTGTCACCCAGGAGCAGACTACGGGAGCGGATGTGTCGTGCATCGTACAGTTTGGCGGTCAAACACCACTCAAACTGTCGTTGGCCTTGCAGAAGGCCGGTGTGAAGATCATCGGAACGTCACCGGATTCTATCGACCTTGCGGAAGACAGGAAACGTTTCGCACGCTTGTTGTGGGAGTTAGGGATTCCCCAAGCTCCGAATGGGACTGCCACATCGCCAGAAGAGGCTAGAGATGTTGCAAAGTTAATTGGTTACCCGCTTGTCGTTCGACCATCCTATGTGCTTGGTGGCCGAGCGATGGCTATTGTGTACGACGGAGGGGCGTTGGATCGTTACATGAGTGAAGCGGTCGATGCATCTCCAGAACATCCGATTCTTGTTGATAAGTTTCTTGAAGATGCCTTTGAACTCGACGTCGATGCTGTTGCTGATTCGACCGGGGCTGTTGTGATCGGTGGAGTCATGGAGCATATCGAGGAAGCAGGAATCCACTCTGGGGACAGTTCCTGCGTGGTGCCGCCATATCTTGTTCAAGAATCGAAATTGTCGATTATTCGAGATTACACGCGTCGTGTGGCTCGTGCGTTGAAAGTGATAGGACTGCTGAATATTCAGTTTGCGATAAAGGATGACACCGTCTACATCCTCGAAGTTAACCCCCGAGCGTCCCGAACGGTTCCGTATCTCTCAAAGGCCACGGGTGTTCCGTTGGCCAAGGTGGCGGCGCAAGTGATGGTGGGGAAAACGCTGGTCGAGCTTGGGTTGGTTGACGATCTCGAAGTGTCAGGAGTTTTTGTCAAAACACCCGTTTTTCCATTTGTCCGGTTTCCAGGAGTCGATACTATTCTCGGACCAGAGATGAAGTCGACCGGCGAAGTGATGGGTGCAGCGTCAAATTTTGGAACGGCTTATGCCAAGGCGCAACTGGCGGCGGGTCAGCGTCTGCCCAACTCCGGAAAAACCTTCATTAGTGTCAACGATGAAGACAAGGCGAATGTCGTTCGCATAGCACGAGATTTGGTCGATCTTGGGTTTGTTTTACTTGCTTCGCGGGGTACGGCAGCGTATCTGCGGGCACACGGTGTGGACACGGAAGTTATTTTCAAGATTAACGAGGGACGACCGCATGTTGGAGATAAGTTGCTCAATCGAGAGATCGATCTCGTGGTGAATACCCCGCTAGGACGAGAATCCTTCTTCGATGATATAGCCGTCCGTCGCATCGCTATGACGTTATCCATTCCATGTGTAACGACGTTGACAGGCGCTGCGGCAACTGTCAGTGCGATCCGGGCTCTCCGTGAAACTGCACTGGCAGTTCGTCCGCTACAGGCCTATCATGCTGATTTGGTCGCTAAGTTGTGAATAGCCTTCAGTGAGTCTTCTTGTGGTTTTGTACAAAATCACTATTCTGATTTGGTGGCGTCGCGTTTGACCTGCTGCCATTCTGAATCCATTTCTTTGAGGGTGGCGTCTCGAAGTGAACGCCCCAGCGTTTCAAAGCGCTGTTCTAGTTTTAAAAACCGGGCGGCGAATTTATCATTGGCACCCTGGAGGGCTCCTTCTGGATCGATATCAAACTGCCGCGAAAGATTCGTCAAGGAGAAAAGAAGGTCGCCGAGTTCCTCTTCGATCTGGTTGCCATTTCCCTCTGTAATCGCGGCCTTAAGTTCCTGCAGTTCTTCTTCGACCTTTTTAATTATGCCGGATGGGTGTTCCCAATCAAATCCGACAGTGGCCACGCGACGACCCATACGGTAGGCTCGCAGTAATCCAGGCAATTCACGTGGAAGTCCACCCAACACACTTGGGTCCTGACCTGCACTCTTCTGTTCCTCG
>Ga0310120_10004218_pt1 | contig 10126 bp, 6 predicted proteins | sample CB27_AW_983_MG_FD_203506 | JGI IMG/M metagenome (GOLD analysis project Ga0310120, IMG submission 203506) | Marine microbial communities from Western Arctic Ocean, Canada - CB27_AW_983 | ecosystem: Environmental > Aquatic > Marine > Oceanic | place: Canada: Western Arctic Ocean | collected... | reverse complement strand
CGAATGTCGGCGTTGACCTCGGGGTTTCGATTCCCTTCTCTGTTGTAGCGCTCGATCTCCGCGGACTTCTCGGTGAGGTATTCGCGCAGGAGAGCCCATTGCTCCAGGCCCCCCACCTCCTCTGGGCTGAGGAAACGAATACTGGTCAGGTCCAGGGGAATCGAACGCTTGATCCGTCGCCCCCCGGAATCTTGCATCCCGCGCCAGTTCTTGAACGATTCGGCAATAAACTTGTATGTAGGAATCGTTGATATGGTCTTGTCCCAGTTCTGCACCTTCACGGTGTGCAGGGCCACATCGATCACATCCCCGTCCACCCCGGCCTGGGGCATCTCGATCCAGTCGCCGAGTTGGATCATATCGTTGGTCGCGATCTGGACGCTGGCAACCAGGGAGAGAATCGTATCCTTGAAGACCAGGAGCAGGACCGCCGCCAGGGCGCCGATCCCCGAGAGGAAGATCCAGGGCGACTTGTCGAGTAGGGTGGCCACCACCGCCAAGCTGGCGGTGGCATAGATGAGGATGTTGACGACCTGCAGATACCCCTTGATGGGGCGCTGACGATATTTTTCGCTCTGGGAATAGATGATATTGAGCGCATTCAGCGCCGAGGAGGCCGCGACGGCCACTGCCACCACAACCATCGCGATGGCGAGCCGCCGAATCAGGAAATCCACGCTTTCGGGCACGTTGGGAATCAGGCCCTCGCCGTAGTAGATCATCAGGGCCGGAGCGATATGGGCCAACCGGGTAAAGACTCGGGCCTCGGCGAAGGCGTCGTCCCAGGTATTGGTGGTCCGGGCGGCCGCCCGGCGCATGACCGCCGAAAGTCCCCAGCGCGTCAGGCCATAGACGATCCCGCTCACCATCAACAGAGCGATCAGGTACGCAGCCGTTTTTACCCACTCGCCGCTTAACCATTCCGGCATGCCGTGTTCGTCTCCCCCTCTGCGCGCGTGTGCGCGCGTGAAGTGACCCCGCAAAAACTTCGGGCTGAGTTTATCCGATCCCCACTTCGTTGCCTGCTTGGGGTCGCGCACGCCCCCTCCCACGCCCCTCCGTGGAACCCGGCGACCGACGGCGGCCCCGGAACTGCGCCGGCGGCCCGGGAGCCGAGGCGGGGGCTGGAAAATCAAGGCGGGGGCTCAGCAGCCGAGGCGGCGGATCGGGCTCCGGGGTATCCTCAATAATCACCCTCGGCCGGCGGGCACGCTGAACAAAAAGAGAGCCATGGAACTCGACCACATCTACATCAAGGGCGCCCGGGAACACAACCTCAAGAACATTGACGTTCGCATCCCAAAGAAAAAGCTCGTGGTCATGACCGGCGTGTCCGGCTCGGGGAAATCCTCCCTCGCCTTCGACACCCTCTACGCCGAAGGCCAACGTCGTTACGTGGAATCCCTCTCGGCTTACGCGCGGCAATTTCTCGGCCAGATGGAGAAGCCACGTTACGAAACCATTCGCGGGCTCTCCCCAACCATCTCCATCGAGCAAAAAACCACGGGCAACAACCCGCGCTCGACGGTGGGCACCATTACCGAAATCGCCGACTACCTAAGGGTTCTGTACGCACGCGTTGGCATCCAGCACTGCCACCAGTGCGGCGACCGGGTGGCCGGCCAGAGCGCCGAACAAATTGCCCGGGAAATCCTTTCCGGGGCGAAAGGCAGCCGCCTGACTCTGCTGGCTCCGCTCCTGGTCAACCGCAAGGGCGAGTTTCGGGAACTCCTCAGCGAGGCGCGGCGGGCGGGATGGGTCCGCCTGCGCGTCGACGGCGAGATCGTTGAGAGCGACGAACTGGAAAGCCTGGACAAAAGACGGAAGCACACGGTGGAGGCCGTGATCGATCGCATCGTCGTCCGCTCCGGCCTCAGAGCGCGGGTCACCGACTCGGTAGAGACCGCCCTGCGCGTTGGCGCGGGAACCCTCATTGTGACCGAGGGCAAACGCGACCGGACCTTCACCGAGAGCGCCGCCTGCTCGCACTGCCGAATCTCCTTCCCGGAACTCACCCCCCAAGCCTTTTCCTTCAACTCGCCCCAGGGCATGTGCGACGACTGCAATGGCCTGGGCACGCGTTTCGAGTTTGACGCGGCCCTCGTCGTGCCCGATGAAACCCTGAGCATCGAAGAGGGCGCAGTCAAACCCTGGGGAGAGAAAACCTCGGAAAAATCGGGCTGGGGGGCCAACTACCGGCGCCAGTTGATGGAGCAACTCGGTATCAATGCGGACCGCCCCTGGCACAAGCTCCCTCAAAAAAAACGCGACATCCTGCTCGAGGGCACCGACGCCCGGAAATTCAAAATCGCCTGGGAAAACCGCTCGGGCAAGGGCCACTTCGACGTCACCTGGGAGGGCGTGCTGCCGCGATTGCTTCGCCGCTTCAAGGAAACCCGAAGCGAGGGCATGAAGCGCTGGTATAGCCAGTTCATCGCCAACACGCGCTGCACCACCTGCGACGGCCGGCGACTACGAGCCGAAAGCGCGGCGGTTCAGTTGGGCGAGCGAAGCATCGTCGAAATCTCTGCCCTCACCGTGACCGAAACCCGAGCGTTCTTTGCGGGCCTGGGCTTAAAGGGTTCGGATCGCGAAATCGCCAGCGAAGTCCTCAAGGAGATTCGGGCCCGATTGAGCTTTCTTGAATCCGTGGGACTGGGCTACCTCTCCCTGGACCGTGCCGGACCGAGCCTTTCAGGAGGCGAATCCCAACGCATTCGCCTGGCCAGCCAGGTGGGCTCGGAACTCACCGGCGTGATCTACATCCTCGACGAACCCTCGATTGGTCTGCACCAACGCGACAACCGAAGGCTCCTGGACACTCTGATCCGCATGCGCGATGTCGGGAACACCGTTGTGGTGGTCGAACACGACGAGGAGACGATCCGATGTGCCGACCACGTGATCGACTTCGGACCCGCCGCAGGCGTGCTGGGCGGAGCCATCGTCCACGCGGGTACCCCGAAGAGCCTCGAGAGAAATCGAAAATCACTCACCGGAGACTACCTGTCCGGGCGGCGAGCCATCCCGGTCCCCCCGCAACGGCGAACCGCCAGCGGAGCGGTCAAGATTCTGGGCGCCCGGGAAAACAACCTGCGCGATGTGGACGTGGAAATTCCCCTGGGCGTGATGACGGCGATTACGGGTGTCTCGGGCGCCGGGAAATCCTCTCTCGTCAATGCGATTCTCTTTCCGGCGCTCTCGCGCAAGCTGCACGCCTCCAACCGGCGAGTCGGGGCCCACCGGCGCATTTCGGGTCTCAGCAGCCTCGACAAGGTCATCGACATCGATCAGCGACCCATCGGGCGCACCCCCCGCAGCAACCCGGTCACCTACATCAAGGTCTTCGACGAAATCCGTCGTTTCTTCTCGCAACTTCCCGAAGCCCGACTCAATGGTTACAAGCCCGGGCGCTTCTCGTTCAACGTCAAGGGCGGACGCTGCGAAACCTGCGAGGGCGATGGGGTTCGCAAGATCGAGATGCACTTTCTCGCCGATGTGTTCGTGCGCTGCGAGGAATGCCAGGGGAAGCGTTTCAATGAAGCCACCCTGGCTGTGCGCTACAAGGGGCTTTCCATCGCCGATGTTCTCGAACTGACCGTCCGGGAAGCGCTTCAGACTTTCGCCAATCATCCAAAGGTCGCCGGCCCCCTGGGCATGCTCGAACGCGTTGGGCTCGACTACCTCCACCTGGGCCAGCCCTCCCCCACCCTCTCGGGGGGCGAAGCCCAGCGCATCAAACTCGCCCGAGAGCTCGCCAAGCGCGCCACCGGGCGGACCCTCTATATCCTCGATGAACCCACAACCGGGCTTCACTTTGAGGATGTGCGCCGGCTCGTCGAAGTCCTCAACCAACTCGTGGAAGCGGGCAACTCGGTGCTGGTCATCGAACACAACCTCGATGTCATCAAGACCGCCGATTGGATTATCGATCTTGGCCCCGATGGAGGACCCGGCGGCGGCGAGATCATCGCCGTGGGTACCCCCGAGGACGTGGCACGGGAACGGAATTCCCAGACCGGGCGCTACCTCGCCAAACTACTGAAGAGGCCCAAAAAACGCGCTGGGCGCAAAGGCTCTGCCGCCAAGGCCCCCAAGTCCCGAGCCCAGCCGACAGCCAAGAAAGCCCTAACCGCCAGGTCCCCGACTACCAAGCCCAGAACTGCCAAGCCCAAGGCCGCCAAGTCCCGCGCCAGGAAGGTCGCGCGGTAAAAATCCGCCAGGAGAGACCGCGCTGGCTTCAGCCGGATTCCGGGCCCGCCTGGGCCCAGTCAAGAAGCGAAGTGTTCTGCTCCCGAGGATAGGCGTGGGAGAGATCGGCGATCTCCACCCAATCCAGATCGGCCCCAGCATCCTCCAAAACCGAAGCACCCTCCCGGGCCATTTGCACGGGAAACATCCAATCCAGGGCTCCGTGAATCCAGCGAATCCTTCGGCCCGCTGCCCGGCCGAGATTTCCGTTGTTGAAATTTTCCGGGTGCAGCACGCCGGCGACCGGGGCCAGGGCGGTAAAGCGCGAGGCCTCGCGAAGACCGTGGAGCAGCGCATACGTCCCCCCATCGGAAAGTCCCGTGAGGAGACGGCAGCGCGCATCCACGTGCCAGCGCTCCTCGACGTAATCGAGCATGGACTCCAGGGCGGGGCCATCGCGATCCGGTCCGTTCATGGACCAGGTGTTCGCCTGAGCCGTGGGCGCCAGGAGTAGCCAGCCCCGGGTGCGCGCCTCCCGGAGCCACGTCCAAAGAAAGTCCCCGCCGTGACCGAACCCTCCGTGGAGCGCCACCACCAGGGGCCAGGACTTGACCTCGTCGTAATCCTCGGGCACGAAGAGACTGAACCCCCCACGCTGGTTCGGTTCATTGCTGGCATTGAACACACCCGCCCGGGCGCCCGGAGCCTGTACTGGCGCGAGGGGCACCCCCCGGGACTCGGCCTCGAGGAAATAGCGGTCGAAAGCCGGCAGGATTGCTCGCAGGGGAAAGACCGTCGCCTGGGCACGGCAGTGGGCATGAAGGGCAGCCATGACTCCCTCAATGCCGCTGCCCGCCCCGGCGGAATCCGCTTGCTCACCGAGAAAGAGCTCGGTCCCGCGCGCCGCGTGGCGCGCCGAAGCGAGCAGGGCTTCGGCGAAGTCCGCGAGTTCAGCCGGAGATGCCCAAGCGGCGGTCTCCTCTAGGGCGGCGTCGAGCCGGGCTGCCCGGGGGCGCAGGGCCTCGCGCAGAGAGGTCAACCTGGGCGGGTGAAGTTGCCGCTGGATGCCATCGAACGCGACCAAAACCCCCAACAGGGCCGGGCCCAATCGCCCCACCGATTCCTCGAAGGACACGTCTCCCGGGGAACTTTCACCGTCAGCCACGCCCCAAAGCTACCCCAAACCCATGGCCTCAGGCCGCCAGGGCTCTCGACCCGATGGCTCCCCGGATGGGCTGGGGTATGCTCTGCTGCCATCAGGAGCCACGACACCCACATCGACCTTGGCCCAGGCGCCGAGCGACTTCGAAAGGAATCACGATGAAACGCTGGATCACCCCCCGCATTCAGGGGCGAACATTAGCTCTTTCGCTGGCCATCCCTGTGGTACTCGGAGCCTTTTTGGCGAGCGATGCCTTAGCCAAGGCGCCGAAGACCGACGACGACAAGACCCTTTACTTCATCGGCATCGTGATCAGCGGTCAGCCCCCCTTCTCGGCCCTGCGGCCCGAAGAAGTCGATATGGTCGCCCAGGGCTTGAAGGATTCCCTGGCGGATAAAACCGTCGAAATCGACCCCGAGGAATACGGCAGCAAGGTCCAGGCATTCGTCCAGGGCCGCATGGCTGAACAGGTCCAGAAGCAGAAGGCCGCCGGTGAGGCCTACCTCGCTAAGAAAGCCGCCAACGACGGCGCGAAGAAAACCGAATCTGGCCTAATCATTATCGAGAGCGAGGCGGGCGACGGCGATTCTCCCAAGGCCACGGATACCGTGCGAGTCCACTACCACGGCATGCTCGCCGATGGCACGGTCTTCGACAGTTCGGTGGACCGGGGCGAGCCCGTGGAGTTTCCGTTGAACCGTGTGATTCCCTGTTGGACCGAAGGCGTCACCATGATGAAGCCGGGCGGCAAAGCCCAGCTGATCTGCCCTGCGGAAATCGCCTATGGGGATCAAGGCGCGCCGCCCACCATTCCGGGTGGAGCCACGCTGACCTTTGATGTTGAACTCATCGAGATTGTGCCGGCCCTCTAAGGCCGGCCCTCTAAGGGCGGTCGTCTAAGGGCGGTCGTCTAAGGGCGGCCCTCTAAGGGTATAGTCACTGGTCCGCGGGCCGCCTCGTCTTCCAGGGGTGGCCCGTCGTCCAGGGGGGCCCGTCGTCCGGCCTAGGACGCGGGCCTAGCCGCCCGGGCATCTAAGCGCCCTCTTCCTCGTCTTGCCCTTGGTGCTTGTCTTCGCGAAAGCGCCCCTCGAAGCGGGCGTTGGCGTCGCGCAGGGCGCGCTCGGGATCCACGTCCAGAGCCCGGGCCAGTGCGACGGCGGCAAACAGCGCGTCCCCCAATTCTTCCCCGGCGGCCTCGGGCTCGGCGGAAAGATCCAGGAACCGCTGGGCCAGTTCGGCCTTGAGGGCCTCGGCGGGAGGGGGCTCCAAGTCCGCCTTGGCGCGCCCCTGAAGCTTGGCCGCGCGCATCAATGCAGGCAGCGCCTGGGCCACCCCGCCCAACGGATCACTGGTCGCGTTGCGGCGTGCGGCGCGGTCCCGGCGCTCCTCCGCCTTGGTGGCTTCCCAGCTTCGGTGCACCTCCTCCAGAGAGCGCGTACCCGGCGCCTCGAAGATGTGGGGATGCCGGCGCACCAACTTCTCCGCGATGCCCTCAGCCACACGATTGAAATCAAAATGGCCCGCTTCATGGGCGAGTTGGGCGTGGTAGACCACTTGGAGGAGCAGATCGCCGAGTTCCCCCAGCAGATCCTCCATATCGCCTCGACGGATGGCGTCGTCGACCTCGTAGGCCTCTTCGATGGTGTACGGCGCGATGCTTGCAAAATCCTGTTCGCGATCCCAGGGACAACCGTTCTCGGGGTCGCGCAAGCGCACCATGATCTCGAGCAATCGCTCCATCGCCTTCATGGGCACCTTTCCGCTTCAACTCACCCACGATCTCGCCCGGGCATCCGGAGCCTGGGCCTTCCCACCTCGGCCGCCGCCGCCCTCGAATGGGGGCACGCCGGGTCAACCATCCGCATCGCCCATCAGTCCCTCGAAGCGGGGCTTGTCCGTTGCTTTCATATAGGCATCGCGCCCGGTGATTTTTCCGTCTTTGGCCAACTGGAAGAGCACGTCATCCATCGCCTGCATCCCGTCTGCCTTACCCGACTGTATCACCGACGCGAGCATCGGCGTATTGCCATCCCGAATGATATTCGGAAGACCGGGCGTGCGCAGCAGGATCTCGTTGGCCGCCACCCTCCCCTTTCCGTCGGCGGTGGGAAGCAGCAACTGGGACACAATCCCCGCCAGGGATTCGGACAGGCTCAATCGAACCATGTTCTGCTCATCCGCTGGAAAGGCGTCGATGATCCGGTCGATGGTCTTGGCCGCATTGTTGGTATGCAGGGTCCCGAAGACCAGCATGCCCATTTCCGCCGCCGTCATGGCCAGGGAAATCGTCTCCCGTTCGCGCATTTCGCCCACCAGAATCACGTCCGCATCCTGGCGGATCGCCGAGCGCAGCGCCGGGCCGAAGCCCAGGGTATGCAGCCCAACCTCTCGGTGGGAGAACGTCGATTTTTGATTCTGGTGCACAAATTCCACGGGGTCCTCGATGGTGACCACGTGCCTTGCGTAGGTTCGGTTCAGCTTGTCCACGATGGCTGCCAGGGTGGTGGATTTACCCGATCCCGTAGGCCCGGTCACTAGAACCAAGCCCTGATTCAAATCCGCGAGGCCCGCAACCGCCTCGGAAAGGCCCAACTTTTCCACGGAAATGATTTCTTCGGGGATGATCCGAAAGACCGCTGCGGCACCCTGGTTCTGTACAAAATAATTGGCACGAAAGCGCGCCATTCCCTCGATCCCATAGGCGAAGTCGAGATCCCGGGTCGTCTCGAATTCTTGCCAGGCCCGGGGCGAGGCAATCTCTCTCAACATTCCGCGCAGGGCCTCGTCCCCCAGGACGGGCTCACCCTCGATCAATCGGATTTTGCCCTTTTCCCGAATGCGTGGCTGCAAGCCCGCCGAGAGGTGTAAATCCGATCCATCGTTTTCCTTCAAGTATTGAAGCAAGCGATCCAGTTCCGACACGCGACTTTCTCCTTCGAAGCTCACACCCGATTTCAAAAACCAGCCGTGATGAGTTTCTTTTCTTCTGCGACTTCAAGTGCGGTCTCGCGACTGATTTTCCCGGAAGCCACCAACTCGTTGAGCGACTGCTCGAGGAGAAACATCCCGTGCACCTTTCCCGTTTGGATGGACGACCGAATCTGAACGGTCTTCTCCTCGCGAATCAAGTTCCCGATGGCCTTGTTGATGACCAGCACTTCAAGGGCCGGGATCCTGCCCTCGACGTCGATCCGAGGCACCAGGCGCTGGGAAATCACGGCCTTCAATGACTCCGAGAGCATGGTCCGAACCTGGCCCTGCTCGTTGGAGGGGAAGGCTCCGATCATTCGGTTGATGGTTCGCACCGCATTGTTGGTATGCAGCGACGCCAACACGAAATGTCCGGTTTCGGCAGCCGTCATGGCCAGAGAGATGGTTTCCAGATCGCGCAATTCGCCGATCACGATGACATCGGGATCCTCCCGCAGTGCGCCGCGAAGTGCCCGAGCAAAGCTCTGGGTATGCCGCCCAGCGTGGCGTTGATTGACGATGCAGCGCTGAGAGGGATGAATCACCTCGATGGGATCCTCGATGGTCAGGATGTGTTCTTCGCGCTCTTCGTTGATCAGGTTCACCATGGCAGCCAGGGTGGTGGACTTTCCGCAGCCCGCGGGCCCGGTCACCAGAACCATGCCCTGGTGGAAATTTGTAAAACGCGCGAGATCGCTGGGCAGCCCGAGTTCGTCCAGGGTCGGGGGCTGGGCTGAAATCGACCGGAACACCGCATCGAAGCCGCGCTGCTGGCGGTAGGCATTGGCGCGAAAGCGGCCCACTCCTTCGAGATCGAAGCAGAAATCGATTTCCCCCTCCCGGCGCAGTTCTTCCTTTTGGACCGGCGTCAGAGCCGAGGCCACCAGACGTTCCACCTCATCGGCGGAGAAGCCATCGGTTTCAGCTTCCGAAAGCACACCGTGGGTTCGAAGCCTGAGCCCGCCCCCGGAGTGCAGATGAATATCACTGGCCCCACGGTCCAGGGCCGAGCTGAGAAGTCGACCCAGGGTTTCGGGGTCGCCTTCAACCGGGGATGCCAGGGTCAACCCCAGGGAGTCCTGTTCGGCCCCACTCGCCGAATCCGCCGCTTTTCCCGGTGCCGAGGGTTTGGGGCCCGGTGCTTCCGGCGGGCCCTCGCTCCGGGTTTTCGCTTTCAGCTCGGCGTCCTTACGCGCCTGGTTCTTCGCGATCAGGTCCTTCTGGACCGCGGCCAACTTTTCGAGATCCTTGGCTGTGACGAGTCCCTGTTCCACCAGGATCTGGCCGAGACGCTTTTCGGGAGAGAGCCCCTGCTCCCGGGTCGCCTGATTGAGTTGATCCATATCGATCATCTTGAGCTGAATCGCGATGCGACCGAGCAGGGGAAGTTTTTTTTCCGCCATGGGATGGCCCTGTCTTTGTTTTCTGCCGGCGGAGCCGACTTCGGGGAATGCCAACTGGATCGGGACCATGGAAGCAGTGGGCTTGGAGCCCGAAGGCGGGTAGCCTCTCTGACCCTTAGACCTTATCGCTCAATCCCTTAATCCCTTCGGACACTCGCCCCACAAAGCTGAGCCCAAGCTGCCGCCTCCCTGCCCGTCGGCTCCATAATTCCCTCGGAAGGAAACCCTCCCCATGGCCGAAACTGAAACGTCTCCCACCACCACCACCACCCCCACCCCCACCCCCACCCCCAACCCCACCAACCCCCCCCCCCCCACCACCACAACCACCACCACCACCCCCAACCCAAACCCCCACACCCCCCCCCACCCCCCCCCCCCCCCCCCGGCCAGCGCCGGC
>Ga0310120_10004213_pt1 | contig 10134 bp, 8 predicted proteins | sample CB27_AW_983_MG_FD_203506 | JGI IMG/M metagenome (GOLD analysis project Ga0310120, IMG submission 203506) | Marine microbial communities from Western Arctic Ocean, Canada - CB27_AW_983 | ecosystem: Environmental > Aquatic > Marine > Oceanic | place: Canada: Western Arctic Ocean | collected... | reverse complement strand
AAGCCAATCCGACAGATCCGATACTCTCGCGCCGAGCGAATCCGGGGCTTATTCTTCCTATCCACCGACGCGCCGGTGAAAGACGATCGCGGGGATCGCGGCCATGAAGGCGAAGCCGCTGTAGAACAGTGCGGTGAAGAAGACCTGGTCTGCGAAGGGATCCGCGATGTTTGCTTTTGCGGGCCAGACCGATGCCTTGACGAGCAGTGCGAGGGAGACATTGCGGAAGGACGTCTCGATTCCCGCTGCGATGGCGTCGGCGGCAGGCAGGCCGGAAACCCTGAGCAGGCCGAATCCTGCGATGATGAGCACGAACGGGAATAGCGCGATTCCGATCAAGACCTTCGGCGGATAGAGGGTTGGATCGATGCGCTCCGCGGCGGAGCTTCCGATTACCAGAAGCGCGATGAAGAAGATGCTGACGCCGATGAACGTTTTCGCGATCTCGTCGCGTTGGGCGTCACGTTGGCGGCCGATCAACATGCCGAGTCCGAGAGGGAAGAGGAGAAAGAACGCGATTTCTAGGGCAATCCGAGTGCCGGGCATTTCGACTGCCCCCCCGATCGCACTCCCGACAAAGAACTGCAGTACCAATGGCGTGGTGAGTAGGCATACGGTTGTCGCGACGGCAGTCAGGGCGATCGACAGGGGAACGTTCGCTCTCGCGAAGTAGGTAAGGATGTTCGACATCGTCCCGCCTGGCACCGCGGCCACCAGGATGAGCCCAGTCGCGAGTCCGGGCTCGAAGTCCAATGCACTCGCGACAGCCAGGGCAAGTGCGGGGCTCAAGATCAATACCGAGCCGAGCCCCAGGACAAAGCCCTTTGGAAATCGCATCACCTCCATGAACGCGTCGGGGCGGAGCGTGACCCCCATGCCGAGCATGGCGAAGATCAACTGCGCGGAAGCCACGTGGTACTCGTATCGAAGAAAGAGTTCGCCGATCAATTGGCAGTCCTCTTGCAAACCGAAGTCTGCCCGTCAGGGGCTCCCCGTAGGGATTAAACATAACGCCCATACTCAGACGTTGTGCCGGAAGGCAGCTTGAATGTCCTATCCCCTTGAATGTCCTATCCCCACCGGCAATGTAATCCTTGAGCATCCCCCCGCCCCCTGGTAGACGTCTTTCCCAACTGCTCCTTACGCAATGCGATCGCGGGCGTCACCGCCAATCGCGAACACAACACACAGCAAGAGGAGCACGAGCATCCCTTGCTGAGTCGCTCCGAGCGCCGGCACGGAGATCGCTGGTGTAGATAGCGGGTCATTGGGATCCGACCCGGCCGACACTTCCGCGCCGTCTCCAAAACCATCCTGGTCGGAGTCGAAGATCAGAGGCTGGCTACCGGTGTCCGACGAAGACACATAGAGACCCGTGCTCGTCTCGTGGATATCGAGCAACCCATCGCCATCGTCGTCGTCGTCGCTCGCGTCGCCGACCCCATCCCCATCCAGATCAGTTTCTGGGATGGTCACCTCTAGGATCATACTGAGCGTCGGCGAAACGTTCCCGTCGGCGTCGCGGGCTGCGACTTGGTACTTGGCGACGCGAGTCAGTCCGCTCTCGTCTGTTGGGTGCGTTTCATTGTAGACGATTGCAGACCCGCCCTGGTATCCATTCGAACTAGCGCTCTGAAGACCGATGAACTGGCCATCGCGATAGATGTCGTAGTCCACCACCGCCACGTCATCCTGCGCTGCGTGCCAGTTGATAAAGGGCGAGATATTGACGGGCTCGTCACCCGCGAGAAAGATCCTCGCGGGTGTCGTTGGCGTGGCCGGGTCTCCCAAGTTCAGAACCAGCGGGTCGTATCCCGTGCGAGATACGGTCATCGTGAAGCTGCTCTCGTCCCAGCTCAGAAACGGAGAATCCATCAAATACGGCAGCGCGAGGAAGTCCCCGTCCAGCTGCTGGACGCCGTCGATAAAGCGCCCGTCCGTTCCGTACTCGAGACGAATTCGCGAGGTCAATCCGCCATCTCGGACGTCCACCTCTGCCACCGCGTTGCTGCCCGAGGTCCCGGAGAACGAGACGTGCCGATCCGCCAAGTCATCGGCGTAGTCCTCAATCGTGGCGTACTCGGCGGTCGTCGCCAGCTCGGTCACGTTTCCGGAGATCAGGCTGTCGAACTCCAAGTAGATCCAGGGCCCAAATGAATACAGGGAACCCACACCTGAATTTGCCGCTTTATTTTCCGGCGGGGCGGCGAGATCGCCCAAGGGAAGAAAGGCCACGTAGGCACTTCCGGATTGGCCGATCAACCATGTTGCTCCGCTCAGGGTCGACGAGGCGCGCTCGATCCAGCCGTCTCCTACCGTCGGATCGCTGAAGTCCGGGAGGTGAGCCATCGTGTACTCGAGGGTTGGATCCACGCTAGGAAGCTCGGTTGCCGTTGCGTCGAAGAGGGTGAGCCGAGTTCGACCGAGCATCATCCGTCGGGAGTTGGACTTTCTTTCCCCGACCCATAACGGATCGGAAGTCATCGGATCGACGAAGCGAGGTTGGTGGTGATAGAGGATTGAAAATTTTCCGTTCGGGGTCTTTACGTACAGCCCCGATGATTGGCTCGACATCCCTCCCGAGCCATAGACGAAGCCCATCTGGGCGTTTCCGTCCGGCAGCACGACGGCCTGCCACGGGTTCACATCCCGCCCTTCAGAGATGCCGAGGCCTTGGGAGGGATAGTGACGCCTGCCCTCGTACCAGCCTATCTGGACAAGTCCTGTGGGCGGGGTGCTGCCCCGATAGCGGAACGTGTAGCCGCCCTCCTTGTCGAGGAAAATCGAGCGCAGGATCTCCGGTGCCTGGTAGTCCGCCGCCAACAAATAAATCGGGTCGGACTCCCAGGAAACGTCGGGGTCCCCGACCAGAATTTCGAGTGTCGGCGATAGCCCAACCCCTTTGTTTGGGTCTGGATCTGCGACGCCGCCCCCGCCCGTCTCGCGCTCTTGCGGTGAGCCGAGGGCTCCGCCGGGCAGGTAGAGGTGCGCCGGGATGATCAGGCTGTAGCTGAGCAGACTCTCGATGATCTCTCGCAATTCCTCATCGTCAAGCACAAGCATCATGGCGAGGAAGCTCAGCGTGAGCCCCCCGTAGTGTGTCGCCATGGGTTCGCCGAGACCATTCCGGACTGCCTCGTCGCGGCCCTGGTAGAGTTGCGTGCGCCCGTATTCGTAGAGTTCCGAATCACCGAAGAGTTCCCCTGCGAATAGCCGCATGCCCGTGAGGGGAAGAACGGAGTTCCCAATGTTATCGCCCCACGGCGACCAGTTTCCCTCCTTGGCCATCACGTGCATCGCCGATTTGGTCGGCTGGGACCAGGCCACATCTGGAAATCGATAGGCGATGTACGTCAGAAAGAACGCATCGAACCGCAGGATCACACGGTTCTTAAACCGAGTTTGGGCATCCCCATAACACGCTTCGTCTATCTCGGAACCACAAGGCGGGTCCAGAGGGTTCTCCGACGTTCCCTCGATTCCCCGGAGCACACCGGCCCGCGCCGACATTGCCCCGACCAGCGAATCCACCGCCTCCGGGCTAACGGCCCCCCACCTCAGGTTGTCCCCAAGCCCCCGCTCCTGGGCGGTGAGTTCGCAAATGACCGCTTGCGCCTGGCTATAGATATCGAAGTCGTGTGCGATGCTCAGGTCGATCGCCAGGTTCAGATTTTCCCGGCAGGTTACGAGATGAAGATTCTGGCGGGCTTCATGGTCGGTGTAAGGGGGGATGATCGCGGCTGCGATGCTGGCATGCAGGAGAGCCAATAGCCCAAGTGTAGAGGCTCCAACCCGCGCTATGCGCCGACCTCTCGACCCTCTGTTCGAAAGTAAGCTTCCCCGGTGGCCAAGTTTGGCGCATGGAGCCAGTGGCCTCGCGTTCGGTTGCATTGTCTTGTCCTGTCCGACCTAGATCTCCTGGGATTCACGGCAGACTGATAGGAAGTTCCAATGCTTATTCTACTCCCTTGGAGATCCGTAGTGTCAACGAAGATGGAAAAAACAAGAGGACATCCAGCGAAGGTCCAAGGCGGTGGACGGGAGATATTGCGGCCGCGAGCGTCGGAACCCAAAGTTTAACGGAATAACCTTGGGTCGCAGGGGATAGAACATTCAAGCTGGGTTCTGGCACAACGTCCGAGTATGGGCGTTATGCCAGAACCCAGCTTGAATGTTCTATCCCCTCCCGAGGGCTACGTCGGCTATTGGAAGATGCCCGAGAAATACCGCGAACTGGTGGTCATCAACACGAAATAGCGCCAATGAGAATCACGAATGACAGACCGGTGCACGGGAGCCTTGAACTCCCAACGCTTTGAATCGCTCCGTTCAGCCTTCTAGAAACAATTCCTCGATCGGTACATCGCCATCGAGTAGATCGACCACTCGATTGGATTCGGATGGATGACGCAACGCTTGAACGATACAGTCGGCCACGTTCGAGCGACTGATCTCGAAGCCTTCACCCTCGGTGTTCGTGCGGACACGACCACTTCCCCCCTGGTCGGTCAATCGACCGGGACGAAGGATGGTCGAGCGCAGACTGCTTTCGAGAAGCTGCTGATCCGCGAGCAGTTTGGCCACCATGTAGTGGCGCATGGCAGGCAGAGCTTCCAGAGGTTCCTCGACCCGCAAAGCGCTGACCATCACGAAATGACCCACGCTGCGCTCTTCACTCTCTCGAATCGAACGAATGGCCCCATAGAGATCCACGAGGAGCGTTTTGTCGCCCCCCGTCGAGCCACCCGAACCGGCGGTGAAAACCACCTGATCACAGCCTTCGAAAGCATGAGAAAACCCAGCCTCCAGATCTCCGAGGATCACCTCGACCCCCTGAGCCTCGAAATGCGAGCGCTGCTCTTCGCTTCGCACCATGGCGCGAAGCGAAAGCCCCGCCTCGGCTGCTCTCTGGCAGAAAAGTCGACCGATTCCTCCATGGGCGCCAATCGTGAGTATCTTCGACATAGTTCCTCTTCAATGGTGATGTGCCATCGCCTGAAAGAATGGATCCCGGGGCGGAAGAATGACCGAGATCAGACGACGCATCAACAAGAGACTGATTTAAACTATGGATGACGTAGGTGCAGGAAACGACAAGGCTTTCCCCTTCTTCTCGCCTCCGCATATTCCGGAGTTGAACAGAGAAATGAGAGGTAAACAACTGTGGTGATCGTCTGGGTTTCCTACTGGGTGGCCGAAAAATAGACCGGTGGTTACCTCCACGAATCGGCCATCGCCATCGCCATCGGGCTGCTTCTGGCCTATTTCGGAGGAAAGGCAACCGGTGGCCGCCCGAATCCATCTCGATCATCCACACACAGCCATGATCTACGGTGGATTGATGGGCACCACCAGTGGCGTTGCGGGAGGGCTCGCTGCCACGGATCCCAAGCTCGTGCCGTACGGGGCCCATGACCGCCACTTTCTACACAGGAGTCGGCTGCCTGCTGGCTCCCTCTCTTCTGTATTGGGTCGTCCGTAGCCTCTTCCAATAAGAAAGAAGTACGCCCCCTACCCGGCCGGCTCAGGGTTCTACGACTTGAGCTGTTCCTGAACGGCTCGCCAAGCGGCGTCGATGGCTCCGTTCACATGGGCATTAGCTTCGGTATCGGATCCGGCCAGGCTGATTCGTCCCGCGGCCTTTCGACCCAGCTCATGGGGCTTTTCTCCCTCCGGCCACTCTGGATCATAGAGACCGCTGTACCCGTACGCGTAGCCGTGAGACCAGCGATCGACCGTGATGGCCTCGATGTCCCGGTCGGCTTCGAAACCCGCCGCACCAAAAAGGCCCGTCAGTTGGTCTCGGATGATCTTCTCGTAATCTTCGAATGAAGTCGCCAGCAACTGGTGGCGACCCAATCGGTAGAGGTCTCGAGCCGTCAGGGTGGCGTCATTCTCAACCGGGGGCGAAGTCATCATGTAGACGAGCAGCGGATCATCTGGACCGACCGGCGTCGTATAGTTGCCTAGGTTCATCGCGAACCCTGTCGTCACCAGCGCGAAGTAACTATTGGGACACATATAGACTTGGCCACCGAGTTCCTGGAATGGGCGCGCCTTGCGGATCAGGACGTGCGCCAGAACGAGGGGAGACTTGACCCCGTAGGCGACATTCTTCTTCTGGTCTTCGGGCAGCTCCGGGCAGATATGGGGAATGACCCCGTTGTAACAGGCGAGGATCGCGTGCTTGGCCTTGACGCGACGGGCCTGACCGTCCTGCACGTAGGAGACAGAGACGGATTCGCCCTCATTGTTGGCCACATTCACCACGGTGCTATTGAGACGAAGGCGCACGGTCTGGTCGGGGCGATCAAGCTGTGAATAGTCGAATCGGGCATCGATGAGATCTTCGACGGTTTCCCCAGGAGCCACGTTGGGGATGAGTCGGCCCACCATCTGGCGCACGATCGAGGCATTGCCATCCGGCATGTAGATGAAGTCAACGCCTTCATAGAAGGAACCGCTTGCCATGAGGACCTCAATGGCCTTTGGCCCCAGAACACTCAAACCAGGCAGGCCCGCCTTGATTCCCTCCAGAATGGAAATGGAATCGGTCCCGGTGCAGAACGTGACACGCAGGAAGGGTTCGAAGAGCTGGGTTGTCTGCTTGCTGAGGCCGACGTACTCCGTAGCGAAGGTCTGGTAGTCGATGCTCTTCAGCGTACGGAGCATGTCCTCTTCCGGGAGAGGTTTCTTGAGCTTCAGGCTGCCGTCCACGAAGGCGATCAATGTCTTCTGCTCGTTCTTTGACAAGGGGAGGCTCTCGATCAACTCCTGATAATTCCCCATGGCTTGCCAGAACGTGAGCCAACCGCCAACCACAGTCGAGTCGGCTCCATAGTTTTCCTCATTGGTGTATTGGCCCATAGGGGCATCCAATTCGGCTTGAAACCCTCGAGGCAGCTGGGCGGCCCGCAACTTGTCCATGTCGAAACCGAGTTCCGTCACCACGCGCCTTGATTCCGGTGAGTACTTATCAAATGACTCGAAATTCCCACTGCCGCCGCCGCCGAGAAGCATTCTGCCGTCGTAGTGGAACTCGTTCCGCCTCGCGTGCCCCCCGAACTCATCGTGATTGTGCGCACAGCGCGCCGAACCGCCCTGTGATTACACGCTCAAGGTCTTATCATGCATGGTTTCGACGAGCCCGGCTGAATCGAGGACGCTTTGTTGGACGCGCTGTAAAGACCAGTACAGCGGTTTTGATTTTGAGGTTATTGGTTTCTGACGTTCGCGCCCAGGGAGGACGAAAATGAGTGCTGAGTCAAGTCACGTCATCATTGTTGGGGCCGGTCCAGCGGGTGCGGTGCTCGCAAACTTCTTGGCGATTCGCGGCATTCGCGTCACATTGCTCGAGCGTCAAAGCGATTTTTCGCGAGAGTTTCGCGGCGAAGCCATCGCCCCAGCGGGGCGTGAAGTGCTGAGAACTCTCGACATGGATGATGTCCTGGATTGCGTTCCCCATGCAGACCCAAATGTGTTGGAGATCTTCGTAAAGCGAGAGCGGCTGTTGCATCTCACGACGCAGGACTTGGGCGCAGAAGTGGAATTGCCGCGGATCTATTCCCAACCTGCGCTTCTCGAGGCGATTGTCGGCGAAACGACGAAACGTACGAACCTGGTCTTCGAGCGCGGCGCATCCGTCAAAGAGCTCCTGCGTGAAAACGGTCGGGTGGTTGGGGTACGGGTCCGCAACGCGGAGGGAGAACGACGGCTTTTTGCCGACCTCGTGATCGGCTGCGATGGGCGGACTTCGATCGTCCGACGCCAGGCCCCACTGGAAGTCGCAAGCGAAGACCTCCCCATGGACGTTGCCTGGTTCAAGATTCCGGCGCCCGAAGCCTGGAAGGGAGAATGTCGCCTTCGCGCTTGCGTGGAGAACGGGCATTTGATGATCGGTTACATCACCTACGACGGCATGTTGCAACTCGCCTGGTTGATTCCAAAAGGAAGCTTCGGCGAAATTCGCTCTCGCGGAATGGAGGCTTTGGTCGGCGATATGGCAGACCACGCACCCGCAGACCTTGGGGATCATTTGCGGCGTCACGCACAAGACCTGGCACGGCCGTTCTTGTTGAGTACGGCCGCCGACTGTGTTCGCAATTGGTCGGTCCCGGGCGCGCTCGTGATCGGCGATGCAGCGCACACGATGTCACCGGTCGGGGGGCAGGGAATCAACATCGCCTTGCGCGATGCTGTTGTGGCCGCGAACCATCTTGTGCCCGTTTTGCAATGTGGGCCTGATCCCGTTGCTCTCGACTCCGCTGCCGCGTTGATCGGGGGCGAACGCATGTCGGAGATCACCCAGGTGCAAAGGCTTCAGGCGCGTCCGCCAAAGATCATTTTCGGATCACCGCGGCGAGCCAACATCTTGTTCAGCCTTGCACGCGTCATTCGCTTCGCACCCGTGCGAGCAATGGTGGGGCGGTTCGTGCGCCCCATGATTGAGGGCGTGAGTGACGTCGAACTTCGCGTTTGATGAAAGAGGCCCATCGAGTGTCGATTGATCTATTCTCCGGAACCACACTGAAAATGAGGCTGCGGAGGAAAGAAGCATGCCGAAGCTGTTGATCGCCAATCGGGCTGAGATCGCCATTCGGATCGCACGAGCGTCCGCCGAGATGGAAAATTAGACCGTGATGGTCGCTCCCGCGGACGATGAAGCTTGCTTGCACACACAGCGCGGCGACACGTTCTTCAAGCTCGAGGGCCAAGGGGCGGCGGCGTACCTCGACATCGCTCAGCTTGTCTCTGTCGCGAAGCGCAAGTCATGTGATGCGGTGCATCCCGGCTATGGGTTTCTGAGTGAGAGTGCTGCATTCGCAACCGCATGTGCGGAGGCCGATCTCAAATTCATAGGGCCTACTCCCAAACAGCTCGACCTTCTCGGGGACAAACTGGCCGCGCGAAAGATCGCCGGTGATCTCGGCGTTCCCATTCTTCGCGGGACGACCGCAGTCGCGACTCCGACCGAGGCAAAGACGTTGCTCGCGGACCTTCGGAACCACTCCCTTCGACCCCGTAGACCCAGGCTGGAGACTCGTCCCTGAGCCTTCCACTCTGGCGTTGGGCGAAAGGTCATGGTTGTCGAGTCCATCAACGTGCAGGGAGTTGTCGACCCAGAGTTGTGTCACCCTCGATCGTGGTTCGGTTGATCAAGCGCTTCACACCCGGGCGTGTTCCCTTCGTGCAGTGCATCGCGCGCCAATTGTCCCAGAGAACCATGTCACCCTGCCGCCACTTATGGAAGTAGTGGAACTCCGGCTTGCGGATGTGTTCGACGAGCGACTGCAGGAGCGCGTCGGATTCTTCATTCGACAACCCCGCCCTTTCGGGCTCGATTACGCGGTCGAGAAACTGCTCAACGATTTCGAGCACCTTTCGGCCGGAGATGGGATGGGTAACGACCGCGGGGTAGATCGAATCGGCAAAGTCCGGGAAACCCATGTCGGAGGGTTTCTTTGGGCTGTGTGGACCCGGCTCGTAGTTCTTCACGTCTACGAAACGCATGTTCCGGCGCTGCATGTTGAATTGATACGCGACTTCAATGCTGGCGATCTTGTCTTTCGTTCCTTGGTCCAAGGCGTCGTACGCGATCGCGAGGTCGCCGAAGCCCGTTTCGCCGTCGTCTTCGGCGACGTGCACAGCGCGCAGCAAAGCACCTCGATTGGGTCGCCCCGTATAGTGCAGGTCCATGTGCCAATCGAGCCGGCCCACGATCTCGTTTCCGTCATAGAAGGCCGTCTGAAATTTGTCGTTGGGCCCACCGTTTTCGAGAACGAAGAGTTCGGGGAATTCGCCCGAGCGGTTGACCGCGAGGGGATGCTTTTCCAGCGGGCCGAAGGTGCGACTGAATTCGATTTGTTTGTGGGGGTCGATGTCCTGTCCGCGAAAGAGCAGGATCGCATGTTCATTCCAGAGCGAATTGAGATCGGCCTTGATCGCATCGGTCAACGGTTCGTTGATGTCGAAGTCGAGCACTTCGACTCCGACGTTTTCGAGGCGTCGTGTGGTAAGGGACATGCTTTGAATCTCCTGTCTACGCAGAGGAAGTAGTTGCGCAGTTCGTGAGCATTGCAATGAGGTGTGCTTCAAGTCCGCGCAGCTGTTCGCGGGTCATCCATTCGGGAAAGC
>Ga0310120_10004212_pt1 | contig 10136 bp, 9 predicted proteins | sample CB27_AW_983_MG_FD_203506 | JGI IMG/M metagenome (GOLD analysis project Ga0310120, IMG submission 203506) | Marine microbial communities from Western Arctic Ocean, Canada - CB27_AW_983 | ecosystem: Environmental > Aquatic > Marine > Oceanic | place: Canada: Western Arctic Ocean | collected... | reverse complement strand
CTGACCTTCGTGGATGATCAGTCCTGCATCGATGGTTCCTTCCTGGACAGCCGAAATAATCTGGTCGAAGGGAATCACCTGATAGCGGAAGTCAGGTTCCAGCAGTCTCAAAGCCAGAAAGGCCGAGGTCCACTCTCCCGGTATCCCGATAAGGCTCTCTGAGACCTGTTCTGCCGGGAGCGGTTCCCTCGCCACCAGGATCGGCCCATAGCCTTCGCCCATACTGGCGCCACTGTCGAGTAGGCTGTAGCGTTCCGCCAGATAAGCGTACGCATGGATGCTCACCGCCGTGACTTCGTATTTGCCTGTTCGGGCGGACTGATTCAAGCTTTCGATGTCGTTCAATTCGTGAACGAAGTCCAGGCCCTCCGTATCGATTTCCCCTGTGGCCAGAGCGTAGAACATGAAGGCATCGTCGCTATCTGGACTGTGTGCTACGCGAATAGTTTTTGCGGCCATGATTGAACACGGGACTATACCAGAAATCGAGATACTTCTCCCAGCGACTTAATCTGGGCCGCTGTCGGCAATTTCGGGTGACGATCTCCCGGACTGTATAGCAGCGCCCTCATGCCGGCGCTCTGGGGAGCAGTATAGTCGTCGTCCACCTCATCACCTACGTAGAGGCACTCGGCTGGATCGGCTCCGATCTGGTCCATCGCGTAGCGAAAGATCGCCGGATCCGGCTTTGCAACACCGGCAAGACCAGGAATTGTAAATTGCTGAAAGAAGGGTCGAATGCCCAGGCCCGTCAGGACATCCTCGAGCCGGGAATCGAAATTGGAGATGACTCCAAGATTTCTGTCCCGTGCCAGGAGGGACAGTGACTCCTGTGCATCGTGCTCCAACTCCCAGGCTTCGGTCGTTCGGAAGACTTCATAGATCTGCTCGAAGCACTGATCCAGTCGGGGGAAGGGAGCGATCTGGGCAAAGGTTCCCTGTACTACTTGCCTCCACCACTCCCGCTCGTGGTCGGGCGCACCCACCGTCAGCTTCTGGGGGCAGCGGAGAGTAGTGTCTTTGAAGGCCTTCCGAAAGGCGGATTCGATGAGGGCATAACCTGAGGGAGAAAAGGCGGGTTCAAAACCAAAGGACGCTGCCTGACGTCCGTAGATTTCGCCTACCGATCCACGAACGTGGATGAGCGTGCCCACTGCATCGAAGAAGACCCAACGTACCTCCCAGGGGGGATCCGAGTAGCTCGGCGAGATCGAGGGCATATGGACGCCACAGAGTTGTTTTACGCTTCGCCCGTGAGGAAAGGGTTGTGAAGGCGCTCCTGACCGATTGTGGTATCCGGTCCATGGCCGGGATGGAGTATCTTCGAGTCGCCTAGAGGCAGGATACACTCTTGAATCGTTGCCATCAGGATTTCTAGCGACCCGCCGGGTAGGTCTGTCCTTCCTATGGATCCGGCGAAGATGACGTCGCCGGAAAAGATATGCTCCCCGATTTCCAGGGAAACACTGCCTGGTGAGTGACCTGGCGTAGCGTGGACCTTGAAGCAGAGCTGACTTAGCTGGAGGTTTTCGCCCTCCCGCAGGGTGTGCGTGACGGGAGGAGCCGGATTGCAGGTTAGACCGAACCACTGAGCCTGTTCCGCCAGGCCGTCATAGAGAAATTGATCTTCAGGATGTAGGTAGATGGGTATGTCCCACTTCTGCTTGACCCGCTCGATCCCACTGATGTGGTCGAGGTGGGCATGTGTATTCACGATTGCGGTCAGCTGGAATCCATGGTCTTCCACATGCTGGATGATTTGAGGGGCCTCGTCCCCGGGGTCGATGTAGATGGCCTCCGAGCTGCCTGGGCGGGAGACGAGGTAGCCGTTCTTCAGGAAAGGTTCCTGGGCGCTTCTTTCGATGGCGATTTCTTGGGTCACTCAGTCATTCTTTACGGCTCTGCTCATCGCCGTCAAGTCCGGCGTGATTCTTAACAGGCCTGCTCATGGCACCAGGATAGTGGGAGCAGGCTGCCTTGAACACCTTTAGGGTCTGCGCAAAAATAATTTGGCATTTTGGCATCTCATCTTCACACCATCTTCGGCTGCTCCCCAATCGCGAAATCCTCAATGTAGACCAGGCTACGCCTGCGGTTTCGCTCAATCGTTTGGGGGCAAATCTGGTGCAAATCTGAGCGCCAATTCTACCAAGTTATTTTTGCGCAGACCCTTAGCGAGTTTTGTTGTGTGCCTTGGTACCTCGTCTGCGGGCAGACTCCAGTTGATAGCCGACTCCGCGAACCGTACGAATCCTACGTCCGCTCCTTCCCAACTTTAACCTGAGTCTCCGCACATGGGTGTCTACTGTCCGAGAAGTGCCCTGGTATGACTCGGCCCAGGCCCCCTCGAGCAGTTCTTCCCGGGTGAGGGAAATACCGCTGTTTTCGAGCAGGTAGACCAGGAGATTGTACTCGGTAGCTGTCAGATGCAACTGTTTCTTGCCGACCAACGCCCGACAGCAGTCGAGGTTGACTGAGATGCTTCCGTCGTTCAGGGTGTTGTCGGTATCAGACACGGGCTGGCTATTATATATGGTAGAAGCAGAAGTGACAGACAGAGAGAATTCGAAGGTCTCCTTCGGGATTCAGAGAGGTGCCGTGAAGCGTAGCAGACCCAAGGTGCTGGCCATGATATGGGCGCTTCTACTGGGAGCAGGCTGCTTTGGACTTCGAGCCGCTTCGTCGGCCCCGGAGCCTCCTGGGCGGATCGTGTCCTTGGCGCCGAATCTGACGGAGCTGCTCTTCGAGTTGGGAGTGGGCTCGCAGATTGTTGGTGTCACGACCTATTGCGTCTATCCACCCGAGACCCGGAGGATCGAAAAGATCGGAGGGTTTATCAATCCGAGTCTGGAGAAGATCTTGAGCCTGGAGCCGACGTTGGTGTTCAGCGAACACTGGACTTCCTCCAAGACGGTTCCTACGTTGCGCCGGCTGGGGTTGAAAGTGGTGGAGGTGCCGAGTCCCTTTTCCCTGGCTGAGATCTACCAGCTGATGCGGATCACCGGAGAGGCAATCGGGAGGGCGGAAAGGGCGGAGCAACTGATACAGGCGATGATGGATCAGGTTCAGCAGATCCGCGAAAAGGCCAAATCATTTCCGCGTCGGCCCACTCTCTATGTCGAAATCGATCCGCCCTCCTGGACCATCGGCAGCAAGAGCTTTGTCAACGAAGCCGTTTCTCTCTGTGGTGCCCAGAACATTTTTGCCGACGTGAGCAGGCCGGCTCTCCAGGTCTCGAAGGAGGTCATCGTTGTGAAGGATCCTGAGATAATCTTATCCTTCGACGCGAGCGCATCCGAAATCAGTCGAAGACCTGGATGGCATCGCATTCGAGCGGTCCGAAATGGATCTGTCATCGACGATCTGGATCGCGATCTTCTGACTCACGGAAACCATCGTTTGGCGGAGGGAATGAGACAGCTCCAAGAAAGGGTACGGAAGTTGATAGAGTCCCGGCCATGAGAGCGATCGTTTCCGTTGCGTCAATGAGGTCAGCCGGTTTAAAGCTTGTCCTACTGCTAGCGGTCACGGTGCTGGTCCTGGTCGGTTCTCTTTTCGTCGGGCCAGTGTGGAATGCTCCTTGGCAGATCATCTGGGATATTCGACTTCCACGAACTCTTCTGGCTTTGATAGTGGGCTCTGGTTTGGCAGCTGCGGGCGCAACCTTCCAAGGCGTCCTGAGGAATCCTCTGGCCGATCCCTTTATTCTGGGAACTTCTAGTGCCGCCGCGGCAGGGGTAATGATGTCCAGCGTGATGGGTTTTGACCACTATTCTGCTCTCTACTGTCTGTCCCTGGGGTTCGCCCTCTTTTCCATTTTCTTGGTCTATCGAATTGCTCGAATGCAGGGGAGGGCCCAGGTCCAAACACTAGTCCTGACCGGAGTGGTCGTGAGCCTCTTCTTCAACGCTGCCGTTTTTCTGGTCTTTTCCATCTTCTACCGTGAATCTTTCACCACCCTTTTCTATCTTCTCGGTAGCCTGACCGAAGGCGAGCCGACCCTGATCCTGGTATCCTCTGCCATCATCATCTTCGGTTTCGCCTTGACCTGGTTGTATGCCCGAGAGCTGAACCTGCTGACCCAGGGTGAGGAGGCAGCCCAGCATCTGGGAGTGGAGGTAGAGCGGATCCGGAAAATCCTCTTCGTGGCCGCCTCGGCCATGGTCGCCGCAGCGGTTGCTGTCGCCGGCATGATTGGCTTCGTCGGACTCATCGTTCCCCACATGATGAGGATCATCATGGGTCCGGATCACCGGATCCTGCTGCCGGCTTCTGCGCTGGGTGGTGCTGTCTTTCTGCTTTTGGCAGACGGCGTGGCCCGCACTGCCATTCCTCCACTGGAGATCCCGGTTGGGGCAATCACCGCGCTGATCGGTTCTCCATACTTCATCTATCTACTGCGCCGAAGGCAGAGGGAAGGCCAGTTCTGATGGCTTCTCTCGAAGTTGACAAGGTGAGCTTCCAATATCTCCAGGGGTTCAGCTTGCATGAGGTCAGCTTGGACATTCCGACAGGGTCTTTCCTGGCCCTGATTGGTCCGAACGGCAGCGGAAAGACCACTCTACTACGACTGATGAGCAAGACACTGAAGCCTGACACGGGAAGTATCCTGTTGGAGGGGAACTTCCTGCAGGACTTCTCCTCCTTGGAACTTGCCAGAAAGGTGGCGGTGATTGCTTCCGAGCAACATTTCGACTTTCCCTTCCTGGTTCGTGACGTCGTTTCCATGGGCCGATTCCCGCACCAGGCACGGCTGGAGAGGACGTCCCAGCGTGATCGTCAAATTGTGGATGAGTCTTTGCAGATGACTCAGACGGAGCATCTCGCCGATCGGCCTGTCTCATCACTGTCCAGCGGCGAACGGCAGCGGGTTTTGGTCGCTAGGGCCCTCGCCCAGACGCCTTCAATCCTTATGTTGGACGAGCCCACAGCCCATCTCGACATCAGCCATCAGATTGGGACCTTCCGTCTACTGCGCCAACTCAACCGTAGCCGGGGCATGACGATCATAACAGTACTGCACGATCTGACAGCTGCGGCGGTCTTCTGTCCGACAGTTGTGCTTCTACACCAGGGTCGATTGATCAAACAGGGAAGCCCCTCAGAGGTCATTACCCCAGAGACGATCCTTGAGACCTACCAGACTGAGGTCACTGTGCACCCTAGCCCGGTGGGTGGGTTTCCTCAGATATCGTATCCAGCTGACGAGGGATGAGGGGGAAATGTTAGCAGCGTCCCGGCTGCGAGCCGGATCATTGGGTCCGGCGTAGCGGTGGCCTCCAGGCCGCCGTCGGAGCCAAAGGCTCGGAAGAATACTTCGGCCTGGAGGCCAAAGCTACGTTCGTGCCCCATTCGAGAACGAAATTTCCGGCTACTGGGGATTTGTACGTCACTGCGTGGGGAAGGGTTGTCCGGCTCTCTCCTCGGAACCTGGGCTCATTTTGCTAACGGCTCAAGTCGTTCGTGGCTCTGTCGGACTTGGCTTCGTAACGCTGCTAGTTCACCCGTTGGCGGCACCCTCGGAGGACAGGAGACGTGCGACGTATTCTTGAAGTTTCAGCTTAGCCTTGGGGTAGTTTAGGCGAGCAGTTCCTCTGCCTTGATCCGAGTGTAACGATCTGACTTGTACTTGGAGTCCTCGGCCGTGATTCGGTCAAGGGTCTTTGTCAAGGGATAGGACTGTTCCACCTTGGCGGCTCCCACTCCAACCGGGATGAAGTTCCCGCCCTGGGCATCCCAGATAGCTTTATTGAGGGTGAAGGTTCGATCGCGTGCCGCCTCGTAGATGGGGTCCTCGAAAACGTCTCGAAACTCCGTGATTCTTCCGGAACCATCCAGCGTGATCCAGGCCGATACGGCCACGCCTCTACTGGAGATGGTAGCGATCGCGTCGCGGAAGGATAAGGGTGCAGGGCACATGTAGTGGGAGCCACGGCCATCCCCCTGGGTCATGTAGAAGCGGTCGCGCATGAAGAGGTTGATTGCTTCTGCCAGGGGTTCCACCGCCAGCAGGACGGGATCGTCCTTGCCCAGATACTCTCCACCGGAAATGACCGCCAGCTTTTCAGTGGAAGCAGCAAGCAGAATCTCGCCCAGGGAATTACCGGGTCGATCCGGATCCCAGCCCTCGGCACTGCGACTCCAGATTCTCTTGACATTGAACTTCTCAACGGCGCCCAACAGGGTTTCCGCGCTGGGCCAGTCGCTTTCCAGATCTAGAAAGATACGGCGATGGTGCTCGACATCCCAGACTTCGAGGACCGCTCCGCCTGCGCCCAGGGACTGAAGATGTGTCCTCAGAGATCCGCTGCGATAGGCGTGGTTCAAGCTCCACCAGACGGGAAGGTTAAAGGCTGAGGGTCCTGACTTATCGATTGAAAGCAGCCCGAATCTCTGGGGACGATTCATCGGAATTTCAGCAAAGCCTGGACCTTGTCCGGAGACGTTTCCAGAGAAGACGGGTGCGGGCACGTGGCCTCCGACCAACCCCTGTTTCCAATCGCCATAGGCCTGTCGCAGGCGGTGCATCTGATCCTTTTCCGCCTGCGGTAGAAAGTTTGGCAGCAGTGATATGAACTCGTCCGTCAGGTTGGCGATTTCCTCGATGGCCCGACCGGCGGATGCGTCGCCAACCAGGTCTTGTCCCAGTCCATACCACTGATACTCAAGCGTCTTTGCCACCCAGACCTGACGAAAGAAAGTGCGATAGGCAAAGAGGTGGACCGCGTTGTCGTCGGCTCCCCGACTATGGGTCATCAGTAGGTGCTCATCGTCGCCGACTTCGATGATTTCCGAGGTAGCTGAAATCAGACCGGAATTGCTCGCCTCCTGCAGGCTGGCCTGTGCCACTCCGCGAAAATGGTTGGGTGGCGTAGTATGACCCACTTTTCCGCCGCCATCTGCCTTGATGTCGGAAATAGTAAAAGAAGCATTGGCGTTGGCAGCTGCAATGATGGGATCCGGATCGGGAATATCCTGGAGTCGGCTGGCGAGACGATTCGCCTCCTTCTGTGCTCGGGCCTCGGCCGCCTTGGGGTTGAGATAGGGCTCGAACTCCCCATGACTGACCATATGACGGATCACTTTGCCCGCTTCACGCTGGAAGTAAAGGGTCTCGGGACGATTCTGTGAAAAAATGTCTACGATGTCCGATTCAGCCGGCATTCGACCCCTGTCATACGACTGGTAGGCGTAGGCCACCACCCGCGCCGTTCCAGGCTCGGTGAGACGGGCCCGCGCTTGTTCGAAGTTGACCGGCATGAGTCCCACGCGGTACTGGCTGTTTCTCCCACCCGGTCCGAAGTAGAACTCTCCAGAGATCTGGGTGAACTCGCCGACAGCGGGCAGTCCGGACTGGGATCGCCCGATCAAAAACGGATTAAAGCTCCCCTCGACGATCGCCGCGGGTTCCCCCTTCAGGTCCCCTGTACCGAATTTTCCCTGGACCGCGTAAACTCGGCTCAGGCGCCACTCTTCTGCATCGGCAATTAGGGCGACGAGCTCGTTCAGATCTCCAGGGCCAAACTCGTAGGTGCGAACCTTCTCTTTGCCGGCTGCCAGGTCTTCGATGGACTCGACTATGCCCAGGTAGTCGTTGCCCTCGATTCGGCGTCCGGATCCCTTGTCTGGGTTGAAGAAGAGATTGAACAATGCGCGGTTGAAGAAACCACACCCACCGTTGATGGCCTTGGCCACGATGATCGGCTCTGCGCCCCGTTCGGTATAGGGTAGGTTCAGGAACCGGAGTCCCAGGGACTCGCTCTGACGTTCGGCGGGCTGGGAAAGAATTTCCGCGGCGCCCGGCTGAGCCAGCTTTGATTCAACGCTGGTCGCCAGTGCCGCCAGGCCCGCCTTGAGGGCACCTTTGAGGGCCGTTGCGACTGGCGCCTGTTCGCCACCGAGAAAATCGCCATTGAAGGTGGTGAGGTGAATATGGAGATCGCCTCCAAACGCCTGAACCCATGCGCCTCTGAAGCGACTGTCCTTGAGTTCCGCTCGCGCCGATTCAACGATTTCGGCCGGGATCTCCCCGGCTATGTGATGCCCTAGAGCGAAGGATACAAGTGTAACGTTTGACTGCTCGCTGTTCGTCATTATCGACCTTTCCTTAACGACCTTCCCAGGCCGCACTCTCTATTTTCACACCGCACCGAAAAAGTTTAGTATACCCGCACGACGAGGGCAGAGCCAGTTTTTGAGATTGATTTCTAGGCTGAGAAGGTGATCGGGAAATCGTCTGTCCAGAGAGCACGAAGTAACACAACATCGCGAGGTCGCCGCGGGCAAACTCTTCGCCAGCACGCTCCCGAAGGAAGATTGACGGATCAACTCGGCTCCAATAGACTGCCCGCGATATGTAGCCTTTCTGAAGAATCTTCGGTTGGGAGAACCTTCCATGTCTATTTCTATGCTTCGAGTATCAACGGCTGGAATCCTAACGCTCCTTTTGGCCTTCTGGGGATGTCGTGGAGGTGAATCGGCTGATCGATCCCCCTCCAATAGCGAGCCGGCGATCCCGGACATCGCATACGTCACGAACGGAATCGCCGGTTTCTGGACGATAGCGCAGGCGGGAGCCCTCGATGGCGGGAAGGACTTCAAAGTAAAGGTGGATGTGCGGATGCCGGCTGAAGGGGCCATTGACCAGAAACGGATTCTGGAGGACCTCCTCGCTCGAGGAGTGGACGGGATCGCGATCAGCCCGATCGATCCCGACAATCAGAAGGATCTTATCAATGAGTCCTCGAGGCACACGAACCTGATCACCCACGATTCAGACGCCCCCGAAACGGATCGCCTTTGTTACGTCGGGATGGACAATTACCAGGCGGGACGACTGGTAGGGCAGCTGGTAAAAGAGGCGTTGCCCGATGGCGGATCGATCATGCTTTTCGTCGGCCGCCTGGAGCAGCTCAACGCTCAGCAAAGACGGCAAGGTGTCATTGACGAGGTTCTGGGCAGATCGAATCAGAGCGGAGGACCGATCGATCTCCCTAACCAGGTGCTCGAGGGAAACAACTACACCGTGCTGGATACTCGAACCGATCAGTTCGATCGGTCCAAGGCCAAGGCCAATGCCGAGGACGCCATTGCCCGCTTTCCGCAACTGGGCTGCATGGTGGGGCTGTTTGAGTACAATCCTCCCGCCTGTCTGTTGGCCATCAAGGAGGCTGGATCAAAGAACATCAAGCTGGTCGCATTCGACGAGGCCGAGGAGACGCTGCAGGGTATCCTCGACGGATCCGTCCACGGAACCGTAGTCCAGCAGCCCTATCTCTATGGCTACGAGTCCATGAGGATTCTGGCCGGACTGGCTCGAGGTGACAGATCCGTCCTACCCGAGAATGGTGTTTTGCACATTCCAGCTCAGATGATTCGAAAGAATAATGTTGAAGCCTTCTGGACAGATCTGAAGCAGAAGCTCGCACGCGGCAACCCCTGAAGCGGCCGGCGAATCGTCCCAAATACACAGACCTGTACAGGTACTCCAGCCGCCGATTCCGCAGCCCGGACAGGGCATGCATAACTCACCCTGACTGCAATAGGCCCCGCCTGGACAATTCCAGCTGTCACGCATTCGCAAGCCCACATCGAGTCTTCAAAGGAGAGCTGGAACATAGTGCGGTCATTAGCTGGAGTGGCCGCAAGCGCCTCACGGTCCAGGATCTCCTTGACCCGATCGAAGGATTCTAGATCCGGCCATAGCTTCGGCATCCCCTGCGATTGCATCTTCGGCTAATTCGCAGGCTTTATCGCCGACTTGAGTACACGCGTCTGCGGATTCGGCTAGAGCCGTGGGTTGGACAACGGTGGCTATACCCACCAGTAGTGACAATAGTGCGATCTGACTCCTCATCTTGTTTTTCTTCTATCATGTTCAGTCATTCTTGGGGATCGGATTACCATTCAATGAAAAAATTCAGCGGCTTTCTCTGTCGCTGAAATAGCGACGGACGGGCGTTCGCTTCAATGCGGAGGCTTCCTCCCAGGGTAGGCTATTCAGAACGATTTTTCGGGTCCTCTAGTCTTGTCGCATGAACTCATCGTATGTCCATTCGGATTGAGTTGTCGCAGCCCGATTCCATCTGAGGCCCATCCACGGGGAGACTCAGAAAGAAGACGACGGGGACAGGGGT
>Ga0310120_10004210_pt1 | contig 10139 bp, 5 predicted proteins | sample CB27_AW_983_MG_FD_203506 | JGI IMG/M metagenome (GOLD analysis project Ga0310120, IMG submission 203506) | Marine microbial communities from Western Arctic Ocean, Canada - CB27_AW_983 | ecosystem: Environmental > Aquatic > Marine > Oceanic | place: Canada: Western Arctic Ocean | collected... | reverse complement strand
AACTCGACGCGGCCCGCAAGGCGAAGCAGGCTGTCGCCACCAGGCGGGCCAAGGCGGCGGTGTCGACGGAGTACACGCTGATGAGTCGGGTGACGAGCAACAGGTCGACCGGACGGCGGGCGTCGCTGGCCCGGTTCATCGCCGATGACCGAAACCCGCTGACGCCTCGGGTGGCGGTCAACCACATCTGGCTGAGGCACTTTCACGTGCCTCTGGTCGAGAGCGTCTATGACTTCGGCCGCAACGGCAAGCGACCCACTCATCCCGATCTGCTCGATTGGCTCGCCGTCGAACTGGTCGAGCACGACTGGAGCATGAAGCGACTGCACCGCCTGATGGTGACCAGCCATGTCTACCAGTTGAGCGATCAGAAGCTGGGTTCCGAGGAGTCGATCGAGCACAACGTCGTCCGCGACAAGGACAATCTCTGGTATTGGCGTCGCAGGCGGGGTCGGATGGAGGCGGAGGTAATTCGCGACAGCGTGTTGGCGCTGGCCGGTCGCCTGGACTCATCGATCGGCGGCCGGGTGCTGCTCAATACCCGGGCCCTTTCGACAGGCCGTCGCAGCCTGTATTACGAGGTGTACCCCGAGGCGGGGGGGAACACGCTGTTTGCCGAGGTCTTTGATCCGGCGGATCCGGGCGATTGTTTCCGACGAACCACCACGGTGGTGCCTCAGCAGGCATTGGCCCTCAGTAACAGCGACCTGATCCAGATGGCGACAGCCGGTACGGCCGGGCAAATCGAGGGCACGAAGCCCGAGACCTTCATCCGCAATGCGTTCGTACACGTATTGTCGCGGCCGGCGAGTGATGAAGAGGTCACCGCCTGCGAGGCCTTCTGGGCCGAGCAGCTGCGTGAATTGAAAGACGAAGTCCGGGTGCGTGAGAGCCTGGTGAGGGTGTTGTTCAACCACAATGATTTTGTCACGATCCGGTGACGGTGCTGCTCTAGAGCCGATCGGGGACGTGTAAGGAATCCTGCGGATGAGACCGATGCAAAGACGAGATTTTCTGGCCGATTTCGGGCTGGGCTTCACCGGCCTGGCCATGGGTTCGATGCTGGCCGATGACGGCATTCTCCGCGGGGCCACACCCCCCAGCGGCGACAGCCACTTTGCGGCCCGGGCCAAGTCCATCGTCTGGATCTTTCTCTCGGGTGGCTATAGCCAGATGGAGACGTTTGATCCCAAGCCGATGCTGACCAAGTACGCCGGCAAGACCTACTCTCAGACCCCCTTCCCCAACCCCGTCGAGTCTCCTCTGCACCGGCAACGCTTCCGGAGTGCACCGGCCGAGGAGATCAACATCCGCGACGTGTACACGAAGATCTTTCCGATGCAGGTCGGGTTCAAGCGTCACGGAGAGAGCGGCATCGCGGTGACCGACTGGTGGCCTCATTTGGCCAAGCAGGTCGATGACATCTGTTTCGTGCGGAACATGTGGACGACCGACAACGATCACGCGGCCGAGAACCAGATTCACACCGGCCGGCACAAGCTGGATGAGACGCAGCCGAGCATCGGGGCCTGGGCGCATTACGGGCTGGGGTCTCTGAATGAGAACCTGCCGCGGTTCGTGGTGCTGGGCGGGCCGACTCGAACCGACACCCGGGAGTCGATCGACTCGTACTACCTCGGCCCGGCCCATGCCGGTGTCCCGCTGAAACTCAACGACAAGAACCCGCTGGTGTTTGGCACTCGCCCAGCCGGCCAGTCGGCCCAGGGGCAGGCCAACGAGTTCGACCTGGTGGCGAAGCTGAATCGATTGACCGCCAGGGAGCGTCCCGAGGACGACCGGCTGGCGGCTCGGATCAAGTCCTACGAGTTGGCGTTTCGGATGCAGGCGGCGGTGCCCGAAGCGGTGGCACTCGCGCAGGAAACCACCGGGACTCAGCAGATGTACGGCATCGACCAGGGACCGACGAAGGTGGCCGGTCAGAGACTGCTGGCGGCACGGCGGATGGTCGAGCGGGGCGTGCGGTTCGTGCAGGTCTTTCCGTCATCGTATGGAACGTGGGATTCGCACCAGAAGCTGAAGGCCAACCATTCCCGGATGTGCAAGTCGGTCGACAAGCCGGTTGCCGGGTTCCTGGCCGACCTGAAACAGCGTGGCTTGATGGACGACGTGGCGGTGGTGTTCTGCACCGAGTTCGGCAGGACTCCGGGTCGCGAGGAGCGAGGCAATGCCACGACCGGTCGAGATCATCATCCTCACGGTTTCACCGTCTGGCTGGCCGGCGCGGGGCTCAAGAGCGGACACGTCCATGGTGCGACCGATGAGCTGGGTTACCACGCCCTGGGCCAGGGCCACTACGTGACCGATCTGCATGCCACCGTGTTGCACCTCATGGGCCTGGACAACCGGCGGTTGGAGGTCCCGGGCCGGAAGCGGCTGGATATTGATCGTGGCGAGGTGATCCACGACATCCTGGCGTAGTCCGTCGCTGCAGATCTTCGGCAACCGGTACGGGCCAGGTCGACCCGCTTCGGTGTCTTGATGCTGAACGGGCGATCTGCCTCGGGCATCCCTGCGGCGGGTTTGCCTATTCGTGCCTCAGGGCTTCGATCGGATCCATGTCGGCGGCGCGTTGGGCGGGATAGACACCGAAGATGATCCCGACGCCGAGTGAAATGCCGACCGAGAGTGCGACCGACCACGGCGCAATCCTCGGCTCCAAAGCGTACACCTCCGCGGGCAGCATGTCGGGGTTGATCAGTGTCGCCAGGCTCCGCAAGCCACGGAACAGGGGTCCGCAGAACAGGCCGAAGCAGACCCCGAGCAGGCCTCCGGTGGTCGTCAGCACGACCGTCTCGACCAGGAACTGCTGGGTGATGTGACCGCGGGTCGCCCCCAGGGCCCGGCGAATGCCGATCTCCCTGGTCCGTTCGGTGACGGTGGCCAGCATGATGTTCATGATGCCGATGCCGCCGACCAGCAGCGAGATGCCGGCGATGACCACCAGCAGGATATTGAACATCGCGCGGGTCCGTTCGGCCTGTTCCAGCAGTTCCTTGGGGACGACGACGGCGAAGTCTTCCTGGTCGTGATATCGCTCGAGCAGCGTCTCGATGATCGAGGCCGTCTCGTTGACGTACTCGATGTCACTGACCCTGATGGTGATCTGGCTGAGTTGGACTTCCTCGCCGTACCAGTTACTGCCTCCGACACCGACCCGTTTCATCACCATGTCGCCGATTCGTTGCCGCATGGTCTTGAGCGGGATGTAGGCATCGAGGTTGTATTCGCGAGCATCGAGACTGCCGCCGATCGCGGCTGACGCCGTGCGGGGCCTGGTCTGGCCGATGATCACGTAGTACTCGGTGCCGACCCAGATGGTTCGTCCGATCGGGTTCTCGTACGGGAAGAGCTTGGTGGTGGTCTCGTGACCGAGCACGACCACTTTCTGTCCCCGGTCTCGCTGGGTCAGCCAGCGGCCCCGGGCGATCTCCAACTGGTTCAGTGCCAGGTACTCCTCCATGCAGCCGACGAGCTTCGAGTCGGTGGTCAGGTTGTTGTTCCGCAACTGGAACTGCAGTTCCCGCATCGGCACCGAACTCTCGATGCTGGGAATGTTCGACGTGATGCGGCGGAAATCCGCGCGGGTGAGTCCGTACCGTCTGACCTGCGAGCTGGCGGCGGCGCCGTCGCTGGAACCGGTGGGCTTCCTGGTGCGGACGATGATGTTCTTGGCGCCCAGTTCCAGGATCTGCTGCTGTGCGCGGTAGCTGACACCTTCTCCCATGGCCACCAGCCAGATGACCGTCGAGGTGCCGATGAAGATGCCCAGCGCGGCGAGGCTCGCACGCATCTTCTGGACGGCCAGCCCTTTCAGTCCGAGCTGGATGGTGCGGAGAAATGAACCGCTCACGATGTCATACCCTGTCTGCAACGGACGTTCAGCTTGCGGTCCGGAGTCGGCTTTGCGGGTCGCAGCAGTCCGGCCCCCGTGCGGAGGTGCGGGTCACCGCGACCAGAAGGCCACTCCCTGACCCTTGGGAGCGGGTTTCGCGGGCTTGGTCTTGGTCTTGGTCTTGGTCTTGGTCTTGGTCTTGGTCTTGGTCTTGGTCTTGGAGTTGCCCGGCTTCGACTTTGCCGCATCGTCCGGCTTGGGGGTCTCCGAGGACTCGTCGTCGGCTGTCCTGGCGGAGCCGGTGATCCGCAGAGCCTCCTGCTGGGCTTCGGTGATGAAGGCCAGCGGATTCAGCACGACCTCCTGTCCGGCCTCAAGTCCGGAAATGACCTCGACAAACTGGTCGTTGTTTTCGCCGGTCTGCAGGGATTGCTTCTTGATGCCCAGGGGCGTGGTGATCCAGCAGAGTGTCTGGTTGTTTTCGGTTTCCACAATCGCGGCCACGGGGACGGTCAGCACGTTCTTCCGCGATGCGATCAGGATCTCCACCTCGGCGCTCATCCCCGGTTTCAGATCCCGGGACCGTGGCAACTGGATCACGGCGTCGTACTTCACGACGTTCCCGGACCACCAGCCTGCCGGACGCGCCACCTTGGCCACCGAGATGACTTTCCCCTGGATGGTCCGGTCGGGCAGGGTCACGGTGGCTATGAGTCCCGGCGTGATCCGTTTGAGAATCGATTCGTGGACGCCGATCTTGATCTGCATCTTGTCCAGGTTGGGCATCAGCAACAGGACCTGGTTCTTGTGGACCGTCGCTCCTTCCTGGACCTCTGGAGCATTCTTCCATCGAGCAGCTTTCGGATGGATCACCATCCCGCCGCGAGGCGCCGTGACCACGCAGTGCTGGAACTCCTCGATCGCGGCATCCCGCCTGTGCTCGTCGGCGAAGGTCCGCTCGGCAGCGGCCTGGTATTCGGCCGTGGCCGATTTCAGTTCCCCCCGGAGTCTCTCGAGGCGTTCGGCCTTCGTGAATCTCTTCAGGACATCGATATTGGTTTCCTGGATGACCAGGCTCATCTTCGCCTGGGAGAGCTGAAACTCGCGTTGCTCGACCTTCAGGTTACTGACGTAGCCGCGTTCGGCCATCATCCGGTCATGGTCGAGCATGTTCCGAGCGGTCAGCACGCTGGACTTGGCGACCGCGAGGAATTTCTCGAGCTCGGTCAGTCGTTCGACGAATTCCCCTTCGAGGTACGCATTGACGGCCAGGCCCGAGCGGTTCATGTGAGCCTTCAGTTGCACCTCGCCGGCCTTGCACCAGTGCGCGTACTTGGATCGCTCGTGGATCTGTTCCTCGATCAACAGCGTATCGAGTCTCAGGAGTTCCTCACCTTGCTTGACGATGCTGCCGCTTTCGACGACCGACGTGATCGTGTTCTGCCCCCGGACCTTGCAGCGAATCTCGGTGTTCTCAGAACTCTCAAGAGTCCCGGGTTCGGTGACTGTGACGTCGAGGTCGCCCAACACAACCTGGTAGGTCAACTGCGGGCCGTCCGGCGTGGAGGGCAGCAGGGAAGTGACCGCGACACCCACGACGACCAGCAGCAGGACTCCGGACCCGACGGCCATCATCCACCGTCCCGTTCCACTTCTGGAGGCAGCGAAGGGGGCAGCGAGGGGGGCAGCAGGCCCGGCCGTGGGGAGGTCGGTGCTGCCGACTCCGGTGTCAGAGCTGGCTCGGGCGTCCGGGAATACCTCAGTCACCATGGTCGGGCTTCCGTGTGCGGGACTTGCTCTGGGTCTTGCTCTTGGTCTGCGACTTGTACTTGGTTTTGCCGGCGGTCGAAGGGTTCGCTGGTGTCCTGGTGGTTTTCGAAGAGTTGGACTGGCTCTGTTCAACGTGTCCTTTTGGATTGAGCAGGACCTTGTCGCCCTCGTTCAACCCGCCGAGCACGACGATGAACTCATCATTGCTGTCGCCCAGTTCCAGCGGCCGCGGTTCGATACCTCGCGAGGTCTTGACCCAGCACAGGTGGCCGTTTTCGGCTTCGACGACGGCGGCCACCGGGACCGAGAGGACATCCCTGTGTTCGGCCAGCACCACCTTCACGACAGCCGTCATTCCGGGCCGCAGTCCGCCGGCGGAGGGCAGGTCGATGATCGTGTCGTATTTCACCATGTTGCCGGTCCACCAGGCGGCCGGTCGGGTGACGCTGGCGACAGAGGAGATTTTGGCTTCGAGGGTCAGATCGGTGAGCACGACGGTGACCGGGAGACCGACCTGGATCCGTTCGATCATCTCTTCGTGGATGCCGACCTTGATCTGCATCCGGGACAGATCGGGCATCAGCAGCAGGACCTGGTCGTAACGAACGTTGACTCCCTCGGTGATTTCCGGCTCGTTCTTCCAGGGGGCCGGCAACGGATAGATGACCAGGCCGCCGCGGCTGGCCCTGATCACACAATTGGTCAGCTCTTCCTTGGCTCGTGTCCGCCTGGACAGGTTCATCGCCAGTTCGGCTTCGTCACGCTTGACGTACGAATGGCCCGCTGTCAGTTCCCCCCGTCGAGTCTCCAGTTCCATGGCCCTCGTGAACCGTTTCAAGACATCCAGCCTGGTCCGGCTGACCATCAACTCGAGCTGCGCCTGTTCGACGGTAAGCGATTGGCTCTGGACTTCCAGCTCCGTGACGAATCCCTGCTTGAAGAGGCCGTCGGAGCGGAGGAGCATCTTGCGGGACGCCTTGAGATTCGCCTCAGAGATCGCGACCGCCTTCTCACGTTCCATCAACTGGGTGATGTACTGTCCCTGTTCATAAGCCCGGATGGAGATCTTGGCCGTGGCCAGGCCTGCCGTGGTCTTGGCGAGGCTGGCTCGTGACTTGTAGACATTCGTCTTGGAGAGACTGAGGTTCTCCTCGAGTTCCTTGGTGTCCAGGCGAACGAGTTCGTCGCCCTGTTTGACCTCCGTCCCGCTGGGGATCACCCAGGTGACCGTGTTGAAACCGCGGACCTTGGACTTGATCTCGGTGTTGTTGCTGCTCTCCAGGGAACCCTGTTCGGTGATGGTGACCAGCAGGTCGCCTCGGGTGACCTCAAAAGTGAGCGCCGTGTTGCCTGCACCCTGAGTCGCGAACAGGGTGGGTTGCAGGGCCACGGCAGATACGACGAGGACAATCATCAGGCCGAGGCCCAGCACGAGCAGCGTTCCCGATCGCCTGGGAGACCGCTGCCGCCTACCACTCACCCTCAACGAACGCGCATCCTCTGCGGTGGTTTCAGGGGGGTCGGCGGCTGGTATCACTTCTGTCGTCAAGTTCCGTCTCCGGGCCAGGCATCCGTCACTCAGCGGCGATCGCCAGGACGTGGGTTGGCAGGTGGAGAGAATGCCTGGCCGGCTTTGTCGCTTCCGATCAAGTCTGTACCCAAAGTAGTTTGGCGTTCCTGGGGGAGTGAATCAATGGGCCTCTGCGGGATCGCTGTGCTCCATTTCGAGATGCCCGCCGGGCTGCGGCTCACCGAAACAGCCGGTCGCCATCCCTTCCGGGACGCTGCCGCTGGGCCACCGTCACCGTCACCGTCGCTGTCTCCGTCGGTTGATTGCTCGATCCACCGGCCCTGGGGATCCAGCTGCATGATTCCCAGTTCACGGGCCAGCCGCATCCGGGTTGCATAGTAGCTGAACCAGGTATTCATGAACTGGTTCTGCGCCGACAGCAGGCTGCGGAGCCCATCGATGAGGTTTCTGGTCGTGTTGCCGCCGAAACTGGGAGGTGGTTGCCCCGGTTGAGTTGGTGGCACAGGTGCGTAGAGTCGTTCGCGGTTCATGTCGAGCTGCCGGATCCCGATGGCAACCGCCTGCCGCTGGATCTCGAGGAGCAGCTGCAGACGATCGATATCCCGTACGAGTTGTCGGAGCCCCTGGTGCAGGGCATCGCGTGACCGGATCAGTCCACGTCGGCTTCTCTGGAAGTTGACAAGGGATTCCCGGTAGGCATTCCGCTCGAGCACACGAGTCAACGGTGCGTCGAATTCAAGGCCGAGGCGGAGAGTGCTGGTCGCGGCACGGAAATCCGCGGGGTTGTTTCCGCCGGTGCGGACGTCGCCACTGGAGGTCACGTTCAGGACAGCCTGCAGCGCGTCGGCACGCACCTGGACCGTTCGCCAGGAATCCACCAGGGCCGCACGGCCGTTCATGAAATCGAGTCGGTTGGTCAGTGCCACATCGAACAACTCGGCGGAATCCAGTTCGATCTTGGGAATGGTGACGGTTTCGAGTCGAGCCCGGGTCTGAACCAGCATCGATCGTTGAACCAGCCGCATCAGGTTGGCCGTCCAGACGACCATGCGGCGGATCGTGCCCTTGGCAGTCTTGTCATTGAGACCGGCCCGGATTGTGGAGATGTCGGTCATGACTTTGGTGAACGTCTGTTCGACTTCCTTGAGCGCTTTGGCGAGTTCGGCACGATCGTCCTTGAGTGCAGTTTTCTGGTCGGCCGACATGCTGAGTTCCCGTTGCGGAACGGCCTGGGCCAGCCGAGCCATGTCAGCCTTGACCGCCTCGAGTTGTTGGCGGACCTGTTCGACCAGCTTGACGAGCCCGTCCAGGACCTTCCTGACCCCTTCGACACCGGAGTCCTCGTCGAGTGATCCGACAAGTGCCTGCCGTGCCCTGATCTCTTTCCGCAACGTGGTGGCCTGGGGGCTGACCAGTTCGAACTGGCGGATCAGGCTGTCGTCCATTTTGACCGGGAGATCCGGCGGCAGTCCCAGGGTGCCTGTCGTGAAGCGATCGATGGAGAACGTCAGGGCGTTGCGGCTGTCCAGGATCGTCGCCCGGGTTTCCTGGACCCGCTGCCGGAGCAGGTCCACCTGCACGAGGTCGATCAGGCCGCTCTGCTCAAGCGCGATCGTCTGGGATAGCAATTGAAGCTGTTCATCGAGATTGTCCTGGGAGTTTCGGATTTGCTGGAGGTCCTGCAGCAGTCCGATGTAGCCACCCACTCCACCCGCTCCGGAAGCGACCTGAATGAATGTACTCTGTCCACCTCGCTGGGGTCCGCCGACCCCGCTTTCTCCGATGGCCACCTGGGTGTAGAACCCCTGGCGAAACTGGCCGTAGGCACGCAGGTTTCCCAACAGGGACCGCTCGTCGCGGGTGAGTTCCTCCAGCGCGATGTCACGACCTGCTCCACGAAGCAGCGGCTGGACGAAGACGAAATTGGCCAGCGAAGAAGAGAGATTGGCATCACCGCCGGTGAATTCGAAGACAAACGAGTTGGCGAACCCGGCGAGCAATTGTCCGGCCGTCGCCAGGCTCCGCTCGACCCGCAGCGTGGGCTTGGCCGCCGAACTGCCCACCGTCAGCCGGTTGCTCTCGATGCCCTCGGACGGTCCGCTTACGACGTACTTTCCCGACACCGCGTCGTACGAGAGGCTCGCGGGATTCAGCGAGCCGTTGTGAGAGTACGTCGAGCCAAAACCGCCGTAGTACTGGGTGTCGAGCCGGAAACGCTCGGCGGTGACGTCCAGTGCCGAGAGGTAGAGCGTTTCGAGCTGATTCTGGTGTGTCGGAGAATGCACATAGGCCAGTTGAACCGACGAATCGATGTCGAGAAGCAGTTCGCCGGATTCGGTCAACTCGGCGTATTCACCGAGAGTCTTCTTCCAGATCGGGTTCTCCAGATCCGCACGCTGACCGTTGTCGTCCCAATGCTCCCATCCGGCCATTCCGTTCACCTCGCGCATGTACTGCTGCGAGGTGGGATCGTCCAGGGGCATGGGTGAATGGTCTGGATCGTGGGGATCAAAGAACCGGCTGCGGGGATCCATGTCGATGTCGTAGTCTTCCGCGCGCCAACGTGGGTCGACGTTTCGTTCGGAGATCACGCTGTAGGCGTCTTCGTCGGCCTGGACGCGGTACTGGGTCTGCGAGCAGCCGGTGTTGCCCAACGACACGCAACCGGCGATCGCCAGCAGAGTGATCCAGCGGAGACTGGAAACTGAGTACCGGCCCATTGCCATGCATCCGCCGTTTTCTGACCGGTTGGACATGCTGTTTCGAGATCTCGTACTGATTTCCCGAATCTCTCAGAAGACCCGGAAGTCCTTGCGCGCAACGTCGCATGTCCGCGAGACACCTCGCTTCATCATTTATCGTCATTCGGGTTGTACCGACTTTGACGATTGTGCCGATTCGACCTGTTGGGCAACGGCTGGTAAACACCGCCACAACCCGAGTGTGTTGTGGCTGGACAACGCGTATCGGAGAAAATCGGAGAAA
>Ga0310120_10004206_pt1 | contig 10142 bp, 9 predicted proteins | sample CB27_AW_983_MG_FD_203506 | JGI IMG/M metagenome (GOLD analysis project Ga0310120, IMG submission 203506) | Marine microbial communities from Western Arctic Ocean, Canada - CB27_AW_983 | ecosystem: Environmental > Aquatic > Marine > Oceanic | place: Canada: Western Arctic Ocean | collected... | reverse complement strand
GCGCGCCTCAATCTCGCGGGCGAGTTAGTGACGCAATCCTGGCACGGTGAGTACAGGGTGAGTACAGGAAATCGGCATTTTTCCAGAAAATACCAAAATGTGCAAAAACGCTAGCAAAGTGGTCGGGGCGAGAGGATTTGAACCTCCGACCCCTCGATCCCGAACCGAGTGCTCTACCAGGCTGAGCCACGCCCCGACACTTCGACGGTATTCTATCCTACATAGCGCCGACGCCTATTATTTGCAACACCGGGGCTTCACAGTCAGACTTGGCGGACAATCAGCGGCAAATTTCTTCTCAACAAATCGAAGTAGCCACGACATCGGAACTTATCGAGAAAAAATCCCAAGCGGTCGAGCCCACGCTAGCCCCTCTATGGTGTCACCCGCAGGGCGATACTCACATCCCACCCAGCCGTCAAATCCAAGCTCATCGATAACATCAAAAAGATATGGGTAGTTAATTTCCTGCGTGGAGTCTGGTTCATGCCGCCCTGGAACACCGCCGATTTGAAAGTGACTGATGATGTCGATGTTCGCCCTTACCGTTTCGGCAAGGTAGCCTTCCATAATCTGCATATGGTAGAAGTCGTATTGAAGAAACACATTGTCTTCCCCAACCAATTCAATGATTCTTCTCGCCTGGCTTGAGCCCGTAAGAAAATATCCTGGATTATCCTCAGTATTCAGTGGTTCAAGTAACAGTCGAATCCCATGTTCGCGCGCTCTGTCAGAGGCCCACTTCAAATTTGAGACGAAAGTCTCCTCTGCCCTCGAATCGTCAGTCCGTCCGGCAAGGCAGTGAAGTTGTGAGCACCTCGCCGCGGCGGCATACTCGAAAGCACGTATCAACCCGTCTCGATATTCGTCTTCTCGACCGGGTATCGCTCCTGCTGCCACCGGAACATTCATTAGTGTCGCTGACAGGTTATGCCGCTGAACTCGATCAGCTATGTCTTCGGCAGATTCCCCATACGGACCTTGGATCTCAACGCCCTCAAATCCCAGCCCAGCCGCTTTCTCAAAGCGGTCTAGCAGTTCCCATTCGTTGAACATCATCGACACACTAGCAGCCAGTCGAGGCATTTTTTGTCTTCCTCCGGTTGTTCCCGCTCAGCCCATCGTATCATTCTCACTTGTGACTCTTTCCAGCCCCGCCTTCGATTCAGTGCTCCTGATTAGTTTTGGTGGACCAGGTGGCCTCAATGATATCCGTCCATTTCTTTGCAATGTTCTTCGTGGTCGGAAGATTCCAGCCACACGAATCGACGCCGTCGCGAAGCATTACGAGCTATTTTCCGGTCTTTCACCGCTAACGGCCATTACCGAGCGGCAAGCGAACCGACTACGATGTCACCTGAAAGACAATGGACCCGATGTCCCAGTCTTTATTGGCATGCGAAACTGGCATCCATTTCTTGAGGACACTCTAGCGAAGATGGCCAGAAATGGCCTTACGCGTGCTCTCGGAATCATCCTCGCGGCCCAGCACAGTTACTCAAGCTGCGGACAATACCGGCAGAACGTGGCTGACGCGCGATCAGCTTTAAGGGCAACACGTGGCCTTGATGTCGAACTAATTTATGCCGATGGATGGCACACCCATCCCGGATTCATTAGAGCCAATGCTGAACACATTGCCGCTGCTCAAAATCTGCTCCCGGTAGGCGTGCGTTCCAAAGCCACAATTGTCTTCACCGCTCATAGCATCCCAAAAAAAATGGCCGACGCGTGCCTTTATGAGAAAGAATTAAAGGAGTCGGCGCAAGCCGTTGCACAGGTCCTCGGGACGAAACGATGGGCACTTGTTTTTCAGAGCCGAAGCGGTCGGCCTGATGTTCCATGGTTAGCACCCGACATCTGCGACTACCTCCGCTCGCATCGAAGCAAACTCGATGCGGTCGTGGTCTCTCCGATAGGCTTTGTGGCTGACCACATCGAAGTCATGTATGACTTGGATAAAGAAGCTGCAGACGTATGCCGGGATTTATCAGTTCCGATGCAACGAGCCGCCGCCGTCAACGACCACCACTCATTCATCGACATGCTCGCCGATATTACTCGTCGGGCGTATAAACGCGAGCGCCTGCTTCCCATCGTGCCTCTGCATCCACCAGAGGCGCAAGAAGGACCTCCGCCAGCACGGTAATTGTCATTTACCTCGACCAGACACAGACACTCAACTCCAAACCTGAAACCAGCTATTGTGGAAGCTGCGAGGTCGATTTCAGGCCCCAACCGGAGTTTCTGCTGAGCAGTGTTTGTCAAATGCCGCCATGAGGTCACGTGCAATCGCGTCCGCTTCCAGGTTTTCGATCTGATGCCTTTCCATCATATAGATCAATTTCCCGCCTCGCATCAACGCAATAGAAGGCGACGATGGCGGATATCCAGTGAAATAACCTCTAGCTTTCTCTGTCGCTTCGACATCGGCTCCAGCAAATACTGTTGCCACGCTGTCCGGTTTCGTGTTGTGCTGTAGGGCCAAAGACACGCCTGGTCGGGCTTTTCCGGCCGCGCAACCGCAGACTGAATTAACAATCAGCATGAGAGTCCCTTCTGACTCCGCAACTGCTTCATCAACCTCTTTGGCTGTGCGTAATTCCTTCACACCGAGTTGAGTGAGTTCCGAACGCATTGGGGCAATAAAAAACTCTGGATACATATTAACTCCTTTCAGTTCGCCTTAAGCGTAGCACGCGGCCCCAAATGAGTCTCAGAGAGCCTTCGATTAGCCAGCTTTAACACGATTAGCGCAATGGACCATTGGACAACACAACTCCCTACGCTGTAAATACGCAAAGGATTCCACCATTCCACCGGTTCATAGACCGTCACCGTTTGGTACATCCACCAACCGAACATGACAATGAACTCAATAGGCACCAAGAACTTCAGAGTCCATGAAAAAATTCGATTAGCTCTTCTTCCTTCGCTATGTGTATTCACCAAATCATGACGAAATGCGTCCACTCCGTACTGAATAGTTGCCACAGCGATAAAGAGTCCACTGATCATCAAAGCAAATCCCCAGACCCAATCTTGATTCTGAAACACCGACAAACTCACCGCTGATGGCAGACCGAGAACAATCCCAACACCGACAGCAATCAATACCGCCACTGAACGCTGGAGACCTGCGTCTATTAATGCACGAGAAGCTAATTCGACCATAGCGATCAAAGAAGAGAGTGCTGCAAAAAAGAGCGCCAAAAAGAACACTGGCAAGAAATAGTGTCCTCCCGGAACTTCTCCAAATAACTGCGGAATCCAAACAAAAGTCAGTCCGATATTACCTGCAGCCATGGCTTCTCGAGCTTCCGAACTTGGGAGAATCGCAAACGCCGTAGGAAGAATTGCAACTGCCGCCAAGAGTGATGCCAAGTTGTTGCCGAGGCCTATAGTGATCGCGTTAGAAACGGCATTGTCGCTCCGTCTCGCGTAAACGGCATAACTGCAAATCAAGCCCCAACCCGCCCCAGTAGACCACGCCGATTGAGTAAGAGCCTCCAACCATGTTCGAAAATCCATCAATGCCGATAATTCCGGGAGAAAAAGAAATCTCAATCCTTCAGAAGCCCCTGGAAGCGTTACCGACCGGGCAGCCGCAATGATCAACAGCACGAACAGTGTGGGGATCAAAACTCGGTTTGCGCGCTCGATTCCAGAGACAAGACCACGCCCGACGATCGCACCTGCAGTAGCGATAGAAACTACATGAAAAATAGCGGGTTGCCAGATTGATGAAGAGTAGTCGTTCCAGTAATCGCTTGGATCCACATTTGCGAACCCGCCCAACAGCGCCACGAGGAAATACTTCAACGTCCATCCAGTGACGACCGAGTAATAGAACATGATCATTACCGTTGTAACAACAATGAACCCTCCCATCCATGTCGCGTTACGACCCACCATTGTGGCAAAAGCCCCTACTGGGCCTCGACGTGAACCGCGGCCAAGTCCGAATTCCGCAATCAACAAGGGAATGGACCACGCAAAAAGAAAAAACAACCACGGAAGGAGAAAAGCACCACCACCGTTCTGAGCAGCTATCCTTGGAAAACGCCACAGGTTTCCGGTACCTATAGCCATTCCCAAACCAACCAACACCAAGCCCCAGCGCGAAGAGAAGAGCTCTACGTTATTTTTGACCATCAGATCTGTGCTTCGACGGTACATCCTTTTTCCTGGACTGCCTGACTCAGCAGGTAACACCTGCTGAAACCAATGGCCGAACTTCACAAAATCATAGAATCAAAAACCATTGATTGGCGTCTACTTTATCTCTTCATTGTTGACACGATTCGTATCAAGGTATAGATTTGCATGGATGCACACGGTCGGCGAATTTTATGTTCGCGTTCGCATAAGGGCGTAATTTTGGATGACATTTTCTTCATTAGTACCGCCTCTCGTATTCTAGGTATGCACCCCCAAACGTTGAGAAAGTACGACCGTCTTGGACTGGTTAGTCCGAATCGAACGGTGGGAAGCATGCGGCTCTATTCGCCAAAGCAAATCGAACGTTTGCGTCTCATCAAGATCCTAGTTGACAAGAAGCGAATCAACCTCGCTGGTGTTCAGCAACTTCTCTCAATCGCCGACAGCGTGCACCGCCTCCGTGACATTGCCGGCCTTGAGAACTATAGCCAGTCAAATGTTCATCGTCGCCTTCTTCGAGAATTAGACACTCTGGAGAAACTTGTCGACCTCACGTGACATCATCAGGGCACCATGGAGTTCAAAGACTATTACTCGACGCTCGGAGTTTCTAAGGGTTCAAGTTCTGACGAGATCAAAAGAGCATTTCGAAGACTGGCAAGAAAATACCATCCTGATTTGCACCCGAGCGATAAGAAGGCCGAAAAGCGATTCAAGGATATAAACGAAGCGTACGAAGTAGTCGGCACCCCAGACAACCGGCAGAAATATGACGAGTTGGGTATGAACTGGAAGCACTACGAACAGGCGCAACAAGCCAATCAGACTCCATTCGGACAACGGAATCCCTTTGGTCGCGCGAGAGGATTTGAGAATTTCTCCACAAGTCAGCACAACTCACCTTTTACCACAGAACCAGTCTCTGATTTCTTTACGTCGTTTTTCAGCTCAGGCGTACCGAATGCTCAGCCCGGAAGACGCAATACACCTAATGACCACCCACTGGCAATGACACTCGAGGATGCATTTACGGGCATTAGCAGACGGATCTCCTTCTCCACTGGAGAAAATTCGCAGTCTTTGGAAGTACGAATACCAGCCGGAGTGGATGACGGCTCACGAATCAGAGTCACTGGATTACGCCAAACAGCCGGCTCAACACCAGAGCTGTTTTTATTGGTTCAACTAAAGAAACATTCGGTGTTTGATCGAAAAGGTAATGACCTCTTCGCCCATCTCAACGTTTCCTTAATAACAGCAATTCTTGGTGGTGAAGTGGAAGTTCCTTCTATAGAGGGCAAATCACTTCGACTTCGTATCCCCCCTACGACTCAGCAGGGGCAACGGTTTCGGTTTAAGGGTTATGGTATGCCCACCGTCAATAGAACAGGTCGCGGAAGTTTCTACGTAACAGTTCAAGTACAACTTCCAACCAAATTGACAGCAGACGAGCAAGACCTCTACGAGGCTTTAGCAAAGCTCTCAGCTCGCAAACATCCGGATCCAGCGCGAGCGCCTTGAATACAAAAAGTGGTTCAAGGTTTTGCATGTTGGATCGCCAACTGCTGAGCCCATCCGGATCGATTCCGTGACCACTGGTTCAATAGGTCTGCCGACAGAGATTTTTGATGAATAGCAGTAAATTCACGACCAATGCAGAAGAGGCTGTTATCGCCGCTAGACAACTGGCAGAGGTCTCCGGACATCCAGAAATTGAACCTGAACACATTTTAGTTTCACTCATCGGACAGTACAACGGCGTCGTCTCCACACTTTTAGACAAACTTGAAGCTAACGCAAGTTCACTTTCTGCCACCCTAGCAAACCAGCTTGCCTCCCTTCCGAGTTCCATTGGAGGTGCTGAACCCCAACCGTCACAAAGATTGGCCAAAGTCCTATCATTTGCTGCCTCAGAAGCGAACCGCCTAAAAGACAAATACGTTAGCACCGAACATCTATTTCTTGCGCTTGCGACAGACGACTCCCAAGACACTTCGGTTGCGAAAGTCCTCCAGGACCAGAACATAACCAAAGACCGAATCTATCAGGCCTTGACCAGCATTCGAGGCCAAAAACGAGTAACGAGCCAAAACCCTGAAGACACGTATCAGGCTCTCGACCGATACGGTCGAGACCTTACCGCTCTAGCGATCAGCGGAAAACTGGACCCGGTGATTGGTCGAGATGAAGAAATCCGGAGAGTCGTGCAAGTTGTTTCGAGACGGACAAAGAATAACCCGGTCTTGATCGGAGAACCTGGCGTTGGAAAGACCGCAATTGTCGAGGGGTTAGCGCAGCGAATCATTCGTGGAGATGTGCCAGAAGGATTAAAACAGCGCCAAATTCTCTCACTTGACATCGGCGCACTTGTGGCCGGCGCGAAATTTCGCGGTCAATTCGAAGAACGACTAAAAACGGTGCTCAAAGAAATTTCCGAAGCAGAAGGTCGCATTATTCTCTTTATCGACGAACTGCACACCGTCGTCGGGGCTGGCGCGGCAGAAGGCGCGATAGACGCGTCGAACATGCTGAAACCAATGCTGGCCCGTGGAGAGCTCCATACGATCGGAGCTACGACATTCGACGAATATCGCAAACACATTGAGACAGACGCGGCTCTAGAACGTCGCTTCCAACCCGTCCTTGTTGCTGAACCGACGATAGACGACACAATAAGCATACTCAGAGGACTTCGCGATCGTTATGAAATCCATCATGGCGTCAGATTCAGAGACGCAGCTCTAATAGCAGCCGCCACTTTGGCCAGTCGCTACATTAGTGACCGCTTCTTGCCGGACAAGGCAATCGACCTGATGGATGAAGCTGCCTCAAAATTGCGCACGGAAATCGACTCAGTCCCCGCCGAGTTGGACGAGGTTCAACGGCGGCTTATGCAACTCGAAATCGAGCGAGAGGCCCTAAGAAAGGAACCGGATAAAGGTTCACACCAACAATTGACAAGAATCGAGAATGATCTTGCCAATCTACAAGAAAACCGGACTCGTCTAAAGTCTCAATGGGAGACAGAAAAGTCGCTGATTCAAAAAGAGCGGAGCCTTAAATCAGAACTCGAAGGACTCAGGCACCAGGCCGAGCGATTCGAGAGAAACAGCGATTATGCCGAGGCATCCGAACTTCGCTACGGACAGATTCCAAAGCTCGAACAGCAACTGAGTGCCGAGAATTCATCTTCATCTCAGAAATTACCATCTCGTCTCCTAAAAGAGGAAGTTGACGAAGATGACATCGCTGGGATTGTAAGTCGTTGGACAAAAATACCGGTCAGCAGACTTCTCGAAGGCGAGGCCGAGAAAGCGCTCGAAATCGAGAAACGGCTAGCCCACCGAATCGTAGCCCAATCTGATGCAGTTAACGCCATTGCAAACGCTATTCGTAGGGCACGGACTGGTCTTCAGGATCCGCAGAGGCCGTTGGGAAGTTTCCTATTTCTTGGTCCGACGGGAGTTGGTAAGACTGAATTGGCTCGCGCTTTAGCTGAGTATCTGTTTGACGACGAACGAGCGATGGTTCGAATTGACATGTCAGAGCATCAAGAAAAACATACTGTCTCACGACTCGTCGGAGCTCCGCCGGGCTACGTGGGCTACGACGAAGCTGGACAATTAACCGAACCGATTCGCCGGCGACCTTATTCAGTTGTGCTCTTCGATGAAATCGAAAAGGCGCACAAGGACGTATTGAACGTGATGCTACAGCTCTTAGATGACGGTCGTCTTACAGATGCTCAGGGTCGAACTGTGGATTTCAGCAATACCGTCGTCATAATGACGTCGAATCTCGCAAGTGAACTCTTTACTGACTCTGCGCGGGAACATCACGGAACCGAACTTCGAATTGACGAGGCGACACGCCATAGTATCGAAAATAGAATTCGCACGCACTTTCGACCAGAATTCATCAACCGAATCGATGAAATCTGTTTCTTTCATAACTTGGACAAAAGTGAGCTACTCAAGATCGTCGACATTCAGCTACGACATTTAGCTAAGCGCCTATCAGAAAAGAAAATTCGGCTTCGACTGACCGACGCGTCTAAGCGTTTGCTCGTAGACAGGGGTTACGAGCCCTCGTATGGAGCCAGACCGTTAAGACGTACCATCCAGCGTCTTCTACTCGACCCTCTTTCCATCCGTCTACTTCAGCGTGAGATTAGCGATGGGGATGACGTCTTGGTAGACGTAACCGGTGATGACACATTGACCTTCTCAAAAGAACAGCCAACTCGTGCAAGTGCAAAAAAATAATTGCAGGACGGTCGCTATTACGGTTTAGCTCTTTCTGACGCTAAAAATTGAATGTCTCTGTGCGACGCATCACAAAAAGGCTTGTCAGCCGAATGACCGCAACGACACAACGCTACGGGTCCCTCTTTTAGCTCGAAGCGACTTCCGGCTACATCCACGATTTCTATCGACTTCGATTCCACGACATACGGACCGTTATCCCTCACCCTTATCTTCATCATAAAGAGACCGCTACAAATTCACATTCCAATATTGACGCTTTTTACTATCTGGATGGATACCTCAGCGCTTTTGCATGGATGACAGAAAATCTGCATTCGATTTGGTTTTGCTCATTTTGTCAAGCAATAACTCCATCGCCTCTACCGAAGAGAGTGGATTTAAGACTTTTCGAAGCACCCACACTCGATTCAAATCCTCTTTGCTCAAAAGCAATTCCTCTTTTCTGGTGCCACTCTTCTGAATATCGATCGCAGGAAACACACGCTTGTCTACGAGTTTTCGCTCCAGATGAATTTCCATGTTTCCTGTACCTTTGAATTCCTCAAAAATCACGTCATCCATTCTTGAACCTGTATCAACCAATGCTGTCGCGATGATCGTCAAAGACCCACCTTCTTCGATATTCCTCGCCGCGCCAAAAAACCGCTTCGGTTTCTGGAGAGCATTCGAATCAAGCCCACCTGAAAGAACCTTTCCTGATGGAGGTATCACGGTGTTATATGCTCGAGCGAGTCGAGTGATTGAATCGAGAAGAATAAAGACGTCTTTCTTGTGTTCAACGAGCCGCTTAGCCTTCTCTATCACCATTTCAGCGACCTGCACGTGCCGTTGGGCTGGCTCGTCAAATGTTGACGAAATCACCTCTCCATCAACGGAACGCTGCATATCGGTAACTTCCTCAGGACGTTCATCGATCAACAGCACTATGAGGTAAACCTCCGAATGACTTCGAGCGATCGACTTGGCAATGCTTTGGAGAAGCATCGTCTTGCCCGTTCTTGGAGCAGCGACAATCAAGCCGCGTTGTCCCTTACCGATAGGAGTCATCAGGTCCATCACACGAGCAGACAGATTGTCTCCGTCAGTTTCAAGTTTTGCTCGCTCCTCAGGATAAAGTGGCGTCAAATTCTCAAAGAAAATCTTGTCTCGCGTTTGGTCAGGAGACTCAAAATTAACAGCTTCAACCTTAATTAACGCAAAGTAACGCTCGCCTTCCTTTGGCGGACGGATCTGGCCCGAAACGGTATCACCCGTCTGCAGGTCGAATTTCCTGATTTGGGATGGGGACACATAAATATCGTCTGGGCCCGGCAGATAGTTGTAGTCGGGCGCCCGAAGAAAACCAAAGGAATCCGGAAGTACCTCAAGCACACCTTCGGAGAAAATAAACCCGCTCTTCTCTGTCTGCGCCTTAAGAATCTGAAAAATAAGCTCCTGCTTCCGCAATCCGGAAGCACCAACCACTGCCAAATTCTTCGCTACTTGCGTCAATTTCGCAATGCTCATCTCCTTGAGCTCGCTAATATTGAGAGTCGCCTTTCCACGTCGCGATTGATTCTTCGACGGGCTTGCAGGCGCCCGTTCAGAAGCGGTGGCTGTAGTTGTCGCTTTTGAATTAGCTGGCTCTGATCCACGTCGCGATTGATTCTTCGACGGGCTTGCAGCCGCTCGTTCAGAAGCGGTGGCTGTAGTTGTCGTTTTTGACTTAGTTGG
>Ga0310120_10004205_pt1 | contig 10144 bp, 9 predicted proteins | sample CB27_AW_983_MG_FD_203506 | JGI IMG/M metagenome (GOLD analysis project Ga0310120, IMG submission 203506) | Marine microbial communities from Western Arctic Ocean, Canada - CB27_AW_983 | ecosystem: Environmental > Aquatic > Marine > Oceanic | place: Canada: Western Arctic Ocean | collected... | reverse complement strand
CTGACGAGTTACGAGTACAGCTCGTTGCGCAGCCATGTCGAGCGCTATGTAGCCACTACTATTTTGAACTTGAATGTCGGTTAAGGTTCCATCGCGTTGAATTTGAAATTGGATCATAACACTTCCAGCTACTCGCTGATTAGGATCCCAATTTCGTCTAATTAAAGCTGACATGGTCGCAAGATAATCCGGACAACAGAAATTTGCCACGTCCAGATACGCTCCTGAACCACCGCCTCCCGTTGACAGACCAAACCCTAATCCCTGAGTTCCAGTGTTGGCAAGCGCATTACCTGCTCGAACTTCTTCACCTTCTGTTGGCGTTCGGCCTCGAGCTTCTGGTGGTGACTGTTCCACGGGTGGGGGAGTCACTTCTCGTCTTCTCGCCGTAGGAGCGGGAACGGTCATCTCAGGTTCTTCTCGAGCAGGTACACGGATTGCACGGGGTCGTGGCGAAGGAGGTAGTGGAATGGCTTCCTGGACAGGTCGAGCTCCAAGCGGAGATAGGCCGCCAGTGTCCGGCCCCTGAGCGCCACCGAGGCTGATAGTCATAATTGCAGAGGGTGCCAAATCGAGGTGTTGGCGTCCCCAGTGTTCTGGTGCTAAAAAGACCAAGGCAAGCAGTGACGCATGGACGACCAAGGAGAGACCAAAGGTTCGACCAGTTCCTCGAGAGCTTCTCCCACGTTCGAGTAACACCTGAGAGGTTGATTTTTCCATAGAACGGTCTGAGGAGCACGTTCAGGAAGTACTCGGCACACGAGACAAGATCCCAACGCGGTCAACACCACCTTCTTTTAATTTATCCATTACACCTATCAATTCTTGGAGGGTAATCTCGCCATCACCGCGAAGGAAAACTTCGTTTTCTTCTTGGGTAGTCATTGCCTGTCGAATTCTTTCGTCGAGGACATCGATAGGAACCGGCTCCTCACCAAGCTGGACAATTCCATCAGTGCGATATGACAAAGGCACGGTCACGAACACGCGTTCGGCGTTAATGGCTTGCGCTCGTCGAGATACTGGCAGACTCACATCGACACCCCGCTGCATCATGGGTGCAGTCACCATAAAGATAATTAATAACACCAGCATTACGTCAACTAAAGGTACAACGTTAATCTCTGAAAGAGAGCTGGCAGTTCGAGGCCTGCGAGTTCTGCGCGAGTTAGTAGTTGCTTGCTCTTGTTCGACATTCATGGGCGAGAACCCTCATCGCATCAAGATGTTTACTTCTAAGCGTAGAGCGTTATCCATTACATAAAATTTCGTTCTGAGATATTCAGGAACTCAAGAGAAAAATCGTCGATTAGCGAAACATAAATTTTTACTCGATTCGTAAAATAATTATAAAAACAGACTGCAGGAATAGCAGCGAAGAGCCCCGCAGCTGTTGCAACGAGTGCCTCTGCGATACCGGGCGCAACCACACCGAGGCTGGTCGATCCAGTCCCGGCAATACCTTGGAACGACCCCATGATTCCCCAGACCGTACCAAATAAACCAATAAACGGTGTGACGCTCGCTGTTGTGGCCAGGAAGGATAATTTGTGTTCAATTTTGTTAATTTCAATAGTGGAAGCACGGATAAGCGCACGGTCTATTGGGTTTAGACTTTTAAGAAGAGACGGCTTTTCGGTCTCTGCATGCGGCGTCTCGCTGGCGTTTTTGGGTTGATGTAACTGGGCATTGAGTTCAGCGTAACCAGTTTGAAAAATTCCGACGAGCGGACTCTTATCTACAGTCGCGCAGACAGCTTGCACCTCAGAAAATTTACTACTTTGGCGAAATGCTTCTCGAAACTTTGCTGTATCTTTTTCGAGTTTTCGAAATTGAAACAGTTTTTGCAGGGCTACGCCCCAAGAAGCGATCGAGAAGAAGACAAGTATGAGAAGTACGACCTTGCTAATTGGACCCGAGCTAATTACTAGATTGATGATGTCGCCGGAAAAACCGAACTCAGTTGGTTCGGGTTGAAGTTGCAGAATCGCAAAACCATAATATCCAAGCGTGCGCAACGATGCCTCCGAACACCAGTAAGTGCGCCACTGGGACAGCGCGATGCCTGAGAGTACCATGACCGTTTAATGCTGTCAAACAAATGATATGATGAGAGTTATCGGAATTGAGAGGTTCAAAATAATTATGTAGCCGGTCCGTTTGATTCACGGTTCACCGTCAGATTTACGAGCTTTCTTACCCTAGCTATCAGTGCTTTGCCATGATCAGGTTTCTGAATATTAAGCGTCTTGCCGTGATTGACACGCTTGAGATGGAACTTGAGCCAGGCTTGACAATCCTGACTGGTGAGACTGGTGCTGGAAAATCCATTCTTATTGAAGCGCTTGGTTTATTACTGGGTGAGCGAGCTTCCGCTGAGTTGGTGCGCACGGGCGAAAGCGGGGCAGTTGTGCAGGCTGTCTTTGAACATAAGGATGGAAGCAATACGATTGTGCGAAGAGAAATATCTGCCCAAGGAAGAAGTCGGGGGTTTATTGATGACAACCTCGTGACAGTGTCTGCACTTCGTAAATTTGGTGCCGGGGCAATTGATTTACATGGCCAACATGATCACCAAGCTCTTCTGAATTCAAAAACACATATCGACTTTCTAGACGCGTATGGCGATTTGAGCGAAAAGCGAATCGCGGTTGCCGCTGCATTTAAGAGGATGCGTGCAATTGAGGCTCACATTCAAGAAAGCACCATCAGCGATCAGGAAAGGGAGGCTCGAATTAGTAGTTTGCGTTTTCAGCTTGAGGAAATTGATGCGATTAATCCACAAACTAGTGAGGATGAAAGTTTGGGAGCCCTTCAGCAAAAACTCTCTCACGCTGAGACAATTGTGCGTTTGTGTCACGAGGCAGAGCAAGTTTTATATGAAGGGAATAGGGCAATACTTGACGAATTGTCTAATGTCTGGAAGAACGTAGAAGAGCTTGTCGAATTCGAACCAAGCTTCGGGCAGCATCTGCAGGCTCGTGACAACATTAAATCACAACTTGAAGATCTCGTTTTTGCCTTGCGCGATTACGCAGGAAGCATTGACACTTCTCCTGAACGACTACAGGAGGTGGATGATCGGATGGCAGCTCTACAGCGCTTAAAAAAACAATACGGTGGCGGATCGTTCGCAATGCTACTTGAACAGCGTGAACACTTCCAGGAAGAGCTTAATCGTTTGGATTCCAAGACAGCTCGGTTGTCGGAACTGCAGAAGTCCTGTGATGATTCGAAGCGGAAGTACCTAAGAGTGGCTAACGTTCTGTCTCAACAACGCAAGAAGGTTGGTGCGAACTTAACAGTAAAACTCATGAAACTCTTGTCCGAGTTGGCGATGGAGAATACGAAGTGTGATTTTCAGTTTGCAGCAAGCGATTTGACTGAGAAGGACTGGAGTGCGCGTGGTTTAGATGTCGGCGAATTGTATTTCACTCCAAACACGGGTGAAGCGCTTCGACCACTAGCTAAGATTGCATCGGGCGGAGAGCTCTCCCGTGTCATGTTGGCGCTGAAGACCCTTGCTTCGGCAGATACGCCAGGCAAGTCGCTGATATTTGATGAAGTGGACAGTGGAATTGGTGGGCGAGTAGCAGATGTTGTGGGAGAAAGGTTGCAAGAACTGGCCAAACGGTTTCAGATTCTGTGTGTAACTCATCTCCCCCTTATTGCTGCTTATGGTTCGGTTCATTACGAAATATCCAAAAAGATAGTAGAGGGTAGGACAGTGACTTCTGCACGCCTGCTAAACAACAAAGAGCGTATCGACGAAATTGCACGTATGATGACGGGACGGAAGGTATCGGAACGGGCAAGGCAGAGCGCTCGTGAATTGCTGAGCGACAAGAAGCTTTTGGATAGCGAATAAAGAGCGAATACTCAAGAGGAAGTCTAGCAAGGTGCCAAGAAGATATCGAATAGAGACCTTTGGTTGTCAGATGAATTTTCATGATTCTGAGCGCATGGCCGGTCTACTTGAACAGGCCGGTTATGAGTCTGCAGATTCTCAAGACGAAGCAGACCTCATAGTTGTTAACACCTGCAGTGTTCGAGAATTAGCAGAAGAAAAATTGTTTAGTCGCCTGGGTAAACTTCGCAAAAACGATCCAGAAGGTCGACAGACAGTTGCGGTGACCGGTTGCGTCGCGCAGCAGGAAGGGAAGGAAATTCTTCGTCGAGCCCCTAACGTGGATGTTGTTGTCGGGACCCAAGCTTTGCAACAGTTACCGATGCTCGTGGAGCAGTCTCTTAAGAATGAGCAGGCTCAGGTTGACATTAATCCCTACGAAGACGTGTCGTTTCCTCTTGGTGTGGCGAGGCGCAATGATCCTGTTAAGGCTTATGTCAACATTGTAGAAGGCTGTAACGATTTTTGCGCCTTTTGTGTAGTGCCGTATACACGCGGTCACGAACGGATGCGTTCTTCGGCTGAAATTCTTGGAGAAATTAATGAAGCTGTTCAGAACGGCCGGAGAGAAATCCACTTACTGGGTCAAATCGTTAACCATTATCAGGCGCCTGACGATAGTGGATGCGACTTTGCTGAATTGTTAGCACGGGTTCAGGAGATTAACGGAGTGGACCGGATTCGTTTTGCTAGTCCACATCCGAGGCACGTTACCCCGAGAATGATAGGCGCGATTCGCGATCTCCCTAGTGTCTGCAAGCATTTACACTTACCAGTGCAATCTGGATCAACCCGAATTTTGTCGGACATGCGACGGAGATACACCAGGGAAATCTATCTTGAACTCGTGCAGCAGATTCGGGAAGCAGTGCCAGGCATAGGAATCTCAACCGACGTCATTGTTGGCTTTCCAGGTGAAAGCGAGGAAGACTTTCAGGAGACGTTGTCGTTGACATCATTGGTAAGGTTTAATTCAATGTTCTCGTTTAAATATTCGGAGAGACCGTTTACCAAAACCGCGAAAAGCTTACCAGATACTGTCTCGGCACAGACGAAGACAGAGCGAATTGTCGAACTGCAGGCTCTTCAGGGGGACATTCAATACAAAATCAACCAAGACCTGATAGGTGCAGTTGAGGAAGTCCTCGTAGATGGGAGCAGTCGTAAGCGGGCCACCGAACTTTGTGGCCGAACGACAGGGAATACGGTAGTTAATTTCCCGGGCGACGCAAGCTTGCTAGGTGCTACGGTGGCAGTCCGAATTAGGCGAGCTGGTCCACACAGTGTTAGGGGTGAAATTGTCAATGCAGAGAAGGCTTAAGGAGGCATCTTTACCGACGAGGAGTTAACGAAAACCATTGGCTACTCGAGAGAGGCTGTGAAGCTATGCAGATAGAAATGATTATCAAGAGTTTGATGTTTGATCCAGTTACGAATTTACCGATTATCATTCTTCGCGATAAGGATGGTCATCACATGCTTCCTATTTGGATGGGAGTGTTTGAAGCGAACGCGATTGCCCTTCAGATTGAGAACGTGGCAAGTCCTCGACCCATGACCCATGATCTATTAAAGAATGTGATCGAAGATCTCAATGCAGACATTAAAAAAATTGTTGTGCATGATCTAAAGGACAACACTTTTTATGCCTTACTTTATCTTGAAGTGAATGGCGAGACTGTGGCAATTGATGCAAGACCGAGTGATGCAATAGCTCTGGCGTTGCGGGCGAGGGCACCAATTTTCATCGATAAAAAGGTTATTGAGAACGCGAAGAAGATGGACCTCCTGCCTGATAAGCATGACGCTGAACAATTGCAACAATGGCTTGCCAATCTCAAACCTGAAGAGTTCGGTAAGTATAAAATGTAAGCCTTTTTTAGGTGGTTTACTCCTGGACGCTTGACAGAGCATTAGAGCGTTCTTAGAATACCAAGGTTTAGCCAATCCGATATTTGGATCCGGTTAATTTGTTGCTAGAAATGACAGTTTTTATTTCCTATGATCGTTGCGATTGCTAATCAGAAGGGCGGAGTTGGGAAGACCACAACCGCAATAAACCTATCGGCAGCATTGGCAATTCGCGGCCATAAAACTCTCCTTATTGATTTAGATCCACAAGCGAATAGCACGATCACTTTTCTTGACGTACACACAAAAAAAATTACGAAATCTGTTTACGATGCGATTGATGAGAGTGACTGCACTCTTGCCGATACGATTCTACAATCCACACAGGAAAATCTGTTTATTGCTCCGTCAAAGATTTCATTGGCGAAGATTGAAGCTAAACTTGTTGGCGAAATTGACTCACATTTCAGGCTCAAGGATCGAATTGCTCCGCTTCGAAAAAAATATAAATACATAGTGATTGATTGCCCGCCAGCTCTAGGGTTGTTGACCGTTAACGCGCTGGTTGCGGCGACCCATTTACTTATTCCTATCCAGTCTTCCTATTTTGCCCTGGAGGGAACTGATGACCTGCTCGAAACCATCGAAAAGGTGAGATCGAGGGCAAACTCAAGTCTCCGTTTACTTGGTGTGGTTATTACCATGCATGACAAGAGGACCTCCTTGGGAAGAGATATCAAGAAGCAAATCATGAAAGTGTTTGGGAAACAGGTGTTTCGTACAATAATTTCAAAAAGCGTGAGACTCGAAGAAAGTCCGGCCTACAAGGAGTCAGTGTTTAAATTTGCCCCACGATCATCAGGGGCGATTGAGTATTACAAGCTTTGCGAGGAGGTGATCGACCGTGCCTAGGAGAGGACTACCACAATCATCACAAATGCGACACGACGAACACTACGTCGATTCATTGGCAACAAAAGGTGGTCGACCAATTGGTCGAATCGTTTCGATTGAAGAGGTGGATCCAAATCCAGACCAACCAAGACAAGTCATGGGCGATTTGTCAGAACTCATGGCGTCGGTGGCAGAGAAGGGCATCATCGAACCGCTGATTGTTCGAACAAGAAACAGTCGGTATCAGATCATTGCGGGAGAGCGACGCTATCAGGCTGCGGTACGAGTTGGACTTAAAGAATTACCGGTCGTCATACGTGAAATTGATGACGCGGAAGTGGTCGAACTCGCTCTCGTTGAGAACATCCAACGAAAAGATCTGACAGCGTTCGAAGAAGCCGAAGCGCTTGAATCACTTGTTGATAGTTACAATCACACCCATGAAATTCTTGCGAAGCGTTTAGGAAAGTCTCGCACTTCGATTACTGAATCACTTGCGTTGAATAAAATGCCAGACGATGTGAAGAACTTATGTCGGCTGGCCGACATTAACTCAAAGTCATTGCTTCTTCAAGTGGTTAGAGAAAAAGATGCAAACAAGATGACTGCGTTGATTGAAAGAATGACGCGTGTGGGTGGCATCACTCGAGAGGAAGCAAGGAAACAATTTGGTAAACCGAAGAGCGGACGCGCGCAACCGTTTGTGTTTCAACATCGCGATACAGAAGGAAAGTTTCACGTGAAACTGCAATTTAAAAAATCTCGAGTCAGTCGCGAAGAGTTGATCGTGACGCTTGAAGCGATCGTCGATATGTTGCGAGGTGGAAATGAATAGAGTGGCTGCCTGAAGAATTTCTCCAGGCATCGATGGGTAAGCGACTTCGAAAGAAAAAGGAATCATGGAAACGGTCGGTCTACCGTACGCGTTCAGAATTTCTAATCAAAAACCAGTAGGGAAGTTTCAACTGAAGCTGCAGTTTAAAAAATCGCGGGTCAGTCGCGAAGAGTTAATCGTAACGCTTGAAGCGATTGTTGATGAGTTGCGAGGTGGGAATAAATAGCGTGACTGCCTACAGAGTTTTCCGAGGCGTCCATAGGGTAAGCGTCTTCGAACGATAAAAACGATCAAGGCTGCGGTTGGTCTACCGTACGCGTTCAGGATTTCGTATCAAAAAACCAGTAGGAAAGTTTCGTCTGATAGGTACTGCGGATGTGCAGTTCCTTTCGGTGGTTACTCTCGTTTCTGGCGAAGAACAGGAGGGGAGTTTCCTGTTGGTCAACTTGGTGCGAAGTGCGAGGGACTCGTCTCGAAGAAGTGAAAGCGGACGATGTCAGTGATCGATTGGAATTTAACAATTTCTGCCGTACTGATTTGTATAGTCCTCTGGCTGGTTCTTTATGCTGCGTTTTCTGATTTGGTCAGGAAAGAATTTAGAGAGTTCTTTCGGTTGAGTCCATCTGAGGTGGAGTTACCAATTATTGGTAGTGGAATTCTTATTTGGCACCGCAAAAGAGACTTGTTGCGATGTGGGCCAGATAGTCTTGGAAATCCGTACAGTTGGCGGCTAAAGCTGTTTCTAAAGGGCGTTGTGGGTATCATTCTTGGCTTGGTGTGCGCTATTAGCTTTCTAGTCCTATTTAATCCTGTTTACAAAAAAGTCGATTATTTTTGTAATCTCACAAGTTCTGCTTTTTGCTTTGATTTATGGGCCTTTCGCTTACCTTATTCTGCGTTTGATTGATCCGGTTGACGATGTTTTAAATGATATCGCTGGTTCAAATGATGACCCTGGATCCTCAGGCGCTTCGGATAACGCTTCCAATGGCGTTCTGGAAGGGCGACTTATTGACAGGCCATCTTCGGTTGGTTCAAAAGATGCCTATCCTACGTTCGATCCTAGAACATCGTGGGGCAAATTCCTGGTACTGTCTATTCATGTGATGGTATTTGCAATCGGTTTGAAAGTGTCAGGCTTAAGTGGAGAATTGGATTCCTTCTGGTTTTTGGTATTGATGTCGATTGGAACAGGTTTACACGTCTTTCTTTTGTTTCTCAGCGGATTCGGTATGGGGTTAGTTGGTGCGTCGAATGAGGAATAATCCTACCGGTCGAAAAATAGGAACAAATTGGTGATGTTTCTAGTTATTTGTTATTTATAATAGTTAACATAATATACATTATCAGACTCTAAATATATTGATAAGCAGAAACGTGAAAAGCCTCTGCTGCGCTTCCCCATGTTATGGTGTCCCCTGTGTTCAAGATTCTTGACCGCTATATTGTCCGTGAGATAATTCCCCCTTTTTTGCTAGGTCTTCTGGTCTTCACGTTCATTTTATTAATCCCTCCATTAATAGATGTAGCTGAGAGCCTAATCGCTAAAGGTGTAGGTGCTTTGACGATTCTTCATCTAATGCTGACCCTGGTTCCGCAGGCGCTTGCTATAACACTTCCAATGTCCTTATTGATCGGACTCTTGATCGCATTTGGTCGTTTATCCGGAGATCGTGAGGCCGTTGCCATACAGGCCTGTGGCATCAGCACAAGGAGCCTGCTGCGCCCGGTTTTATTTATAGCTGGTATAACGGCAGTAATCACAAATTACGTGCTGGTGTCAGCACTGCCTGATGCAAATCAAACGTTTAGAGAGATTACCTATTCGGTTATTGCCTCAAGGACGCAGGATGAGGTTAAACCGAGGGTTTTCTATGAAGGCTTTCCTAACATCATTCTTTACATTCGTGACGCCTCAGTGGACGGTCAGGTCTGGCAGGATGTATTTTTGGCAGACACTCGTAACCCTGAAAGCCCAGAAATATTTGTTGCCAGTCAAGGTCGGATGCTGCTGAACAAAGAGCGGCGTCAGGTGTCGATTATGCTCACCTCAGGCACTCGTCACAAGGTTGCTCCTCATATGCCTGAAGAGTACGAGATTCACGAGTTCGAACGGATGGTTATGGCCCTCGATCCAGAAACTGTTTTTCCAGAGTTTGGTCCCGAACGTGGCTATCCAGAACTGACTATTTCCGAACTCCAAGTCGAGTCAGAACGGCTGCGGGATGTTGGAGAATCTCCTCATCGACCAATAATGGAGATCCATAAGAAATTCTCGATTCCCTTCGCTTGTTTTGTATTTGCGTTTATTGGGCTTGGATTGGGAGTGAATCATCGGAAAGATGGTAAATTGGCCAGCTTTGTTCTAGCAATAGGGGTGATTTTTTCTTATTACGTCGTAATGTATATCGCAGAGGCTTTGGCTAAAGGTGGTCAGCTCTCACCTCACTTAGCGATGTGGATCCCTAACGTGCTTCTTGGCATTCCAGGTGTTTTATTGTTGTATGGACGTCAAACTATCACCGGGCGCCTTGGTAGCTTGCACCTGACTCTTTTCTTGAAACGCATTCTGACAATTTTCGTGAGGCCGTTTTCAATACTTCGGGGTAAGGGATCGACTCGTGCGCGTCGAATGTTTGAACTCCGGGCGTTTCCGC
>Ga0310120_10004202_pt1 | contig 10152 bp, 8 predicted proteins | sample CB27_AW_983_MG_FD_203506 | JGI IMG/M metagenome (GOLD analysis project Ga0310120, IMG submission 203506) | Marine microbial communities from Western Arctic Ocean, Canada - CB27_AW_983 | ecosystem: Environmental > Aquatic > Marine > Oceanic | place: Canada: Western Arctic Ocean | collected... | reverse complement strand
TAGCCAAAAGCGCCGCCGTAACCGCCTGTGACGCATAAACAGCAGTGAGTTTGTCGGGCAGAATTGTACGAACAAGCCTCGGGCGCTCCGCATCGGACCCAGCCTGCACCGTCGTCAGTCCTGAGATCGCCTGGATAATCGGATCGTAGACCGGTTTTTGTGCCAGTGGCCCTCGTTCACCAAATCCTGACATCGAGATATAGACGATTTTCGGTGCGACTTCCTGGATATCGTCATAGCCAATACCCAACCGCTCGACAACCCCAGGTCGGAAGTTCTGGATAAACACATCAGCCGTAGCAGCAAGGCGCTTCAGTGTTGCTTTTCCTTCCGTCTTCTTAAGATCCAGGGTGATCGATCGTTTGCTTCTGTTGATATTCAGGAAGCTAGTGGAAAACCCCTCGCGATGCGCCCCGACTGACCGCGTATGATCACCTAGTCCGGGGACTTCGACCTTGATCACGTCTGCACCTTGATCTCCTAAAAGAGACGCAGCCCAAGGCCCCGTCAGCATGGAGGTTAATTCAATAATACGATAGCCGGTCAGTGGTCCCGCCATAGTGCTGTCCTTATCAAGTTCGCAATTGTTTTCAAAGATCCAGACCTGCCCGAACCCAGTCGTGAAAGCGTTCGAGCAGATATTCCTCGGGCATTAACACACCGGCCTTGAGAGGGGCTGCGTGCAGTCCACGCTGGTTGAGTTCGCAAGCTTTGGCATCCTGTTCCATCACCAACCGACCAAAGTTAACAACGTTTTCGAGATTGTAGGTTGGATCAGCCAGCGTTTCCGGTTGAAACAACCACTCCGCCACCAGTTCGGTACGCTCGGGTCCCAGCGGGCGCAACGAAACTATCCGCACGTGATCTGCATAACCGGCAATGAAAACGCTGGGCCAGGTAGAAGCGTAGATTTGACCGCGAGCGAGCTCTTCAGATGTCAGCGATTGAATAGCGTGCCCCTGAACACTCCCATCCATTGACCAGGTTTCGGCCCCATCGCGCAGTCCACCCCGGTAACGGGGATCGCTGCTCTGAACATGATCTGCCCAGTCGGGAACATCTCTGGGATGAATGATACGCCGACCATACAACGGCACCAGATCAGTTAACTCAGGGTGTACTGCTGGACAGTGAAGGCACTCATTAAAATTCTCCCAAAACGTTTTCCAATTACAACACATCTCCCTACGCCAGGTGTACCCAACCTCCATCGTTTCCAACGGGAAGTTCTCGAAGTTGTCAGCTGGACGTTGGAATACTGTATTGGCATCCCAGGATGTGTCGAAGTCAGGGTGTAGGAAGACGCAACCACGCCACTCGACAACAGCGACCTGAAAAAGCCCGTACACAGATTTGTCGAACCCCTCCGGCTCGACAAAAGAGGATGTACGCAGTAGAACGCCGTCTTCAGTGTCGTATGTCCATTGATGATATGGACATACAATCCTCCCTGAGGTACCAAGGTGGCCTTCTACAGCCTCGCACAGCAGCGAACCTCGGTGCCGACAGGTGTTATGGAAACCACGCAAACTACCGCCACGGCCTCGCACCACCAGGTAATTCTGGTCGCCGATAGTTAGTGTGCGGAAGGCGCCAGGTTTCGTAAATCCCTCGCTACGGGCAACATAAAGCCAGTTATTGCGCCACAACGTGGCCATCTCACGCGCATACTGCGCTGAGTCGAAATACCACGCAGCCGGTAAACCAGGTACGGTCGCGGTAAGGCCGTTATATAAAGTTGTTTGTGGATCGACGCTCATCGGGGCATTCGGGAGATTGATGCTACGGCAAGGAACTTCTCAAACCAGTGGCTCACCCGGAACTAAGCTTTTTCAACCGTTTCGATAGGTATCGCTGTATCCGTTCAATGCCGGTGCACCACCAAGGTGCGAATACAAAATCTTTGATCCAGCAGGAAAATATCCTTTGCTGATGAGGTCGATCATACCTTGCATCGACTTCCCCTCATAGACTGGATCAGTAATCATCGCTTCTGTTCGAGCTGCTAGTCGAATGGCTTCGTTCGTTTCTTTGCTGGGCACACCATAGGCCGGGTAGGCATAGTCTGGATTGATGTATATGTCGTCGTCGGTGATCTCGAGTCCCAATTCAATCAGTTCTGCTGTATTCCGTGCGATTTCTGTAACCTGCTTCCTGGTTTTCTCCAGAGTGCCCGAAGCATCAATTCCGATAACCCGATGCGCACGACCGTCGGCTTTGAACCCAACGATCATGCCAGCCTGGGTTGACCCGGTCACAACACAAACAACGACATAATCGAACTGAAAGCCCAACTCTGTCTCTTGAGTTCTCACCTCATCAGCAAACGCAACGTAACCCAGACCGCCATATTTGTGCACCGAAGCACCTGCCGGAATTCCGTAGGGTATTCCCCCTTCCGCCCGTACCGAATCCATTGCATCTTGCCAGCTTTTTCGAATGCCGATATCGAACCCATCGTCAACGATACGTGAATCAGCTCCCATTAGGCGAGTCAGCAGGATGTTGCCAACGCGATCATATAACGGGTCGTCATGTGGCACCCAACTTTCCTGAACCAGTCGACACTTCATACCGATTTTTGCAGCCGTCGCAGCAACCATGCGCGTATGATTGGATTGCACACCACCGATAGACACCAGCGTATCGGCTCCAGAAGCAAGTGCATCAGGCACAATAAATTCTAGTTTCCGTAACTTGTTACCACCCATCGCAAGACCCGAGTTGCAATCATCTCGCTTCGCGTATATTTCAACTCTGCCCCCACAGGCCTGCGTCAACCTAGGCAGGTATTCAATTGGTGTGGTACCAAATGTCAGCGGATAGCGATCAAATTTATCAGTTAAATTCATCATTGCCTTACTTTAAAGGAGAATTCCATAAATCGGTTATCTGTTCGCTCTAGATGTAGTACTGGCCAAGACAAAATGATCAAACTTGGGGTTTAACCCAAGCTAGAACCTAAGTCGGGTTAACGATATTGTTAACATCGAACTAACTCAACCGTGGATCAGGTTTCGAACGTAGTTTATACAACTCAGTTGCCATATCGGCTAGAGCGTAAGTCCCGGGACAGTGTCTACTTCGAAATCAACCACACCCATCTTTGTCTCTATATCCCTTGCACTCGGAACGTCCCGAATCCACTCGTAATAAATACCCTTGGTATTGGTGATAGTCACACCGGCCTGTTCCATGCGGCGAAGTCCTGCTAGATGATGTGGCCAGGGAGAGCCTGTGGCATCTTCTATCACACAAACCCGATAGCCCGCATCTAACAGTTCTATGGCGGAGTGTGCAATACACACGTCCGTTTCCAGCCCAACCAGGACCACATCTCGTTTATCCAATTGTTCCAGTGCTTCACGAATGTCATCCTGCCGATGGAGGCTGAAAACCAGCTTGTTGTAGATACTTTGACCCTGTGGTAACAACGCTTTCAGGTTCGGGCACATATCAACTTCATCGGACACATCCTCTGCAGTGGCAATCATCGGAATATCCAAAACTGTCGCAGCCTGTATCAACCACCCGATACGTGAAACCAAGGGCGATCTCTCGTGCAACGCCAACTTATTGAGGAAGTTTTCCTGTACATCAATAACCACGAGGACACTACTGGAGCGTTCAATCAATGGCATCTCAATCTCCTGTCAATAGCTGCAACAAACCCAAGCATCGCCCGTCTCGCTTATGACGGAAGTTACCCTTCATTGTAACCCTGTATAGTTATAAAACGGGTTAATGGCAGCGTTCATAGACTATCCTGATATGCCGTGACGACATTGGTCAAAACAATAGGATGTGGCGTCATGCGAACACACAGATTTAGATCGCAATCCTGCCACTAGGAAAATAAGCTGATGGCAAAATACATGGTCTGTTTGACTTTTGATTTCGATGTTATGTCGGGGCACATTGCCCGTGGCATGACTACGCCCACCCCTATCTCCCGAGGTGAATTTGGGATCGTGGGCGCAAGCCGCATTCTGCCTTTGCTGCAGACTCAGAAAATCCCAACAACCTGGTTCATCCCCGGTTTCACCATCGAAACTTATCCCGAGGCCTGCACCGAAGTCGTCGAGGGCGGCCACGAGATTGCCCATCATGGCTGGACGCATGTGCAACCCGCCCTGTTAGATCGGGCACAAGAAGAATCTGAAATGATCCGCGCCAACGACGCCATCGCACAATTGTGTGGCCGACGGGCACAAGGTTACCGCTCCCCGGCCTGGGATTTAAGCCCTCATACCCTGGAACTGCTGATCCAACACGACTTTTACTATGAAAGTTCCATGATGGGGCATGATTATTCCCCATATCGGGTACGCCAAGGGGATGTCATCGAATTACAAAAGCCTATGCAGTTTGGTGATAAAACCCCGTTGATCGAAATGCCTATCAGCTGGTCCCAGGACGACCACCCTCATTTCGAGATGACCAGTACCCGACCTGGTCATCGCAACGCAAACAGCGTGATGGAAAACTGGATTGACGACTTTATTTATATGACCCGCTGCACAGATTGGGGCATTATCACCTATACCTGTCATCCTTACGTCATTGGACGTGGCCATCGGATGCTGATGCTGGAACGTTTTATCACCAGACTCCGCGAGCTGGGCGCGGAATTCATGCGCATGGACCATGCCGCCCAGGCTTACGATGAGCGGCACCCATATCTATAAAACTGTCCAGATAATAGACAACGACGATCTAAAAACAATCCAGTTTGTTCGCTAAGGTTCTGCCGGGGAGTAATCACTGGCAGAACCTTCTGCAATTTTGCCTTGTAGCGACTGAAATCAAATGGTCCCAGCTGATCTCAATCAATCCAATAAGCGCACCCCTTCAGGGGGGGCAACATTTGGTTTATTGCGATACTACGGCCGCATAACTGAAGTGAAGGATCTCCGGATGCTAGACACCTAGAATTCAGTTCTAATTGAGCCTCACCCTGTCGATATGAACTCCAATCCAGCCATATGGCCTACGTATACTCTTTCACCTGGAGATTTCTTGGCTAACGTCACCTTGGTATCTGTACCTTCGACAACCACCTCAAGAAACCTATCAGACTTCTTTAGTACACTCGCGTCTAGCGTTCTGTTGTTTTCTGTACACGTTAACTTAACGAGTTCCATAACTTAGATAACGCCTGTTAAACGCTTATCCAATATTGAAAAACGGCTCATCGCGAGCGCTTTAGTTTTACGCCCTAGAATATCGGAGATAGTAGTCTCGTATCAGTAACGATTCCGCCTACCCTTATTACCTTGTTCTCGAGGTTTTGCCACATTGACCTTGAGGGCCCGGCCACCATTGTCGGTACCGTTTAAGTCCTCGATAGCTTTATGACCGTCGGCATTATTCTCCATTTCCACGAACCCAAATCCCTTGGATTGACCAGTATCTCGATCCATAATCAATTTGGCGCTCACTACACCCCCAAAAGCTTCGAACATAGACCGAAGTGAATCTTCGGTTATGTTATATGACAAGTTTCCAACATAAATATTCATAAGGCATTCTCATGATGAGTTTAAAGATAAAACCCCGACTATTAAGTTCGGGGAAACGCTATTTGGCAATGGATAGTTAGCAGAACAGGGTAACTGACGTAGTCTAAAAGTGGGAAAATCTGTAGTTGCGACTCTAATACCATTTTATTGCTAGTTTTAACAGACTAGCCGAGAACGAGTCTGACCAAGCCAACAACAAATAGCAACCCTGATGTGCGCTGCGCCCGGAGAGATTCGAACTCCCGACCTCGTGGTTCGTAGCCACGCACTCGTTTTCGCGTTAACGCCGATAACCATAGAGTTATTCTACAACGGCTGTCCCAATGGATGCTGAGTTTGATCCGTTTTCGACTCTTTTAAAATAGATTCGACTACTTTGATTGGGACGGTGGTAGAACCACCGTTGGTTTGTTCCAGTAGTACTGTTGCGTCGATTACAGATCACCAACGCCTGAGGATGCTGAAGCGCTATACCCACATCAAATCAGAATCTTTGGTGGCTAGATTGGACGAGGTTTGTGTGCAGATCCACTTTGTGTACCCCCCTTTTGTTTCGTTCCCAACATCTGACAGAAACAGTAAACATCTCTACCGTTTTACTGTGCAGTACCTGGTTAGACAAGACCTCACCATAATAAACAGTCGTACATTCCTCTTCGGTTGCTGCTTCTATAACTGCAAAAGAAGTCTTACACGTTACACCTTCGACTCCATTTTGGAGGGTTTACGTTAAATTCAGTGGGTCGTAGCCGACTGATACTGCATGTCGCGCAACTCGCCCAGTGGAATATGACAGCGGATCGCATGGCCAAGCCCGGTGGGTTGCCAAGGTGGCGTCTCATTGTCACAGATGTCACCGATATGCCGGGGGCACCGGCGATGAAAAGGACATCCCTTGGCCGGGGGGAACAGGTCTACCGCATCCTCAGCGGCGAGTACCGGTTCAGCATCAGGATCGGGTTCCAGCACTGCACCAAGCAACACTTCGGTGTAGGGGTGCGAGGGAGAGCGATAGACGTTTTCGGAAGGACCCATCTCACATAGCCTGCCCTGGTAGAGCACTGCCACGCGATCGGCCAGGGCACGTACTACTGCTAGATCGTGAGATACAAAAATATAGGTCGTACCATGATTGACTTGGAGTTGGGTCAGTAGATGCAAGACGGCAGCCTGGACCGAAACATCGAGCGCTGACGTGACTTCGTCACACAGAACAAGTTCGGGCTCGGCAGCAAAGGCTCGTGCCACTGCAACACGCTGTTTTTCTCCTCCGGATAACTGGCTCGGTAGGCGCTCTAGATAATCCGGCCGTAGGCGTACTTGCTCCAGCAATGTCACGCAACGTTCACGTAATTCGTCTCCACTGAGGCCGAAATATAGCCTCAGGGGTTGAGCCAGAATTTCTGCCACCGTGTGCCGGGGGTTAAGGGAAGCATCCGGGTTCTGGAAGATGAGTTGAATGGATCTCAGTAGGTCCTTTTCCCGCTCGCCGACCGATGTGTTCAGACTTTTAGTTCCGTCGTAAGTAATGGTTCCGCTTTGTGGTGGCAAAAGGCCGGCGATGGCTCGAAGGATCGTCGACTTCCCGCTTCCGGATTCGCCCACCAGCCCGACTGTTTCCCCGCGGTAAATAGTCAAATCAATCTTGTCAACAGTTGGTGTCACATCGGGTTGCCGGTTAAGTATTTGGTCAACGATGCTGGGTTTGGCATAGGTTATAGCCACGTTGTCAAATCGAAGAATGTTGTTCAGCTCGTCCAGATTTGACCGGTCACGTCGTTTCGGTGATTCCGGTAATGGGAGTTGCTCGACCCGTTCCGGGAAATGGCAGCGCACGAGTTCTTGCACGGCCGTGGGTTCGAGCACCGGTCTTTTATCTCGGCAAAGTTGCTCTGTCATGGGACAACGATCAGCAAAGGCGCATCCCTGGCCAGCCCCGCCGGGGGGTGGGGGTAGACCCGGCATCGAGGCTGGCACAACCGCCTCCTTCAACCTGGGGATCGACAAGAGTAGACCGCGGGCATAGGGATGCGCTGGTCGCTTCAAGACCTGGTGAGCTGAGCCCTCAAGCACGAATTCCCCAGCGTACATGACGACTATACGGTCGCTGACCCGCGCAATGGCACCAAGATCATGGCTGACATAGACCATCGCAGTCCCAGTCTCGGTGGCTAAATCGCGCAACAACTCGAGTATGTGGGCTTGAGTGGTGACGTCGAGTCCGGTCGTTGGCTCGTCTAGCAACAAAACATCAGGCTCACCCGCCAGCGCCATGGCGATGGCAACCCGCTGTTGCTGACCGCCCGAAAGCTCGTGTGGATAACGCTTCAGTAGTTCCTGCGGTTGAGGCAAACGCACCTGCAACAGCAAGTCGATAACGCGGTCGTGGCGCTCTTTTTTTGAAAAATCGGTGTGCAGTTTCACTGATTCGTCGATCTGCCGGCCGATCCTCGCAGACGGGGTCAATGATTGGCCGGCATTTTGTGGAATCAGGGCGAGCTCACCGCCCCGAATCCCCTCGAGGGTCTGCTTATCCATGTCAAATACATTGCACCCACGAAACAGGGATTCGCCTTCCAAAACACGAAGGCCACTCTTAAGGTAACCCATCATGGCCAGGGCCAGGGTGCTCTTGCCACACCCCGATTCGCCAACCAGCCCAATCGTCTCGCCCTCTCTAATTTGCAAATCGATGTTACGCAGGATTGGCAGAGCGAGTTTCGCTTGGCTGGTAAAGCCTATACCCAGGTTCTTTACTTGAACAAGTGCTTCACGCATCGAAAAATTTAAATCGGTGCCTTTTGGGCGCGATCAATACCAACGGCCTTGGCCAGCGCGTCAGCGCTCAAGTTGATTCCGATAATCAGCGAGCTGAGTGCGACGACGGGTGCCAGTGCTGTCCACGGCGCGAGCGACATGATGCTTAACGAATTGGAAATCATCATGCCCCAATCCGGCGTAGGCGGCGAGATACCGAACCCGAGAAACGACAGCGAGCTGAACGCCAGCAACATCCATGACCAACGCATGGCGCCTTCGACCAGTAAAACGTCGAGCACATTGGGCGCGAGCTCGCGCCAAACAATGGTAGATCGGCTCTCGCCACGTGCTCGGGCAGCGGTCACAAAGTCTTGGGCTACCACATCGTGTGTCGCTGCACGCGCCACCCGTATCACCGGGATGCCATAGAAAAATCCTAAGGTGGCAATCAGCACGCCAGGATCAGAACCGACCATGACAACGATCAAGAGTAAGACCAGGATCCATGGTAGGCAGAGAAAGGCATCTACGATACGCATAAGAAATTCGTCGAGCCGCCCGCCGACGAGACCAAGTAGAACGCCCAGAAATCCACCCCATGTGATAGCGAGTATCGTGGCAATGGTTGTTACGAGTAGCGCCTGTCGACCCCCGAGCATGGTGCGAGTGAGCACATCGCGCCCAAGGCTATCAGTGCCAAACAAGTGTTCATAGGACGGCGCATTAAGAATAATTTGAGCGTTCACATCTTTGAAATCGTACGGCGTGATTGCAGGTGACACGATAGCGAGGGAGATGTGGAAAGCCACAAGAGTCAGACCCAGTAGGCCTGAGGACCGGGAGATCATTGCCGATAGGACGGTCAGAAAACCAGCGAATACACCCTTCTTTTTGACGTACTCTATATTTGTCGTCGTCATCATGGTTACGATGTCCGCATCGTTCTAAGTTTTGGATTGGCTACCAGAGTCAACAAGTCGGCGAAGAGGTTCAGACCGATGTATAGAGTCGCCAAGATCAGGGCGATCGCCTGTACCACCGCGAGGTCGCGGAAGAATATGGCTTGGAGCATTAATCTACCGAGCCCCGGGTAGTTAAACACCACCTCGATGACAAGGGTGCCACCCAACAGCCATGCGATCGTCAAGGCAACCAGATTAATGGTTGGCAACAGAGCATTCGGTAGCACGTGCTTAAATACCATCTGCCAATAGGGAACGCCCTTCAGTTGCGCCATCTGGACGTAGTCGCTTGCCATTACATCGATCACGCTGGTGCGCACCATGCGCAATATGTGCGCCGTCATAACAAACGCAAGTACAACGATTGGAAGTATGATGTCGGACAGAAACTCAAATAACGGGGCGTCGGGTCGAGTAATTACGATTCCGGGGAGCCATCCGAGCCAGACGCTGAAAATCAAGATTAAAACCGTGGAGCTCACAAACTCTGGGATTGTCATGGCGAAAATTGCCGCGGTGGAGACCCAAAGATCGGGGAGGCGATCTCGCCACAGGGCCGCGATAATCCCAAGCAGGATGGCAAGCGGAACACCTATTATGGACGCGGTAGCACCGAGGATGACCGTATTACGAAAACGCGTGCTAACAGTTTCGGAAATCGGTTTTTTACCCTTGAGCGAAACGCCGAAATCACCTCGAACCGCGCCAAGGGTCCATTTGACATAGCGTGTCAGGGCAGGGCGTTCGAGCCCAAAATCCCGCCGACAATTGTCTAGCCGTTTTCCCTGGGCCGCCCGCCCCAGATAAGCGGTACAGGAATCACCGGGCAGTGCCTGGACACCCCCGAAAATAATGCCTGAGACAAGCACGATCGTCAAAACACCAAGTGCTAGCCTTCGGGCAATTAG
>Ga0310120_10004200_pt1 | contig 10154 bp, 5 predicted proteins | sample CB27_AW_983_MG_FD_203506 | JGI IMG/M metagenome (GOLD analysis project Ga0310120, IMG submission 203506) | Marine microbial communities from Western Arctic Ocean, Canada - CB27_AW_983 | ecosystem: Environmental > Aquatic > Marine > Oceanic | place: Canada: Western Arctic Ocean | collected... | reverse complement strand
TCCAACTCGATCGGATCCGACGGTACGAAGGCACGCATCCTTCTCGGGCCACCCATCCCGACGGCTGCCATCAGGACGGTCGTCGCTTCGGTCACACCCCCTCCCCCATATGTACCCGCCGAAGCTATATACTTCACCTCATGGACGAAGAGTGGGTCTGCACCATGTTCTGCCAGAAGATGCATAATCCCAGGCTCACTGAAGCGAGCTGCAAGCCAGAACGGCGTCGCCCCAATCAGTGAGGGGTGAAGGGACCAGTCCCTCGATGCACGTCGTGTTGGAGTCCATGTCGAAATTCGAGCGTTTGGATCGGCACCATGGGCAAGAAGTTTTCCGGCCAAGCCTTCATCTCTACGCATGATTGCCATATGGAGCGGGGAAAATCCCTCCTCGTCAGCATTCGGATCGGCACCTTTATCAAGCATAAATTCTACGAATTCGTGAAATCCGGAGTGTGCGGCGAGAGTCGTGGCACTGATGCCCCAAGCATCGGCGTCATCTACATCAGCGCCATAGCTCACCAGGAGCCGTGCGGAAGGAAGATCTCCTACCCGAGCTGCAAATAACAGCGGCGTGTTACCCCCATGAGGCACTATCTGTTTATTAAGGCTATGTGGGGGACCGGCCATCACCTGACCCCAGGTCTCTGATCGAGCATGGATGTCCGCACCATGCTCGAGGAGAACCCGTACCGCATCAATATTCTGCTGCCCAACCGCCCACATGAGCGCAGTTTGGCCCCGTGTCGCACTTACGTTTGGGTCAGCTCCCGCACCAAGTATCAGCTCCAAGACCTCGGGGGCACCCGTGCGAGCAGCTGTCATCACAGGGGTCTCTCCCGAAAGGAGCGCAGCGTTCGGGTCCGCCCCGGCAGCCAAGAGGCTCCGAACCATGTCGGCACTTCCGTTCATGCTAGCACTCCAGAGCGGCGTGGCACCGAGATCGTTAGCGGCATTCACGTCCGCCCCATCGCGAATCAGGAGTTCAGCTGACTCAACTTCATCCCAATAGCTGGCCCAATGAAGGGCCGTTGCCCCATCTGGAGCTGTTGCAGTGGGATCTGCTCCTTCTTCCAAGAGATTCTGGACCGCCACCCAATCTGTATTCTTTGCGGCTTCGATCAGGGCTGGTAGATCTATGCCGCTGGCCCCGGTGAGAACCACGACCAGAGCAAGTGGAATCAGTTTCTGGAATCGAGACTTCACGAAAGCCCTCCTGGATCTGTGAACATTCGAGGTCAGATCCCGGAAAGCGTGTCGATCGGCAACGCTCCCGTGCTTGCTCCAATCTGGTCCACTGGGACATCCATCTTGTCCATCAGCGTTACGAGCAGATTCGCCATGCCCGGCTCGTCAGAGTAACTGAGATGCCGTCCTGTCTGAAGTCGTCCGGCACCGCCTCCCATCACCAGTAGCGGAAGGTTCTCACCAGAATGCCGCGTGCTGTTGGAGATACCCCCGCCGTAGAGGATCGTCATGTTGTCCAGCAACGAGCCATCCCCATCGGGCGTGGCACGAAGCTTAGTTAAGTACCTGGCAAACAGCTCGGTATGGTACCGATTGATCTTTGACATGCGCTCAATCAGCTCCGGCTGGTTATTGTGATGCGAGAGTGGATGGTGAGCATCCGGCACATCGATCTGCGGGTACGGACGAGCGCTCTGCTCCTTACTCATCATGAACGTGATGACCCGCGTCAAGTCAGTCTGAAGCGCCAGCAGCTGCAGGTCGCTCATCAAGTCGAAGTGGTCCTCGAACGCAGCCGGTGCTCCCTCCGGCTGCGCGAGGGGAGGAAGCTCCATATCGATCTGCTCTTCCGCCCTTTGGATCCGCCTCTCCACGTCACGAATGGCCTCCGTGTACTGCTCCATCTTGATCTTGTCCTGGGCCCCAATCTCACGACTGAGGTCGTTCACCTTGTCCGTCACGGAGTCCAAAATGCTCTTCTGCTGTCGCAATCTTGCCTCCCGAGCTGACCGCTCGGTGGAGCCCGCATCCCCAAACAAACGCTCAAACACTGCCCGTGGGTTGTACTCCGTGGGTAAAGGCTGTGTGGGACCACGCCATGAGAGGGTATGAGTATAGACGCAGCTCAGATTGCTGCTGCAGGCGCCCGCGTTCGCCGAGGCGTCCATGGAGAGTTCCAAGGAAGCCAACTGGGTATCCTGGCCGAACTCTCGCGCCAACAGCTGATCCATCGACACATCAGCGATGATCTCGGTCTCAGTCCGCCCCCCCTGAGGGACACCGGTGAGGAACGATCCAGAAGCGCCAGCGTGAATCTGGACCCAATTCGCTCGAATCCCGGACAGAGCGAGCATTTGATCACGAAATGGTGCGAGCGGCTCCATGATGGGAGAGAGTTTGAAATCCCTGCCCTCACCGTTCGGGGACCAGTACTCCATGGCCATCCCATTAGGTACGTAGACAGTCTGGAACCGATGCACCCGGTCGATCTTGGCCTGGCCACGAAGCCCGAAAACGGGGAACATCGCGTCGAGAAGCGGTAGTGCCAAACTGGCACCGATCCCCTTCAGAAGTGTTCGTCGGGGAAGCGATTTGCCAGTCAGAATAGTTGTCATCGGGTGCCTCCAAATGTGTTCTGTTCCTACCTCAGATTGCTTCCCCAGACCTCCGCATGAGGAAGGCCGGGCTCTTTGCGATTCCAACCACGATCGATGACCATCTGTAGCCGTCGTCCTTCGCGTCTCGCACGATCTGCCGCACGGTCGGCTGATCGAAGTGTTCGAGGGGACGTCCCAAGGCGTAGGACATCAGCTTTTCAGTCACCGTGCCAACGAACTGTTCGTCATACTCTAGTAGCAACGCCCTCAACGATGAGACCCCATCCAGCTCCACACCGCTGGGCCAGCTTCCACGATTGTCGATCGGACTCCCTCGTTCATCAATGTCCCGCCACGCACCGACCGCATCGAAATTTTCGAGTGCGAACCCCAGGGGATCCATGAGCGAATGGCAACTGGCGCATAGAGGATCGGTCCGGTGCTGTTCTAGTCGCTCGCGGATGCCCAGCGCAACCACCTCCGGATCCGTGTCCAGGTTCGTGTCCACGTTCGCTGGAGGCGGTGCCGGGTTCGCTCCTAGAATATTGTCCAGGAGCCACTTCCCCCGCAATACGGGCGATGTACGGTCCGGGTATGCGGTTATCGCCATGAGCCCTCCGTGCCCAAGCAGACCTCCTCTCTGCTCTGGGTTCGGAAGCATGACTCGGCGTGGACGGGAGCCATAGATCCCCGGAATCCCGTAGAACCTCGCCAACCGCTCATTCGCGTAAGTGTAATCAGCGCTTAGCAGCTCCAGGATGCTCCGATCGTCGCGCAGAGTGCTCGCAATGAACAGCTCCGTTTCCTGCTGGAACGCTTCCAGGAGACTGTCATCAAAATCGGGATAAATGACCGGATCGGCAAGTTTCTCGGGAAGAAGGCGAAGGTTCAGCCATTGGGCAGCAAAGCCCTCCACAAGCGCGTCAACAGCACGCGAATCGGCCAACAATCTGAGGGTTTCCTCTTCGAGAACCGCTGGATCCGTGAGTCGCCCGTCCTCTGCTATCCGGAGCAGATCTTCGTCAGGAATACTACTCCACAGGAAGAAGGACAGCCTTGAGGCCAAGTCCAGATCGTCAAGCGAGTAGACGTCACCCAAGTCGACCCCAGTCGGCTCTCCATATACACGGAAGAGAAACTCTGGGTCAACAACGAGACGCTCCAAGGCGAATTGGATGCCGGCGTCAAAGCTTCCCCCTGCCCTGCGACCTTCTTCAAAGAACTCCAGCAGGATCTGTACATCTTGTTCCGTAGCCGGGCGGCGATAAGCCCTTCGAGCCATCCTCGAAAGGATTTCGGTAGCACATACCTCTTCGCCGGTTCCAGCCTCGGGACGGCAAATGAAAATCTCCCGCTGGCTGGGGGTCGCGGTCGTGGTTCCGGTGATCTCATACGGCCCCCCGATCTGGACCGACTGAACGCTTGCATTATCCATGTAAATCTGATCGTTCGTCAGGACTCGCCCCCTCTGGCGAGGTTGCGGCAGACCTTCCGGCTCCCACTGCTCCCTAACGAAGGATAAGCCGATGACCTGAGGCCCGGCTACAACATTCAAGCGAACCTCCAGGTGCGCGTCTCCCGTCACCTGCATGTACTCTTCCCATTCGGGAGAGCCTCGCGAGTCCGGTTCGCCCGCGCCAGCGTAGCTAGCGGCGGCAGGCCGTTGATCAAGGGCTCCTCCACCCACCGTGAACCTCTCGATCAACTTCCCATCCAGTCTGAGATCCAGCCGCTGAGGCCATCCCATCCCCATCAGATAGTCTTGGTATTGCCTCCGGAGCAGGATCTTGATGAGATAATCACCATCAGTAGGGAAGTTGTAGCTTACTGCGATACCACCGCGGGACCCGAAGGGGAGTTCCTCACTCTGACGTTGATCCTGAACAACGTGTAGCGGGACCTCGAAGGTCTCCACTCCTGGAGCTGTGGGAGGCAGACCCGTAGCAAGACGGGTCACCTGCCGAGCCACGGACATGTATCGCTCCATGTGGGTGGTCGTGATCGAGAGAGCGTCCGCGAAGTTGTCGAAACTACCGTCCGCAGTCTCATCGCCAGGCAGGAGCGAACTCAAATCGACATCGAGCGCAAAAAGGTCGTTGATGGCGTTGTTGTATTCTAGGCGGTTGAGACGGTGGATGGGATTAGTCGTGCCTGGGTTGGGATCCGATGATGTGGCCGCCTGATCGAGTTCTGTCTCTAGCCAGCTTGCGACGAGGTCATAGCTGGACTGATCGGGTCTCGGCACGTCTCCCGGTGGCATGGTACCCGTTCGAAGCTTCCGTACGACCATCTCCCACCTGTCTGCGGCCGCTCCTGGGTTCTCTAAGTCCAAAGCATCGAGCGCCAATCCACCGGTCCGGAGAGTCTCGTTGTGACACACGACGCAGTAGGATTCCAGAATCTCGCGAACATCCTCCAGATCAGTTTGAATAGGGAAGGACGTATCCGGCCCCACGAGTGCGACGTGAGCCGACGATGTCTGAGCGCCCATCACCGCCATCGCGACTCCACCTCCGAAAATGAGCGCGACTACCGAGGCGTGGCCAGCCCTACGGCTGCGTCCCGTCATCTTCCGAATTCGCCCATTCTGGCAGTTGAGGCTCATCCCGGTTACCCCTTGTTGGTCAATCTTAGCTAGTCGTCGTGATCTCGCGCATGCGATTCGATCCGCTTCACTTCCTCGTGGGAGTGATCCTTTCTGAGCGCCCGATTCCTGGCCCGGATGTCGTGGACCGCACGCCTTCTCGTACCGTCGGAGCTCACCGATGATATCGACATGACCCTGTCGAGCTCTACGCTTCCGCAGAAGGGACACCTGGGTACGGGGGACAACTTCAGTACCAACTGTTCGAAATCATCTCCGCACGCAGAACAACGATACTCAAAGATAGGCATCTCGCCTACATCTCAAAAGCGGTTCATATCGACCGAGATCACTCCACCAGAATGCCCTGTTCCATAACGAGTCGAAGCATCGAGGGGGTCGATGAACTCGACGCTGACAACATCTAAAAGATCCAGCCCTCGGAGGGTGTCAAGCGATCCCTCCCTGACCCCGGACACGTACACTACCGGTTCTTGAGCCCTCTCGTACGATATGGAGGCTCTAGGACGGGGCCGGAACCACTGAGGCCGTAGGTCCTGCAATGCTTGATAGAGGTTGTTGGAAGCGCTGTCGCGGAGCTCATCTCCCGAAACCGAGTTAAAAGATCTGCGCGGACCAGCCCCCGTAGTCATACCCGCGCAGCCGGATGAAATCAAAGCCAGCTGCAGGAGAAGAACTAGCGACTGAAGCCTCAAGTTCTTGTGTCCTTTGACCGCGTATCGCATTGTTTCACCTCCCACCAAGCAATGATCAGTGGCCGGTCACTTACAATCGACCTTGTGCGGCCCAGGCCCTAGGACTAGGGGTACCAATTATGGAGACGAATCTCGATATCCGATTCTCCACTCAGAGCCTCGACCCACTCGTCAAGCGGTCCCTCGTTATAATGATATGGATACACCACTGAAGGTCGGATGGTCTTCACACAATCTGCAGCGACGAGCGGTTCCATTCTTCCATGCGGCAAATTCAACGGCATGAAGGCAATATCGATATCTGTCAGGGTTCGGATCTCAGGCACGCACTCTGTAACACCCGAAACGTAGATTCTCGTACTCCCGAAGGTGAGGACATATCCATTGCCTTCTCCCTTCTCATGGAAGGGTTCACCTGGCAGTAGGTCATACATTGCCACTGCTTCAATGTCTATGCCCGCAAACGTCATCTCATCGCCGTTATTCATCACGGTTCGGTCCGGTACAGCCAAGAGGCGCTCGCGACCAGGCTCATCTCTCGAGTCTTCAGGAAGGGATGCGACCACAACCGGTGCGCCGGGCTTACGAAGTTGCGCTATGAGATCCGGTTGGAGGTGGTCGCCTGCGGTGTCAGTGATCAAAATCACGTCCGCTGGAGCAGCGTTAGAGTAGTCGCCTCGGCGGCACTCGAATCCGCATGGATCTACATGGATTACGGTCCCCTCATACTCGAACTGAACACCCGCACCGGCGTAGGGCGTAATCTCTACTTCTGAGCTTTCCTGGCTATCCCCTTCCCCAGGTGTACATGACACAAGAGCTAGCACTAAAAGCGCTGCGCTTATCGTAAACAGATCCGGCCTTGTCATCATTCACGAAGCCCCGTGGCTAGGGGTACCAGTTATGGAGGCGAATTTCGATATCCGATTCTCCACTCAGAGCCTCGATCCACTCGTCAAGCGGTAGCTCCCGATAATGATACGGATACACAACTGAAGGTCGGATGGTCTTCACACAATCTGCAGCGACGAGCGGCTCCATTCTTCCATTCGGCAGATTCAGCGGCATGAAGGCAATATCGATATCTGTCAGGGTTTGGATCTCAGGCACGCACTCTGTAACACCCGAAACGTAGATTCTCGTACTCCCGAAGGTGAGGACATATCCATTGCCTTCTCCCCTCGCATGGAAGGGGTCTCCTGGTAGCAGATCATACATTGGCATCTCATCGCCGTTATTCATCACGGTTCGGTCCGGTACAGCCAAGAGGCGCTCGCGACCAGGCTCATCTCTCGAGTCTTCAGGAAGGGATGCGACCACAACCGGTGCGCCGGGCTTGCGAAGTTGCGCTATGAGATCCGGTTGGAGGTGGTCACCTGCGGTGTCAGTGATCAAAATCACGTCCGCTGGAGCAGCGTTAGAGTAGTCGCCTCGGCGGCACTCGAATCCGCATGGATCTACATGAATTACGGTCCCCTCATACTCGAATTGAACACCCGCACTGGCGTAGGGCGTGATCTCTACTTCTGAGCTTTCCTGGCTGTCCCGTTCCACAGGTGTACATGACGCAAGAGCTAGCACCAAGAAGACTGCACTTGTCATAAATAGATCCCGGCTTTTCATCATTCACGACACCCTATAGTCTGAGTTCAGGGAAGCCGCAACGCGATAAGCGACCCGGGGAGGCCCCCACCCGATACGGCTGTTACGATGTACTGTACTCCATCATGCATGAACGTCATGGGTGCCGTGTCCGTTGTAGCTGGTAGCTCGACGGTTCCCACGCGCTCTCCGGTTACCTTATCCACCGCATGGAAGCGTGGAAGCCCGCCCCGCCCCTCGCCGTACATCAAGAGACTCCCCGTCACCATTGCGGTCGCGTGGCTGGTCTGACCAGTGTTCGGTAGGTCGACCCCCTGGAGAAGCGGGTGATTCGTGAAGCGATCTGGGGTGTCCCCATTAGGAATCCACCAGAGGTGCTCACCCGTGTTCATGTCTATGGCAGTGATACGGCCATAAGGGGGCTTATAGAATGGGATACCCTGGATGTTGCCGAGCCCCCCAGGCACCGGCGCATGCGTCCACTCCACCGGGGTGATACCGGACTGACCGGTCAATTCCTGGTCCCGTTCTATACCGGGCACAAGTGTGAACGCACTACACGTCTTCACTGACGCGACGTAGATGATCCCGGTTTCGGGGTCTGCAGCCGTGCCCCCAGGGATGTTAGATCCGCCTCCAGCCGCTGGGCAGAACACCGCACCCTTTAAACCTTCCGGGTTGACTGCATGTAACGGGGGTGTATATAGGGACGGTCCATAATCCCAGTCAGATAAGAGCTCGAGCGCCTGCTGCCGCAGCTCAGGGGTGAAATCGATCAAATCATCCTCGGTGAGCCCATGCATCTCGTAGGGAGCCGGTCGCGTGGGATGCGGCTGTGTTGGAGATGTCTGCTCGCCAGGAACCTTCGTCTGAGGAACGGGCCTCTCCTCGATCGGCCAGATTGGCTCGCCCGTTACCCGATTGAAGGCGTAGATGAAAGCCTGCTTCGAGCTCTGTACGAGAGCAGGGATCCTCTCCCCGTTCACAGTCACATCTAGCAACTGGGGAGGAAGTGGGAAATCGCGGTCCCAGATGTCGTGGTGGATCGCCTGGAAGTGCCATACACGCTCTCCCGTTTGCACATCGATCGCTATGACACTGTTTCCAAAAAGATTGTCCCCGGGGCGGTGACCACCGAAGTAGTCGTTCGTAGGTGCATCGGTGGTCACATACACGATACCCTGCTCCGGGTCTGCCGAGAGCGGTGGCCAGGTGTTGGCATTGCCACTCCACTCCCAGGCGTCGTTCTCCCAGGTATCGTGTCCGACTTCTCCGGGACGAGGAATTACGTTGAACTTCCAGAGGTGCTCCCCAGTCCTGGCATCATACGCCAGGATGTCGCCTGGCACGTTCTCCCTCCTGGGATCTAGTCGACCGGTCAGGTTGGAGTTTCCGACTACCACCACACCGTTCACGACGATCGGTGGCGACGTATTCGTGATGAAGCCGATAGTTTCGGGGATCCCGTAATCCGGGTCGTAGGGATGGCCAAGATCGGCGAGCATATCTACCGTGCCATATTCGCCGAATCCTTCGAGCGGCACCGGATCACCGAAGCCCTCGAGAGGGAGTCCGGTCTGCGCGTCTATAGCATGGAGGAAAAAAGCAGGAGTCACGAGGTAAATCACACCGCGGCCATCCACCTCGTGATACGCGACACCCTTTCCGTGGCTCTGCCGAGAGGACCGCTCCCACCTCGTGGTGCGCGGCTCACGGTACGTCCATAGCGTCTCGCCCGTTCCCGGGTCGATAGCAACCGCCGTTCGGCTTCGGCCAGCCACCCCGTAGAGCATCCCGTTTGCATAGATCGGTGTCGTTCGAAGGATGAAGTCCACCGTCGGCCCAAAATTGTCGCCGCGCCAAGTCCAGGCGATTTCAAGGTCTTCGAAGTTATTTCGGTTGATTTGCTCGAGCGGCGAGTATCGTGTGCTCCAGGCATCCGCCCCCCAATAGCGCCACTCACCTTCCGGGTTACCCCGTTCCTGTGCGATGACGGAACTAGTGAGTACCACCGTCCACAGGAGCACGACCGGGACAATTATCCTGGCACCAGACCCAATGCGATTGTTCACGGCTAGCCTCTGATGTTGACGAGATGGGGGCCCATTCAAGGTTTAGATGCTGAAGTACCAGACCATTGAGCGAACCTAGTAAAGAAAACTAGGGCCCCGCGCGCGTTGTGCGCACGGGGCCCTAGGAAATCGCCTTATTAACTCCCTGTTATGGGCACTTCTGCGTAACGTTCGGGTTCGACGCGACCTCAAGGAATGAAGTCATCAGCGGACCGCCGGCTCCTAGTGCCGTTCCGTATTCGCTGGTCATCTCGAAAGCCTCAGCCCACCGGATCTTGTCGCCCGGCCGAACACCCTGGTACCAAAGCTCCCGACGTCGCTCTTCACGTACGAGTTCCGTGACCTCCGCAGCGGAGGTGCCGCCAGCATATGCCGTAAGCGGCCAGGCGGTGCTGTCGACATTCTTGGGGAGCCCGGCACTGTTCGACCTCAGCAGATTGATCTTCTCAACAGCCGTAGTTCCTTGTGACGCCTCGGCGATGATCAACTGCGCTTCACGCCAAGTAGCGAAAGGAATTGGATCATTCCGTTTCAGGTACTTCTGCTGATGCCGCATGTCTATCAAGCCGCGACCTCCGAACTCCACGCCCGCTATGATTTCCACCCTCGGATCCGCT
>Ga0310120_10004199_pt1 | contig 10154 bp, 10 predicted proteins | sample CB27_AW_983_MG_FD_203506 | JGI IMG/M metagenome (GOLD analysis project Ga0310120, IMG submission 203506) | Marine microbial communities from Western Arctic Ocean, Canada - CB27_AW_983 | ecosystem: Environmental > Aquatic > Marine > Oceanic | place: Canada: Western Arctic Ocean | collected... | reverse complement strand
CGCTGTACCTGCGTGCCGAAACCGATGCCCTGCTGTGCGGGGGCTGGGAACCCAACAGCCTCTCGCTGGATCCCCGCGAATACCCGCTCCAGGAACCCGCACCCCCGATCCGCGAAGACTACGACGTGCTGGCCGCCTTGGCCCAACAGCTGGCTTCGCAGTTTCCCCAGGTCTCGCAACTGGGCATCCGCAGCGTCTTTCGCGGTTGGCCCACCTTCACTCCCGACGGCCGGTTCATCATCGGCGAGAGTTCCCGGGTGAGAGGCTTCGTGATGGCTGGAGGCTGCAACGCACACGGGGTATCAGGATCGGCAGGCATCGGACGCCACGTCGTCGAATCACTCGGCGACGAACCGTCCCCCTACGTCATCAGCCTCAGCCCCGACCGCTTCTCCGAAACCGGGTGGGACTGGACCGAGGCGACCGCAGCGGCCCGCCACGTCTACGAGCACTACTACGCGATCGACCACTAGCCGCTCCACTAGCCGCTCGCGGTTCAGCGAGTGACGGCCAGCATCCGCCTGGCACACTCCTGGTCACGCTCCTTGGCGGCCAGTTCGGCGTCGGAGGTGGGGACCCGTTTCGAGGCTTCTGCGAGCAGGTCCCCGGCGGCCTGGCGATCGATCTCGTCCAGGCGCTGTGCCCGGTCAGTCAGCAACGTCACCGTCCCCGACTTGACCTGCACGAACCCCCCCTCGATGAAGAACTTCTCGATCTCGCCATCGGCCGTCGAGACCGTCAGCACGCCGTAGCCCAACCGGCCCACAACCGGAGCACGGCCCGGCAGCACTCCGACCTGCCCGTCGTACAGCGGAAACTGCAACGACCGCACCGCCGCATCCAGCAGCGTCGTTTCCGGAGTCACCAGCACAATCTGCAGTGAACTGTCTGCCACGGTTCCCTAGGCCTCCTCGGCCATCTTTTTCGCCTGCTCGGCGGCTTCTTCAACCCCGCCGACGTACATGAACGCTGATTCGGGCAGGTGATCCCACTTGCCCGCAACCAGCTCCTCGAAACTCTGGATCGTCTCATCCAGCGGAGTGATCTTGCCCGGCTTGCCCAGGAACGCCTCGGCCACCAGGAACGGCTGCGAGAGAAATCTCTCGATCCGACGGGCACGGTGCACGACCTGCTTGTCGTCCTCGGAAAGTTCATCGACACCCAGGATCGCGATGATGTCCTGCAACTCACGATACCGCTGCAGGATCTGTTGAACCTCGCGAGCCACCGCGTAGTGACGATCGCCGACATACTGCGGATCGAGCACCCGGCTCGAGGAGGCCAGCGGATCGATGGCCGGGTAGATGCCCTTTTCGGAAATGCTTCGCTCGAGGTAGATGAAGGCGTCCAGGTGAGCAAACGCGGTCGCCGGAGCGGGGTCGGTCGGATCGTCGGCAGGCACGTAGACGGCCTGCACACTGGTGATCGCACCACGCTTGGTCGAGGTGATCCGTTCCTGCAGTTCGCCCAGCTCGGTGGCCAGCGTCGGCTGATAGCCCACCGCCGAGGGCATCCGGCCCAGCAGGGCAGACACTTCGCTGCCCGCCTGGGAGAAACGGAAGATGTTGTCGATGAACAACAGCGTGTCGGTTCCGGTCGTGTCGCGGAACCACTCGGCCATGGTCAACGCCGAGAGCGCGACCCGCAAGCGAGCACCGGGAGGCTCGTTCATCTGGCCGAAGACCATGCAGGTCTGCTCGATGACCGAGCGATCCGTCTGGCCGATCTTGGTCTCCTGCATCTCCAACCACAGGTCGTTGCCCTCGCGGGTCCGCTCACCAACTCCGGCGAACACCGAAAAGCCGCCGTGGGCACTGGCGATCCGAGCGATCAACTCGGTCAGGATCACCGTCTTGCCCAGGCCCGCTCCGCCGAAGAGCCCCGCCTTGCCACCGCGGACAAAGGGGGTCAGCAAATCGATCACCTTGATGCCCGTCTCGAAGACCTCCGTCTTCGAACTCAGGTCTTCCAGCAAAGGAGCGTGCCGGTGAATCGGCCAGCGTTCCTCGGTCTCGACCGGGCCACGCCCGTCCACCGGCTCACCCAGCAGGTTGAAGACCCGGCCCAGAGTCTCCTTGCCCACCGGGACCGACAGCGGCGCTCCGGTATCCAGAACGTCCATTCCGCGGACCATGCCGTCGGTGCTGCCCAGGGCGACGCAACGGACGCGGCTGCCACCAAGGTGCTGCTGCACCTCGCCGGTCACCTTCACCGTCAAACCCTTGACCTGGGCGTCGATCTGCAACGCGTTGTAGATCTTCGGCAGGTGGTCCTCGGGAAATTCGGCGTCGAAGGTCGAACCGATGATCTGCGTCACCTGCCCGACAGTGTGTTCAGTTGCCGTTGCCATCACAGTGTCTCCTGCGTGTGTGTCCACGCCTGGTTGTTCCTGGTGTGTGAGTTACAAGCTGTGCGTGTGAGGATTATTCCAGGGCCGCAGCCCCGCCGATGATCTCGCTGAGTTCGGATGTGATCTGGGTCTGGCGGGCGCGGTTGTACTGCATCGAGAGCGTGTCGATCATCTCGCCGGCATTCTCCGTGGCACCCTTCATCGCCACCATCCGGAAAATCTGCTCGCTGACAGCCGCGTCAAGAAAGCACTTGAACAGCCGGGCCTTGAACGACGCCGGGACGATCTCCTCCAGTATCTCGCCGGCCGACGGGAGAAACTCGTAGTCCAACGAACCACCGCCGCCGCCGCCGCCGCCGCCGACCTGCTCGTCGCTGCCCGCATCGTCGGACCCGTCTCCGGATCCATCGAGTGACCCGACCGGAAGCAGGGTCTCGAGAGTCGCCGATTGACGCGATGAAGACTCGAACCGGGTGTAGACCACATCGAGACGATCGAGGTCACCGGCGATATAGGCCTCGATGTACCTGCTGGCCAATTCGTCGACCTCGCCGAAAGTCGGCTTCTCTTCGAAATGAGTGTACTCGTGGTCAATCGTCTCACCCTGAAATCTCAGGAACGCCAGCCCGCGTTTTCCCGACACCTGCAGCGACACGTCCTGCGCCTGTGCCCTCAATTCCTTCAACCGCGGTACCGCCAGCCGCAGCACCCCGCCGTTGTAGCCTCCGCACAGGCCGCGGTTACTGGTCAGAACCAGCACGGCCGACTTCTGCTGAGTCTCACGTCCCTCGAGCAACGGGTGGCTGAACGAGAGCGCCGCACCAGAGAGATCCGAGACGATCTCGGCGATCTTCTGAGTGTAGGCGGCCGCCTCGGTCGCACGGTCCATGGCTTTCTTGAACCGCGCCGTGGCAATCAGCTCCATCGTCCGCGTGATCTTGCGGACGTTGCGAACCGCCTTCAGGCGTTTGACAATCGCTCGGATGTTGGCCATCGCCGGCGTTTCAACTCAGGGGTGCGGTGACAGAAAATGACGCTCGGGCCCAAGGGACGGCCCGCAGGGTTTCAGGATTCGGAATCTTCCTCGGTCGCTGCATCAGGGGCCGCTGCGTCGGAATCGTCCGAGGACCCCGCCCGCAGCTGGACCTTGAACTCCTCGAGAGCAGCTCGGAGTTGTGCGACCAGCTCGTCGTCCAGCTCGGCCTTCTCGATCAACGCGTTGCGGACCTCCGACTTCTGCTCCCGCATGAAGGTCAGCATCTCGCCTTCGACACGGGCCACGTCGGCAACCGCCACATCATCGAAGTAGCCATTGGTACCGGCATAGATGCTGATCACCTGGTCGGCGACGTGCAGAGGCTGGAACTGGGGCTGCTTGAGAATTTCGACCATGCGGTACCCGCGATCGAGCTGGGCCTGCGTGGCCTTGTCGAGTTCGGTGCCCAACTGGGCGAAGGCCTCGAGTTCCCGGAAGGCGGCCAGGTCCAGTCGCAGCGAACCGGCGATCTTCTTCATCGCCTTGTTCTGGGCGTTGCCACCCACCCGCGAGACACTGATGCCGACATTGATCGCCGGGCGGACGCCAGAGAAGAACAGGTCGGGCTCGAGGTAGATCTGGCCGTCGGTGATCGAGATCACGTTGGTCGGGATGTAGGCCGAAACCTCCCCCTCGAGCGTTTCGATGATCGGCAGAGCGGTCATCGAGCCGCCGCCGAGTTCATCGCTGAGCTTGCTGGCTCGTTCCAGCAGCCGGCTGTGGCAATAGAAGATGTCGCCGGGAAACGCCTCGCGACCCGGAGGACGTCGCATCAAAAGCGACAGTTGCCTGTAGGCAATGGCCTGCTTCGAGAGATCGTCGTAGACGACCAGGGCGTGCTTGCCCTGGTACATGAAGTACTCGGCCAACGCCGCACCCGCGTAGGGAGCGATGTACTGCAGCGGAGCCGGATCGGCACTCGAGGAGGCGATCACGCAGGTGTAGTCCATCGCACCCCGCTCGGTCAGCACGTCGATCACGGTGGCCATCGTACTGGCCCGCTGGCCGCATCCCACGTAGATGCAGATCACGTCCCCGCCCTTCTGGTTCAGAATCGTATCCAGGGCGATGGCGGTCTTGCCCGTCTTGCGGTCCCCGATGATCAACTCACGCTGGCCACGCCCGATCGGAGTCATCGCATCAACGGGCTTGATGCCCGTCTGCAGCGGTTGGGTCACCGGCTGTCGAGCAGCGACGCCCGGAGCGGGAGTCTCCAGCGGGCGGGTCTCGGTTGAGACAATCGGACCCTTACCGTCCATCGCGTTGCCCAGAGGATCGAACACGCGGCCGATCATCGCCTCGCCCACCGGTACGCTCAGCAGAGCCCCCGTCGTGCGAACCTCGTCACCCTCGGAAATCGAGAGATACTCGCCGAGGATGATGATTCCCACGGAGTTTTCTTCGAGGTTGAAGACCATGCCCCGGCTGCCGCCAGAGAATTCGACCATCTCGCCGGCCATCGCCCCCGAGAGACCATGACAGCGGGCGATGCCGTCACCGACCTCGAGCACGCGACCGGTCTCGGCCGTTTCCATCGTTCCGCGAAAATCTTCAATCTCCTGCTGGATGACTGAAGCGATCTCGTCCGCCTTGAATTTCATGAAGACTCCTCTCGCGCAGCCGGTCCCGCAACTGCCTGATGCGGGTCCGCAGCGAACTGTCGTAAACCGTATTGCCAACCTGGATCACCAGCCCGCCGATCAACGAGGAATCGACACGGGTTTCCAGAATCGGAGTAAATGGGAATGCCGAATCGAGCGAGACTCGAATCGATTCGACCGCTTCGGGTTCCAGTGCGTGCGAACTGGTCACCTGCACGCTCTGGCGACCACCCCGGCGGTTCTCGATCAGGCGGGCCTCATCGAGCACCAGCGGCAGCAACTCGAGCCGTTCGTGACGGGCCACGGTGGTCAGGAAACTGGTCAACACCGGCGAACCCACCGGCCCCACAACCCGCTCGATCATCGCTACCTTCTGGTCGCGACCGACGGCCATGCCGACCAGGATCGTGTGAAAATCGGGATGGGCCTCGAGAACATCGGCGAGGAAGGAAGACAGCTCCTCGAGTGTCGTGGCCACGCCGGCCGATTCGGCGGCGTCGACCAGCGCAACGGCATAGACGCGAGCAATCGCCCGCGCCGATGGATCATCCATCACGCTGCTGACTCGAGTCCTGACTTCCTGGCCGTCGGCCATCTCAACTCTCTCCTCGTCCTGTCCCGTGTCCTGTCCCTTGTCCTGTCCCTTGTCCTGTCTAGCCGGACCCCGCGGTCACGTCGGCCAACGCCTCGGCGATCAACCGCTGCTGATCGGACGCATCCAGCGACCTGCCCAGCACGTGCTCGGTGGCCATGGCGACCTGCGTGGCGACCTGGTCGAAGAGATCCTTCAGGGCCAGGTCACGGGCGCGTTCGATGTCGCCCAGCGCGCGATCCCGAGTCGCCTCGGCTTCGCCCTGTGCCACCGCCATGATCTCATTCTTGGTGTGCTCGGCATCGCGACGCGCCTCGGCCAGGATCTCCTTGACCTCCTCCTGGACTCCCGCCAACTTCGCCTCGTGGTCGGCCAGCATCTGTTCGGCCTTGACCCGTGCCGCCTCGGCCGAGTCGATGTCCGAACGGATCCGCTGCTCCCGGGCATCCAGCCCCTCGGCCAACGGCTTCCAGGCGAACTTCTTGAGCACAAACATGAAGATCAGGAACACGACCAGCGACCACAGTGCCAGGTCCGCCTTGAAATCCAGCGGAACCCCCGTGGCATGCGAATCGCCACTCTCGGCATGTGCATCGGAAGCCGTCACCGCATGTTCGGCCACGTCGGCCACGTCGGCCACGTCGGCCACGTCGGCCACGTCGGCCACAAGAGCGGTCCCCCCGGCCGCTATCCACCAGCCCGCGATCGCGACCACGCACAGGCCACTCATCAAGGTCTTGCGCATCTTCATGCCCTTACACCGCAAAGCGTCAGCAGGAAAAGCCGTCGTTCCCACAAGCCACCCGCTCCCTGGCGACTGGCTCGCAGGAACCCAACACCAAGTGCTAGCCAACCGACATGATGCAGATGATCAGCGCGAAGAACGCAGCACCTTCGATCAGTGCGGCGGAGATGATCATCGCGGTCTGCACGCTGCCAGCCACCTCGGGTTGACGAGCCATGCTCTCCACGGCCGACGCCCCGATCTTGCCGATGCCCAACCCGGCACCGATGATCACGATCCCGGCTCCGACGCTGGCGAGGTTCAAGCCGCCGAGGCCATCGGTCTGGGCCAAGGCCGGCATCCCCGTCGTCAGCACGATCGCCATCGCAGTCCCGACAATCTTCATGCTCTGTAACACGTCTCTTTCTCCTTGGTCATGGGCACCCTGGAAACAGCCAATCGCACCGCTTCCAACGGCTCCGAAACACGTTTCTTGAATTCCCTGTAGATTTCCCGTCGCACTCCCGCGAGTGGACCACACATTGGATCACTCGACCCGGCAAACGTCAGCCGATGCCGCGGTCGATGCCTGGTTGTCGATGCCTGGTTGTTGATGTTGCCCCGTCTGCCTAGTGAGGATGGATGGCGGTTGAGATGAACAGTGTTGAGAGGAACGCGAAGATGTAGGCCTGCAGGAAGGCCACGAACAGCTCGAGCAACCCGATGGCAATCTGGCCGGCGATGCTCGCTCCCAATACCGGATAGTACAGGTACCAGGCACCGCCTGACGTGGCGGCGATGAAACCGAGGATGACGGCGATCACCGTATGGCCCGCCATGATGTTGGCGAACAGCCGAACGCACAACACACTGTGCTTGATAAACAGGCCGATCACCTCGATCACCCAGATCATCGGAAGCAGGACCAGCTTCAGGGCGATGGGCACGTCGATGTGAGGCGCCTGGGCCAGCCAGAAGCCGCCGATGCCCATTTCCCGTGAACCGTAAAACAGCGTGGCCCCAAAAGCGGTCACCGCCAGCACGCCCGTCACGTTGATCTCGCCGGTTGCCGAACCCAGCCAGGGTACCGCTCCCAGCAGGTTGCAGAACAGGACGTAGAAAAAGCACGACCAGACAAACGGCAGATACTCATCCGCCGGGTGCCCGTCACCAGCTGACTCTTCCCCGTGGCCCTCACCCTCGTGACCGTGACTCCCGTCGCCAATCGTCGGCCGCACCACCTCGTCACGAATGAACAGAGCCAGCATCTCCCAGAAATTCCACCAGCGACCACGCGCCGGCTGACCACTCGATATCCGACGCGACAGACCGCGGAAAATCACGAACGTGATCACGCAGACCACCAGCTGCAGGACCATGAACCTGGTCAACTGCAGTTCGAGCCCGAAGAGCTTGAGCTCGGGCAACGGCAGCTTCATGCCGAACGGCAGCTCGAAGTGCGGGAAATCCCGAACGTGATGAAATGTGTCGGCGTGACCGGCAGCCATCAGCTCTGTCCAGAACTCGGGTCCGCAGCGGCCTGCTGCTGCTGACGGACCAGGAAAAACGACTCAATCGCCAGGGCGGCCATGTAGCTGAGGATCAACCACGCAAAGAACTCGCGGAAACCCAGCTCCGGACGAGTCTCTCGGATCACCAGCACACCGGCCAACACCAGCAGCATTCTCACGGCGGTAGAGAGCAGGATCGCATGGGGAGCGGCCGCCATCTTCGGCAACAACCCCATCACCAACAGCACCAACAGGCCCGGGAACAGGCACAGACCGATAGCCCACGTCAGACCCTCAAGCCCGGCTGCCCCTCCCACCCAGCGGGCAGGCAGGGCCAGCACCAGCCACAGTAAGGCCAGGGTGGCGATGAGCCAGGTGGTTTGTCGAAGCGGATGCATCAGGCGTCAGACTCGGGATCAGCAGCAGATTCAGTCGGAGATTCCTGTCGCGGAGCCGGTGTCCCGGCAATCTTCAGCAGATGACTCATCCCCATTCCAAAACCCAACAGGGCTCCCATCACAGTCAGCCATGGGGTCGTGTCAAACCGTCTATCAAGCCACACTCCGACTGCAGCCGGAAGTACCATCTCCAGAGACACCGTCGTCGCAGTGGAAACCCACCGCATCGCGGCCACCATCGGAGGACGGTTGTCGGGAGGAGACTCCACTACGATTGACCCATGAAAACTCGCGGTGACCACGCGGGAACCGGATAGGTCGCGGTCAGTCTATTGGTCGTCCGTGAGGTTGTCAAAGCTGCAAGGAGCATGGCCCACCACCGACCCCGGCACAGCCCGCCGCCGGAGTCGTCTTCAGCACCGGTTTCGGTTGTATCGGCGCTTTTCTTCATGGTAGAAACAGGGCTCAGTTCGCGGGCCAATCACCCTTCAAGAGACGATCCCTCGCGGAGAGGGTTTCACGGCGATCCGCCGGGTTTCTCAACCAGGACACGGCGGCCGCGTTTCGCCTCCAGGCGATCGCAGCGGGCACGGACGACCGCACAAACACCCTGACACGGTATTGGTTTTCCTCTGTCTGTTTGGCGACGAGGAGGCGGCCCGATGGTGAGCCACGGTAACACTCGGTTGGCTCGGTCTCGCAACGGCGAGTACCGTAAGTCGCTGCAGGAAAAAACCCGCAGGGAACTCGCGCAGCTGGCACGCCGGCAGCGGATCCCCGGCTGGCACCCGATGCGGAAGTCCGAACTGGTCGACGCGCTGGCCCAGGCAGCACGGAAAAACGGCGGCCACGGCAAGAAAACCCGACCGAAACCCAAACGCGTACCGCAAGGTGAAGCCGTCGGGATCGCCGGGGCCGGTCCCGATCTCATCGACGCACAGGGAGTCAGCTCACGCTGGATCTCCACACGCTGGAATGTCTCCTCCAGGATGCTCGCCCGGGCCGAGTCTGCCCTGGGGAGTGATTGGCACCGGGCAAAAGCTGTGCTGAGAGTGCTGAAGATTACCGAAGACACCGAGGGGTCAGGGTCGGAGTCGAGGGTGAGAGACATCAGGGTGGACATCGAGACGGCTGAATGCTGCTTCGAAGTCGACCGGGTGGGACTCCCCTACCGAGTCCAGCTCGGATTCATCGTCACCGGCCAAAGCGAGTTCTTTGCACTCTCGCACTCCGATCCCGTCTCCACATCAAGAAGCGGCCAGGGCGACAACGGCCGATCAGCCAGTCACTCGACCGACCGCAAGACCGGTTCATCCGACCCGGTGTTCCCCGCAGACCTCAATGGTCTCGACGAATTGCCGCTGGAAATCCACACCGACCTGGTCGTCTACGGCCGGACCACTCCGGAAACACTCATCGAACTCGACGAAGCAACCGTCAAGGCAGGCCGCGACGGGAAATTCGAACTCAGGTTCCCACTGGAAAACGGACGGCAGTTCGTTCCGGGCACCGCCACCGCCGGAGACCGGGCGAGCAAGAGAAAGGTGGCACTCTCGGTCGAACGACACCTCAAGGTGCTCGACCCCGAACCCACCCATCGCGACTAGTCACTCGCACGGTGGCCGGACCGACAGATCGGGCGGGCCACGATGCACGATTGAATCCGCCGCAGGCGGACTGACCCCAAGTGATGTGAGAAGGGGTATTGCTGGAGGGTGGGCCCGGGGATAGGATCGGGTTGTCGGGTTGCCTTGGTAACTCGGCAGGCCTTTGCCAACCCGGGCACGATTTTGTTGACCCTACAAGCATGACCCCGGGGACCTTCCACGGACGGCCGCGTGTATATCCGAGCCTCACGGCCCGGCTCACACAACCCGGACGGGTGGTCCCCACCTGATTCTTACGGGTCCAAACAAAACCCCGCTCGGGACTCTCTTGGCGA
>Ga0310120_10004198_pt1 | contig 10156 bp, 6 predicted proteins | sample CB27_AW_983_MG_FD_203506 | JGI IMG/M metagenome (GOLD analysis project Ga0310120, IMG submission 203506) | Marine microbial communities from Western Arctic Ocean, Canada - CB27_AW_983 | ecosystem: Environmental > Aquatic > Marine > Oceanic | place: Canada: Western Arctic Ocean | collected... | reverse complement strand
CAAATTACCTGATTTGTTACAACACGCCCAAGGTTTATGCGCAATGGTGTGGGGCATTGTATGAACGACTTTTCCGAGTATACCGCAACTTTTGGAATCGACGTGGTTTCAAGCTGCATGACCCGGAATTTCCACTCATTGCTCTAGTAATGGACAACCGCGAGTCGTTTTTAGAAGTCGCAAAATCGGAATTGGGAGAAGCGGCTGGTTCGATTATTGGATACTACAGTTTAAGAACGAACCGAGTGATCATGTATGACCTGACCGGTGCGGCCGCAGGGGCAAACCAACGGCGTGAACGTTTGACAACTCGGGAAATTAACCAAATGCTGGGCCTCCCATCGGCCGAACGCACAGTCGCAACCATCGTTCACGAAGCGACACATCAAATCGCATTCAACTGTGGAATGCATGTTCGCTATGCCGACATTCCTATTTGGCTCAGCGAAGGACTTGCCATGTACTTCGAAACCCCCGACCTTCGCAGTTCCAAAGGATGGCGAAACATCGGCGGAGTCAATTATACTCGTCTGGATGAGTTTCGCCGATACGCGGAACGGCGACCATCCAATGCACTCCAGAAACTTATCGGTGACAACGAACGCTTCCGACATGCTCGTGAAGCTGCAGATGCTTATCCAGAAGCATGGGCATTGACCTACTACTTGTTAAGGAATCACCCCAAGCAGTTCATTCAGTACATGAATACGATGTCAAAGAAAGGTCCGCTGCTGACTGACGACCGCCAACGCCGTTTAACCGACTTTCACTCTGCGTTCGGCAATGATCTTGAAAAGCTGGACGCTACATTCATGAAACAGATACAACGGATTAAATAATCTTACCAAGAGATCACTGCGGGATCTTTGGCAAAATTTTCCGTCATGTCGTAAGCGTAAAACACCTTTGCAATTTCACTCGCTATAAAATCGACATACACACGTCGAAATTGACGATCATTCATGTCCGTGGTGGTCACAATCCCATTGACCGGATAGGTAAGTCTGGTAAACGTGCGGCGAAAGACAGACTCACCATCCTCTTCCATATCATAAACAACAACTTCTGCCTCCGACTGGCCACGAAACATCGTAGCTCCATCCCGAAGTGACAACGCATGAAGGTTGATGGCAACCACCATATCTGCCCCTACTCCGCGACCAATTTCTCGAAAATCAATTTGATCCCAGTCGTTTTCATCCTTCCAGTCGTCAATTTCCTGTTGATGAATAACGCCGATTCCATCGACACTTGTCTTCAATAAATAGGCAACTTCAATAGCCAACTCGTCACTAATCGGCCCCGGACCAAAAGAGGCCATATCAGATAGACAAACCACCGCCACGCGTTTGTCGATTAACTGGTCAAATTCGGCGTCGACCACCATTCCAGTCCAGGCCTTGATCAGGTTGGCAGTCAGTCCAATACATCCTGCCGAAGATAAAAGCACGATTAACAGTACCAGACTAAGTACCAATTGGCTAACTCGGCCCAATCTGTGTTGCATATTAATTTCCCCCTTTTGCTGCAGGTCATAGCCATGGGAAACGCGACGAAACCATAGCCGTTGAGAAGAATCGTGGCAAGGCATATTCGACAAACCGCGTACCAGGCCGAATATCTCAATCACCAAAGATCCCAATCGGTAACGTGTGCCTCACTCTACAGGTAGATGATGGCGACCGTCGATCTGATCCGGCTGCAGTTTGCCTCGGTTATTAGCAGGTGGACTGACCCGATGCTAATCTTCATCGAATTCGTCTGCCTTCACAACAATTCGCTGGACAGCAGTCGCCTTACCTGATTCAGCATCCACGTCGATCATCGTCGCACTGAGACGGACATCTTTCTTGGCAACTTCGAAGTAGGTAGGGCGAAACGTACGAGTTGTCTCTAAAACTCGTTCAATTCGACGGCCTAAGATGCTTTCATAGGGCCCCGTCATGCCCACATCACACTGATGAGCCGTACCGCCAGCTAGAATTTGCTCATCAGCTGTTGGCACATGGGTATGAGTCCCTAACACGGCCGATACACGACCATCCAAATATCGTCCCATCAGTTGCATGTCACTGGTCGCTTCTGCATGGAAATCCAACAAGATCACTTTGACTTCCGCTGGCAGCTCTGACAACACCCGATCGGCCGCTGTCCAAGGACAATCCACTGGCTGCATGAAGACACGACCCAACAGGCTGAAAACTGCCACTGGCACATCATTGGCAGCTGAAACGACCGCCCAATTACGACCCGGAGCCCCACCAGGGTAGTTCGCCGGCTTCACAATGTTGCTCTGCGATTCCAGAATCGTCGTGATTTCTCGCCGCCGGTAAATGTGATCACCGAGCGTGATACAGTCGACACCAGCTTCCACTAACTCACGGTAGATGGCGGGTGTTAGGCCCGACCCACCCGCAGCATTTTCGGCATTCGCCACGATCAAATCCAGTTGGTATTGCTCACGAAGAATCGGTACCGCCCGGACCGTTATGGTCCGACCTGGTTTTCCAACGATGTCCCCGATCAACATCAACCGCACAACATGACGCTCCGCTACCGAGCTAATTCTGTAAATCGCGACTCCCGCACAACCGTAATTTTGATCTCACCCGGATAAGTCAACTGTTCTTCAAACGACTTAGCAATATCGCGCGCAATTCTGGAAGCCGATGCGTCGTCGGTTTGTTTCGAGCTAGCGATCACTCGTAATTCCCTGCCAGCTTGGATAGCAAAGGCCTGCTCAACCCCTTTGAACCCCCGGGCAATCGTTTCCAATTCCTCCATGCGTTTGACATAACGCTCCAACGTCTCTCGGCGAGCCCCAGGACGGGATGCGCTACATGCGTCAGCCGTGGCAACCAACATCGTATATGGATACTCTGTGACGATTTCGTCATGATGTCCAAATGCCGCATGCACCACCTCGGGCCCCTCACCATGTCGTTTCAACAGGTCGGCACCTATTTTCGGATGTCCCCCCTCCATGTCATGATCGACTGCTTTTCCAATATCATGCAAGAAACCACACCGTCGGGCCAAAGTTCCATCCAACCCAATCATCTCGGCTATCATACCCGAGATGAACGCTACTTCGATCGAGTGCCGCAACACATTTTGACTGTAACTGGTGCGAAAATGTAGCCGACCGATGGTATGAATGATTCGTTCATGCAATCCATGCACTTCGACTTCCTGAGCCGCTTCATTTCCATTTTTCCCAATCAATTCTTCAATTTCTGCCTGGGTCTCAACTACAATCTCTTCAATGCGCGCGGGATGAATACGTCCATCAGCAATCAATTTATTTAAAGACAAGCGAGCTACCTCACGACGGACAGGATCAAATCCACTCACGATCACTACACCGGGTGTATCATCGATAATCACATCAACCCCGGTATTTTTCTCAAACGATCGAATATTCCTTCCTTCTCGACCAATGATTCGTCCCTTCATTTCGTCGTTTGGAATATCGACAGAGCTGGTGGTAGCTTCAGCGGTGTGAGAAGCTGCATAACGTTGGATTGACGTGAGCAACATTTCACGAGCCTTGGCATCGCAAGTTTCAGCAATCCGTTTTTCGTGCTTGGAAATCACAGCGCCCGTCTCTTGAATCAACTCAACATCCAGAAGTTCGAGTAACTGCTTGACCGCCTCATCGTGACTTAAACCGCTCAACTCATGCAGCTTCTGTCGGTGCATATCTAGCAGTTTCGTCAACTCCTCGTTACGACGGTTCATCTCCTCAATCCGCTCAGTGAGTCGAATCTGTGTACCTTCAACCATCCGCTCCTGTTTGCGGAGATGCTCTGCCTGCTGCTCAATTGTCGACTGACGTTTTTCTAAGACGCGCTCACGTTCGCGCAAGTCATCATGAACTGTCCTTAGTTCTTTTTCCGTTTCTGTCTTATGTTGTAGCAACAACTCCTTGCTTTCGATTTCAGTCTCTTTACGGAGATTTTCTGCATCACGGCGTGCCCGCTCCAGAATCGTACCAGCTTCGGTCTCCGCATCACGACGGCGAAGTCGGTCGAATAATTTGACTCCAATGCCACCGGCCACTACAGCGACTGCTGCCACGATGATTACAATGAAAACTTGTGGTCCTTCCAAGTGTCCGTACCTCGCTTTATCTTTCATTAATCAGCGAAAGTACCGCCAGCGACACGCCGTTGTAATTGCAACGGTTAGATACGTGTCCCCTATGCCGGGAAAGAACTGCAGCGACAGACGACCGGGACAATACCTCCAGCCGCGCCTTTCAAATCACAACAGAGCATGCAGTTAAAACGTTGAGACTTCGTCTTGTAGAGGAATGCAGCAACTCTTGACATAATCGAAAAGAGTACCGCCAGATTGACTGTTCTGAAGGAATAACCGCCGAACACAACCATGTGTTGCTAATTCGCATCCTTCGAACATGAGACCAAACGATAACCAACTCTGGTGGTCAAACAAATCACACAAGTCCTGCTGAAAACCTAAATTGGGGAAAACGCGTCCAACTGAACCATCAGAACCAACCGATTTCAAATAATACCCGGCCGGTAACTTTCCCAACAGACAGTGTAACAGGAGGAACAAATACTTCATTATTCGATCGGATTAAACACCTGAGTTTCCGCTACCTATTTCCAGCTACCGATGTTGTCGCAACTTTCTGAAACTCTTTTGTAATCTACAATTCACCCCGGCATACGTTACTCAACGCCGAAGTATTTTCAAAAACCACCGAGGAAATTTGGAAAAAGGGTCACCACGAGAACATGCTGTGCCCGCGAAACCCAACCCGTCCAAAATTCAGACCGACCACAAGGATCTGTACCGGATAATTGGAACTGCCTAACTCCTCGAACAAACATATGCTAAACCTTGGCCTTGAATCCAACAAGCCGACGACCATCGCCAATTCTCCATCTGCTACTGCCAGAAATCCACCAAAGCCTACAGATTCGTTAGATAGGAAAAATAGGAGGAATCGGGAAGGTGAAAAAGGGGCTTCCTGGATTGACTTTAATGCCAATTCAACTCTGATAGGAATCGGAAACAGAACCCCATTTTGATAACTTTCGAAACCGAACTCTCCCGCTGTGCATTGCCTGGAACAACAACTTCTGCATTCATGGCCACTTCAACGATGGAGTGACACCATTACGGTAATCGCTGTCTCCGGCGGTGCCGACAGCGTGGCTCTTCTGCGAGCTCTGAAATCAACCAGTACCGGAAGCAAGGCACGATTGATCACCGCACATTTTCATCATGAACTTCGCCCAAACGAAGCGGATGAAGACCTGGCTTTCGTGGTTAGCCTGTGCGATCAGCTGGAAATTCCACTAAAAATCGGTCGAAAGAATATTGCTCGACAAGCCAGCCACCAGGGTAAGGGTGTCGAAGAAATGGCTCGCGATTCCCGCTATCAATTTCTCCGTTCCGTGGCACGGCAAGTTGGTGCCCGCAACGTGGTTACCGCCCATACTCGAGATGATCAAATCGAAACCGTTTTGCATCGCATTCTCCGGGGTACGGGATTGACTGGTTTAACAGGTATTCCCCGTGCGAGAATGCTAGAAGAAGGAATTGGACTGGTTCGACCACTACTGAATTCATCTCGCTGTGATGTGGAAAATTACCTGCAATTGCTCAATCAGCCTTTTCGCGAGGATTCGAGCAATCGTGACGTTCGCTATACACGAAATCGAATTCGCCATCAGCTGCTACCTCTACTGGCTCAGGAGTACAACCCGCATGTCGACAAGGCATTGAATCAGCTCACTCGACTGGCTAGTGAGATTCGCGAGATTACCATCCCACTCGTGGATGCGTTGTATGAAGCTGCTGTTCACAATTCACCATCAGGGATTCACATCTCACTGCCATCACTTGCCAACCAACCGCCTTATCTCGTACGGGAGCTGTTCGTGCGTATCTGGTGTGAAGCTAATTGGCCTCGACAAGCCTATGGATTTAAACAATGGGACGTGCTAGCAGCCAATGTCACTGATAGCACGTTACCGGTCGAACAATCGCTACCTGGAGGCGTACAGATCAGGAGAGATGGTGACCGTCTCCATTTGACCCGGGTATCTTGAGACTCGTTTATCTTGACGTCTCGCTCTTACCTTCCTACGATTTGAGGCATTTGTCGCTACGCGCAAGAACCTCATGCAAGCAGGAGGCTGCGGATTGTTGAATTGTTGTCGGTTCCTCATCAAGGTGTTCAGCCTGACTCTGGTGATCTGCGCACTTGTCGCAGCCTGGTATTGGTACAACCGTATCGACGAACAGATTTGCCGCAAAGTCACCTCAATTCTTTCGGACCACTATCCGGGTCTTTCCGTCTCGCTGAATTCGGCACGAAGAATTGAAGGTGAAGGTATTGTTTTACGGGGTCTGAAGATCCGTGATCCCGCAATCCCAGGACGCTGGTCTGAATTACTCAAGATCGATGAAATCTTGATTGCTTGTCGCACGGGTGTTCCAGATCTGATTCAGAACGACCTACAAGTGGAACATGTAACCGTCCGCCGACTGGCCATGCAGACATGCCGTCGAAAAGATGGTCACTGGTCGATTCAACGACTTTGGCCACCACCACCTCAACGTCGGCATCGACCAATTATCTCCTTTGAACAAAGTTCTATCGAAATCCTGGACGGTCCTTCAGTCGCCAAAAAAGGGATTAAATTCAACAACATTCAAATGTCGCTTCGTCACCTGCCTGACAATCTGGTCTTCAGCTCTGCTGAACCGGTAAGGCATGCTTTGAGCATCAACGGTACAGCTGCTGGTGATTTCTTTCACCGTCTGCAATGGAATGCGACGTATGACCCGGCCACAAGTCGTTGGAAATTGAAGGGCAGGGTAGTGGATGCGAGAATCGATAACAAACTCCATGCCAATGTTCCGGCCGGATGGCGCACTTCCCTGTCAGCGCTAAGTACACTCCGAGCTCGTGCAAATTTCCATTTCGAGGCCGATTTACCGACAACATTAAAACCGGCTGGTTTGTTTCAAATGAAAGGCAACATCGAGGAGGGACAATACAACCACTCGTTGCTCCCCTATCCGATTAGTGACCTTCAAGCGAGTTTTCACGTCACAGGCCAGAAAATTGAGATTTCAGACATTCAAGGTCGATGCGGTGAGACAAACATCCAACTGTCATGCAATTCTAAAAACGTCAATGGCCCCTACCACCTAAAAGGACGTATTGAAGGGCTCCATTTGGATGAAAACCTTGCCAGAGCCTTGCCCAAATCAGCACGTCAAACGTGGAACGATTTTCAACCGGCTGGTGAGGTGGACGCGGAAATTGAGAACCTGACCATTGAAAACGGCCATTACCGTGGCCACGTTCTTCTGCACAGCCAAAACCTGTCGTTCACCTATCACAAGTTTCCCTACCGTCTCGATCGTGGCACGGGAACACTGATTTGGAACGAGAAGGGAATTCAAGTCAATCTTGCCGCCAAAGCGAATGATCAAACGGTTGAAATACGTGGCCACATCCATGAAATAAGGCCGGCTCCATCAGGCTGGATCGAAGTAGTGGGAAGTGAACCGATTCCCATCGATTCCAAGCTGTTGTCGGCATTCAGAAACAAGAGTCAGCCCGTCATCCGAGCACTGCAACCGCGCGGACAGCTGACTTTTTCCGCTCGATACGAACGCAACAACAATCACACACAAAAGTTGAAACGCCGGGTGATTGTCAAGCTCTCAGGCTGTTCGATGAAGTATGACCGGTTCCAATATTCGCTTTCCAACATCCATGGCACCATCGAAATGGTCGATGGCGTTTGGTCATTTCGAGATCTCGTCGGTCAAAATGGTGGCGGCCTGGTAACTTGTGTTGGACAATGGCATCCTCATCTCGATGGTGGCCAACTAGCGCTTGAATTCACCGGCAAGAAAATTCTACTGGGTCAAGAGCTTTACGGTGCTCTTTCACCACGAGCCCAACAGTTATGGTCGGACATTCGCCCAAATGGCGTTGTGGACCACCTCTACACGAAGATCCTTTATAAGGCGCGCTATCGCCGGACATCACTGGAGGTCAATCTCGAAAAGTTCAAACCTACAACAACTGGACTCAACCGTAATATCACAATCCAACCGGTCTGGTTTCCTTACCGCATCGAACAACTCACCGGTGCCATACATTATCACGACGGTCACATAACACTAAACAAACTGCGCGGTGTACATGGAAATACCAGACTTTCAACCAACGGCAAGTGCTTTTCCGGACCTGGAAAATCCTGGCAAGTTGAATTGAACGACTTCGTGATCGAACGTGCCCGCACCGACCGGGAATTCATTTCGGCGTTACCTTCACAACTCGGCCGGGCCGTAAGCAAATTAGAAATTCAGGGCCCGTTGAACATTCGAGGCAAGATGAAGTTCCAGAGTGGAGATGCAACGGATGCCCCTCCGCAAAGCTACTGGGATCTGACGTTGGATCTTGCCAATACAGGCATCAACTGCGGCATGCAACTGGGCAATATTTACGGAACGATACAATTGACAGGTGCCTCCAACCAGCAGGGAATCCATTGTCGTGGCAACCTATCCCTGGATTCGTTGATGTATGAAGGAACGCAACTCACTCAAGTCCATGGTCCTCTCTGGATCGATCCTTCGCGCGTGCTCTTTGGAAGCTGGGCAGAAACCCCTCGTCCAGACCAACCACCCCAACAATTGTCGGCAACCGTTTATGGAGGCACGCTCCGGGGTAACGCCCAAATCACTCTGCCCGAATGCCAATTCAAATTAATGACTTCGCTCAGTGCTGCAGATCTGACGACCATCGCTCGTGAGAAAATCGGTCCCACCAGTACTTTATCAGGCAAAACCTTTGCAAATCTTAATTTGTCTGGGGTTGGTAAAAGCCGCCACACACTGCGAGGCAATGGAATGATTCGCCTCCGTGATGCAGATATCTACGAATTACCTGTCATGGTTTCACTCCTTAAATTAGTCCGTATTCAACCACCTGATCGAACGGCATTCACAACAAGCGACATTGACTTTCGTGTTAACGGCGAACACATTTACATTGAACGGATTGATTTTCGCGGTGATCTTTTCAGTCTAAAAGGAAGTGGTGAAATCGGCTTAGACCATAAAATCAACTTGAACTTTTACACGCTTGTTGGACCTGACCAATTGCAACTGCCGGTACTCCGTCCGGTCCTGGGAGAGGCAAGCCGGCAGGTATTGGCAATCAATGCCACAGGCACGCTGCGCGATCCCGTAACGGAAAACCGTCCCTTTCCCGGACTTAATGATACAATCCAACAATTGTTTCCCGGCGAAGCACCTCGTCAGGCTCGGCGCTGGTCAGAGATATTTAACCCGCGCGAAGCGGCAAGAACCATCCGCCGTTTCCCTGGAAATTAGCTATGAGTATCGGACCCTCCGAAATGGCATCAAGTACGGCCGTTTCGGCACTGTCACAAACACAGGGCCCTGACACGGGTCGCACACAACAAGAATCAACCGATCAGGTACATCAGGTAAAAAGTCGACAAAATGCGAAAAGTTCCAGTGAAATCGGCCAAACAGAGCGGGATGAAGAGGTTACTGAACGTGATGCCGACGGTCGACGTCTCCGGGAACAAACTGACAAAAAATCAAACAAGTCAGAATCAGCTGATCCTTCAAGCGACGCTCCACAAAGCCGGGATGCAACCGGGCAGCGGGGTCAGAACTTAGATCTTTCTGTTTAGTGTTCACGTCTTCCATCAACAATAACCTTTTCAGATTAACACTGAGGATGCAGCAATCAGGGATCTGATTCGATGATTTCTGCTTCTCTGTGTAACAACTAAAGAGCATGCGATTCACAAAAATGCACGGTGCCGGAAACGATTACGTTTACGTCAATTGTTTTGACGAACCGCTTGATGATGACCCTGCGAAATTAGCGAAAGCTGTCTCCGACCGGCGTTTTGGCATTGGCGGGGATGGATTGATTCTGATCTGTCCAACCGAAACTGCCGACGCCCGGATGCGGATGTTCAATGCAGATGGCTCAGAAGCTGAGATGTGTGGTAATGGAATTCGCTGTGTAGCCAAATACTTGTACGACCACCAGATTGTTCATCAGTCGAAAATGACCATCGAAACGGGTGCGGGAAGCCTGGATCTGGAC
>Ga0310120_10004194_pt1 | contig 10160 bp, 6 predicted proteins | sample CB27_AW_983_MG_FD_203506 | JGI IMG/M metagenome (GOLD analysis project Ga0310120, IMG submission 203506) | Marine microbial communities from Western Arctic Ocean, Canada - CB27_AW_983 | ecosystem: Environmental > Aquatic > Marine > Oceanic | place: Canada: Western Arctic Ocean | collected... | reverse complement strand
TTCGCAGGTGCACGCAGCTCTGTCGTATTATTGGGACCACAAAGCCGAGATCGACGCACAGATGAAGGAGGCTGACCGCTTTGTCGACGAGCTAAAGGCAAAAACAGGTTCCGGGCCGCTTCACAAAAACTCTCCGGCAAGAACGCTGGCGATGCTACGGTTTCATCTTGACGAACACGTACCGCACGGAGTCGCATGGGGCCTTCGGTCGAAGGGCGTTGACGTTACCACCACGACTGATGTGGGCCTCGTTGGTGCCGACGACGAAGACCACATCGAGTTTGCCCGCACCGAGGATCGCGTCATTTTCACCAACGACGACGATTTTCTACGGCACGCATCGCTCATGCCGGTATCGCGTATTGTCACCCGGAGAAATTTGGTGATGCCTACGTCGGCGAGGTAATCCGCTATCTTTACCTCATGCACGAAGTGCTTGAATCAGAAGAAGTGGAAAACAAAATCGAATACGTGTAAAGCGATTATGGCACAGCTGAACCCCTACAAGGATCCGCTGTTCATGCTGGAGAACAACGTGAGCATTGACCGCAGATTGTTTTTGCAGGCGTCTTTAAGCGGCGTCGCGATCGGAGCCTCAACGTCACTGGCCGCAGAAACCAAAACACACGAGGATCTCAAAGGCGAAGTTGGAATCACAACCGGTTCGTTGATGAGGCATCTGACTGTCGAGCCTGCGAAGGGAAAGATACGTTTGCTCGATTTGCCAAAGCTCATGCGCGACGAGTTGGACATGAAAGTGATCGACTTGTTGAACGAAACGTTGGCCTCCATGGAGCCAACTTACTTGGACAAGTTGCGTAAAGCAACAGAAAACGCAGGTTGCATCATTACGAACTTGAAGATGAATCTAGATATCGACATGGCTAGTCCCGACAAGTCCAATCGTCGCGCGGCACTGGATGAATATAAACGGACGATCGATGCGGCCGAACGATTGGGGTGCCGTTGGGTACGGCCCTTGCCTCGACCCGAACGACCGGACGTAAAACTCTTTGTCGACGGCTATCGAGAGCTGATCGACTACGCCCAGCCGAAAGGAATCTCGCTATTGATTGAAAACTTCGGCTGGATGACCGATGATCCCAAAATCATTCCAAAGATCATCAAAGCCGCGGGACCAGGTTTGGCGGCATCGCCCGACACTGGAAACTGGACTAATGAGGCACGCTATGAGGGGTTAGCTGAGGTCTTCCCTCACGCCGTAACATGCGACTTCAAAGCCAATCAGTTCGACGCGGAAGGCAACCACACACGCTATGACCTGCAAAGGTGTTTTCAAATCGGCTGGGACGCAGGGTACCGCGGACCGTGGTGTTTGGAACATTTCAACACCACACTAGACGGACTGATAAAGGGATTCGCAAAGCTTCGCATGATGTTAAATGAATGGGCAGGTATCCTAACCTCTACCACCAACAATTGAAACACACCGCAGACCGCGGCAGTCGCTGCCGAGGATAATACGATTTACGAAGGCGGGGCGGATGACCAACAGCAAAAGAACCTGTCATGGCCGATAAAATAAATCGCCTGATTTTGATCATGCTGACAAGTGCTCTACTTTCACCGGACGTGGTGCGAGGAAAAGTGGACGTTGGCCCTTATGTGCAGTTTACGGGGCCTTACACCGGCGTCGTCCGCTGGGACACGGACACGGCCTGCAGTTCCACAGTGCAGTATGGCAAGACGCGTTCGCTGGGACTCAGTGTGAGCGATCCAGCGGTAACGACGACCCATGAGGTAACCATTGACAACCTCGAGTTGAGAACCAAGTACTACTACCGTGTCAACGATGGTGACGGCGACTTTACCGAGCTTTATTGGCCACAATCGCACCAGGGTGGCCGGGAGAGCGGCTTCGACACCGCCATCAATTACACCCGCATTGACTGCAGGGGCGCAACTTGCCCCTACCCGCGCGATTCGCTGACCACAGCTTATGAAGCGGCCGCCGACCGCATCCTGGCTCAGACGGGTATCGAAACCGGCTATTGCCTCGTTTACGGCTGCGGCGAAGGGCGTCTGGCCTTCGAGTTGGCCAAGCGCAGCGACATGATCATCATCGGGGTGGATGAGGACAGCAGCAAGATTCAGGCCGGGCGGGAAAAACTCATCGGCGCTGGCGTTTATGGCGCTCGCGTCACGTTACGAAAAGTCACTTCCCTGTCATCTTTGCCTTTTACCAAATATTTCGCCAACCTGATCGTCTCCGACGATTTGATTTTGGATGGTGACTGCGCCGGCACGGCAGCGGAGATGTTCCGGGTTTTGCGGCCCTCCGGCGGGATCGCGTATCTTGGCCAGCCGGCCGGTGCCAGTGGCCTGACCAAAGGTGAACTCGAAACATGGCTTGACGCCGGTTCGCTAACCTACAGGACGACCAATGACGCGAACGGCATTTGGTCGAAGGTCAGCCGCGGCCCGCTTCCTGGAACGGGTTGGTGGTCGCATCAGTATGGCACACCGGAGAACAGCGGCAACAGTTTCGACAATCTGGCAGGCGCCGCCGCCACCGGGGATATGGAGGTACAGTGGATCGGCAGGCCCGGTTCGGACAGCGGCGTCGACCGCCAGCCCCGCTTGCCCGCACCGGTGGCGAAAAACGGCCGGCTCTACCACCAGGGCCTGAATCGTATTATGGCGCTCGATTCCTACAACGGTTTCTTCCTCTGGTCCCTGGAGATCCCTTACCTTCGCCGGGTCAACATCCCCAGAGACGCCGGCAACTTGTGCGCCGACGACGAATATCTTTACCTGGCCGTTCAGGATGCCTGTTGGCGCCTTGACGGCGATACCGGGCTGCGAACGCTGACCCACAAACTCAACGACCCCGGTCACGAATGGGGCTGTGTATTCCGAGACGGCAACAAGCTTTATGGCAGTGCTGTCGTGGAGGGGTCGGGCTATAAGGACTATTGGACGGAGGAGATCGGATGGTACGTGGGGACTTCTGCGTCGCGCCGCAAGGTATGCAGTGAATATATTTTCGCCGACAACGCTGCCGGCGGCCGCGAGTGGACTTACGACGAGGGCGTTATCATCAATTCCTCGATTGCTTTTGGCGGAGGACGTGTTTATTTCGTCGAGAGTCGCCCGGATCCTGGTGAAAAAAGGGCAGCCCTGAAGGGCCAGCCCTCCGGCCAACGCGCAAGTGCATCCTATGAGAGCGGCCTTTGGACTGACGAATTGCACCTCGTTGCACTTGATGCCGACACGGGAACTAAATTGTGGGAGAAGGCGCTTAAAACCGGCGCGGGTGGCGATCCAATCATTGCCGACGGAGATGTGGTGTTCTATTTACTCTATGCTGAATCCGCAGGGGCTGAATATGTCATACTCGAATCTTCGAATTCAGACGCCGAAAAGTTTTTTCTTTACTCCTACGCCGTGACAAATGGCGGTTGCAATTACCAGTGGCAGGCAAACCATTCCTATACGGACGGTAAAGTCCGAATGAAGCGGCCTATCGTCGTGGGCGACGCCGTTTATTTGTTCCCCAAGGCCTATTCCCTTGCCGGTACCGGCGACCACGCCAGCTTCCGGAGCGATTTTCCGCGGGCCGCCTGCGGTGCTTGCAGTGCGGCCGGGAATGTCCTGATGGGGAGTTTCACGGAAAGTGCAGGCAAGTGGCCCTGGAACAAGCGGATCGGCATGTGGGATGCCGAGACCAGTACGGCGTCTTACTGGAGTACCATTCGCCCGGGCTGCTGGATTAGCACAATATCCGGCGGTGGAATGGTTCTTGCTCCCGAGCAAGCCGGTGGGTGCGCTTGCGGTATGTGGTTTAATACTTCCGTCGGTTGGATCGCCAAATGATGCCTAATTCGACTGTTTGACGGCGTAGCTTGGAACTCCTGTCCCGGGCGTCATTTGCCTTGGGATTAGCAAAAGATAATGATGCCAATAACCAACCAGACACGATTGCCCGGGACTGGAGTCCCAGGCTACGGCGCTCGGGCGATTATCGCAACGATTTGTCTTGCCGCTGCTATTTATCCCCAAATCTCCGCGGCCGAAGAGTGGCCCACTTACATGCATGACAACGCCAGAAGCGGTGGAACGTCTGAGACGCTGGACTTGTCCGCCCTGCGACAGGTCTGGGTTTATACGTCGCCGTGTCCGCCTCGTACCGCTTTCGCCGGCGCGGCCCCCTGGGACGCCATTCATGACGTCGGTCATAGGGCAGTGATGACGGATATGCGTGATTTCGACTCAGCCTTGTTTGTGTCCGTCATCGGTGACTCGGTCTATTTGGGCTCATCGGTTACCGATTCAATCCACTGCCTTGCCATCCACAGCGGCGAGCAGAAATGGGCTTACACCACTGACGGTCCCGTGCGTTTTCCGCCCAGCTACGACAACGGCAGACTTTACTTCGCTTCGGATGACGGCTATGTCTATTGTGTCGATGCGGGAGACGGCTCGTTTGTGTGGAAGTACACGCCCATACCACCAGCTGATCGCCGACTGATAAGCAACAACGGCAAGTTGATTCCGATGTGGCCCATCAGAACCGGCACTGCGGTAGCAGGTGGCCATGTTTACTTTGCCGCCTCGCTGGTCCCCTGGAGAGAGTCCTACCTGTGTTCTGTAAATGCCACAGATGGGACAGAGAATTACCGCGTTTCCGGCGGTTCAACGCCGATGGGTGCGATCCTGACTTCATCGACAAAAATCTATCTGACCCAGGGCAGAACATTTCCCTCCGTATATAACCGCGCCAACGGTAGTTTGAACCGTAATCTTGAGAGCAGCGGTTATGGGGGCGGGCTCACAAATGCCGGGAATGCCAATGGTGGTGTCTATGCACTGATAACCAGCGACTCGACTCCGCAATTTGTCTATGGCCGCGGTCAATCTTATGGCGCAGACAGCCATCCCACCGAAGGCTCCAGACTTCGAGCATTCAATGCCTCGACCGCCGACTCAATCGCCACGCACGCTGCCGCTATCTGTATGGTCGTTTCTGATGGCACAGCCTATATCCTTACGGGTACCTCGTTGCACGCCATCGCCCGTCCTGCGGGACCGACGGTGTGGACAACCGGCGCTGGGTTTGACTACTCTCCCTCTACGCTGATTCAGGCCGGAAGCCATCTCTTTGTTGGTGGCAACGGCAAAGTCGTTGCTTACGATGGGTCGAACGGCAACGAATTGTGGAGCAAACTAGTTACTGGGAGAGTTCGAGGTCTGGCTGCGGCAAACGGTCATCTCTTTGTCAGCACCGAAACCGGACACATCTATGCTTTCGGCGGTGTTCCTTAACGGCATAGGACCTGACCAATAGTGTTGGGCACGAAATTTGCGTCCGCCCCCACCGAGTTTATCCTGGCGCGCCGGGACGCATGATTTTGCACTATATGGCGCCCTCTCGAGAAACCCGCCCCCACTGAGCAGAGCTCAATGGTACTAACCTTCGAAAACGTTCTATGCCTTGCCGAATTCGACACTGTTCTACGCCAACGGCTTTTTGCGTGCCGATAAACCCCGGAGTAATTGGACCCCACCGACTCCCCAGGGTAGTCCGATTGCGGCTGCGCCTTCATCGGACAACCCTGGGCTAAATGACGTAACGCCTTCGGCGTAAAGAACCGCCCACTAGGTGGGCGGTTCTCAAGTCGTCTCGTGCAGATAGACACACCGCTACCACACCTACGGCGAATACTTACTCACGTCGTCGCTGCGTGCTACTTGGCATCCTGTTCGTCAAAAAAAAGTAATAAAAAACGTCCGGAGGTATTGACTGGGGGGGGGGGGGGGTGACACAATGGGGTCGTTGGCGGTGCACGTGCCCGCTATCGCCAAACTTAAGCCGTTCAAGTAGCAAGTTCTCAATAGGAAAACGCCACTGGGTAATTAACACAAAGCTCATCTTTCCGACGCCTGCAATTTGCAGACGTCAGAGAGTTGGGCTTTTTTCGTTTCGAAGGTTTACTTTTTTTTGGGGGAAGAACTTATGAAGACGACATTATTGGTGGGTTTGGTGGCATCTCTGGCGACTGTCGCCTCAGCCTCGGCGGGCGTAATCACCTGGGGCCCGGCCCAAGATATTTCCGGTCCCGGGGACGTGAGCACCAACCTTGCGCGCATCGAAGCGGTCAATCTAACTCCGGACTCTTCGGTACCCGGGACGACAGTGGTCAACGGGGTGTCCTTCACGCACGACGGCAGCCTTATGGGGCTTACCGGGGGTACGGGCTTGTTGAACGGGAGTTCGAGTGGAGACGCCGATTACGATGCGTTACTCAATTCGGTGGATCATGGTGCCTGTGACGGATGCGCGTGGACTATCCAAGTAGGCGGCGGTAATCTGATAGTCGCAGAAACGTATGAAATCCAACTGTTTTATACCGATAACCGAGGATTTGCTGGTTCGTTCACCCAGGTTTACGACGATGGTAACGGGAACACGGTGACCCTCGATTCGAATAAAAACGGCCTTGGTCAGTTTGTGCTGGGGAAATTCACAGCCGATGACACGACTCAGAACCTGGCTATTAGTGGCGGCCTGCCCCCGGGCGAACCCCACCTCAACGCATACCAGATTCGAGGCGTCCCCGAGCCGACCACGTTTGTGCTCGGCGGCCTCGGCCTGATGGCGCTGGGCTTTGGAGCACGGCGACGCAAGTGTAACTAGCAGCGCTTTAGCGACGTCATCACAGCCGAGTCATCGCAGCCGCGTCGGCGAAACGCCGGTTCGGCTTGCGGTACGCCCGTTATAGGTATCCCACAGCACAACAAACGGTGGATTTGAAAATGAGAAATTGGAACAGACGGATGGGAGCCGCGGTGGGCATCTTGAGTCTAATGCTCTCAGCGAGCGCCTCCGCTGGGGTAATCACCTGGGGTGCGCCCCAAGATACTTCCGGTCCCAGCGACGTTAGCACCAACGGTACTCTCCACGAATCGCTCAATTTAACTAGTGACGGTGCGGTACCTGGGACAACGACGGTCAATGGAGTGACCTTCACCTGGGACAACACCATTATGGGGCTTACCGGGGGTACGGGCTTGTTGGCCGGGAGTACGACGGGGGACGCCGATTACGATGCGTTACTCGATTCGCTGGATCATGGTGCCTGCGACGGATGCCCGTGGACTATCCAAGTAGGCGGCGGCCTTCTGGCATCCGGATCAGATTATGAAATTCAATTGTGGTATACCGATAACCGAGGATTTGCTGATTCGTTCACCCAGATTTACGACGATGGTAACGGGAACACGGTGACTCTCGATTCAAATAACAACGGCCTTGGTCAGTTTGTGCTGGGAACATTCACAGCTGATGACACGACTCAGAACCTGGCTATTAGTGGCGGCCTGCCCCCGGGCGAACCCCACCTCAACGCATTCCAAGTGCGTTTTCTCAGCGGCACTCCTCTCGTGCCTGGCGACGCCAATGGGGATGAATTTGTCACGGAAGCCGACCTGCGGATCCTACTGGACAATTACTTTGTTACCGATCCGAAACCCGGAATTGCCCAAGGTAATTTCGATCTCAACGATACGGTGGACGAAAACGACTATCTCTTCTGGGAAACTGAGTTTCTTGCCGGCGGTGGCATTTTGGAGGATATCGCGGGGTTTAACGTTCCCGAGCCGAGCTCGCTTGTGCTCCTGACAATGGCCGGTCTGGCGTTTCTTCCACACCGACGTCGTCGTAGCTGAGTTTCAACCAATTGGGTGGCAATGGTGAATCGTTCACCACCATCCAGAAAGGGCACAAGCACAATGATTTGGGGAAACCGCAATCGGAAGGCGGCCCCGAATCAAGGCAATACGGGAGTCATGTTATGAACAGATATCTAAAGCGACTGATAAGATGTTGCCTTGCCGTAGGAGTTGTCGTCTTCGCGCAGAGTCGCGGCGATGCCCAAACCACCTCCAACTGGGCCAACACCGATCCGGGCGGTGGAGATTGGGTGGACTTCAACAATTGGGAAGGTCTGCTTGTGCCACAAGCCAACTTCGACGAGTCGGCCAACATTGGCAACGGTGGTACGGCATTTGTCGCCGGACCTGTTTCAAGCCCGGCTGGCATCACCATTCCAAATGGCACCGTGGAAATACGCAATGGTGGCACGCTGACCTCGACACCCGGCAGTTCGGCCGGCAATGGCGCCGTTGTGGTCGGTCAAGGTTCCAATGAATCACATCTCAGAGTCTTGGGAGGAGGTAGTTTCACTGCGCCCATCCTCACCGTCAATGCTGGCTCGGCAGATACGTCGGTCCAGTTGAGCGGTAACGGAAGCTTGACGGTATCGGGCAATGCCACGCTCGGACGGACCACGCGGATTACCGGCAACGCCGCGACGTTTAATGTAGGAGGTGATCTTACGATTGGTGGCAATTTCATTAGCGAGATCACTGATCCCAACACTCACACCGCAATCAACGTGGTGGGTGGAGTCACGATCGACAGCGGTGCGATCCTGAATCTGGACTTCAACGGCGTGACGCCCACCAGTGGAAACAGCTGGACGTTGTTCAGCGGCAGCACCGGCCTCAGTGGCAACTTCGGCAGCGTGACCGGTCCCGCGGTGGGCAACGGCTTTGGCTATAAGCTCGACACATCGGGCGGTAACGTCTCCATCGCCGTTTCGCCTTTAATGAAGCTGACCGTGGATCGTCAAACCGGTGCGGCCAGCATTTCCAGCCCGGCGGATGCGATCGATCTCAAACTCTATTCGATCCGTTCGCCAGGCGGTTATCTCACGCCGAGTACCTGGGACAGTTTCGAGGATAGTGGATTCGATGGCGGCAATTGGATTCAGGGGCTCCCCAACGGAGGTAATCCCAACGGCCTGGCCGAAGCCCACAACAATCCACCCTTGGGCGCCACGACGTTTTCAGCCGGCCAATCGCAGCCGATCGGTACCATTTGGGACAATTCGGTATCCGCCTTTGGTGAGAACCGCGAAGACCTCGCGCTGACCTACCTGGAACCAGGCAGTGGTACGGCGGTCAATGGGATCGTCGAATACACCGGTAACCATAACAACCTGGTGATGGTGGTGGATCCGACGACGGGCGAAGCGGTGATCCAAAACCAGTCTCCGTTTGACGCGGTGATCAAGCTGTATTCCGTTGGATCCGCAGCCGGTTCGTTGGCGTTTGACGCCAGTGAGACCGTGAGTGTGGGTTGGGACAGCTTTGACGAGCAAAACCTGGCCGGTAGCGGCTGGCTCCGCGGCAATGGCAGCGGCAATTTGATTGTGGAAGCCAATCAGGTGGGCAGCGCTCTGCAGATTTCCAGTGGGGCCGCATTCGATATCGGAGAACCGTTTAACATCGGCGGAACGGAGGATCTGTTGTTCGAGTTTTTGCTGGACGGTGCGTCGCAGCGGATGGCGGGGGTTGTCGAGTATGGATCCATACCTATACCTTTTCCGGACGGTGACTACGATGCCAGTGGCCAGGTCGCTTTGGGCGACCTGAACCTGGTCTTGTTCAACTGGAGTCAAGACGGTGGCGGTTTGCCTGCTGGATGGGTTAATCAGCGTCCCGACCCTGGCATGACGGTTGGACTTACCGAGCTTAACGGCGTCTTGTTCAATTGGGGTAATACATCGTCGATTGCGACGGTACCGGAACCGGCAAGTATGGCATTAGTTTGGATAGCCTTGTTCGCGGCATGTTCGCCAGGATGGAAGCATCGGCGGTAAGACTCGAAAGGATCTTGTTCCGGGTATGAAGTAGGATATTCGGTGCTGCCATACGTAACCCCGTGAAGGATTTTGCATCCAGAGAAATGCGGGCAGCCGAAGTCGTTACGGCGCTGCGCCGAATGGCTTCCGACGCCGCGCTGGCGATTCTACCCGCTTTTCCCTCGCTTGCGCATTCGCACTTAGGGTGGTCACGACGATTCGAGTTTTAGTACAATACCTAGTTGGACAGCGCCACGTGGGCACCGTCTCAGGACGTGATTTCGGTGATTGACAATTTCTACCAAGTCGAAGGCATCAGTTTTCAAGGGAGACCCCCGCGAGCAAGGCGGTGGGGGTCTACGCGAAAAATACGGAAAGTTAAATGTGTCAACATCGGCCTAGATTGGACCAGAAGTCACTGACAGAGGGCAGGATTATGCGAAATGGTCAACATTATGCGAAATGGTCAACGCGTCGAAACCGGTTCAAGAA
>Ga0310120_10004191_pt1 | contig 10174 bp, 10 predicted proteins | sample CB27_AW_983_MG_FD_203506 | JGI IMG/M metagenome (GOLD analysis project Ga0310120, IMG submission 203506) | Marine microbial communities from Western Arctic Ocean, Canada - CB27_AW_983 | ecosystem: Environmental > Aquatic > Marine > Oceanic | place: Canada: Western Arctic Ocean | collected... | reverse complement strand
ACCGTGGCCATCAACCGGTCCACCTGCGGGTCATCGGGCAGCTCGTACCCCTGCTGGTACTTGATCCCCTGGTTGCGACCGATCTTGAAGGCTCCAAATCCCAGCACGGAGACTTCCAGGCCGGTGCGTCCCAGGGGTCGGATGTGCATGGAGGGCTCTGGCCTCAGGCCGCCTTGCGTACCGCGGCCCCCGGGGCCAGCGGCAACCAGTCGGTGGCCGACTCCCACGGCGGACAAGCCACCTCGGGACGTGGCCAGTCGATCGTCTCGAGGCTCCTCGACATGCCGCCAGGAGCTCGAACCACCAGGTCTCCGATCGCAGCGGCGACCTCCAGCGCGAGCACCGGTGCCAGGGCCAGCTTGGTGGGAAACACCGTCAACGTGTTCCCCTCAATCTGAAGGCTCTGGGTCTCGGGACGACCCCCGCCAGGTGTCGCAGCCTCGGCTCGGTCGACGCGGTAGGTGTTGACTTCGAGTCCATCGAGTTCCAGGCCCGGCAGGACCTCGGCCAGTTCCTTCGCGACATGATCCACCAGTTCCCGCCGGCTCATGCCCACGCCGTCCTCGGCCACCTGGCCCCCCAGTTGCCAGACGGTCCGGCCCTTTGAGTCGCGATCCGAGGTGATCGTGATGCGGGTGTGGGCTCCGTCGACCTGGTGCCCGAACAGCTCGGGCAACTGAGACGCTTCGCCGCGGACCATCACCATGTGCAGCGGCCGCTTCTGAGTCGCCGTGGCCGACAGGCCCAGCTGCTGGCGGAGCCTGGCATTGCCGGCACCAGCCGCCAGGACGACGGCCGAAGGGGCCAGTTGCAGCATCGAACCCGGCAGGTTGTCCCACGGATGCCAGATGCAGAGGCCACTCACCGACCCGGGGCCCTCCAACTGCCAGCTGGCCCGATCCGGGTCATAAAGGAATAATCGCTGTCGGTGTCGCCTGGCGAGAGACTCGAGCAGGCTGACCGGGTCGATCACCGGCTCGTCCATCTCGGCCACCGGGCCGGGGTGATCGGCCAGCAGCGGAGGCCTGTTGCCGGGCTCGAGTCGACGGGGAGTGACCTCCAGCCCGAGCCGTGCTCCGAGGTACCCCAGCCGTGAGCCCAGCGAACCGCCTCGCCACAACAGGCACGAGCGGCTGCGGAGGGTGACGTCGCTGAGATCGGGCTCTCGAGTGCCCGCCAGGCACTCCGACCACACCGCCGGCATCTGCTTGACGCCCAGTGCCGAGGCTGAGGATGTGCCCGAGAGCGAGTACTTGAGGCCGCCGTGGATGATGCCCTGGGCCGAGACGGTCTGTCCGCTGCCCAGCCTCGAGACTTCCAGGAGCACCGGCTGGTGGCCATCCCGTACGAGTTGATCCAGCGTAAACAGGCCGGCGACGCCGCCTCCGATGATCACCACGTCCGCGGTTGCCATGAGCCTGATCCTCGAGAGCGGAGGCCACGTCCGTCTCGAGCGAACTTGTAACCGCTGGCGAGGGTGCGGGGGAAGATCAGTCGCTCACCTGCACGATCGCCTCGATCTCCACCGGAATGTTCCCCGGCAGAGCTCCCATGCCGACGGCACTTCGAGCCGCCCGGCCGTTTTCTCCAAAGACCTCGACCACCAGGTCGCTGAAGCCGTTGATGACCGCCGGCTGGGTGCCGAAGTCGGGCGTGCAATTGACCATCCCCAGCACCTTGACGAAGCGGGTGACGCGATCGAGGCTGCCGAGATGGGCTCGCAGCGTGGCCAGGATCGCCAGGCCGGTCACTCGAGCCGCCGCGTTCGCTTCCTCCTCGCCCATCGACTCTCCCACCTTGCCGGTGATCATCGTGCCGTCGACCTGGACCGGGCCGTGGCCCGAGACATAGCAGGTGTCACCGACCTGGACGACGGGCATGTAGGTGCCGCCCGGCGAGGGTGGTGTGGGCAGTTCGAGTCCCAATTCGGCAATCCTCGCTTCGGCACTCATCGGTTTCTCCTGCTTCGTCCCGTGGTGATCGGGTCCCGAGCATACGGACTGGAGTCGGCGGTGCAAGCCCCGCAGCTCCCGATCAGCACTCACCGCTTGCACGCCAGACGGTGGCACTTAGAATGGTGGCAACGTTCGTTCCGGCAACGGTGAGGTCGGGATGTGAATCGCACGCTCAGGGAATCTGCAGTATGGAACCAACGACCATCGTGCTCCTGGTCCTCGGCGCCTTCGTGGGGCTGTTCTTCCTGGTCTTCATGTGGCTGCTGCTGCCGCTGTTCCCGACCTGGATCCGCTCGTTTACCAGTGGCGGGAAGATCTCGCCGATGAAGCTGGTCCTGATGCGGCTGATGAAGATCAACCCCCAGGTGGTCGTCCAGGCACGGATCATGGCCGTGCAGGCCAACCTGACCGATGTGGCCACCAGCAGTCTCGAGGCCCACTACCTGGCCGGCGGCAACATCCTGCGAGTGGTCCAGGCGCTGATCGCCGCCACGCGTGCACGGCTGGGCCTGACCTGGGACACCGCTGCCGCGATCGACTTGGCCGGCCGAGACGTACTCGACGCGGTCCGCACCAGTGTCGACCCCAAGGTGATCGACTGCCCCGATCCCTCGCGACACGGCCGCACCACGCTCGATGGAGTCGCCAAGAACGGCATCCAGCTCAAGGCTCGTGCCCGGGTCACCGTCCGCACAAACCTCTCGCAACTCGTCGGCGGCGCCACCGAGGAGACGGTGATCGCTCGGGTGGGTGAAGGCATCGTCAGCGCGATCGGATCCTCCGACTCGCACGAACGCGTCCTCGAACAACCCATGCTGATCGCTCGGACCGTCCTCGATAAGGGACTCGATTCCCAGACCGCGTTTGAAATCGTCTCGATCGATATCGCAGACATCGACGTGGGCGAAAACGTCGGAGCCCGACTCCAGGCCGACCAGGCCGAAGCCGACATGAGAGTGGCTCGGGCCAAGGCCGAAGAACGACGTGCCCAGGCGGTCGCCCAGGAACAGGAAATGAAGGCCGATACGGTCGAAAACCGCGCCGAGGTGGTCCTGGCCGAGGCCGATGTGCCCAAGGCCATGGCCAATGCCTTCCAGCAGGGGAATCTTCGAGCCGAAGATTCGATGTAATCGCTATCATCCGATCAACCACATGGGCCGCAAAGCCAACCGCCGGTCCCGGCCGAAGAGATACCACAGCGGCCGATGAGTCTGTCGGGATTCAACCACGCGAATATCCGGTGCGGTGCCATGAGCGAGATGAACCAGGTGGAATTGACAACCACACAACGTGACCTGTTGCTCCGCGGCCTGCAGTTCGTCCGCAGCTCAGTCAAACTCTCGATCGGCCTCAGCCGGATCCCCGACGAGCAGCGAAGCGAGCAGCTCGAGGCGATCGAGATGCTGGAGCGGCAGTTGCGTGAGGACCTGGTGAGCCAGCCCTCGACCCACCTCTCATAGACCCGCCCATTAAGAGCCGGGGTCAGACGCCCCGCCTTTTTGCGGGGGGCCTGACCCCTTTTGATTCCCATCCGCCCGGTCCTCGCCCATGCGGTTCCAGCACGTCTGCGTCGAGGCTCTGAGCTATCGGCTGCCCGACGAAGTCGTGACATCGGCAGCGATCGAGGAGCAGTTGGCCGACATCTACGGCCGTCTCGATCTGCCCGCCGGCCGACTCGAACTGATGACCGGCATCGCCCAACGGCGGTTCTTTGCCCCCGGTACGCGGCCCGGTGAAATCAGTGCCCAGACGGCACGAGATGCGATCCAGGCCAGCGGAATCGACCCCGGCCGCTTTGGCCTGCTGGTGCACGGATCGGTCTGCCGAGATCAGCTCGAACCGGCGACCGCCAGTGGCGTTCACGCCGCCAGCGGACTGCCCGATACTGCGATGATCCTCGACGTCTCAAACGCCTGCCTCGGACTGCTCAATGGATGCCTGCTGCTGGCCAACATGATCGAACTGGGCCAGGTCCAGGCCGGTGTGGTGGTCGGGACCGAGATCGGTCGCGGGCTGGTCGAGGGCACCATCGATTCGCTGATCAACGACACCTCTCTGACCCGCCAGACGATCAAGCCCGCATTCGCCTCGTTGACCATCGGGTCCGGCTCGGCCGCCATCGTGCTGTGCGACCGACGACTCTCACAGACCGGACACCGCCTGCTGGGCGGAGTCGTCCGCTCCGATACCTCCGCTCACCAGCTGTGTGCCGGAGGCGTCTCGGCCGCAGACCACGGAGACGACAGGCCCCGCATGGAAACCGACTCCGAAGCTCTGCTCCACGCAGGCGTCGAGCTGGCGGCGGCGACCTGGCAGGAGACCCGCGAGGTGCTGGGCTGGAGCAACGACTGCGTCGACAAGGCCTTCACGCACCAGGTCGGCCGAGCCCACCGCAACTTGCTCTACCAGCGACTCGGACTCGACCCCGCCATCGACTACTCAACCGTCGAATTCCTCGGCAACACCGGAGCCACCGCGTTGCCGATCGCCGCGGCGATGGGCCAGGAGGCCGGGCACCTGGAGCAGGGAGACCGGGTGGCCTGGCTGGGCATCGGCAGCGGACTCTCCAGCGTCATGCTCGGGTTTCAGTGGTAGGCGGCTCGACGCCCAGGCCCTCGGCGGTCTCGCACAGCGAGGCCCACGTACCCCGATCCAGCGGCACACCCTCGGCCAAACGCAGCCGCATCGTCTCCCGGCTGCGGTCTCCGGCCAACCGGATCGACTCCACGTCCGGCATCCGCTGCACTCCACGCACAAACTCGATCACCCGATCCGCCTCGCCCAGGAAATGACCCGCCCCGGCAAATCGCTCGGGGTCCCAGACCACCAGCAGCACGTTGTTGGTCCCCGGGGCGTCGGCTGCGGCCGGAGGACAACTGCCTCCCGAGAGGCCTCCGACAAGTATGTCCAGCAGCAGCGAGAGACCAAAGCCCTTGTAGCCGCCCATCGGCAGGATCGTTCCTCGAGGGTCGCTGAAACGGACCTCCGGATCGGTCGTCGGCTGGCCCTCGGAATCCAGCAACCAGCCCTCCGGACAACTCTCGCCGGCTATCTGCTGCACCAGCACCTTGCCGTTGGCCACGACGCTTGTGGAAATATCCAGCACCATCGGCTGATCACCGGTGGGGACTCCGATCGCGATCGGGTTGGTGCTGAGAGTCGGCTCGGTTCCGCCCGGGGGTGCCACGCATTTCAGGACGCCGTTGTCGTTGACCGTCACCAGCCCCGCACGGCCCCGTGACGCGACCAGCTCGGCCCACTCACCCACACGGCCCACGTGTCCACAGCGGACCAGGGTCCCGCAGGCCACGCCCAGTTCGTCGACCTTCTCGTCGAGTCGCTCGATCAGACGGGTCATCTGTACCATGCCGAAACCGAATCCCGCGTCGGCACACAGCATCGCAGCGGTTTCGGAATGAACCACCAGCTCGGCACCGGCCACCAGTTCTCCGGTCTCCAGCAGCGGCAGGTAGCCAGGAATCCGGACGACGCCATGAGAATCGTGGCCACGGAGATTCGAGCCGACCAGGCTGATCGAGACCAGCTCGGCCTCGTCTTCGGGAACACCCGCGGCCCCGAACAGCGACATCGCGAACCGCGTCAGCGACTCCGAGTCGACGCGAATGCCCGAATCCATCTAGCTAGTCTCCCGCCTCATCCTTCGATGTGCCCGCGGCCGGCTTGGGCTTCTCGAGTTGCCAGTGCGAATCGAAGAACCCCGCCCACGAGATCGTCTCGTCGTAGCCACCCGAGGCGGTCTTGGAGAAGGACTGCACGGCGATGTCGCCCAGGCGAGGGAACAGCCACGAGTTCGAGTTCTTGAAGTCGGGCTCGTGGAACGTGTGGCCCGAATTGATCACCACGTATCGACGTGGGTTCAGCGGGTTGGGGTAGATCATCGAGAGACCGTGCGAGTCCGGATCGTAGCTCTTGCCCGACACCCGCATCGCAGAAGGGGTCCACTCCACCGGCAGCCTCTTGATCACCCGTGCCATCACCGAGTTCGAGCCGGGGTCGCCCCAGAGCACCAGGTTGTTCGCCGCGATCATCGCGTCGTCGACCTCGGTGTCCTTGACCACCCGGATCCGGCCCCGCAACCACTTGTCGAATTCGCGGCCGAAGCGGAGAAGAGTCCAGCGGGCCCAGTCGGCCTGGGACTTCGACCAGGGGGTCCCGCTGCCCTGGACACAGACAAACGGCTGCATGAAAGCGTCATCGATCGGACCCTGCAGGTCACGACGCTTGTTCAGATCGAGGTTTTTCTGGAAGGTCCGCGACGTGTCATAGTCGAGCACGTTCCAGTCCTTGCCGTTCTTCTGGTAGTAGACACCCGGCAGCAGCCCGCCCGCGGCGGTGGCCAGTCGGTGCTTGACCCCGTCGATCTCAACCCCGTCGGCCACATCCCGAGCCAGCTGCAGTGCGGCGACGTTGCGAGTGCGGATCCTCAGGGTCCCGTCCGGGCCCCGGGTCGCCTGCACCACCGCCGGCCGGTACTGCTCCTCCATCTCCTCAACCGTCAACCATTCGCAGACGTTGTACTTGACCGTCCAGGTCACGAAGCGGATGTCGGTGCGGCCCGGGTAGATCCGGCGTCCCTTGCGAGAATGCTCGTTGTGAAAGGCCATGAACTGCTTGAACGATTCGGGATGGAACCGGTGTCCGGTCCCCGGCCCGATCAGCAGCTTGATCGGCACGCCCAGCCGCTTGGCCCGCTCGACCATCGTCGTGCTCGCCAGCAACTGTTTGTCGATTTCCCCGCCGTAGGTGCAGACCGGCACGTTGTAGGCATTCAGCGCGTAAGGGACGACGTCGTAGATCGAGAGCGCACGATGCTGATGAGCGGGTCGCTGCCGGGTCTGGTTCTGGTACTTGTAGAAGTCGACGAACCCGGCCCCGGGGCCCACCGATGACCAGCGGCTGGGATGGTGCAAACCCAGATGCCACGCGCCGGCTCCTCCCATCGAGAACCCCCACAAGGTGATCCGGCGGTTGTCGATGCGGATGCGTCGTTCGAGATCGGCGAGAGCCTCGAATACGTCCGCCTCGCCCGAGTAGCGGTAGGCATTGTTGGTGCGGCCGAACACGTCCAACTGCACAAACGCCTGACCCTCGGGCAACGCCTTGCCCTGGTGCAGAGCGATGAACCTGAGTTCGTTCAGGGTGCCGCCGCGGCCGTGGAGTTTCAGGTGCAGAGGGTGACGGGTGCCCGAACGGGGGTTGATGCCCTCGGGCAACGAGACGGCGTAGGGTTGCACCGAACCGTCGACCTTCGAGTAGTAGCCGCGGATCGTGCTGCCTGTCTGCAGGACCCAGGGCGACTTGCCCGAGGCCAGCTCGTCGGCACGACGCATCCCGATCGACAGCGACTTCCGGGCGTAGCCGATCCAGGCCGAATCCCCCTTGCCGGAATTGGGCGAGTAGAACTCGTTGTGACGCATCGCCCACTCGACCGCCTTGGCAAACACCTCGACGTCGGCCACCAGCCTCCGACGGATCGATTCGTCTCGCTTGAGCAACTCGACCTTGCCCACCAGGGCCTTGCGAGCCGTCTCGAGTTCGGCGGCGACATCCCGGGGCGGGGCCTGGGCCGAGACGATCGGGGCGGTGGCACACAGCAGCAGTCCCGCCAGCCAACCGCCTGGCACCCGGCGACGTCGATTGCCTCGCATCATCTGCTCACCTCGAACTCGGTCCAGGAGACTCAGGCACCGGTGGCCGTCTCGGCCGACTCGAAACCGCAGTCGCGGTGGCTGCCGTCGCAGAAGGGACGGTTGGCCGAAGCCCCGCAACGACACAGGGCGATCGTCTCCTTGTCGCCCAGGTCATACGCCTCGCCGTTGATATCGGTCAGCGCCACCAGGCCACTCTCGAGACCACTGACAAGGAAGGGGCCGTTTTCTCTGGTCGTGATCTGAACTTCAGCCATTGTGTGAATCGTCCTGTCCGGGGAGATCGGGTCCGGCGGTACGAGAGCCGACCGGGACTGGTCAGAGACTAATCGGCGATTGTGGGAAACGCAAACCGCGGCCGACGACCTCGGCGTGGACTGGAAAACTCGCCGCTCCTCTACGACAATCCGCCAGCGTCGAGGGTGTCGGCCGGGCGGCCCACAGGTTGGCCCACAGGTTGGCCCACAGGCGACGACAGGCGACGACAGGCATCAGGGAGGAGTCGACAGGGATGAGCAACGAGCCGGTAGAGGCCGCTGCCGAGGACCGCTCGGGGTTGGTCGACGAGCTGAGGTGGAAGAAGTTCGGCGTCCTGGACGACGGCTTCGTCTGCCTGGTCGATGTGATGGGCGACGACGGCTCGGTGGTCCAGGCGGCTCGGGTCAGCTACGGAGCCGGAACTCAAAAGGTCTCCGATGACCGGACCCTGATCCGATACCTGCTCAGGCACCGGCATACCACTCCGTTCGAAATGGCCGAGATCAAGCTGCTGGTGCGGGTGCCGATGGACTGCTGGAGGCAGTGGATTCGACACCGCACCGCCAACGTCAACGAGTACAGCACCCGCTACTCGATCGCGATCGATGCCTCGCAGATCACCGAACCCGAGGCCTGGCGGAGCCAGGCCCAGAGCAACCGGCAGGGGAGCGGTGATGTGCTCTCCGAGGAGATCGGTCAGCAGCTGAGCCAGACGGAACGGGAACTGCAGGAAGAGTCCCAACGGGTGTACCAGGCACGGCTCGACGCGGGGGTCGCCCGCGAACAGGCCCGCAAGGACCTGCCGCTCTCGACCTACACCGAAGCCTACTGGAAGGTCGACCTGCACAACCTGCTGCACTTCCTGGCACTGAGAATGGACAGCCACGCCCAACAGGAAATCCGCGACTACGCCACCACCATCGGCGAGCAGATCGTGCAACCCCTGTTCCCGGTCGTCTGGGAAGCCTTCCAGGACTACCGCATCGGAGGTTCGTTCCTGACCCGGCTCGATGTTGAAGTGATCAGGCGGCTGATGGACCTCGGAAAAGAAACCGGACAACCACCCCCCTTTGAGGAAACTCTGTTCCTGGAGGCCCAGGACCCCGCGTGGAAAACCCTGACACGCTGCCGCGAACGAGACGAATGCCACGACAAGCTGGACGGACTCGGGATCGTTGATCCCCGTGACGTGAACTGAGCGACCGGGGCTGCCTTCAGCGGGCAACGACTTTCGGTTGGCCGCCGCAATGACTTCTGCTACGGTGGCTCTTTCCCCAGGCGAGAGACATCAAACGGGAGACACCCGGTGGTCAAACTGCGGCTTCGTGACAACGAGAAGATCCAGGACGCGGTCAAGCGGTTCCGCAAACTGGTCGAGCACGCCGGCATCAAGAAGGAAATGCGGCGTCGCGAATATTACGAAAAGCCCAGTGACACGGCCCGACGGGCACGACGGCGTGCAGCACGACGCGCACGAATTACACCGAGTTAGCCCACGAAGTGGACGGCGGATCGGCCGTCCCGGTTGGCACACTCAGCAGCCACCCGCCCGGCTCGCGCGACCCGGCAGCCGCCTCAGCCTGATCACGACCTACTCGTCGTCCACTTCCGGCTCGGGGATGATCTCTTCCTTGATCGGCTGGACCCAGTAGACCTTCTTGCCCTTGGCGGTGAGTTGATCGGCCTTCTTGTCGGCGTCCTTGCGGCAGTCGTAGTCGAACCGGGCCTCCTCGCGCATGCTGCTGCTGTAGACGCCCCAGATCAGACGGAATCGAGTCGGCTCGGTCGACTTCTTCTTCCGCTTGACCTTCTTCTTGACAACCTTCTTGTCGGCCGACGACTCGTCGGCTGCCGACTTGTCGGCTGCCGTCTTCTTGGTTGCCTTCTTGACAGCCTTTTTCACGGTCTTCTTCTTGGCCATCCGCCTCAGTCTCCCACAACACAAAACACCCGGCACTCATCCGGCACCCAGTCGGGCGGTCGGACAGGACCTAGGTTATCATCTCGGTTCCGATCGGACTACTCTCACCCGCACCCGCAAGTCGCACCCCGGAGCCACTCTCGATGGGTCACCTCAAGCACGCCAAGCCCAAGGAAATCGGCATCGATGCCGATCGGCTGGAAACCGCGTACCGGCTGCTGCAGAAATGGACCACCGGTCCCGGGGCTCCGATCCCCGGCGGAGCCATCCTGGTCGGCCGGCACGGACGGGTTGTCCCGCCTCGGTTCTTTGGACGGCAGGGCCCCGAGCCCGGTGCCGAGGAAATCCGCCAGGACGGACTGTTTCTGCTC
>Ga0310120_10004190_pt1 | contig 10175 bp, 7 predicted proteins | sample CB27_AW_983_MG_FD_203506 | JGI IMG/M metagenome (GOLD analysis project Ga0310120, IMG submission 203506) | Marine microbial communities from Western Arctic Ocean, Canada - CB27_AW_983 | ecosystem: Environmental > Aquatic > Marine > Oceanic | place: Canada: Western Arctic Ocean | collected... | reverse complement strand
GAGCGGGCCCGCGTCCCACATCGCCTTGCCGCGATGCACCAGCCCGTTGCGGTCGTCGCGGAAGCGGCGGTACACATCGACCAGCAGCCCGAACTCATCTTCCAATTCGATCTCGCGCAGCTCACCCGGTGTCTCCAGCGGGTGCGCGAACTGCACGTTGCGCGGCTCCACCTCGTAGGAGTGGCGGATGTTGACCGTGCCGTAGCCGTAGCGCTGGTAGATCGCCATCCAGGCCGGGTGCAGCCCGGCGAGGGCGGTGCCGCCGTCCTCATGAAGCGTTTCGAAGTGCTTACGCGTGATCGCGCGCAGAAAGCCGCGCCGCCGGAACTTGGGGTGCGTCGATACCTGGGTCACGCCGGCGATCGGCGTCGGCGGGCCGTTGAAGCGGATCTGCAGCGGCCAGGCGGCGTAGGTCGTCGCCAGCTCGCCGTCCTCGAACGCGCAGAGCGTCCAGGCGGGATTCATCCCTCCGAACATCTCCTCAGGCAGGCCGAGCTGTTGCGACGCCTGTCGCGCCATCTCCGGCAACTCTTCGGGCGTGGCGGGACGGACTTCGACCATGACGGCTACTCCTCTTCGACGCCGCAGCAGGATAGCGTGCGGGAGTAACCGTCAGAGGAGAACCCCGAGTGCTGAGCGGAGTCCAGGTTTTGCAGGTCGGTCCCGGCCTCGCCGCCGCCGTCGCCGGGCGCCTATGGGCCGGTCTCGGCGCGAGCGTGACGCCGATCGATCCGCCCCTCGACATTTCCCTCGCCCGCGCGCTCAACCTCAACAAGACCACCCCGGGTCCCACTCTCGACGCTGGCAGCGCTGCGCTCCGCCGCGCGTTCGAGGACGCCGACCTCGCGTTCATCGAAATCAACCCGCCCCGGCTCGACGCTCTCCAGCTCAACCCCGACGCACTCCAACCGCTGGAGACCACGCTCGCCTACATCACGCCCTTCGGCCTGACCGGGCCCCGCCGCAACGACTCGGCAACGGATCTGACCTCGACGGCGGCCAGCGGGATCGCACGCTTGTTGGGCGGCCAGGTCGACGACCCAGCCTCGGAGGCACCCCTCCGCGCCGTGGGACAACAGTCGAGCTTCATCGCCGGAATCACGGCAGCCTGCGCAGCGATGCACAGCCTGCTCCAGCAACAGCGTTCCGGCACCCCGGACGTGATCGACGTCTCGATTCAGGAGGCACTGGCCTGCATGGTCGTGCGCGAACTCGCCCAGGCCGCCTGCGGCCGCGGCGACACCCCACGTCGCCGCGTCGCCGATGGCGGGGGCGCAACGGTCACGATCCTGCCCAGCAGCGATGGGCACGTCGCGATCTCGCCGCGCGAGCGCCACCAGTGGGCCGCCTGGCTCGACGTCATGGACCAGCCCGACTGGGCGCAGGATCCGCGCTTCGTCGATCGCAAGAGCCGCGTCGACAACTGGGACGAGCTCCACGTCCTGCTCTCCGACTGGAGTCGCTCACGCGGTAAGGAGTCGGTCGCAGAGATGGCGCAGGCCGCCCATGTGCCCAGCTTTCCTCTACGCACCCCCGCCGAGCACCTCCACTCCAACCAGCTCTCCGAGCGTGGCTTCTTCCAGTCCGCCACGCTGGACGGAGTCGACCTGCAACTGCCCCGCCTGCCATTCGGCTTGACCGCGCGGGGCGGAGAGCCGGCCAAGCTCCCACCCGCTCCACTCCCCCTCGACGGCCTGCGCGTGCTCGACTTCTCCTGGGTCATCGCCGGGCCCACCTGCACGCGCTACCTGGCCGCCATGGGCGCCGACGTGATCAAGGTCGAAGCGCCCGATCGGCCCGACCCGGGTCGTGCCTCGGAGTTGCACTCCGTGCTGGGCCAGACCAAGCGCACGATCGCGCTCGACCTCAAACAGCCCGAAGCCGTCCGCATCGCGCTCGACCTCGCCGCCAAGAGCGACATCGTCGTGGAGAACTTCGCCACCGGCGTCATGGAGCGACTCGGGATCGGCGAGGAAGCTTTGCGAGAGGCGAACCCGAACCTGATCCTGGTCAGCGCTTCAGGCGTCGGCCGCACGGGCCCGGAGGCCGACCGCGTCGCCTACGGCACCCTGCTGCAGTGCTACACCGGCTTCGCCGCGCTCAACGGGCACCCAGGCTGGCCGCCTCACGTCGGCATGGCCTGGCTCGACCCGATGTGCGGTCTCATGCTGGCGCTCATCTCCGCCGCGGCGGTCTTCGACCGCCAGACGACGGGCCGCGTCCAGCGCGTGGACTTCTCCATGGTCGAGGCCATGCTTTGGACGATGGCCGAACCTCTGATCGACGCCCAGCTCGGCCCATCGCTTGCAAGGCCGGTCAAGGCGCGCGGCAACGCCTCGGCCCAGCACGCGCCGCACGGGATCTACCCAGCAGATGGGGACGACGCCTGGATCAGCCTCGTCGTGCGCGACGAGGCCGAGTGGCTCGCGCTGACGGAGATCGTCCCCGCCCTGGACGGAATGGCTGCGCTCGGCATCGAAGAGCGTCGCGAGCGAGCGGCGGAGATCGATGCGTCGATCTCCGCCTGGGCGTCAGAGCGCCCGCCCGACGCGTCCGCGCTGGTCTTGCAAGCTGCCGGCCTGGCCGCGGACGCCGTCGCGGGAGCGACCGACCTGCTCGACGACGAGCACCTCAGCGCGCGCGACTTCTGGCAGGCGCCCGTCGATGGCGTGCGCCTGCCTGGGCTGCCCTGGCACACGACGCTGCCGCTGCGCCACAGCCCCGCGTGCGATCTGGGGAAGGACACGGACGCCGTCTTGGCCGACGTGCTCGCCCTCGACGCGCAGAGGCTGCGGGACCTGCGCGACGCCGGGGCCTTCGGCGACTGAGCTACCAAGCCCGTGAGTGGCTCGGCCTAGTAGTGACCCGAGCGATAGGCGGCGTCGAGTCGCTTCTGGTCGGCGGGAGTCGGCTCCAGGAACGGATCGCCGCGTCGACGCAGGGCGCCGGTGAACTCGGGCAGGCGCTTCTTATTGAACGCCTTGGCGCCCTCTTCGCCGTCCTGCGTCGTCTGGATCAGCAGCGTGTTGATCAAGTTCTGGACCTGCCAGGCCTGATCCGTCGGCATCTCCGAGAAGCGAACGACGAACTCCTTCATCATCCGCACGGCGACGGGCGGCAGCGTCACGATGTGGCGCGCTAGTGCCTCTGCCCGGTCAAGCAGCTCCGCGTGCGGGACGACTTCGTTGACCAGCCCGATCCGCATGGCCTCGTCGGCCTCGAACGGTTCGTCGGTCAGCAGGATCCGCATCGCGTCGGCGTAGCGCAGCTGCTTCATCAGCAGCGTCGCGCCCGGCCCGTTGCCCAACCACCCCTGGCTCAGCAGCGCGAACTTGAAGCGTGCGTTCTCCGCGCTGGCGATGCGGATATCCGTCGACGCCAGCAGCAGATAGAGCCCCGCTCCCGCCGCCCAGCCGTTCACCGCCCCGATCACCGGCTTCCAGACGCGCGGATAGTGGTCGCCCATGCGCCCATCGACGCCCGTCTTGGCGCCGTTCACCGTGCCCGCCAGCGGCCAGTAGATCCGCTGCGCGCGCAGATACTCGCGCTCCTCCGCCGTCAGCTCAGGGTTGGGCGTCAGGTCGTGACCTGCGCAGAAATGGCGGTCGCCCGCGCCGGTCAGGATTGCGCAGCGAATCTCGCGGTCCTCCCACATGTCGATCCAGGCCTCGGAGATCTGCTCCGACGTCTCCTTGTCCAGCAGGTTCGCCTTCTCGGGTTGGTTCAGCGTGATGTAGGCCACGCCATCGCGCTTCTCGTAGTCGATCGCCATCGCTCGCCTCTTTCCGCTCGGACCCAGGCTAGTTCACAAGCGCCGCGATCTCGTCGATTACCGCCTCTTGGTGCGACTCAAGATCCTGGCCGGGTAGATTCTCCCAATTCGCGAATTGCGTGTCGCTGATCTCGGTCCGGATTCCGCTCAGGGCCTCCACCGTCGCGAGCCCGCAGAACGGCACGTAGCGCTTCGAGTATCCGCCCTCATGCGACAAGACCAGGCGCCCTCCGCACGTATCGTCCGCGATCTGCATCAGCGTCTTGGTCAGGCCGCGATACGCCTCCGCCGTCAGCATCATCCGCCCCAGCGGGTCGAGCACACTGGCGTCGAAGCCCGACGGCACAAGAATCAGGTCCGGCCCGAAGTTGCGAACCGCCGGCCCGATGATCCGCTCGAAGGCCGCCTTGTAGGCTCCACGACCCGATCCGGCCGGCAGCGGGATATTGATATTCGTGCCGTCGCCCGGGCCCGCGCCGCGATCGGCGATGTGACCGGAGTCGGGCGGGTAGAGCCCGTTCTGGTGCAGCGAGATCGTCAGCACGTTGGGGTCTTCGTAGAAAGCCTGCTGCGTGCCGTTGCCGTGGTGCACATCCCAATCGATCGTGACGACGCGGCTCACGCCCCACTGTGCGCGGGCGTGCAACGCCCCAAACGCGACATTGGCGAAGATGCAGAAGCCCCGACCCTGGTCGGCGCTCGGCATGGTGACCGGGCGGGCGCACCAACGCGTACGCGTTGTCGACCGTGCCGTCCATCACGGCGTCGATCGCGACCATTGCGCCGCCAGCCGCAAGCTTGGCAATCTCGTACGAGCCCGGGCCAAACTCCGTGCCGTCACCCGCGTTCCCGCCCCGATCGTCGCTCAGCTCGCGAATGCGACGCACATAGTCCGACGTGTGGAAGCGCAGCACCTCCTCCTCCGTCGCCATGCGCGGCTTGAGCCAGACCAAGTCCTCGCTCAGCCCGCTCAGGTCGAGCAGGTTCTTGAAACGACGTTTGGTCTCGGGATTCTCGAAGTGCTCGCCGGGTTCCACGTCTCCCTGGGCGCCGCTGCCCGTATCGTGCCACATGTACTTCTCATGCCAAACGAATCCGGTGCTCATCGACGGCCCCTTTTCAACCATTTCTTCGTCTCGCTCTCCTATCGAGGGCGCGGGGACAGATCTCGTTACGGAACTACACGACCGGGCAATGCGCCCGTCAGCGCGCCGTCACGCACGACGAAGGTGCCGTTGACCAACACGTGCGGGATACCGACGGGCGGCGCCGTCGGATCTTCGAACGAGGCCAGATCCGCGATCTGATCGGCGTCGAACACAACGATGTCGGCGAAGGCGCCTTCGCGCAGGACGCCACGGTCGGTCAGACCGAAGCGCGACGCCGGCAGCCCCGTCACCCGGTTCACGACCTGCTCCAGCGAGTTGCCGAGCCGACGTCGCAACCGCCCCACGACGCGAGGAAACGTGCCATAGGCCCGCGGGTGCGGCATCTCGCCCAGCGGGATGGAGTCGCTGCCGATCATGTAATCGTCTCGGGCGAGCAGCGCCATCACGTCGGCCTCGACTTGCCGCCAGATCGCGATGCTGGAAGGCGGGATGTAGCGGAAGCCGCAGGCCAGCCGCTCTTCGATCATCACGTCGACGGTCATCTCCTCTATCGAGACACCGCGCAGCGTGGCCACGTCGGCGAAGGACATCCCGCCCAGACCACGATTGGCCTCAGACGCCAGCCAGGTCCAGGCGGCCCCTTCCAGCGCCCCCGGGAAGAGGCTGCCGATCGCATCGATCGCGGCTTTGCGGCCTTCGGGCGTGTCCAGACGCGCCAACATGGCGTCCGGACCGCCCTCGTGGAACTCGCCGGGCAGGAAGTAGCCGGGCACCGTCGAGCCCGCCGGATACGGGTAGCACTCCAGCGACACGTCGACGCCGTCCTGCTTGGCGGCGTCAATCTCGGTCATCAGCTCCTCGACGTCGCCGGCCGTCGACGGCTGGGTGCGGTAGTGCGAGACGTGCACCTTGACCCCGCTGCGGCGCCCGATCTCAAGCGCCTCCGTGATTCCGGTCCCGTACGGAGCGCGATCGTCGTTGTGGTTCCGCACGTGGACGACGTAGACGCCACCCGCCTCGGCTACGGCCCTATTGAGTGCGATTAGCTCGTCGCTGTCGGAATAGGAATTGGGGTAGTACGACAGCCCAGTCGAGAAGCCCCGCGCGCCATCCGCGATGCCCTGCCGCACGATGCCGTCCGCCGCCGCCAGCAGGTCGCCGCGCAGCGGTGTGTCGTGGAAACCCACCACGCCGATTCGCACGGCTCCGTGCGGCACCAGTTGCACGACGTTGCACGCCTTGCCGTCGTAGTGCTCCCGCGCTGCCGCGATCGACGACATGTCGAGGTCGTCCGGCGGTAGTCCCAGCAGCCCCGACAGATAGCGGCGGTACATGCGAAAGTCGTCCGCGCCCAGCGGGGCGTAGGAGAGCCCGTCCTGCGCGATGATCTCCGTCGTGATGCCCTGCCGTACACCGTTGGCGTGCTGCGGGTCTTGCAGCAGTACACCGTCGGAGTGGGCGTGCGTATCGACGAAACCCGGCGCCACGACCATTCCGCTCGCGTCAACATCGACCGCCGCCGTCATCGATGCCAGATCCCCGATCGCGCTGACCCGCTCACCCTCGATCGCAACGTCCGCCGGCCGACCCGGCGCGCCGCTGCCGTCCACCACCAGTCCCCCACGGAGCAGCACATCCGCCATCGAGATTCTCCTCCGCCCGTCACGAGTCGAAGCGCGGAGAGAAGGTAACGTACCCACGCAGCGAAGGGGGCAGCCATGGACCCGTACGATGTGATCGTCGTGGGCGTGGGCGCGGCGGGAGCCGTCGTCGCCGCGCGCCGGCGAAAACCCTGATCTCACGGTGCTCATGATCGACGCCGGTCCCGACTACCCACAACTCGGCCAGACCCCAGACGACCTCGTCAATGGCCACCACAACTCCGTCGTCGATCACGACTGGGGCCTCGAGCACACACCTACCGACCAGGGCCGCACCCGCCCGCAGCCCCGTGGCCGCGTCACCGGCGGCTCCACGGCCGTCAACACCGCAATCGCCCTGCGCGGCCTGCCGGAGGATTTCGACAAGTGGGCCGCGCTCGGCAACCCGGGCTGGGACGGGGCCGGCGTGCTGCCGCACTTCAAGCGCCTCGAGCGCGACCTTGACTACGGGCACGAGCCCTATCACGGCGATGCGCGACCGATCAGCGTGTGGCGCTACCGCCGGGACGAGATGGCCCCGATCCATCAGGCCTTCCTGATAGCCGCCGGGGAGGCCGGCTACCCCCACTCCGACGACGCCAACGACCCTCAGAGCTGGGGAGCGGGCCCGCAGCCGATGAACAAGCTGGGCCGCGTTCGCATCTCCACGGCCGTCGGCTACCTGGCCCGGCCCGGATCCGCCCCAATCTCACGATCCAGGGCGACAGTCACGTGCGCCGGCTGCTAATCGAGGACGGAACCGCCATCGGCGTCGAGATTGAGCGCGGCGGGGAGGTGGCGGAGGTGCGCCGGCGGCTCGTCGTGCTCAGCGGCGGCGCCGTCCAGTCGCCTGGCGTGCTGCTGCGCTCCGGCATCGGCCCGGCCGAAGAACTGGATGCGCTCGGCATCCAGACGCTGCGCGCCGTGCCGGGCGTGGGCGCTAACCTCGCCGACCACCCCATGGTGCCGATCGTCTGCAGCGTCAAAGACCCAGCCACCGTCGATCGCGACGGGCCGCTGATCCAAACCCAACTTCGCTGCGCCGCGAGCGGCAGCGATCGCCGTAACGATCTGATGCTCGAGCAGATCAGCTTCGGCGAGCCGCGCGACGGCAAGTCGACCGTCGCGCTGCTGGCCGTCCTGCAGAGCGCCGACTCACCCGGCAACGTCCGCGTGACTTCCGCCGACCCGCACGCCAAGCCCGTCATCGCGCAAAACATGTGCGCCGACCCGTCCGACTTGGCCCACCTTGCATCATGCGTGCGCGACGGCCTGGCCCTGCCCGATTGGCCGCCGCTGCGCGACCTGCTCGACGCCGTCGTCATCCCCGACCCCGCCCGCCCGCTGGACGACGACTCGATGAACGACTTCGTCCGCCGCGCCGCCTTCAGCGCCTACCACCCCTGCGGCACCCTGCGCATGGCACCCTCCTCCGACGCGAGGGCCATCGTCGATGCGCTCGGCCGCGCCTACGCCGTCGACCAACTCGTCGTCGCCGACTCCTCGATCATGCCCACCGTCCCCCGCGCCAACACCAACCTCACCACCATCATGATCGGCGAGAAGATCGGCGAAGCGCTGCGGACAGAGCCGCAGCGCTTTGGTCTGTGAGCTTCAACGGGGGTCGGAGGCGGTAGGACGGACGTTAGTCGCCGCCCCCGAAGGTCTCCGGCTGACCCACCCCCTCGGTCTGGGCCGAGGTCGTATCGAACGGTCCAAGGACGGTTGCCTGCGCGCGGTCGCGCACCAGCGTGCGGTAGACCGGCGGCGGCGTCAGGTCCGGGGCTAGCGCGGCCGGGACCGCCGCGTGCGCCAACTCCCGACGCTCGGCCCGAAGCCGGCGGCGACACGCCACGAAGAGCCCGCTCAGACCGATGACCATGGCGGCGATGCTCGCCCCGATCGCCAGCCAGGCCCAGAAGTCGCTGTCTTCCAGCGGCGGCAGGCCGACACCGAGCGGTCCGGCCGCGTCGCCGTCCTGAGGAACGATCCCCGTCTCGGTGGACGCCGCGCCCTCGGCGCCGTTCCCGACGCCTGCGTTGCTGGCATCGCCCACGGCAACTCCGCTCGTAAGCGTCGCGCCCTCAGGCAGTAACAGCGGGTTGCCCAAGCGAATCTGGTTCGCGTTCGCCAACTGCGGGTTGGCCGCCATGATTTCGTCGACGGTCAGGTCGAATCGCTCCGCGATGCGACGCAGCGTGTCGCCCTGCAGGATGGTGTATTGCTGGAAGCCCTCGCGATCGGGCAGCGGGCTCAACCTCGCGCCGACGCTCAGGGCAGGCGCCGAGCCCGGCAGCGCCAGGCTGAGCTCCGTCAAGCTGCCGACGTTGACGTCGTTCCAGCCACTCAGGCCGGACCCGTCGATCGAGAACCGCACGGCGGTGGCGCTGCCCGGGGCAACATCAAAATCCCACAGCCCATCACGCAACACACCAGTGCCGACGAGGACGTCGCGCTGGTTCCAGGCATAGTTGATCGCCCCCTCGTCCATCGTCACGCCATCCACCGAGCTCTCAGAACCGAAGCCGTAGAACTTGTGGACGGAGCCTGGGGCCTCGATCACAGCCGTGCCGAACACCGTCAGCGCCAGGACCGCTGCCAGCAGTAGCAATGTGAGACACGCATCAGCGGGCGCAGTCGCTCGCTTCGCTGGTGGCCATGAAAGTCGGACATTACTGCGCTCCGGTCCTGGACCTTGTGACAGGCGTGCCGTGCACGCGCGCCGTCAATCACGGGGCCTGCTACTCCCGCAAGGCAGAGATCGTCTGCCTATCTGGGTCGTAGACGGAGCAGCGTCAGGTTTCGTGACGCGTTCAGCCAAATCGGGATAGGACGAAGCCGGTCGACGCGGGCTTGACCAACAATCCGCTGACCGAACGCAATCGCGCGTTTGTGGCGGACACGCGGCGACTGCGGGAGCGGAACGCTTCCCCGAGATCAGCTAGAGCCCACGTTCGCGGGCTCTAGCTGATCTCGGGCAGCTTGTAGAGCTTCGCGGCGTTGTCGTGCAGCACCTTGCGACGGATCCTCGGGTCGACGTCCTTGAGCACTTCCGTCACGTGCGCCTCCGTTTGCGGGTAGAGACAGGTGGGGTGCGGGAAGTCGACCTCGAACATCACGTTGTCCTCGCCGATCTCCGGGATCGCGATGCGCGGCCCGAAGCTCTCGAACCAGAATGATGCGTAGATCTGGCGCTTGAAGTATTCCTTAGGCCGCAGCGAGAGGCCCTCACGCTCATCCGGCATCGTCTCGTCGAACTGCCACTCCATCGCCTCCAGCACGAACGGGATCCAACCGATCCCGCTCTCCACGGAGACGAACTTAAGTGTGGGATACCGCTCCAGCAGTCCGCTGAAGATCAGATTCATGACCGTGCGGAACTGGACGATGAAGAGCGACACGCTGTTCGCCGCCAACCGGCGTTGAGGCGTGTATCCCTTCCACAGGATTTTCGAGACAATGTCGCCACCGGCGCCGATGTGGAAGTTGATCGGGATCTCGAGCTCCTCGCACGTCTTCCAGAAGGGGTCCCAGTGCGGCTCGTGCAGGTACGGCAAGCCGAGGAACTCGGGCGTGTCGCACATCGTGATCCCGGTCAGCCCCAAATCCTTGATCCGGTGCAGCTCTTTGATCGCCGCCGGAATGTCCCAGTAG
>Ga0310120_10004189_pt1 | contig 10176 bp, 10 predicted proteins | sample CB27_AW_983_MG_FD_203506 | JGI IMG/M metagenome (GOLD analysis project Ga0310120, IMG submission 203506) | Marine microbial communities from Western Arctic Ocean, Canada - CB27_AW_983 | ecosystem: Environmental > Aquatic > Marine > Oceanic | place: Canada: Western Arctic Ocean | collected... | reverse complement strand
GCAGCTAGTGCTGCTAGTCCACCAGCTGGCAGTGATTTATACGTCGTGGTTTGCAGTCTGCGAAATGAATTAACGACCACACTAATGACGAACCAAAGCCAGAGAGCTAGCGCTGGTAATCCGCGCTCGGCAGCAATTTGCATTGGGACGTTATGGAGATGCGGGTTGGTACTTTGGACAGCATCGGCATCCCGGTAGTCAGCATAGACTTCCTTTACCATATTGGGACCAACTCCGGTAAGAGGGTTGTCTTGAATCATTCTCACACCAGTTCTGGCCATGGCTAAACGGTCTCGATTCGTCGGGTCCTGGAGATCGAACGTCGAATAAAGCCGGTCGGTTACTTGGGGCGGCGCAAAGCCAAAAAATAGCGCTGCTAGCACCGGCAGGGCTGCTAGCAAGCGGAAGTCCTTGAGCACCAGCAATAAACTTAGTCCCACACATGTTCCAACCCAAGCACTCCGTGTGAGTGTTAATGCCAGGGCAACGAGTAAGGCCGGCATAACTAACGCTGGCCAAGTGCGATCCTTCGTGTGAAACAGCACTCTTGCGGTAGCCACCGCTGACACGACCATTAGAAGTCCAGAGTAGGTCATATAGTGTGTGAGAGTTCCTTGCGGTCTCCGACCAAGATGGTCGTACTCAAGAATGCCGTACTGCACAATACCCACGATGGCACTAGCTGCACCAATAGAAATGATAATGGTAGTCACCGTCAAGGCGCGCTCACCTCGAGCAAGTCTGCACACAATTGGCACAATCAAGAATAAGAGGAGTTGCTTCGAATCCATGAAGCTTGCAACCGGATCTAGTGAAAACGCGGCCGATCCCAATGTGGCGAGAGCGTATAGCGCAAGCGGTATGAACCAGGGTGGTAGCTTATTAACATCTCGTTGAATGAAATATAGAATCCCCCACAGTAATCCTGTAATGGCTAATAAAATTTGGGCCACTGCAATGGACAGTTGAAGTGTCGCAACAAATCCCAGCAATGTGAGGAATGCTGTCCGTTCGAGTATGTTGGTTCGAGTCATGATGAAGTTGGTCGACATTGTTCCAGAGCTCGGTCAGCTGCGGCAACTACAATAGACGGAGCTAGGCTTGTTAGACAACGAAAATCTCCTGGTTCGCAGTGCCGTTGGTTACATGGCCGACATAATAATGCGCCGATGTCGGCAGTTTCTACTGAGTATGTCGGATCTCGCCATGGGGCTGAGCGGGCTGCTAAGGTTGGCCCATAAATACCCACGATAGGTACGCTGGTTGTAGCTGCCAGGTGAAGTGGACCAGTGTCGCCACCGATAAACAATGCAGCCAGATCGATAAGTGACCGCAATTCCACGAGATCCAATTCTTCATCTAACATCACCAGTTGTCTAACTTGAGTGCTCATTGCTGCAACGATCTGATTTTTTGCACCGCGATCTGAGGGCCCTGATGTGATTACAAATCGGCGCTGGGGGTCGGATTTGGCAAGGGTCACGATAGTTTGGACAAAGTATTCTACTGGCCACTGTCTAAAGGCGTTCCCAGCACTTACGTGTATAACGATGAGTTGGTTCGTAGGGCCAACACCTGCTTGGGCTAGGCGATGTTTGATTGCACCCGTTACTTCAAGGTCTTCAGTCATTTCAACTGAATCACGCTGAGGGTCAGGTGTTCCGCCTAATCGTTCATCTAGGGCGGCTAAAAGGTCCCATTGATTAACTACGGAATGACGCGCTTCAAGCTGGCGGGAGCGTGGCACATGATGTGTATAGGCCCAGTTACGGAAGGGAACGCTATATCCGATTCTAAGTGGAGCACGGGTACACCAAGTTAACCAGCTACTTCGGGGTCCTCCGTGAAAATCGATGACCGCATCAAAATGTGATGCTCGAAGGTTTTTTGCGAGTGCGCAATCATAGGTTAATCGGCGGAGACCATGAGGGCGGTCGACAACAATCAAGTCCGAGAGGTGTGGATTTCGTGACAAAATTGGTGCTGCCTCACGTTCGACAACGTAGGTAAGATGCGCATCTGGTAAGCACCGTTTAACCGCACGGATTGACGGTGTTGTAAAGATGACGTCACCTATTAGGCGGAGACGGATAAAGAGAATCTTCACGTCATCCCTATTCCTTGATACTCTCTAGTCCTCGATACGTGCTTCGTCGATAAGCATTACAGGGATATCATCCTTAATCGGATACACACGGCTGCATGTGCTACATTTCAATCCACTGTCATTATTTACGAGTACGACCGCGGTTTTACATTTCGGACAGGCGAGTATTTCCAGGAGTTCCGGATCAATAGCCATTTGCATGCCTCCTTACTTACGGCTTGTTCACAAAGACTATATCAGACCAGTTATATGTGATTCAGTAGGGAACTTAGCTGAATTTCTCGTATGAGTCTCCAGATGGGCTTGCTGCAGAGAAGCCGCTATGGAAGAATCGAAATCCGATGGTTGTAATTATCGCATTATCGCTTGCCCTGATTGGTGCCATAGGACATTCAACTGACCTCGACGCACAACCGCTAGTTGTCTCAACACCGGTGGTCGACCGAGCGGCTGCGTACAGCCTATTTCTCCAAGCGTTGATGTTGGAGGACAACGGTGATCTAGTAGCAGCGATCCGTACGTTGCAAGAAGCTAGTGACTTCGATCCTGCTTCAGCTGAGATTCATGCGGTATTAGCGGAGTTACATGCTCGACAGAATCGCGTTGACGAGGCAGTTGCTTCAGCCCAGCGCGCGCTCGACCTCAACTCCGACAACATCCACGCACATCGGATCCTAGGACTTCTTTTCATTACAATAGACGATCAACAATCTGAACGGGACTCGTCCGAACGTGAGAGCTATGTTGACCGTGCCATCCGTCACCTTGAGCGGGTGCAGTCAGAAGGATTGTACGATGAACAGGTAATGTTTAGTCTTGGACGCCTGTATGTGGAAAATAATTTTTACGACAAAGGTGTTAAAGCTCTCAGTCAAGTTATTGAGAGGTCACCAGGATTTTCTGAAGCTGCTCGACTGCTAGCCCATGCTTATGCAAGTTTAGGGCACAGAGAACAAGCTGTACAAGTGCTCGAAACAGTCGTTAGGCAACGCACTCCATCGACTCAGACAATGAATGCTTTGGTCTTGGCCTATGAGGATAATGGGCAGTGGAAGCAGGCCGCCGAACTCTACCAGCGACTCGCTAGAAGGCGACCAAAGGATAGCCGTGTAACGCGAAGGTGGGCTATGGCGTTACTTAACGCAGGGAGCACCTTGCGTGCCCGTGAGGTCATTGGCAGAATCGCTGATTTGACTTCAACCGATGCAGCTGCACTCTATCTACTTGCTGAAGCTGAACGACGGTTGAATAATTTTGACAAAGCGGAGGAGGCTGCAAGGCGCCTGATTGCGGTTGAATCGGAAGAGTTCCGAGGTAACTACCTGTTGAGTCAGATTCTGTTTCAGCAAGGACGTTACGAGGATGCTGTTAGAGCGATAGAACCTGCCATCGATCAAGCAAGAGTTCAAACTGGGATTCCTAGTCTCGCACGGTTACTTGTTCAAGCCGGCCTGTCTTATCGTGTGTTAAATAGGCAGGACGATGCGATAAACGTGTTTGTGGAGGCAAGTCGGTTAGCCCGAAGGAATGTAAGATTCGCAGAGTACGCAGTTGAGGCATACCTTGAGGCTAATCGCCCTGAAGAGGCTCTAGCTTTTATTCGGACAGTGCGTATTGAACAACCCGACGAACTCCGCTTAGTTGTCTTGGCGGCTCGGTCACTGATAGCCAACAATCAGATAACCCAGGGCATTTTAAGGATGCAGTCATTTGTTTCTAAACATGAGCCTGATCCCTCATTGCAGGTGGCGCTTGCGAATATATTCGTCGATGCTGGTCGTATCAACGAGGCAGTAAAAACACTTCAGGCGGCGAATAAGGAATTTCCTTCCGAGACGTCCATTTTGTTTCAACTTGCTGCAATTCTTGAAGAACAAAGTAGGTTTTCTGATGCGGAACGGGTCTTCCGCGAGGTCTTATCTCGTAACCCCGCACATCATCAGACTCTAAACTATCTTGGCTATATGTTGGCTGACCGTGGTGAACGACTTCAAGAATCCGTAGAATTGATCAAGCGAGCGTTAGACGCTCATCCAAACAATGGTTCATATCTTGATAGTTTGGGATGGGCTTATTTTAAGTTACGGGATTTTGATTTAGCAGAAAACTACCTACGAAAAGCAAGTGAACAGCTCATCTATAATTCTGTTATACAGGACCATTTTGGCGATGCTTTATTCGAGCAACTTCGTTACGAAGAAGCCATCGAAGCTTGGGAACGCGCGCTGCGCGGTGATGCTGAATCGATTGAACCGTCTGCAATTGCACAGAAAATCAGTGATGCGCGTAAGCGGATGAGCCGTTAGCCATTCACGATGATGGTGAATCACCGCGACAAAAACTTTGCTTATGTGCGAATCTGAATACCAGCAGCTTAGAAGTCTGAGGTTAGGCGCGATTATAGTTGCGTTCCTGTTCGTGCAAGGGTGCACCTCAAAAGCGCTGATCTTGCCGACTGGTCCTGGAAAGTTTTACCCCGACTATCAAAGCACGGTACTCAGTGCGACTGCGCGTTGTTCTGCTGTTAAAACGTTAAGTGCCGAATTAACGGTTTCCGGTCGGGCTGGCCAAGATCGACTTCGTAGTCGAGTATTGGCAGGCTTGGCTCAGCCAGGTTCGGTACGCCTTGAAGGAGTTGCGCCGTTTGGCGGACCGACATTTATTCTGACTGCAACTCCGACCCACAGCACGCTTTTGTTACCACGTGACTCTCGCGTTCTTGTTGGCGTGCCTGCGCAGGATATTCTTGGTGCTTTAATCGGTGTCCGCCTGACACCAGACGCTCTTCGCCGTGTACTATCAGGTTGTCTTGTTTCTTCCAGTGAGCCGGTGGGTGGTCGAGTGTATGGGACGAAGTGGCTCGTTGTGGATATGCGAGATGGAGATCAAAATTACCTCCAATTCGACAACGATCTCCCAAAATTAGTAGCAGTTCGAAGCGGAAATTTGCTCGCTAAGTACAGTAATTTTCTGGGTGCAGTGCCGAGACGTGTTCAGATGACAAGGTTCGGCGTGTCTGGAGCTATTGAGGTCGAGGTGACAGTTCTGCTGGCACAGATTCGTGTCAATGCTCCGCTCGTCAAGGAAATCTTCTCGGTTGATATTCCGACTACTTTCGTTCCGATTACATTGGAAGACTTGCGCAGTACAGGTCCAATGAAGGACCTTGGAGGCTCGTAATAGTACCGTGGTTTTAAAGAGTGCGCCATAAATTACTACTTCGGTAAAGATTCGTCAGATGACGCGAAAAAATCTTCGGATTCGGGCTTACGCGAAAATCAATCTTAACTTACGCATCTTGGGACTTAGACGCGATGGTATGCATGACTTACGTACCATTCTACAAACCATCGATCTGTACGACACGCTTACGTTTACGCAGCGACTGGGTCCATTTAAGTTGTTGAGTGCGGATAGTGAGATTCCAACGGATAAGACAAACTTAATCTGGCGAGCTGCGAAGTCTATTGTCAACGGACCTGGGCGTGGCGGCGACAGGCTAAATAATCTATCTGTAAGCTTGATTAAGCGGATTCCCCTTCAAGCAGGTCTTGGCGGTGGCAGTGCAGATGCGGCCGCAACACTGGTTGCTATTGATAGGTTGCGGAAACTGAAAACACGGTCTGAAGTGCTACACACCTTAGCAGCTGATTTAGGTGCAGACGTACCTTTTTTTCTCGTCGGAGGCACGGCTGTGGGGTTCGGCCTGGGCGACGAAATTTATCCTCTAATAGATCTACCAAAATACTGGGTGGTACTTTTGATTCCACCTTTTGGGGTTTCTACAGGTGATGCTTATAACTGGTACGACAGTGCTAAGTCTCAATCTCACCGGCGCTCGCCCGGAGTGCTTCCACTTGGAAACTCAGCCCTCGCTCATGTTGTCAGGATGGTCAATGATCTTGAAGCTCCAGTGGTTGAGCGTTTTGAGTCGATTGGCAAAATGAAGATGGCATTAGAGCAGGCGGGTGCAATGGCGGCGGGTATGTCTGGAAGTGGTTCCTCCGTCTTCGGATTGTTTAGGAGCCTTGCTCGTGCAAAAAAGGCTGCAACTGGTCTTACAACGGCTGGCCAGCATGTGATTTTAACTCGCACCCTTAGCCGTAACGAATATGTCAGGCGCTCTGCTGTTCGGGTAGTGTGAGGACCAGGAATTCGAACGAGAATTGTGCATAGTTGGGCTTTCATCAGGATGTAATTCACTTCGGTGGTTTCAGAAAGCTGTTTGCAGTGTCTAGTTCGACTTGATGCCTTCGATGGCATCGTGTAAAATTTTAGTGTTGTATAGGAGTACACGGCCAAGCTCTAGCAGCCTTCAGTGCACTCCATCGATCGCCGATTTACATGACAGAATGAGGTCATCGAGGTGGCATGGTGGGGCGTGGCCAAGCGGTAAGGCGCGGGACTTTGGATCCCGTATTCGAAGGTTCGAATCCTTCCGCCCCAGCCAAATGACCCAGCGAGTGAATTAGAATGGCCGAACCTCTGCTGAAAATGTTTTCAGGATCTGCGCATCCGGACTTGACGCAAGAAATGGCGGATTTTTTGGGTGTGCCTGTTGGTGAAGCACGATTGCAACGCTTTGCCGATACTGAGGTTGCATTTCAAATTGAAGAGAATGTAAGAGGTGCTGACGTCTTCCTGGTACAGCCCACTAGCACACCAGTTGATTCACATTTGATGGAGTTGTGTGTGATGATTGATGCGTTTCGTAGGGCTTCAGCGTCACGAATTACTGCTGTAATTCCTTATTATGGTTATGCTCGGCAAGACCGAAAAGATAAGCCGCGGGTTCCAATTACTGCCAAGTTGGTTGCTAACATTCTGAGTGCGGCCGGTGCGAATCGAGTTTTGACGATGGATTTACACAAAGCTCAGATTCAAGGATTTTTTGACATTCCAGTGGATCATCTATTTGCGGCACCTGTCATTATTGAGTATCTGAAATCGGTTCAAACTGACAAGTTGACAGTTGTCTCGCCTGATGCTGGAGGTGCAGAACGCGCCCGCGCTTATGCGAAACGACTTGGGGCAGAACTTGCGATAGTTGATAAGCGGCGTTCAGAGGATGGAACTGCTGAGGTAATGCATGTAATTGGGTCGGTGACCGATCGAGTGTGTGTTATCCAGGATGACATTATCGATACTGCGGGTACAGTGCAGAAGGCTGCAATGGCTCTAAAGGAGAACGGCGCGTCCCGCGTGTTGGCTTGCGCAGTGCACGGTGTTCTATCCGGACCTGCACTGGATCGAATTAATGAGTCGGCGTTGGAGCAACTGATTGTGACCAATACTATTCCTCAGGTAGGTAACACTGGGATCTGTGACAAACTTGAAGTGTTGTCCGTTGCCACATTGTTGGCGAAGGCGATTCGAAGCATTCATGACGAAACGTCGGTATCATCGTTGTTTATATGATTGAGAAGTCGGTTCGAACTAAGGACAGTGAAACATTATGGAAGTAACACTCGAAGCTGTGGGGCGAAGTGAATTTGGCAAGAATGAATCTCGTCGACTTCGTCGTGAAGGACGTATTCCTGCCGTGGTTTATGGTGCTGCCAGTAAAATCACTGGGACTGTGAGTCATTCAATCTCGGTCGATCCGAAGAGCCTCATGCAAATTTTTTACTCTGATTCAGGAGTGAACACCTTGATTGATCTGAGTATCGACGGTGGTAAACCAAGCCGCGTATTGATCAAAGATTATCAACTGGATCCAGTTAAGGATGCGTTATTGCATATTGACTTTTATCGTGTCGCTATGGATCAAAACATAAGGGTGACAGTACCGGTAGTGCTTACAGGCGAAGCTCTGGGCGTCAAGCAGCAGGATGGGCTTGTAGATTTTGTGCATCGTGACATCGAAATTGAATGCCTGCCAGCTGACATTCCCGAACATCTTGAGGTCGACGTATCCAGTCTTATGATTGGTCAAGGTGTGCGTTTACGTGATCTGGTGCAAGATGTTGTGTGGAAGCCAATCAGTTCGCTCGACACCTTGTTAGTGCATGTGATTGCACCTAAGGCGGAGGTGGAAGAAGAAGCAGCAGAAGCAAGTGAAGAAGAAGCCGCTACTGCTGGGTCGGCCGAGCCTGAGGTTATTAAGAAGGGTAAGGCAGATTCGGATGTCGAGGATGAGGGCGAATCCTCGAACTGATTATCACGACTGTGAAAAATTGTCTGCAAACTTAATTGTTGGCCTTGGCAACCCAGGGCAAAAATATCATGGCACCCGCCATAATGTTGGATTCCAAGTTGTGGACGAAGCAGCTCGGAGGCGGTCTTTGGAATTTGAAACTGCTCCTGCTCAGGCAGTGATGGCCGTAACCAGAGGAGTAACGAATAAGCTGATTTTAGCTAAGCCAATGACGTTCATGAATCTTAGCGGACAGGCAGTTGCGTCCTTGCATCGTTATTATAAAGTAGCGCTTGAAGATGTCATGGTGGTTGCTGAAGATGTCCATTTACCGCTGGGTAGATTACGAATCCGTGGATATGGTTCCGATGGTGGTCATAACGGCTTTAAATCGGTCATCGAAGTATTAGGGACACAGAAGTTCCCAAGACTTCGTGTCGGTGTTGGTCGTGGAGATGAGAGGAAAGACCTTTCGGCACACGTTCTATCGAAGTTTGAGTCGAATGAAAAGGAGGCTATTGCGATAGCGATCAATCGAGCCGCTGACGCTATCGATCTCTTTTTGGAAGACGGACTAGATGCGACGATGAATCGATATAACGGCCAAGAATTGGAATCAGAGGAGTCTGTTGATTGCGAACTTGACGAAAAGACCAATGCCGCACAGAATAAACCAAGACGTTCTGAATAAGTAAACATAATGATCGCAAGCTAAAAAACCAGCCAGACAGTCCACACTCCTTGCTGCGAAATGTGGCCGTCAGTCCAAGAGGAGCAATATGCAAAAAACTAGACAGTACGAATTAATCTATATCGTCAGTCCAGAGTCTACAGAGGAGATGGTGGCCGATCTGCAGACTCAGGTCGAAGATGTCGTATCACGGTTTGAATCGAAAATCGAAAACACTGAAAATTGGGGCAAGCGCAAGCTTGCCTATGAGATCGGAAGCTTTAATGAAGGTATCTATGTCCTGAATCTTATTAGCGGTCCTATTGACAAGGTCGCGGCAATGGTTTCGGAAATTGAACGTCGCCTAAGAGTTGACGATAGAGTAATTCGTTATCTTGTTGTTAGAGTCGACGAGGTCTACCGAGTCGCTGAGCGTGCAGCCTCACGGAGGAGTCGTGACCGGGCTCGTCGTCGGCAAGCTCGTGGCTTGCCACCAGAAGTGGCACAAGTCGAATCAGAATCCGCTCATGAGTCTCCTAAGATCAATGAGGAACCCAAGACAGAGACACCTGTAGAGGAACCCAAGACAGAGACGCCTGTAGAGGAACCCAAGACAGAGACGCCTGTAGAGGAGGTGAATAATGGATAGCTCGCGAGGTGCTGGACGCGGCAATAGAGGTAGCAAGTCAAAAAAAGACGGCGAACGAGGTAATGGTCGTGGGGGAAACCTCTTTCGCCGGAAAAAGGTATGCCGCTTTTGTGCTGATAGAATTGACCTCATTGACTATAAAGACGTGAAAACGTTGATGCCGCTTATTCCAGAGCGTGCCAAAATTCAGCCGAGGCGACTTTCCGGAACTTGCGCTAAACATCAGCGAATCTTACAAACAGCGATCAAGAGAGCTCGACAGTTGGCTTTGGTGCCATACGTCACTGACTAGTTCTCAATGTGGAGTGGAACTATGCAAATCATCCTTCGAGAACATGTCGATAATCTTGGCCGCAGCGGTGAAATTGTCGAAGTCGCCAATGGTTATGCGAGAAATTACTTGATTCCTCAGAAATTAGCCCTGCTAGTTAACGATAATAATCGCCGGCAGATCGAACGAGAACGTAAGGCTGCAGAAATAAGAGATGCTGAAGAACGGCAAGTGGCAGAGGCCCTAGCCGCACAAATTTCACTCGTGGACTGCGTTGTTAGTAGAAAAGTTGGAGAGCAGGACGTTCTATATGGGTCTGTGACAACTGCTGATGTCGCTGAGT
>Ga0310120_10004185_pt1 | contig 10178 bp, 9 predicted proteins | sample CB27_AW_983_MG_FD_203506 | JGI IMG/M metagenome (GOLD analysis project Ga0310120, IMG submission 203506) | Marine microbial communities from Western Arctic Ocean, Canada - CB27_AW_983 | ecosystem: Environmental > Aquatic > Marine > Oceanic | place: Canada: Western Arctic Ocean | collected... | reverse complement strand
CGGTTGATGGTCCCGCCAACGACCTCGTCTTCGGGTCTCTTTTCGACCGGGATGCTTTCCCCTGTGACCATGGACTCATCCACGGCACTCCTCCCCGACAGCACCATGCCGTCCACAGGGATCCGCTCCCCCGGTCTGACTATGAGAAGATCTCCCGACTGCACCACTTCCGCGGGAACCTCGACTTCCTCGTCGCCCCGGATCACGCGAGCTGTTTGAGGACGAAGATCCATCAGTGACCGGAGGGCCCTAGACGTCGTCCCACGGGCGCGAGCTTCCAGTGCCTGGCCCAAAACAACAAGCGTGATCACGACCGCGACCGCCTCGAAAAATGGGTGAGCCGCACCCTCTGGAAACACGGTCGGGACAGACACAGCGAGAACGGAGTAGACGAACGCGGTACCGGTACCGACGGCCACCAGTGTATCCATGTTCGCCTGGCGGTTCCGAAACGCTCTCCATGCTCCCGAGAAGAACTGCCGCCCGACCCAACCGACAATGGGAAGCGTCAGCAGTCCCGAGACTGCCCAAAGGAGTCGGAGGGTCTCGGGACCGAGGGCATTTAACAAAGGAACGAACTCGTGGTGGCCAAAGAGGAGCACCGGAACCGACAGGACAGCGCCGACCCGGAACTTCCATAAGAGGATGGTGGTGTAGGCTTCCCGCTCTCGACTTCTTCTCTCTTCCCGCTCTCCCTCGGAGTCCTCCTCTCTCAACTCGTCCAACTGGTAACCAGCGCCTGAAAGCGTCTCCCTGAGATCATCCACCTTTGTGACCCCTGGAACCACGGTGAGAGACGCCTCTTCGGCGGAGAGGGAAACGGAAACCTCGAGGACACCCGCAACCCGGTGCAACGCGGAGTCCACTGCTGCGATACACGCCGCGCAGTGCATCCCTTTGATCCCGACCCGAAGGATTTTGGAGGGCACAGTATATCCTACCTGCTCCACCGCTTCGACAAGCGCGCGCGTACCCGTGTAATCCGGACTCACACGAACCCGCGCTTCCTCGGTTGCGAGACTCACCTCCGCCTCCTCCACCCCATACACAGCCCTGAGCGCTCGCTCGACTGAGGAGACACAGGCGGCGCAGCGCATCCCTTCCACCGCAAAGCTCAGATCCCCAGAAACACCGTCGACGGTTTTCATCGGATCGGATCTAGCCTTCATGAGGCACCTTTACCCCGATAGATCAACCAGGTGGCCTCTGCCCCCATCTGCCGAGTCAGGGAATTGGCCCCTCTGCCTCTCGGTCGCCCGAAACGCGTGTCGGAAAGCCTGCTGCACGGATCTCTTGAGCTCGGACCTCAGCCTCTTCCCTAAGTCCAAAAACACCGGTACGCACGAGGATGAGATCACTTCCGGACATTCGAACGAGACGAACTTCGATCTGCGACGCCACTGCGGCAGCCTCCAGTGTCCGTGCCCGCGACTCAGTCGAAAATGCGCCCAACTGGATAGTAAAAGGTGTAAGGCCGGCTGAATCAGTTACATCCTTTGCACTCGGAGAGGAATTCTCGATTTGGATGGCCAGGGAGCGTGCTTCATTCCGCAGCGTACTTTCAGGATAGTCCCGGAGGAAAACCTTAAGATACTCGAGTGCTTGCACATCGTCCGATTGGGCCCTCGCGCCATGGGCGAGGCGAATCAGCGCTTGGTCGGAAAAGGGGCCACCTGGATACTCCACCACAAGCCTCCGGAGGTCCAGTTCGGCCATCTCAGGGTCGACCGTCAAGAGACCGCGAAGCCACATCCCCCTCTGCCGGTCGGCCCATACCACAGCCCCCCCACTCGCATCCAACCATCCCTGAAGGACACTCCTAGCAGAACCGAAGCGGCCTTCGGCTATGAGCCTCTCGACACCGTCAAGATCAGGGCTCTGCGCCCTTACGCAGGTTGGACTCTTGATGAGGACCGCTGCCAGAATCAAAAGGATGGTCATCCATGTCTTGGTCATGTCGTTACCTCCTCAGTCGCAGCCTGCTCTAAGATCCAACTCTCGAGAAAGTGTGCCGCAGATACGGGACTGGCCTTCAGTAGTCGGTCAACCTGTAAAAGACCACCAAGAGCATCCAAAAGTGCGTCGACCGTCCACTGGCGAGCCTGGGAAGAGTAACGGCCTGCCAGCCATCGTTGGTTCCGCGGGAGAGCGGCCTCCAACTTCTTCACGCCACCATCTACAACCACTCCGAGCCGCAGGAGATGAGTGGCCAAGCCCACGGTAAGTCCCACACCCGTCTCCCCATGCTGAAGCAGAACTTGCAGACCCTCAAGAGCATCTGTGAAGCGCCGTTGCCCAATGAGGTCGAACCACTGCCACCGATCCTGGCGTAGGATCCGCGTTCCGGCCGATTTCACAATGTCGATAGTGATCTCATCGCCATCTTCTGTCAGGGTCGAGAGTTTCTCGAGTTCTTGGGCCAGTGCAGAAACGTTGCTACCCATCGCCTGCGCTAGGGCTCTGGCCGCTTCCTCGCTCATCCCGCGATGAAATGTCTCTCGGCTCCACTGCATAAGCCATACCGGAAGGTCATTCGCATTTGGTGTACGGAACTCCAGCCCACGGGCGGTTCGCGCAAGGTCCTTATAGAAGCGAGCCGAAGACCTCTCCGGAACGGTGCACAGGAGGATCAGGACCAAGCCGGGGGGAGGAGATTCTGCCACCCGGAGCAGAAGGGTCCGGGAACGTTGCGAGGATGCCAAAGCCTGGGTCTCTTTAAGAAGAATAACCCTCCACTCGGCCATCATCGGCGGGGTCCCAAGCGCGCAGGCTAGCCTCTCTAAGCTAACCTCGGACCCACGAATCAGATCATAGTTGAAGTCGGCGGTCGCGGGGTCGAGATGGGCATCCACCAAAGTGTGAGCCGCGGCTTCCTTACGGTATTCATCCGACCCATGGAGGTAAAAAACTCCACCCTTCGCTTCACCGAGATCCGTTTGGAGTTCGGTGGAGATCATTCCTACCTACCGAAGTCCGGTGCGTACCAGGCTGGGTTCCCTGTACCGGAAGTAAAGGGAGGAGTGCTGATAGAGAAGAGCATTGGACCGCGTCCACAGGTCCAACTCCTCGAACGGTGCGCCGACCACAGCAGCACGTCCGACGTCCGGGGGCACCTGTATCTCCCGCGCCACCGGCCCTTGAACGACAATCGGTGGGAGGTCGACAACCGCCTCGGGGACCCGAAAGAATGGGGTCAAGATCACAGTCGCGACGATTACAGCCATTGCGACCAGAGGCATTGTTCCAAAACCACCCTGAGATATCCCTCTGCGCCGACGTTCCTCACCAAGAGCGTAGATCGAGTGTTGCAGCCGAGCCCGGAAGTCTTCCGTAGGCTCCTCTGCGGGCATCGTTCTGAATAGATCGATCCCCTGAATCACAACTTCATTATACCGTCGACACTCAGTACACGACTCCAGGTGATCGCTGCATCGCCTGGAATCCTCAGGCGAGAGGTCTCCGTCGTTAAAACCTGTGTAGCAGAAGAGGAAATCCGAGCACGTCATTGGATCCGAAACCTCGCGGAAGCCTGATTGTCAAGCTGGAGCATCGTGAGTGAGTTCCCCTGTGATACGTGGAGTGAGGCCCGCAGGTTCCGCGGGGACAGAAGCAAAAAGAAATGCCCCCCAACGAATCACTCGATGGGGAGCAGTGGAGAGAAACCACCTAGGGGCAGTAGCTTGTCTCCAGTGGTAAGACCCGGTCTAGCCAACCCGTCTAGTCAGTCGATCATCGGCGCCACAATCCGGGCAAAGTTGTTTCGGGCCCGATTTAGACGGCTCTTGACGGTGCCCAGATTAGTGTCCGTAATCTCAGCGATCTCTTCGTAGGTTCGACCCTCGAGTTCCCTCAGAACAAACACGATCTTATGGTGCTCAGGAAGCTCGCGGACCGCCTTCTCCACCATTTCCCTAAGGTGCCGCTTCCGGAAAAGATCGTCGGGCTTAAACGATTCGTCTTCCCACTCAAGAGGCCGGTGGTCCGCGTCCCAATTCTTCTTGATGGTCTGAAAGAGAACCAGCGGATTCCGAGATCGATTGCGGAGCTCATTCTTCGCCAGATTGCTTGCGATTGTGTAGATCCAGGTCGAGAACTTCTTGCTCTGGTCGAACCGGTGCAGGTGACGGTACACACGTATAAAGGTCTCCTGAACCAAGTCCTGCGCCTTCTCCCGATCCCCTACCGTTCGGTAAACGAAATTGACGAGGCGTGTGTCATAGCGATCTACCAATTCCCCAAAAGCCCGCTGCTCGCCATCGAGAAACCGCTGAACCACCTCACTGTCGTTCAGCGCCGAGAGCTCATCCCGGTTCTTCTTAGCCGGACTGAACTCGGCTACCCGAGTAGGGGTCTGAGTCGCGTCAGCAGGCATGGCAGACACCTCTAGGGTTGCGAAGGTCTCGCCCTTCGGGGAGCAGAGGCACGCCCTGAGCCTCTGACACTAGGGTAATGCAGGATGCGTGCCACGGCGAGCCCCACCGAATCAGTGTAGTCTACGGGGGCTCTTGGAATCAAACTTCGCGCCATATGTTCCCCCCAGAGGATGGTCGGGGCACCCAAAAGGACATGCCATCAGCGAGGGGGCGCTTTCCGATTCTCCTTCCAGACTGTGCCGAGAAACGCGGAAACAAACAGCAACACTGAAATGCTCTTGGCATCCACAATCTCTCCCGTCCGGATCCCCTCTAGCGCTTCAGAGAAACGGGGTCTGACGACATCCAGAAACTCATCCGAATCGCGATCTCCCTTGCGGGGATGCAGATCGGTTGCTGCAAAGAGATGAATCCGCTCGTCGGTGAACCCCGGAGTCGTAAGAACGCTACTGAGATACCGGATCTCACAGGCTTCAAAGCCTGTTTCCTCGACCAGTTCCCTCCGCGCACAGCTCACCCAGGATTCCTCGGGGGAGTTGGGCATCCCCGCGGGCACCTCGTACAGAAGCCCACCCACAGCATACCGGTATTGGTGCACCAGAATGATTCGTGGATCAGGATCATTCGGCGGATCTACAAAGGGTAGAATCGCCGAGGCTCCCGAATGGGTCACGATCTCGAATTCCCCTATCCCCCCATCCGGAAAGCAGACGGTATCCAGGCTCAGCCGAACGATTCGACCCGAATAGATGTGCTTGCGCGCAAGTAGCCCGGCCCCTGAGAGGTCATCGATCGACCCGTCTCCATCCCTGGGAGCATCTCCCAGCCCAGGGTGCCCTAGGTCCAAGGCTCAGCAACCTGGACCGGGCCCAACCCTAAAGCGTCGAGTTCCGGACCGATACGGTCAGCGTCTCCCACGACTACCACCGTCGATCGCTCAGGGCGGAGATGTTGCTGAACCGCGGCTCGAGCCGATCCGACGTCGACCGCTCTGACCCGGTCCCTGTAGATGTGGTGATAGTCCTCGGCCAAATCGTAGATGATCAACTCGGCAAGTCGCGCCGCAAGCTGTGCAGTCGTCTCCATTCGAAGTGGAAAAATGCCGGCGAGGTAGTCGCGCGCACGCACCAATTCCTCATGGGACGGACCGGCGTCACTGAAGGCCTCGAACACGGCGATCGCTTCGCTCAGCGCCGGGGCGGTTACCTCAGTTTGCACCGCCGTACCGATCGAAAACGCGCCGCCATCTCTCCGAAACGCAAGCCACGAGCGGGCACCGTAGGTGAATCCATGTTTCTCCCGAAGGCTGAGATTTAGTCGGCTAGTGAAGGCACCCCCTAGTACGACATTCGACACGCGAAGAGGGATCTCATCCGGGTGTCCACGCGCCAGTCCCGGGTGCCCAATCCGGAGTTCGGATTGGACGGCACCAGGCCTATGCACAATCGTTATGGAGCGGGAAGGCCACTGGCTCGGAGCGGGAACCTCGACGTCTGCCACACCCGGCGAATCCCATGAACCGAAGTGCCTTCGCGCCAGTTCAGTCGACTGGTCCGAGGAGAGATTGCCCACGACGACAAGCCCAGCCCCAACCGGCGCGTACCGCTTAGAGGCCAATGTCATCATGTCTCCCCGGTCGAGCGAGGTTACCGACTGCTCATCCCCAGCCACGGGCCTATGGTAGGGGTGCACAGCATCGAAGACGAGCCGAGCCAGCTCATCGTCCGCTAGATTGCCGGGGTCCATCCTACGCTGCTGAATCGACGAAAGACGCTGTTGTCGAACCCTCTCGACTTCCTCCACCGGAAACGCAGGAAAGCGAACAACCTCGGACAGGAGCGACAAGACTTCATCTACGCGCTCTGCGACGCAGGTGAAGGAAACGGTTGTCGCGTCCCAAGCGGTGGAGACCCTCAGGCCTGAGCCGAGCCCCTCGAGCTCCTCCGCCAACTCCGCCCCAGACCGGTGCTCCGTACCACCTTGGAGCGCGTCCCCAGTAAGGACTGCGACCCCTCCGCCTCCGAGGGGTACCTTTGCCTCACCTGCATCGAGAACAAGACACACATTCGCCAAGGGAACCTGATCCCGGAGCATAGAGCACAGCCTAAGACCACTCTCCAAAGAGCCCACTTCCACTTTAGGAAGGTGGAAAGGCCTAATCGGTCCGCCAGAAGGAGGAGTCGATCGGTCAATCGGTAGATGAGGCAAAGCTATCATCCCCCGGGCTTCGGAACGTATGTGAGAATCGCTCGATTGTCGGCTCCAAGCTTTGATGCCGCAAACTCGCTCACGTCCTTGGGCGTCACGCTCCGCAGGAGATCAACCGCGCCATTCAGGCGGTTGGCATCACTGAAAATCATCTGGTGCATGGAGAGAAGGTCCGCTCGCGACGCCAAACCCTCGACCTGTCGGAGCAGCTCAGTCTCGCTTCGAGCGACGGCTCTCCCCACTTCCTGTTGCTCGACCTCTCGGATGGCTTCCATCTCATTTTCGAGTGCCCGTTCGAGCTCCACTGGATCAGTGTCATGGAGCCCGGTGGCCCACATGATCATAAAACTCGAGCCCGTGATGAGCGGGGCCGCAAAGGCGGCGACGTCCTTTGCGATCCGCTTTTCACGGACTAGTCGTCGGTAGACACGCGAGGCCCGACCATCGCCCAAAATCGAAGTGAGCACGTCACCCGTATAAAACTCAGGATGGGTAAATGGGGGAATCCGGCATGCTAGGTACACACGGGGGAGAGGCACTTCCGCCTCCACACGCTCACGGGCAGTCTGGCCAATCACGAAGCCTATATCGGTCCGGCCCGGATGGGGCGGCGGCGGGCGGCCTGGCGGAATCTCGCCGAAATATCGCTTGACCCGTTCGAACGCATCGTCCGGATCGAAATCACCCGCCAAGGTCAAAACTGCGTTGTTAGGGCGGTAGTAGGTGAGAAAGAACCCCTCGACATCAGCGAGCTCCGCCCGACCCAGATCCTCCATCGACCCAATCACCGTATGATGGTACGGGTGGTCCGAGGGGAAGAGCAGAGCCTGGATCCGTTCCTGCCAGTCCCCGTAGGGCTGATTGTCATACGATTGGCGCTTTTCGTTTCGAACTACGTCGCGCTGATTGTCGAGCTTCTCCTGATTCATTGCCGGCAAGAGCCATCCCATCCGGTCTGACTCAAGCCAGAGCGCAAGATCCAGCTGGTGCGCAGGCAAGGTCTCGAAGTAGTTCGTCCGGTCAAACCATGTCGTAGCGTTCATCGACCCACCGGCGCTTTCGAGAAGCTCGAAGTGCTGACCCTTGGGGACGTGGGCCGATCCCTGGAACATCATGTGCTCGAATAGATGCGCGAACCCGGTCCGTCCTTCCATCTCGTTTCTCGAACCCACGCCGTACCAAAGGTTCACCGCCACTACCGGAACCGCAGAGTCAGGGGCAAGGACCACGCTCAGCCCGTTTTCTAGGGTGCGGCATTCAGAATCGATGGACAGCAAAATGGTCCCTCCAAATAAGGTCAGTACACCCTGGTCTGGGAAGTGAATGCCGGACTCCTCACGGGCGCTCCATGAGCCGTTGACGAAAGACCGATGGCCCCAACGACTCTTCCAAAAACTCAAGGGCGGCCTCCGGACCCATTTCTATTTGCTCTTCGGCCTGTTCTACGAGACCGGGGTCCGACCCCTCTGCGGCAAACCGTCCTCTCTCCAGCATCTCGAACGCCCTCTCCTTCCATCCCGTTGCACGAAGAGCCAAGGCAGCCAAGAGCTGGGCTTCGAGATCATCAGGACAGACCCTTGCCCCCTCTTCGAGGGCGGGACAAGATTCTTCAAGATCTCCTGACTGGAGAGCGACCAATCCAAGTAGGACAAGCCCCCACCCATTTCTGGGTTCGAGCTCTACGGAACGCGCAAACGATAGGTACGCCGATTCGAAGTCTCCCCTGAAGGCCTGAGCAACACCTTGTTCCAGCGGGATCATCGGATCCTCAGGATCTAGCTCTGCCGCAGCGGCTAGTTCCTCGAGCGCCTTATCCACCATTCCCTCCCTAGAGAGGTAGGCACCGTACATCCATCGGGTCCGAGGATGATTTGGAGCCAGCAGGGCAGCTGTCCGAAGAGCAGGTTCTGCTGATGGGTCATCAAAGGCGGCGATGGCGGTCCCCACTGTAGCTAGGAGCAGGGGATCCTCAGACTCAGTAGCGAGCACCTGCTTAAACCGCTCATACGCAATCCCATCCATCCCCAGCTCTCGCTCAACAAGCCCCAACGAGCAGAGAAGGTAGGGATCCTCAGGATCACCCTCCAGCGCGTCCCTCATAACCTCTGCCGCCCGATCCCAAGCTCCGTCCTCCGCGTAGAGGAATGCCGTTTGTAACACCCCCTCAGCCGCGTCGGAAAGTGGGCCGGAAGCTGAGAAGAAGGAGGAATCCATCATCGCCCAAGGGACCTCACGCACCGAACTTCCCTAGGCGCCCGGCGTGCGCCAGCATCAGACTCATGAGGTATTTGGCCTCAAGCCTCCCCAAATCTCCACTGCCACACTCCCTTTCGGAGAATGAATCGCCCGTCGGTCGGGTCTCCTCGGCGGCCAGAAGAAGAGGCACATGATGCCAGGAGTGCCCTCCCATTCGGGCCGGAGTCGAATGGTCTCCCGTGATTACCAGCACATCCGGACTCAGGGCGACCAGGCGGGGAATCACCGCGTCAACTGCCTCGATCGCCGCCACCTTCGCATCGAAGTCCCCATCCTCCCCCCTCGCATCTGGAGCCTTGAAGTGGATAAAATAGAAGTCCGCCTTTCCAAACTGATCTTCCATGAGTGCCACGGCCTCCTCGTCGGACGACGGCACGCCCGCTACTTCCATGCCGACAAGACGAGCAACTCCCCGGTACATGGGGTAGCGGGCCACCGCAAGCGCATCGAGACCAAATCGGTCCTTTAGGGAGGGGAGTCCGTCGTAGCGGGCGAACCCTCGAGCGAGGAGACCCGAGATCTGATCCTCATCGCGAATGAGTTCGTGGGCCTGGGCCAGGAACTGACCCATGATCCGAGCAGTTTTCGCCGAACTGGAGTTGAGGAGGCGAAGCTCGAGCTGCGGAACTCGGGTCGCTTGCGGATCGGTGTCCGAAATATCTGCCCCAAGCCCCTCCCCACGGAGGACCAGCACGACCCGGTGCTCCTTCTCATGGATGAGGAAGAACTCTGCCTCTTCACCAAGAGAAATACCGCTACGAAGGAGGTTGACGATCCGGCTGCCTTCGTCGTCGCGTGGTCGGCCTGCACGCCGGTCAGTAATGAGACCGGCCTCATCCAAGGTGGCCAGATTCAGACGAACGGCCACGTCTCCCATCACCAAATCAAACCCAACCCCCAGCGCACTGAGCGCCCCTCTCCCAACCACATAGTCCTTGGGGTCATAGCCGAATAGGGCAAGATGTGCAGGACCACTTCCCGGGGTAATCCCTGGGGCCACCGGCAGAAGCATCCCGAGGGAACTGCGACGGGCCAGAGCATCCAGGTGCGGGGTGTGAGCCGACTCCAGCTCGGTGACTCCTAACTCGGGGTCGGGGAGTCCACCCAACCCATCCAAGATCACCAACAGGATGGTTCCGGTCGCCTCGCGAAGAATGAGATCGTCAGGAAGTTGCACTGGAGTGTGGGAAGTGAGATGAGCAGAGCTACATGGTGTTGGAAATATATCTAGATCGGCCAAAGTCCCAGAGACCCTTTGGCCCTTGACTCAATTCGTACAGTTCGAACCAGGAAGAACCCTGGCCCCTCATCGGCTGATATAGGAGCACCAATAGTCATCCA
>Ga0310120_10004183_pt1 | contig 10179 bp, 9 predicted proteins | sample CB27_AW_983_MG_FD_203506 | JGI IMG/M metagenome (GOLD analysis project Ga0310120, IMG submission 203506) | Marine microbial communities from Western Arctic Ocean, Canada - CB27_AW_983 | ecosystem: Environmental > Aquatic > Marine > Oceanic | place: Canada: Western Arctic Ocean | collected... | reverse complement strand
CAAAGGCACGATGCGTTTGTTTTAAGGTTTCCTTGGTCTCCCCAAGAAAGCCCACCATAAAATTCGCTTGGGCCTTCATGCCGTACTTCTTGGTTAAGTCAAATGCCTTCTTAGCCTGAGGGATACTCCACGGTTTCAAAATGCGGCGTTGAATTTCAGGATCAGCTGTCTCCAATCCGTACTTCAACTTTAAACAGCCAGCCTCTCCCATCAATCGCATCATGTCCTCATCGACGAGTTCAATAATGTTGTGGGCGACCCACTTAATATTGAGTTTTGCATCAATGATGCCTTGGCAGATCTCCTTCGCACGCGCAACATTCACCGTGAACTCACTGTCAATGAAATCGAAATGGCGGACTTGATAGGTGTCGATGTAGTGGCGAATCTCATCCACCACCTGTTTTGGGGTTTTATAGAACGGTCGAAGAGTGCTCGAACTGCAGTAGGTGCATTGCTTCACGCACCCTTTCGACGTCACCATCCACATGTAACGATTGCGACCGAACTCCCAATGCCAGCCCAGTCGCTCTTGCTGGAGACGGAAAAATTCATCCATCGGAAGTAAATCAAATGCCGGCATTGCGAATTCGCTTACGGATTGAAACTGCGATGCCCCAGTATCAACCAACTGATTACCCTGCTGCAGTACCATTCCGGACGTCTTGCGGATATCACCGGTCTCACTAAATTCCTTCACAGCTTCAGCAAGGGTGTTTTCGATTTCAGTCTTAGTGAAGTAGGGAGTCGTGAGACCGAACAACTCAATCGCTTCTTTCGGGTCAACAGAGGAAGGACAAATGACTCCAATTGTTGGATATTCTAACTCTGCATACGGCCGGTCTTCATCGAGAGTGTACGTGCCAAGGAGGCAGATAATGAGATCTGGTTTTAGAGCATGAACCCGTTGTAGACCCTGGTCCACTGGAAGATTTTCTAGGCGTGCATCAAATACCTGGAGATCGAGATCCGGAATACGTTGTCGAAGAACTCCCAAAATCGACGCGGCCGTGTACGGTGGATAGAGACCTGAACAGAATCCCGCGTGCCGGTCTTCCCGGTCGGTGAGCTGTCCATCAACATCTGGAGGATTAACTAATAAGACTCGCATGGGTTACTCCATCTCATTTATCTACAGTACCGACATCGTTACTACTTCACTATACTCTTGTACCGCTATGCCTCAAGGTCATCCAGTATCTGTGGAAGATCCATCCATCCTGCCGCATATCGATCGACCAGGCCCGCTTCAGTCCCTAGATCTTGATGGATCTGCTCGCCAACCGCAATGGTCGCAATGGACATTCGGACCGGCGCTGCGGCAACGGCCGCCCGCGCACTGCGCATGTCATTAATGCTGTCACCAATCATAACGATTGAGGCACCCTCAGTCAGCAACTCAAGTTGTCGTAAAGTTTTCAAGATTGGTTCCGGGTGTGGTTTTTCACATATCACATCATCACGACTCACAACCGATGCAAACATGTTCGGAGAGAGCCCACTGGTCGTTAACGCACGTTTCACGGCTGCTCGTCCATTATTACTAATCAACGACATCTTCCTCCCACTGCAATGCCAATCCATTAATACTTTCTCGGCTCCTGTGCAAATGGAAGCATGTGCGGCTCCATCTTCTTCTAATTCGTCTAATATCTGATAAGCCTGACCACCGATTGCATCGGCCGGAGCCCCACGTTCAGTGAGTGCTTGTAATGAGGTCCGTATCGTTTCCAAAACCGGACGAAAGGTTTTGTCGATGCCATGCTCAAGAAACAACTGCCGTAACTTCTCCCGCGTTGCATTCATTGCAGCCGTCGAAATCTCAAGCCGCAAGATCGTTCCATCCATATCCAAGAAAATTGCATCTACGTGGGCCACTTGGGAATCTCGTCTGCAGGAATCAAGACTGGGCCGCAGTCCAGCGTCCGGATCCAATATAAGTCAGGGCTCAGCACATCGTATTGTGCTACGTCCCCAACGTCTTCCTTGTAGGCCAGCTTGACCAGTAGGTGGACAATATTAAATCCAGCCTTCGCATAAAAATGTGGTGACGTCGTGCCAAACCGACCGACGTTGACCTCTGTGATCCGCGGTTCATCGGACGCATCGCACTTGAAGTCAATAAAGAACACTCCATGAGGACTGTCGTCAATTATCTTCAACGCTCGGCGGCCAATGTCATTCACGTCCTGACGGTGGATCGTGTGAGACACAGCAGGCGCCCCAGTAATTCCACTAGGACTGACATGGGGGATCACGTAGGAGACTCGCCGCCGTGATTGACTGCACACCAATTCCCCCTGATTCCACAAACTCAACCACGTCAGGTTGTCCCCAGGGAGATACTCGCTAGCAATAAACGATCCCCATCCAGCATGATGCGCAATCCAAGACTTCGCGTGATCCGGTTCAGTGCACGGAAGACTCGCCACACCAATTCCGTGACCGGGAATGCCTGAGCCTCTGACCCAAATTGGTCGCGTGTCAATTTCGTCAAAGACGCGATCGATGTCTTCGGCCGCACGAATTACGAAAGTGCGTGGAACCGGAATACCATTGGCCGCCCACATTTCGAATGACCGGTACTTATCCTGACCGGTTGCGACCGTTTCGGGCTTCGGTAAAAAGATACGCGCCGACAGGTCATCCTCGCGACCTGCGAGGGCTCGAATCTCAACACCATTCGTCAAAATCAATAACCCGATGTTGTAATCGTGGATGAGCGTTTGCAGTCGTTCTAGATACGCTGCCAAGTCTGCCGCTTTGGGAACCAGCTCACGGGCATCCGTTTCCGCCAAGCAAATGTGATAACGATTAGAATCAGTGCCCAGTAAAAAAATCTCTTCATCTGCGAGACGTAGGGCACGCGTTACATTAACTCCACCAGGGCCACCAGCCCCGCTTACAAGTACTCGTTTAGATTTTGACATTGTCACTCCGGCGCACTGTGTGCCCTCGTAACCCGAGGGCAGTGTTCAAAGCGGCATCCGTCGCATCCTCTGCGCGTTGCCGCACTGCAATCTCTGCAACTTTTAAGCCAGCACAATGTAAATCAATGACAGGTTTCACGCCTAAATGACTAAATGTTCTCGCCATCCGTGCTGATTCTTCACCAGCGTGATCCAAGCACCATATGCCGGCCTGCTCGAGCGCTTTGGTATCCACTCGACCTGCGAACGGAACAACCACGACTCCCGGCGCAATTGCTCGCAACCGTTCGACTTCCATTTGCCCACCCTGGCCTATAAACAGGTCGGGGCTGCAGTAGTCAGCAAGAATAATAGCGTCTGCCTTTTCAAGAAACTCGTCCACCTGTGCTCCCGCCAAGCGATCGAATCGTTGGACCTTCGCCCCAACCCGACCAAGGCATGACGCGATTACACGACCGAACTTATCTGTGCTCACGACTCCAATCCGACTCTGATAGACCTCAATCTCCGCTTCAAAGAGAAGCTTAAGAGCCAGCGGACCAGAAAAATTAAATACCTCCAGCCCAGGGTAATCTTCGTTGGTTGCAATGACTGCAATGTCACGGGCTTCGCACGCTGCTAGATCAACATCTTCTGGCCTAGCTTCCCAAGCTTCGCACATGAGAGCAACAACCGCGCCCGCTTTCATCTTGCTAACCGTCTTCTGGTCCAGCGGTCGTACGAATCCAAGATTCGTGACCACATCCGTCTGACCTAAAACTTCTAGACTTTTGGATTCCTCAACCATGATTCGGTTTTGAATCCCACAGAATCTGGCGAACTGTGCACCGACCGTGGCAATGTCAGCAGCAACGCCATGAACAGAATCCTGAGTGAGGGCATACACTTGATCCGCGCCGGCCAACGCCGCGAGCAGCGGTGTCGTCACATACGCTCCACTCCCCATTTCAGTCAGGATGGTTAAGCCTCGCAGATCGAGTTGGTTCACTTCGATAGCCTGTTGCATCAACCTCAAGGTGCGAACCGGATGTAGTAAACCGGCTACCTGCAGACTCCTCAACTGATCTGTCATAACTAGTTCGCCACGATGGTTCGAAGCGTCTTGCAAATGCGTTCAATGATTGGCTTGTCGAGTGCTGTATGGAGTGGTAGTGCCAGACTTTGTCGCTGGGCAAATTGACTATTCGGACAAGATGCCATGTCCTTGTACGCAGGCTGGGCACTCACCGCGTACGTGCCGGCCACAGATTCAATGTCAGCTTCTCGTAAGCAGTCCAGCACGCGTGCCCGATCGTGGCGTTCTAGAAGCACCACGTACGCTTGATAGATCCGACCATCCAGTTTCGTTGGGAGACGGAGTGCATCCACGTCGGCAAGTGCTTCGTCATACCAACTCGCGATCTCTGAATGGCGCTCAATAATTGATTGGAGTTTATGAAGCTGTGCAATCCCCAACGCTGCGTTAATATCGCTCATCCGAAAGTTAAAGCCCTCGGATACAAATGCAACCGTCGACTCCGTTCGCATAATGCCATGATTGCGTAGCGTGGTGACTTTTTCCGCAACATCCGCTCGATTCGTCACCACCATGCCTCCTTCACCAGTGGTAATAATCTTTCGCGGATGAAAACTAAAACACCCAACGTCACCCCCCGTACCGCAAAAACCGGCGGCATCCCTCGCACCGAATGCACAGGCGGCATCTTCGACGATCGCCAATCGGTAGGTGTGTGCCAACTCGAGTGTGCGTTCCATCGCCATAGGAAGTCCAAAGAGGTGCACAGCCATAATTCCCTTAATCCTGCGGCCGGTCTTAGCATCACGGAGTTCACCAGACTCAAGGCGAGTGCCTGTCTTGAGAAAGTTTTCGAGATCGTCAACATTGAGATTCAGCGTGTGGGGATCTACGTCCAATAAAATTGGTTCGGCACCGCAATGTCGCACGACGTTGGCCGATGCCGGAAACGTGAAATCTGGCACGATCACCGCATCGTCGGGACCGACACCCAGTCCACACAATGCCAGATGAAGTGCTGACGTCCCAGAATTCACCGCAATGGCATATTTAATGTCGAGTACAGTTGCTACCTGACGCTCAAATTCAGCAACCTTCGGCCCCTGTCCCACCCAGCCAGATCGTAATACCTCCAGCACCTGGGCTTCGTCTGCAGGGCCAATGTCAGGGCGTGACACGGAGACAGACTTTATCCGTTTGGTGTGTGCTTTTGATACCACTCCGCGGTTCTCCGAATGCCTTCTTCCAAATCAACTACCGCTTCGAACCCAAGCAGTTGCTTGGCCTTCCCAACATGAGGAATCCTGAGTTCGATATCCACATAATCCTTGCGCGTAAAGACCAAGCGAGACTGAGAACCCGTTACGCGGAGGATGGTATTGGCGAGACCATAAATCGTCACTACCGCGCGACTGTTTCCAATATTGAAAGACTCCCCGACAGCCTCCGGACGATGCAGACATTGCAAAACGCCTTGCGCCATATCATCGATATAGCACCAGGCTCGAATCTGATTACCATCACCGTGAATTTCGATATCCTCATTGGCGAGTGCCTTCTTGATAAAAGCGTGAATCGCTCCCTCACCAATCTGGCCTGGCCCATAAATATTGAAGGGCCGCACGACGACCGTCGGCAAATCAAATTCCCGGTAATAGGCGTGAGCCAGATGTTCACTTGCGAGTTTGCTGACCGCGTATGTCCAGCGGGCTTCGCCTACCGCGCCCATGACTGTCCGGTCGGTCTCTTCAGACTTGAATGCGTGCGTGCCAAACACTTCACTCGTTGAAAAATCGACGACTCGTTCAGACACTCCCAGCACACGGGCCGCCTCCAAAACATTAGCCGATCCGAGCATATTGACTCGCATCGTGCGAGTCGGACTGCGCAATACAGTATCCACACCAGCAATAGCAGCCAGATGCACGACAATTTCCGCCTGCTCCATCGCCTGTTTCACGCTTTGATAATCCAAAACGTTCCCTTCGATCAACATAAGGTTTGGATGTCGAGCGAACGGTTTTTCGCGCAGCGCGTTCCGTTCAAACGTATCAAACACGACAATCTGATTATCTTCGACGAGGGATTCAATAATCGTTGACCCGATAAACCCCGCACCGCCTGTTAAGAAAATCCGCTTATTTTTTATCACTGGCATCGTGATTGGCACCGCCTCTACTCCATAGACCCATTCGTTGAACCTAGAGCGACCACCTGCTGGCCTTTGCGCTCATAAGACAATTTGCATGCATTACAAACACACGTTTCTTCGGCGTCGTCGACCTTTAACGGCAAGCGCACCCCACACTGGCACATCCATCCTTTTATGCGAGCCGGCACCCCACTCTGCAACGCATAATCTGGTACGCTCCGCGTTACCACGGCTCCAGCTCCGATAAATGCGTACCGGCCGACCGTATGTCCACAGACTACTGTCACGTTGGCTCCGATTGTCGCGCCCCGCTGCACCAGCGTTGACTTGTATTCGTCCTTGCGTGATACATGACTCCGTGGATTCACGACGTTGGTAAACACCATGGATGGTCCGCAGAAGACGTCATCCTCAAGGATCACCCCGTCATACACTGACACGTTGTTCTGGATCTTGACGTTATCGCCGATGACGGCCGTCCGCGCCACAAACACGTTCTGGCCAAGCGAACAGCCTCGCCCAATTCTGGCCCCTGACATGACATGACTGTAATGCCACACCCGTGTGTCTTCCCCGATGGTGCACCCTGGATCGATAACTGCCGTCGGATGATGCGCGTGCGATGGACGTGCCGCGCGTTCCTCACCACTCCCTTGCTCCAGCGACTGCTGACAGCGCTCAAGCACCCTAAGGACTGCAACCCCGTTGGCTCCGTCGGTCCTGGGACGTGTCCGCTGCGTAACACACTCGATAAAGTGCCGACATTCTGCTTCGAGTGGCTCAAAATCTGGCAGGGCGACTTCTTCGGCATCGGCTTTCACCGGTTTTGGTGTCCGCCCAACCCAGTCGATCCGATGCGGGTACAGTCGCAGCTTTGTCGACTGCTCGACGTCATCGAACACCGCCATTTTGCGTTCGCCCACAACGACGAGCCGGTGATCCTTGTAGGGATGTAACCAGCTGACAAAAATGTGTCCCCGGACGCCGCTGGCGAACTCCAACGTGCTCATCGTGACGTCTGCGATCTGTTCATTCAGATAACTGCCCCCCTGACAGGTGACAGAAACAGGCTCCTCTCCCAACAGTCGCAAAATGACGTGAATATCGTGCGGCGCAAAACTCCACAACGCATTCTCTTCGGTACGAATACGACCCAAGTTGAGTCGGTTGGCATAAATGTAGTAAATCTTTCCGAGCTCTCCTACCTCGATGAGGCGCCGCAGTTCTTCAACGGCAGGATGATACTCAAGCAGATGCCCCACCATGAGAATCCGGTTGCACCGTTCTGCCACGGTGACCACAGCCTCGCCCTCATCAGCGGTCAAGGCCAGGGGTTTTTCCACGAACACATCCTTGCCGGCCTCAAGCACCTCGCACGCCAGCGCCGCGTGTGATGCAGCGGGTGTCGCAATGACACACGCCGTAATGGTCGGGTCGTCAAAGACGTCCTTGGCCGTCGTGGTCGTCTGAACTTCTGGGTAAGTTTTCTGAACCTGATCAAGTGCTCCCTGGTTGGCATCACAGACAATCCGCAAGACACCCAGGTTGGCAAGATTCCGGGCAAGGTTTTGTCCCCAGTGACCACACCCGAGAAGTGCTACGGCTGGTCGATCCCCAGTCATCATGCCACTCCTTTCCGAACAGTGTCATCAGACAACGGCCGTAACGTCACCAACCGGTCCGGTGGAATCCCTTGATGCTCAAGGCGATTCAGTAAGAGCTCGGGGTGGTCTAAGGTTGCGACGATCAGTCGGTCGATGTTCGGTGGGAGTCCGGACCCCAGCCGCTGAACCTGCATCCCGAGAAATTCCGTGCCGCCACGATCGTCAAGAATCATGGCAGGTTCCAACCCCTGTTCCTTGAGCGACAAGTAAGCCAATTCTGCCGCTTCGCCCGTTCCAAAAATTGCGATGCGCTGCATGCCAGCCGCTGACAACGGCTGGAGGACTTCACGGAGATGAAATCTCACCTTGCGATAGAGACTGAGCGAATAGTCCATAAACTCGTACGTTAATCTGGTTTTCTCGCGGATCCCTTGGGGCGTTAACAGGTATCGCAAGCGATTGGCCTGGACGTTGATGCATTTAATGTGTCCTTTATGAACCAGTCGCTTGAGATAGATGTTGGTCAACCCCAGAGCAATACCGAGCTTCGTCGACAACCCTCTCTGGGTAATCCGACCATCACCGTCGATCGCTTCCAGCACGCGGAGGACGCGCCGATCCGCGACCTCCATGTCAACGTTCTTCAGCGGTGGTGGAAGATGATTAGTCATGAGAAAAATGCAGTGCTTAACCTAAGCGGGTGTAATGACGGCTGCTGGGGGTATCGAGAGACGCTACCGCCCTCTCACTTACAGGCAACCTCGGCGGTCCCTGCAGCTAGCGGGCAAAAAGGTGAGCCAGAAAGCTACTGTCAGGCTCCGTTCACTTTATGAACAGTATTATCGGAACCCCAGTGCCAAGAGTTTAGGGGTGTGTTCATATAATGAACAGTACCATCCTCTGTTCAATTTGTGAACAGGAAATATCCCTGCGTAAAATGTCCAAGGTTGGCCAAGCTAGGCTAGATGATCGCACTCATCAATATATATAGAGGAAACCCTCTATCTAGAGAACAAATAGCGAATATTGTGACTTTTCCCAATGAATATTGGTCTTCTTGATTGATCTCGAACCAAGCCTCAACGATTCTTCAGGACTTCCCGTAGTTCCTCGACGGTCAATGGCGGGTTTCTTCGATGCACTACCCTGTGGCAGTTCGGGCAAAGTGGGACGAGGTCTTTTTCCGGGTTAATACGATAGTCGCTCGAAAGTTGGGAGACTGGTGTCGTGTGATGCAGATCGATGATCCGTGACCAAATTTCGCCATAACGCTCCTCGAACTTCATCCCACACCCCTGACACTCGTAGCCATGGAACAAGAGAGCACGTTTTCGGAAACCACCCAAGTGGCCATAAATTAGCTGCAGGATATCTGAAATCCCTGCGATGAGACACCAGAAACACTGCCATTGATACAGTACCTGGTGTGTGATGCCAGTAACGGCGGTATCTTACTGTCGCTCAAGGAGATACAATGCCTGCCCACCCATCAGATTGAAGGAGACACTTCACTATAGTGAGGATCCTCATATTTGCCTGACTCGAAATAGGCGGTCAGGGGTGCAACTGGCAGGTCGTACTTCCCGAGAAGCGCCTTGTCGAACTTGAACGGCGCGAGAACGGGGAGCGCCCGCAGGAGGTCTTGGCCAGCCAGATAGTCAAGAAACGCTTGATTCTCCTCGACTCGTTCCCCAATCCAGTCATTAAATTGATCCATCTTCACCGATAGGCCAGTCATCTCAATTTCAACATCCAAGAACACGTTGGGAATTCTCGTCTCCAAGTCTGCCGCCCCCAGATTAGTCCAGGCTCTCCCATAATGGGTTCCGAAGGTCTTGGTAATCCGAAGTCCCAACTGATTACAGAGATCCTACACGTAGGGACGCTTGACCTGCCTGATATCGGCCAAACTCATCGGAAAATCAAAAAGCGACCCCAGCGTCGTGCTCACGTCGCCACGAAAATTTGATTCGTTCGGACAACTGATGGCCAGGCAGCCGTCGCGTGCAAGCAGTCCGGTCAGTTTCCGAAGGATGGGCATCGGCACACACCTTGGAAGCGGCATACGGATTGGTGCCGTGTAATGGAAACTCTTCATCAAACGGCGAGTTAGCATGTTCCCCATACACGTGGTTACTCGAAGCCACTACGGTTCCTTCTATCCGATCGCCCGCACGCCTCACAGCCTCGAGTGTCGCCCAGGTACCAGCCACATTGGTCTCGAATGTCGTTAATGGCGAGCGGCCGTTTGGGTCGATGATGGATTGTCCGGCTAAGTGAAAACAGGTTCGGGCTCCACTCTGATCCAACGCATGGGCAACATCATCCACGGAACACACATTACCCGGCACCACAGTCACCTGCTCTTCAAGGTCGGGGTGTAGCGCGAGGGCTCCGGCAGGATCCTGATCCAAGCCAACCACATGTGCCTTACGATCGACCAGGGTTCGAGCCAGCCAAGCACCAAGAAAACCGCTG
>Ga0310120_10004179_pt1 | contig 10184 bp, 5 predicted proteins | sample CB27_AW_983_MG_FD_203506 | JGI IMG/M metagenome (GOLD analysis project Ga0310120, IMG submission 203506) | Marine microbial communities from Western Arctic Ocean, Canada - CB27_AW_983 | ecosystem: Environmental > Aquatic > Marine > Oceanic | place: Canada: Western Arctic Ocean | collected... | reverse complement strand
ACCGTCGGACAGGATCTCAACCTTGGACTTGTCGGAAGCGGTCACCGAGGCAGGCCTGATCAGGTGCCACCTGGTCGGAATCTCTCCTACCTTGGCCTTGGCCGCGAACTCCTCGACCTTTCCCGGCAGGGTCCCCTCGTAATCAGCGATCGCTTTCTTGACGGCATCGATCTTTTTCTGCCGCTCCCCTTCCAGGCGCTTACGCTCGGCATCGTGCTGAGGCTGGTAATCACTGATATCCTTCTGGGCCTTGTCGATACCTGCCTGGCGCTTGGTTTCCCGCTCCTTGCGGATGGGCTCCCCCTCCTTTTCGCGCTTGGACAGGTCCTCCATCATCGCTTCGTGGTCACTCTGGATCAGGTCCCAGTTTGCCTGCACTACCCGAATCTCGGAGGGTTGCGGCTCCCGGTTGAGCACCCGCAGGTAGATCTCCTTGATAAGCTTCGCGTCATCCTTCTGCTCAGCCACCAGCTTGGCGATGGCATTCTTGGGATCCGCAATGGCATCCGCAATGTCAGGACCGCTCAGGAGGGCCATCACGCCGCTAAGCTGTACATCATTGGCACGGTCACACTCGCAGGCACTCTCCCGGGTAGGACGGCCCAAGGTGGCAAGCAGGCCACTCTTGGTGTCCTGCTTGGCGTCGATCTGTTTTGCCTGCAGCTTTGGGGCAGAACCCGTCACCGCATGAACCGCATCATAAAGAACCTCCGCCGGAAGGCGACGTGCCTGGGCATGGGAAAAGTTGATCTGGTCGTCCTCATTCCATTTATTGGTAACCAGGGAGAGCTGATAGGTCCGCGATTTGCAGATTTCGGCAATGAGTTTGCGCACATCGTAGCCCCCTCCCACGAACTTTTTGGTTAGATAGTCCAGAAGTTCAGGGTTGGAAGGAGGGTTGCCGGCTCGAATATCGTCGAGCGGCTCGATAACCCCTGTTCCCAGCAGATAACCCCAGATCCGGTTGGCATAACTGCGCCCGAAGAACTGGTTGTCGTCAGCCGTGATCCAGGCTGCCAGTTCTTCGCGCCGGGTGGAGCCCTTCTCGGGAGTGACCTCGGGCTTCTCATACTTCACCAGATAGGGGAAAGCAGGCGGGGTTACCTGACCGGTGCGTTCGTGCTTCATCTCCCCCTCCCCGGCATCCTTGGCGATCTCGTAGAGCGGCTTGGCACCCTCTACTGCAGTCCCGCCAATGTTCTGCTTGGGCGCATTCTTGCCATCCCTTTCCAGCTTCACCCTGGAAAAGTAGGCTGCCATCTCATAGTACTGATTCTGGGTCCACCGCTCGAAGGGATGATCATGGCACTTGTTACAGTTGAAGCGGGTCGCCAGGAAAAGGTGCGTGGTATTCTCCATCAGCAGGTCAGGCTTACGATGAATCTTGAAGTAGGACGCGGGCGGGTTCTCCTTGTTCGATCCACTGGCGGTAAGAATCTTGCGCACGAAAGTATCATAGGGCGTATTGGCCTCTACCTCCTTGCGGATCCACTCACGATAGATCTTGGCTCCCTCCCCTCCGAGGAACTTGCTGTTCACCATCAGCATGTCGGCCCACTTGTTGGTCCGGTGCTGCACAAATCCGGGAGAGCCTATGAGATCGTCGATAACTTCCTCCCGCTTGGTTTTCGATTCTGTGGGATCCGCCAGGAACAACTTCAGTTGAAGTGGCTTGGGCGGCAGCCCGATTAAATCGAGATAAACCCGACGGAAGAACTCTTCGTCGCTGCAGAGGTCGCTGGGCAGAATCTTCATGCGCTGCCACTTGGCCGCCACCAGTTTGTCTATTTCTCCCCATGCCGGTTGCTCAACCCACTCGAACCCGCTCCGATCTCCCATCACCGTCAGAGTAGTGGCCGCGTAAGCACCTTCGTAGCGCGCCAGCACGGGCGCTTCTCCCCGGCGCAGGGTGGTCATCAATCCATAATCGTCATGGATCGCCACGTCCTGATTGGCGCTCTCCAGGAACGATTCGCGCGTCACATCACGCGTCGAACCATTCGCATAGGTTGCTACTACCCGTATCTGCTGCTGCCCACCCACTTCCTGGATCACGGGGTTCTTCGGAGACACCTCGATCGACTTCACTACCGGCTTGGGGTCGGCCAAATTTGCTCCATTGGCGATCCAGTCGCGGATAATCTGGTAATATTCCGAATGCGGTTGGGTCACCTGCTGCCCCTCGTGAGGAACCGCTCCGGTAGCCTTCAGGAGCATGAGACTATCGTCGGGAGAGGCGTAATTCACACGCCGGGCCGAAATATCATCACTAAAGGCCCGCACGTCAAAGAGTGGATCGTAGCCGCGGAGGGAAAGCTTAAATCCGTTTTTACCGTCCTTGGCGCCGTGACAGGTTCCGGCATCACAACCCATCCGGCTGAGCACCGGCTTCACGTCACTTACGTAGTCGGGAACGTAGGGCTCCTTCACATTCGTAACCGTCACCTTCGCCTCAGCCTTATGATTGCCGAGACTCACCGACAGCATTCCTTCGCCATCCCTGATGGGTTGAACCCTCCCCCGCGAAGTCACTTCCAGAAGCCCGCCTGCCGCCTCTGCCAACACCTGCCGGGTCACATCGGATTTTCCTCCCTGTTTCAAAACTGCAGTCACCAGGAGTTGCACATACTGCTTGGACTTGTCGAAGACGATCTCACCCGGTTCCAGCGACAGGGAAATGATCTCGTCCGCAGATATCTTGCGCTCGTTGAGTTCTGCCCGCTTGCCGCGTTTCCGATTGAGTGGCTTCTGCTCTCCTTCCTCACGCTTGGACGCAACCTTGGCCCCTTCCACCTTTACCGGCACGAAATCGCCCTTCACCTTTCCGTTCTCCACTTCAATGAAGAGCACTTTCCCATCCGCCCCGGCCGCCGCAAGAATCTTGCCGTCGGGAGAGAAGGCCAGCGAGAACATCTCCGTTTCCGGCACATCGATGGAATGAAGCACCTTCACTTCGCGTGCCCAGTATTCCTCCAGTTTCTGCTTCTCTCCTGCGTTAGGTGTCTTGTTGAAGATATTCTTGATGTCCCCAGGGATGCCACTGTCGTACTCGGAGGTGTAGATGGTGACCGTGCCCCCGCCATTCAGGCTGCTGACTCCGGCCACCCGATTCCCGTCCCTGTTGAAGGAAAGGTCCCAGATACGCCCCGGCATACGCGGGAATTTGCGAACCACATTAGCGTTGTCCCCAATCTTGCGCACAGTCTGCCGCTTCAGGCGGAAGACCTGTGGTTGCCCATCGGAACCACCCACCAGGACCTCGTCCTTTGATGGATGACCCGCCACCGCCGCAATCCCGCCCTTCAACTCACCAGGTGTGATAGAGGTAAGGTTGTCGATGAGTCTCTCGGTTTCCACCTCGGTGTGCTTTGCCGTCATATCGCGCCCCACGCTGATCACCTGCTTGCCATCGCGGGAGAAGACGGAATCAAGGACCCAGTCGTTGTGTCCCCCCATGAAAAGCACCTGTTTCCCGTCCGAAACCTTGATTGCTCGAAGGGTGTTATCGCTGCACCCGAAGGAAACCAGTTTGCTGTCCGGAGACCAGGCGGCCCCGTAAACCGTGTCATAAGTCACCGGCACCGAAACCTTGAGCGCCTTCTTTGCGACATCCCAGACTTGCACCTCCCCCATGCGGCCAGGCAACCCCCCGGTTGCCGCCAGCATGCTGCCGTCCGGCGAGAAGGCCACACTCTCTATGCGCTCGGAAAGTCCCACCAACCTTGCCACCAACTCGCTCCCGTCCGCCTTGTGGATAAGGACCTCGTGAAAACCCGCCACCGCAAGCAATGATCCATCGGGGGAGTAATCCATCGAAGTCACCACCGGTGGCACCGCATAAACCGGCGGATTCTTCATGTCATACTTCTGGAAGGCGTTCTCGGGCGTATCGTCCACCGCGCCCTCGGCAATCCAGCGCTTGAGCAGGGCAATCTCGGTCTCGTGCAGAGCCTTATCCTTGGGAGGCATCTCCGCCTTGCCATCCGCACCAGGAATAATCTGCTCAATCAGAAAACTCTCATCGGGTTTTCCCGGAAGAACCGCCGCGTCACCGCTCTCCCCACCCTTGATGAGGCGCTTCACATCGGTGAGGATATAATCGCCCTTGGCCTTGGCCGGTTGGTGACACCCCTGACAACTCGCCTGCATCAGGGGCCGAATATCGTTCCAGTAACTGACTGGACCATCGGAGCCTTCATTGTCTCCTTCCGCACCGTGAACGAACCCGACCGGGAAGATAGCAATGGCTGTCAGCGCCAGCGACGAAAGGAATCCGTGCGTGTGTCTCATGGGTTTTCTTGAACCAGGAAAGATTGGCACTACCGAAGGGATTTTACAAGCTAACCGTCCCAAATTAATCCCTTCAGAGGATGAATCTGACCTCCCGGCCTCCAGCTTGATCCGAACTCATGGGGAATAAGCCGTCCCCGGGAGACATTGCCGCACTCCCCAACACCCGGCTGCATCGCCGGATCGAATGTCCACGGGTGGGCATCCGGATCCCCTGACCGCTGGTTTTCCCCTCGCACCACCATTTTCCCCTCGCACCACCAGCCAGAGATCTCAGGAGCTCCGCCGCCCCTGTTCACGGTCACTGCTCCTGCCATGCCTGAAAAGCACCGCAACCGTGCGCACCACCCGGTCCCACGCCCTTGCTCCTCTTCCTCTCTCCCGGTAGACTTCCGCCATCAAGCCCTGCGCGCGCGCGCATGCCACAAAAAAAAATCAGCATCAGTTTCCCTGCCCTTCAACCCTGGGCCGTTCTGGCTCTCGCGATCTCGTTCGCTTCCGATCTGCCTGCGCAGGAGACCCCTTCCCCTCCCGCCGACCTGGCTGGAGCTCTCTACCTTGATGCCTGGCAGATCGAGAAGGAGTTCGTCGTAAGCCCACTCGCCCTCCAGCAATGGCTCGACCTCGGAATCACTGCAGATTCCAGACTCTCCCCGGAAGAACGTGCCGCCCTGAAACCGAGAATCGGCAACTTTCTGGCGCAAAAATGCCCCGTCACCATCCAGGGTGAACCGATCGAGTTCACTCTCGACCGCATTCACTTCATCGAACCCAAGGCCACCGAATTCTCCCTCATCGATCCAGAGGCAACCGTCTCTCCACAGGACATCCGGATCAGCGCAGTCTACGCCGCCCCCAACATGGACCTGCGCCAGGCCCTTCAGGTCTTCTGGAACCTCATCCCCGAGAATGCACCCTTCGTCACTGTCAAGGTAGCCGATGCCGGAGGAACGCGAAGCTTCAATCTCACCAAGTTCAATTCTACATTGAACATTCGCGGCCGCTATCGCTCCGCCGGTCGCAACGCTCCTCCCCCGCCTCCTGCCCTCCCCGCCCTCGACGGCAACGTCATCAGCCTCCCCTGGCTCACTGTTCTGATCGGCCTGGGTCTCGTTCCTCCGGTCATCAGATTCCTGTGCAGTGAACGGAAAAACCCCGCTCTCGCGGTCCTGCTCATCCTCCTTGCCGTCGCAGCGGCAAGCCTCAGACACATCAAGGTGGAGATCGGCAAGGCCTCCGGGACCGAACTCAGCGAGACCCAGTCGTCCCGCATTCTCGATCCTCTCCTGCGCGGCGTCTACCACTCCTTCCACTATCGCAAGCGCAGTGAACAGTACGACGCCCTCAGCAAGGTGGTGGGAGGAGCGGCCCTCACCCCGATATTCCTCGAAGTGCAGCGCACCCTTGAGAGCCGCGCCCGGGACGGCTCACGGGTTCGCGTGAATGATCTGCGCATCGAAGACTCACAGCCCTCGCCCCTGCCCGACCGACCGGGCTTCACAGCGGCCTGCAACTGGGAGGTGAGCGGCCGGGTGGGACACTGGGGACACTTCCACGATCGCACCAACCTCTACCGTGCCACCTTCGTGGTTGAGCCCCTGCAGGACAGCTGGAAGATTACACAGCTCAGTCTGCATGAGCGTGAACGCGAACCGGAACCGGCGTCCGCTTCAACATCCACCCCTGATTGATCCGTGCTCCGAGTCGAAGAGATCGAATTTCAATATCCGCAAAGCGACTACCGGCTGCGGATCGACCGCTTCGTCTGCCAGGCGGCACAGGCGACCGCGATCGTCGGGCCCAGTGGGTGCGGAAAGACCACCTTCCTCAATCTGGCCGCCGGGATTCTGCACCCGTCCAGGGGAGCTGTCAGCGTGGACGGCGTCGAGATCAGCTCCCTGGGAGACGCCATGGGTGCAACCTTCAGGCTGGCGCGAATAGGGCTCATCTTCCAGGAGTTTGAACTGGTCGAGCATCTCGCGGTAAGAGACAACATTCTTCTCCCCGTACATCTCGGCCTGAGATCGCAACGGGCCGCCATCGAAGCGGAAGCGAAGCGACTCGCCGAGCACACCGGAATCGCAGGTTACTGGAGGATGCACCCCCGCAACCTCTCCCACGGCGAGAGACAGCGGGTCGCCATCTGCCGCGCCCTGAGCACGAAACCCAGCCTTGTTCTGGCCGATGAACCTACCGGTAATCTTGATCCTCTCAACAAGCGCAAGGTCCTGGATGTCATGATCAACACTGCCCGCGAGCGGGGACAGTGTCTTGTGGTCGCCACCCACGATGTCGAACTGCTGGATGCCTTCGACGCAGTCGTGCAGTTTGAAGAGCTCAACCAGTTCCGGGAGACCGCCACCCCATGAATCCCGGCGGCATCGCATTCCTCAGCTGGAAACACCTCAGCCACCGCCCGATGCGGTCGCTCACGCTGGTCACTGCCATCGCGCTCACACTCTTCTTTCCGCGCGCCCTGCAGGTCTTCATCAGCGAAAGTGAGGATGTCCTCCAGGAGCGGGCCCGCTCTACCCCTCTCCTCGTCGGTCCTAAAGGCAGCTCGATCGATCTCACCCTGAACTCCCTCTATTTCACCCCTCAGCAACTTCCCCCGCTCACCTACGCCGCCTACGAAAAACTTTCCCGGCAACGCTTCGGGACCACCATCCCGATGCACTCCCGATTCCGAGCAGAAGACGCCCCCGTCATAGGGACTTCTCTCGCCTACTTCGAATTGCGCGAACTCATGGTGGACTCCGGACGCATGATCACCCGCCTTGGCGACTGTGTTATTGGAGCCCAACTTTCCGCCAGGAAAAACCTCAAGGCGGGCGACACTATCACTTCCTCGCCGGAGAATGTCTTTGATCTTGCCGGCGTCTACCCGTTGCGCATGCGCATCACCGGTGTGCTTGCCCCCAATCACACCGCCGATGACGACGCCGTCTTCGTTGATCTCAAGACCACCTGGATTATCGAAGGCCTCGCACATGGTCACCAGGACCTGACCGACCCGGGGACCTCCGGTGCGCCCCGGGAATCCGGGGAGAAGGTGGTTCGCGCCAATGCCTCGGTAATTGAATTCAACGAGATCACCGACGGAAATATCACAAGCTTTCACTTTCACGGTGATCCCGGCACCTATCCCCTTTCTTCTGCCATCCTCGTCCCCCGCGACCAGAAGCAACGCGCCCTTGCCCTGGCGGCTTATCAGGACAAGGACGCCACCGCCCAGATGGTCATTCCCCTCTCCGCCGTCACAGACCTCGCCGATACCCTCTTCGCTACCCAACGCCTTGCCCTGGCAGCTTTCCGCCTTCTGGGCGTGGCCGCCCTGGGACTGGCCTCCCTCGTATTCCTGCTCTCTTTCCGTCTTCGCGAACGCGAAATGCTCACCTACGCCAAGATCGGTGCCGGCAGGATCCTGATCGGCACCCTTAAGGCAGTCGAGGTCACCATTGTCGTGATCTCGGCAATGATCCTGGCACGGGTTGCCGTCTCCCTCACCCGCTCCCTCGCTACCGATCTTCTCTCCAGGTTTCTCAACTAGGAACTGCTTCTCTGGCATGAAACACGCTCTCCCGGGATCCCCTCTGACCCTCGCTCTTCTTCTCATTTCCTGCGGAGAGGAGGAAAAGCAGGCCGAGTCCCATGGCGGCGGAAGTCACAGGCCTGTCATCGCCGCCGTCAGCTATCCTCTCGCCTACTTTGCCGAACGCCTTTCCAGCGATTTCGCTACCGTTCTCTACGAGGTGCCCACCGATCAGGATCCCGCCTTCTGGGAACCCGGTGACGAGCAGATCGCCGCCATCCAGAAGGCCGATCTTATTCTGTTGAATGGCGCCACCTACGCCAAGTGGGTCTCCACCCGCACCCTCCCCGGCGAGACCACGGTAGTGACCTCCAGTTCCTTCCGGGACAGACTCATGGAGACCGAGGGCACTCTCAAGCACACGCACAAGGAGGGCGAGGAAGCTCACTCGCACGATGGCCTCGCGTTCACCACCTGGTTGGACTTCAAGCAGGCTTCCGCCCAGGCATCCGAAATAGCGCTCGCACTCGGCGAGCGGTTCCCCGAACGCAAGAGCACTGTCATGACCAGGCTGGACGCCCTTCTGGAGGATCTCAACAACCTCGACACCGGGATGGCCACCGCCACATCCGGACTCGGGAACGCTCCCGTCATTGTCTCTCACCCGGTCTATCAATACTGGGCACGCGCCTACAGCATCGTCGCACCCTCCCTCCTCTGGGAACCCGACATGGAACTCACACCCGGGGACATGGCCGCCCTGGCCAGAATCCGGGAAGAGGCCCCCGGGGCCACGCTCTTCATCTGGGAGGACGATCCTCTCCCCCAAAACATCGAGAAACTGAAGAGGATCGGCCTCACCAGCGTGGTCATCTCCCCCTGCGGCAACCGACCCGAAAGTGGAGATTTTCTCAGCGTGATGAGGGCTAATATCGCCGCCCTCCAGGCCCTCTCCAATTAACCCCTTCTCCGGGGACACAGGAAATCGCACAGCCATTTCCGACCATTTCCCCGTGGATCGCCGCCCCGGGGTAGCCCCATTGAAATCTTGCCAGCAGGGGGCGCGTATGCTGCCTGTTCCAACACAAGCCACCCATTACCCATGAATCGATTCCAACGCACTATCGTAGCTGGCGCCACATTGGCACTCAGCCTCACCTCAGTTCAGGCCGATCACCATCTCTCGGTCCACTACGAGGGCAAGAGCGGCCCGGGAAAGGGCAAGCACATTGTCCTTGTCAGTGGTGACGAAGAATACCGCTCCGAGGAGTGCCTGCCCATGATTGGACGGATTCTCTCCGAACACCATGGGTTCAACTGCACGGTTCTCTTCTCAGTAAACGACAAGGGTGAGATCGATCCCAACAACCAGAAGAGTGTAACCAATGCCAAGGCCATGGACTCGGCTGATCTCATCATCATTGCTCTTCGTTTTCGCAACTGGCCGGACGAGGACATGAAGCACTTCGTGGACGCCTATCACCGAGGCGTCCCCATCATCGGCCTCCGCACCAGCACCCACGCCTTTCAACTCCGTCAGGGCTCCTACCGGGACTTCAACAGCTTCGGCAAAAAGGTGCTCGGCGAGGGCTGGGTGAGCCACTGGGGACACCACAAGCGGGAAGGATGTCGTGGCGTGGTGGAAGACGCCAACAAGGATCATCCCATCCTGAAGGGCGCTACCGATGTCTTTGCTGACAGCGACACCTACGAAGCATATCCTCCCAAGGACGCCACGATTCTCATGCGGGGAGTGGTAACCAAATCCCTCAAGCCGGACTCCGCTCCGGTGGAGGGCAAAAAGAAGAAAAACCGTGCCACCGGACAGGTCGAGGATGTTAACGATCCAGCCATGCCGGTGGCCTGGACCCGCGAACTGAAGAACCCCAAGGGCGAGACCAACCGTCTGTTCTGCACCACCATGGGGGCCGCCACCGATTTCAAAAGCGAGGGCCTCCGCCGCATGGTTGTCAATGGAGTCTTCTGGGGACTCGGCATGGAGGACAAGATTAACGGTAAGGCCAACGTCACCCTGATCGGGAACTATAAGCCTTCCTTCTACAGCTTTAACGGCTTCAAGAAGGGAGTGAAGCCCTCAGATCACAAGTAACCGCCAGCGCTGGTGCCAGAACCCCTACACGGGCCGCTGATCCGCGGCCCGTTTTGTATTCGGATATTCGGCCCAGTCCTCCCCCGGCCCTTCCACTCGCTCCTTGCCACCTCCTGTCCGCCCCGCCATCGTCCCCAGGCGAATGAAAACCCGTACCCTCGGCACAAACGGATTTGAAATCGGGGAAGTCGGCCTAGGCTGCTGGCAGCTGGGAGGGACAGAATTCGGTCCCCTTGATGAGGAGACCGCACA
>Ga0310120_10004172_pt1 | contig 10195 bp, 9 predicted proteins | sample CB27_AW_983_MG_FD_203506 | JGI IMG/M metagenome (GOLD analysis project Ga0310120, IMG submission 203506) | Marine microbial communities from Western Arctic Ocean, Canada - CB27_AW_983 | ecosystem: Environmental > Aquatic > Marine > Oceanic | place: Canada: Western Arctic Ocean | collected... | reverse complement strand
TCCGGCAGCAACTCTCCATACCTCTGGCGATTCATCATTGTTCTGCACCCAGTGAATTGCCATTGAGGTGCACGGATCCCGATGCCACTGGCAGATAGGTCCGAAAACGGCCGAGGAGACCTCACCGAACGGAAGACCTGCCAACAGGATAAGAAACTTTTTCGTCATCGCTTCAAAGAAAGGATCTGGGGAACGTCCCTGACCACTTGTGGATGCTTGATTGATTTATTGTTTTCCGGATCCTGGAACGATCCCTGGCTCCTGAATGATCCGCCTCTTCATGCACAAATGGACCGATATCAAGAGCAAAGGTTCCGCATCTCTTCCCGGCAGGGGTGAATATCCGCCTCCCAGAATGCGGGCATTCCCTGCTTTCCGTTCGGCAGGGCAGCGAGTTTCTTGCCAGAGCAGCTCCACCTGCGGAAAAAAGACCCGGCCTCGGCGGAAGACCCGGCATCGTTCCTCCTCCACCCGGGAACCTGATCAGAAGAGCTTTGTCCCCGCCGGGTCACCGTGCGGTCGGGCCGGGTCTGAAAATCTCCGAGCTCCCTTCTATCGCCCCTCCGGTGAAAAGTTGCTCCCTTGCATTGCCCCCGGCCTGCGCCATCCTGTGACCGTATGCGCGACCCTCTCCCTGCTCCGGGAATCACGGTCGTGATGGCCATCGCCCTCACGTGCGTGCTTCTCCCTGGCTGCACCTCGCAAACCCGTAGCCCGGGTAAGACCAGCTTCACCCGCACCTTTCCCACCGGGCCTTCCCCGGAATATCCCCTCCCCAGACCGGACCCTGACTACCCGGCAGACCCCGGTGCACGCGTTGAAGTCCCCCTGCCCGGCTCCGACACCGCCCCCACCTTCCTCGACCTGCAATCATCCCGGCAGCCGCTCTCTGCAGGCATTGAGCAAGTGACTTCCCGTGGCATCGCACTCACCTTCTTCCTCTTCGACGACCGCAATTATGAAATTTCGGTGGTGGACAAACAGGGTGGCCCCGGGACCGAGTGGCCCTCTGCCATGGAGGCGGCCAAGGCGCACGGAGCACTGGCCGCCATCAACGCTGGCTTCTTCACCCCGGAAGGCAACCCGCTCGGCCTGGTAATCGAGAACGGCAGACGCATCGGAACCTGGAATGCAGGTTCCTCCCTCACTTCCGGAGTTCTCTCGGTGGAAAAATCCCCGCGTCTTCTCCGCCGCCGCCACTGGCGCTCCTTCTCCCCCACCCGCCATCTCATGCAAGCCGGCCCCTTCCTCATCGAAAATGACATCGCGGTGACCGGTCTGGGCAATCGCGACCGAAGTCCCCGTTCCTTCCTCGTGTGGGACGGTCGGCATTACTGGGCTCTCGGCTACGCCGGCAAAGCCACCCTTTCCGAACTGGCTTCCGCCCTCGCAGCCCAACCACTCGCCAGGCTCAACATCACCACCGCACTCAACCTCGACGGGGGACGATCCAGTGATCTGTGGGTCTCCCCGCAGGTGCACGGCGGGCCGGTCTCCACCCGCCGAAACTGGAACAACCCGGTTCGGAACTACCTCCTCATTCACCACCGCTCCCGATCATAACCCCGGCACCGGGGTCCCTTGAACCGCGTTTCAATCCTTTCCCTTCCCTGTGGATGGGGACAGGTGCACATCTGATCTTGTCATCCTGACAATCAATCCTCCGCAACGATCAATGCATTCTTTGAAGAAAGGTGCGTTACCCGTGAACAGCTTGCTCACAATCGTGTCTGTATTCCTTGCGCGTTCGATACTGTTCGTCGGCCCTTTCCTCAGCACTCAATAGCCTGCAAGTCCGTATGCGTCTCCTTCTCGCCACCTCCCTGCTCCTGGTATCTCTGGCCTTTTTCCCTTCCTGCTCCCCCCTGAAGTTTCTGGAACCGCCCATCGTGCAGGGCAAGGTGACCAAGGGCGATCTTGCCACCTTCAAACTCCGTGACCTGACCCGTTTCGGTCAACCCCACCTCGTCAAGGTGAGCGCCGGCGAGATCAAGCAGCTCGAACGCAGCGAGCTGAAGAAGGGACGCATCGCCTCCCTCGATTCCCGGCACCGCTACGAACCGGTCAATTTCGTTCCTCCAAGCCTCCCCGGCGGGAGTATCATTTTCGATGGCAGCATCCTCCCACCCAAGGACGGCGGCGCTCCCGGTAGCGGCACTGGATCCTTCCCGGGCGGAGCCGCCTATCCAACCGGTATTCCACAGAATTTCTCGATCGAGTAGCAGCTTGGAGTGGTCAGGCGGGCCGATCTCGGCTACAGGCCGCTGCTCATGCTCAAGGCCGGTATCGTGGGACTGCCCAACGTGGGCAAGTCGACGCTCTTCAATGCGGTCACCCGCACGCGCAAGGCGCAGGCGGAGAACTACCCGTTCTGCACCATCGATCCCAACATCGGGATGGTCAGCGTGCCGGACGACCGGCTTGCCCCGCTGGCCGCACTGACTGGTTCACGGGAGACCATTCCCACTGCCATCGAGTTCGTCGATATTGCAGGCCTCGTGAAGGGTGCCAGCGAGGGCGCGGGCCTGGGCAACCAGTTTCTCGCCAACATTCGTGAAGTCGATGCCATCGTCCAGGTGGTGCGCTGCTTCGAGAACGACGATATCATCCACGAACTGGGATCGGTCGATCCCATTCGTGACATCGAGATCATCAACACCGAACTCATCCTGGCCGACCTCGCCTCCACGCAGAAGCGGCACGCCTCCCGGGAGAAGAGGGCCAGGGGTGGCGACAAGGAGGCCGCCCGTGAACTCGCCGTGATCGAAAAGCTTCTCCCCCACCTCGAGGATGGCAGACCCGCTCTCACTCTGGAGCTCTCTGCGGAGGAAACCCTGCTCCTGCGCGACTTCTTCCTGCTTTCTGCCAAGCACACCATCTTCGCCTGCAACGTGGCGGAAGACCAACTCGCTGGAGCCCTTGAAAATTCCGGACAGCATCCCATGGTTGCCCGCGTCCAGGAATTCGCCGCAGCCTCGCACGGCGCGGAAGCGGTCATCATCTCCGCCCTCATCGAAGAGGAACTGGTCTCCCTTGAAGCAGAGGAAGCCGCCGAGTTTCTCGCCGACATGGGGGTGTCCGATTCCGGTGCCACCGCTCTCGTCCAAGGGGTCTGCCGTCTCCTGAACCTGCGCACCTTCCTCACCTCCAACGGGAAAGAAACCCACGCCTGGACCATTGTCGGAGGGACCAGGGCCCCGGCCGCCGCCGGCGTCATTCATACCGACTTCGAACGTGGATTCATCGCCGCCGAAGTCTGCCCCCATCAGGATCTGGTCAAGGCCGGCTCCAGATCCGCCGCCCGTGACACCGGCAAGATCCGCATGGAAGGCAAGGACTACGAAGTCCTGGACGGCGATGTGATCGAATTCCGCTTCAACGTCCAGGGCTGAATAAGGGCCTCGTTCTCACGCTCCAGCCCTCCAGTCGGAAACTCGAAGATCCAGCCTCACCGCCCTCCAGGCTCCCCGCTCCCCGCTGACCAGGTCATGACACCGGAGCGGAGTCTAATAGTAAGGCCTGTTCTTCTTCTCAGACTCCTCACGTGCCTTTTCATCCCGGGCCCTGTGCTCGTCCAGCCTGGCCTGCCGCTCCTCCAGCTCGACCGCATGTCGCTTCCTCCGCATGGAGCGGGATATCTTGTAACGCATACCGCAGTAGGGGCAGTGCACCGGCCTGACATAAGTCGCAAGGACAAGGGTGGTGCGGAGGGTGTAACTGCCGAAGACGCGCTTCGCTGTCCCGTGCCTGGCACAACGCATCCCCCGCAGGAGTGATCCCCCACAGCCCAGACAGAGCACCGTCGGTGACTCGATGAGAAAGATCATCAATGAAAGAAGGAAGACCCCGCCCGCAATGCCCGCCGGGAGCAGCCAGCCGATATCGTCGGTCACCCGCACGACGATCAGGAAGGCCATCACCAGGGCCAGGGAGATCCATCGGATCAAACTCAACCAAGCTATCCAGAAATAGCGGAAGGCGAGGTTTGCACGCCGTTTACTCATTACTTGATTGGTGGAGAGACAACTCCATTTGAATGAACACAGCGCACAAGGCGAGAGATTTCAGCTCCTGCGCGTGTCGTTAAACAGTGAGAAAATGTCTGCCAAGGGGCTCTCCTTCTCCATTTCCGGACGAATCGCCCCGAATCCAACCTGCCGCAATGATACTGAAACCGCTTCGCTCGTTTTTTCTCTCTCCCGTGGTTCGACGATTCATTTGGCCGGTGTGCGAATTCCGCTTTATTCCGCCCGGAATCCGCCTAGCTTCCCGCCATGAATAAACTCCTGCTGTTCTGTGGCAGTGTCGCGCTTCTCCACCCCCTTGCGCTGGCACAGAACCCGGACCAGACCGGCAACAGGAATGCCGACATCTACAAATCGGTCGTCCGCATCGAATCCGCTACCCAGGTGGCGGATTATCGCACGCCCTGGAACTCCGGGCGCTTCGGGGGTGGCACCGGTTCGGGATTCATGATCGGCCCGAACCAGTTCCTGACCAACGCACACGTGGTCTCCAATGCGAACCGTGTCCTCATCACCCGGCGTGGCTCCGCCCAGAAGCACCCGGCCCGGGTCGTTCACATCGCTCATGACTGCGATCTCGCCCTCCTCGAGGTCGAGAATGACGCCCCTTTCGAAGGCCTCCATTACCTCAAGTTCGGTGACGTGCCTGCCCTGGAAAGCCAGGTCCGCGTGATTGGCTATCCGGTCGGCGGAGATCGCATCTCGGTGACCCGCGGGGTGGTTTCGCGCATTGATTTCCGCCCCTACTCGCACTCCCGCGTCGACTCGCACCTGGTCGTGCAGATCGACGCTGCCATCAACCCCGGCAACTCCGGTGGTCCGGTCCTGCAGGACGGCAAGGTGGCGGGTGTCGCCTTCCAGGGACTGCGCCAGGCCGACAACACCGGTTACATGATCCCCACTCCGGTCATTCAGCGCTTCCTCAAGGATATCGGCGACGGCCGGTATGACAAATACGTCGATCTCGGCATCACCGAGTTCGCACTTTTCAACCCTGCCATGCGCAAGGCTCTTCAGGTTCCCGAGGACGGACTGGGCGTCATGGTGGCCTCCGTCCTGCCCACCGGTCCCTGCGATGGCGTGATGGAACCCGGTGACGTTCTCCTCTCCATCGATAACAACCCGGTTGACAATGCCGGAAACATCGAGGTCGAGGGGGAAAAGGTCGTCCTGCACGAGGTAGTCGAACGCAAGTTCGCAGGCGATGAAGTCAAACTCGAGTTCCTGCGCAGGGGCGAGAAGAAGGATGTCACCGTCACCCTCAAGGCCTTCCCCCATTCCCGCATTTACGCGGTGCGCTACGGCGAACGACCCCGCTTCGTCTTCTTCGCCGGCCTGGTCTTCCAGCCCCTCGACTTCAACCTCTACTCCGCCTACGGCTTCGACAGCCCGCGCGTACGCAAGATCTTCCAGAACTACGTGCGGGATGCCCTCTTCAAGGAGCGCAAGGACGTGGTGGTGCTCACCCGGGTGGAGAGCGATCGCCTGACCTCCTTCATCACCGGCTTCAACGGCACGGTGGTGGATGAAATCAACGGCACCAAGGTAAAGGACCTCCGGCATGCTCACGAACTCCTGTATGCCGCGGACCAGCCCGAGTTCATCACCATCAAGTGCAACGGGGTCGTCCGCCCCATCGTGATTCCTTCGGCCGAGGTGGAATCCGCCAACAAGCGCATCATGCAACAGAACGGCATCTTCCGCTCCCATTATCTCGGCGACTCCCAACCCGCATCCTGATCATGTTTCCGACCCGTCCGCTTTTCTTCTGTCTCGCCCTTCTGCTTGTCGTGATGGTCCTCCCTGCCCCGGCCCTCGCGGCAGCAAAGGCAAAGGGGCTCCTTCGCATCAACACCACCATCCAGACCTACAACGTCTCCCAGCCGTGGGAACTCAACCAGCCCCAGCGTCGCCGTGGCCTGGGAGCCATTCTTGAGGACGGCAACATTCTTACCACCGGCGAGATGGCTGCCAATTCGACCTACATCGAGTTCGAGTCCGCCGACGGCGCCCACACGGTCCCCGCCGAGGTGATCGCCATCGACTATGAAGCCAACCTCGCCCTCCTCAAACCGGAGAAAGGGGCCAACCGGGAGTGGATCGACAAGCTGGGCACGCTCGGCACCAATGGTCCGGCCAAGATAGACGACAAGGTCAATATCTGGCAATTCGAGGACAACGGCGACGCCATCCGCACCGAAGGCACGGTGCGCTCCGTCGACCTCCTCTCCACCTTCGCAAGCGGCCACTACTTCCTGTGCTACGAAGTGAAGGCCTCCATGCAAAGTGCCTCCAGCAGCTACACTCTGCCGGTCACCCGGAACGGCAGGCTCCTCGGCATCCTCGCCAGCTACAATTCCAAGGACCAGATCAGTGACGTGGTGGCTCCCGACATCCTGAAGCGCTTTCTCGAAGACGTCAGGGACGGCCGACACGAGGGCTTCCCCTCCCTCGGCATCGCCACCGTGCTCACGGAGGACCCTCAGTTCCGGAAGTGGCTCGGTCTGACGGACGAGCAGGGAGGCCTCTATGTGAGCCGCCTTCTGCCTGGAAGCGGCGCGGACGAAAGCGGCCTGAAAAAGGGTGACGTTCTCCTCACCGTGAACGGGCATGCAATCGATCGCCGCGGATATTACGAGGATCCAACCTACGGGCGCCTCGTCTGGAGCCACCTTGTGCGCGGGTCCAGGCAGGTTGGTGACAAACTCGCCCTCCTCATCATGCGCGATGGGAAGGAGCAACAGCTGGAGGCGGTCCTCCGGCGTCCGCCCGACCATCTCATTCCCAGCCACATGTACGACAAGGCCCCGCCCTATCTCATCAAGGGCGGTCTGGTTTTCCAGGAACTCACCCGCCCCTACCTCGAAGCCTTCGGCAAGGAGTGGCGGAGTCGTGCTCCTCTCGACCTGCTCGATGCGCTCAATAATCCCGAGGACTACGAGGAGGGCCGGAAGCGCCTCGTCTTCCTCAGCCGCGTCATCCGGACCCCGGCCACCATAGGCTACGACCAGGTCAACAACCTGATCGTCACGGAAGCCAACGGCCAGAAGGTAACGGACATGACGTCCCTCGCCGCGGCCCTCAACAATCCAAAGGACGGACTTCACTCCATCCGCATCGACGACATCCCCTACGTGATCTACCTCGACCCCGAGGAGAGCGACCTCGTCGACAAGGCCCTCCTCAAGCGTGGCCTGCCCGCCCTCCAACGCCTGCCCTGAGCATACGTCGCGGCCAACACGTGCGGCTCTCTTCCCTTAGCGGCTCAGCTCCTCCTGAGTCACGATCTTCACCCCGGCGCTGTGAAGCACGGACTGGGCGAATTCGACATCCTCTACATGCAGGGCCACCATCGTCCGCCCCTCCGGGTGAGGCAGCAGGGTGTAGACGAAGTCGACGTTGGTTTCCGCCATCCGCAGTTCATGCAGACACTTCTGGAACTCTTCCGCGGCATGCCGCAGGGCCACTACCACCAGGTCCGCCGTGGTGTGGGGGATGCCTTTCTCCAGGAAGATCTGCTGGGTTGATTCAGGATCGCTGGTCACGATGCGTGGCATCGCGGGAATCCTGCACGCTGAATCCCAGCAGTTCCACCCGCGACTGATGCAGGAGCTGAATGAGAGCTTCCAGAGATCCGGCACGATTCTGCAGGAAAACGGAGAATTGCAGAACAGGCACGCCCATCGGCGCAATGGCATCAGAAGCGTCCCCCATCAACGTCTGTTAGAACACAGATAACGCTGCTTCTCAACCGCTATTGCGTCCGATCGCTCAAGTTTCGGAGTCCACACAACACGCATTCGCCATTCTTCACCTCCCACGCCACATCAAGATCGAAGATCCGCAGGAAGTAGGTGCGCTCCTGCTTTTCGTGGAAAGCCGGACGGGCATCGAGATTGAGCGTTTCCAGAATCCCCCCCGCTGTTCCTCGGAAATCTCCGAGAAAGTCCCGCTGGCCTCTTCCCACTTCCGGGTCCGGGGCGAGAGGAACTCCTCACCGGCATCAGGAGGAGAAGCTGAAAATACGGGAGACTGCCTGGCAGACTGCTACTTCAGCACCTTCAGACGGATGTCCTTGTAGTGCACGATCATTCCGGGGTCGTGCAACTGGAGCTGGATCATGCCGCTGTGCAGACGTTTCTCCTCGGGAAGATGCTCAACAAATTCGGCTGAAGGCTTGCCGTTCAGGAAAAACTGAAACCTGTTCCCGTTCACGATGATGTGCAACTCGTTCCAGCCGCCCTTGTTGATATCCTCTGCAGTGACTGCATCCTTGAGGGGCGTGATGGTGGGCTTGTCATCCTTGTCGATGACCAGACTGTCCCCCCGGAAGCAACGATGCTCCCGGCGCCCCGGGGTGTGGAAATCCCATGCCCCCAGGACTTGCCCCCCAATGCCCACGTGTCCGATATCCGCGTGATAACCCTGGAACTTGCGACGGCCTGTCTTGTCTACCCTGGACCGGATGTTGACCCCGCTGTTCCCCTTGCCCGGAAAGCGGTAGAGAAACTTGAGTTCAAAGTCAGCAAGGTTCTTGTTTCTGCTGTAGACGAGATATCCGCGACCCTTGTCGCCCTCCCCGACAATCATACCGTCCGCCACACTCCAGGCCTTCTTCTGCACACTGGGCATCTCCTCCCAGCCGTCGAGCGTCTTGCCGTCGAAGATCGCTTTGAAGCCGTCATCTTTTTTCCCTGGAGCCTGGTCGCCGAAGAGCGTTCCCGGTGCGCCAAGGACGACCATGCCAACGAGAGTGAGGAGGGAGCTGCGCATCATAGGTTATTGATGACACACTGCTCGCCGCATGTGTCAAGAGTATGCAGGCAGGATCACGGCAGGGCCGCTGCCGGCCCACGCCATCACCAAGGGAAGGACAGGTCAAAAGACGGAACACCGGAGATCCGCCGGAACCAGAGAATCCATAGTCTCCGGTCATCCTTTCGAAAATTCACCCGGCCGGAACAGCAAAATTCCCCAACCCACCAGAAACGCGACGCCCCCGAACGGAGTGACCATTCCCAGTTTGGTGAAATTGGTGAGCGCGAGGACGTAGAGCGATCCGGAAAAGAGCACCATCCCCCCAGCAAAGGAGAAACAAGCCACCCTGGACGGAGCCGGGAAGAGTCCCAGGATCAGCAGGGCCAAGGCATGCACGAGATTATAGAGCACCGCGGTTTCCCACGTGTCTATACGTTCGTTCTTCACCAGAAGATCATTCAGGCCATGGGCCCCCAATGCCCCGAGAGCGACTCCAAGGAAGCCGAAGCAGGCCCCAAGGCGGATGACGGCAGATCGATTCAAGCCCCAATTAAGCGGTGATGGACCCGGGATTGAGGAACGCTCTCTATCAGACCGGGTCTCAGCAGCCCGGCTGTTCCCTCCCCGTGTCCGTGCAAGAGACCCTACCCGGACTACCGCCCGGGACGCGACCTTATTCGCGGTCATTCCCCGGCTCTGCAGAGCAATCGTCGATGAGGAGACCAAAAAAAACGCCCGGCTCCTTCTTTCGAAGAAGCCGGGCAAATACCTGGCAACGACCTACTCTCGCGGGGCCTTTCGCCCAACTACCATCGGCGCAGCAACGTTTCACTTCCGGGTTCGGAATGGGACCGGGTGGTTCCATTACGCTCTGGTCACCAGAGGCCGGGCCTTGCGTGGGTATTCACCCAACACGCGGCCTCCAGTTACCATCGCGTCAGCCGCTCCCTGACATCCATGTGAAGAATTCGATCATTTGTTCTGTGTCCCGATCTCTTTGACCTAGTCCGTCTTGGTCCTTGAAATTCCCGATCTCGAGAGAGAGGAATCAAGCCAATCGGATGATTAGTACTGGTGAGCTGAATGCATTGCTGCACTTACACCGCCAGCCTATCAACGTGGTGGTCTACCACGATCCTCAGGGAGAATTCATCTTGGGAGGAGCTTGGCGCTTAGATGCTTTCAGCGCTTATCTCTTCCGCACTTAGCTACCCAGCAATGCCCTTGACAGAACAACTGGTACACCAGAGGTGCGTCACTTTCGGTCCTCTCGTACTAGAAAGTGAACCCCGCAATTCTCCTACGCCCACAGAGGATAGAGGACCGAACTGTCTCGCGACGTTCTGAACCCAGCTCGCGTGCCGCTTTAACCGGCGAACAGCCGGACCCTTGGGACCTTCTCCAGCCCCAGG
>Ga0310120_10004171_pt1 | contig 10197 bp, 7 predicted proteins | sample CB27_AW_983_MG_FD_203506 | JGI IMG/M metagenome (GOLD analysis project Ga0310120, IMG submission 203506) | Marine microbial communities from Western Arctic Ocean, Canada - CB27_AW_983 | ecosystem: Environmental > Aquatic > Marine > Oceanic | place: Canada: Western Arctic Ocean | collected... | reverse complement strand
CACCAAGTCGAGGACTGTGGCGAAGCGTCGAAATACCTACCGTTAGCAACGCGACCGCCACGCTGTCACCGCGCCGTGCAGATACTGTATGACCATCCACGTCGATCACGACCTCGTCTTCCTCAACCAGGCCTCGATGCATTCGAAGATTCATCCACAAAGGATACGTACTCACGGTGTGCTAGCTAAAAATGACACCTGACTGGTGCAATGACTCAGCCTTTAATTGCCCCGGCCCCCCAGCCTGAGATCAGATAACGCTGAATCATGATGAAAAATGCCAATGCCGGGACGGTCACGACGACACCGCCCGCCATCATCATGCCCCAATCGGTAATGGTCGCGTTATACAAATCATTCATGCCAATCGGTAACGTCTTCATTAGGTTGTCGCTCACCAGCACGCGGGCAAACAGGTAGTCATTCCACGCGACGATAAACGTAAAGATAGACACCGCAATAACTCCCGGAAACGCCAACGGCACAATCACTCTAATGACTGCCTGCGGTCTGGACGCGCCATCCGTCATCGCTGCTTCTTCCAGATCTAAGGGAATGGACTGAAAAAACGATCGCAAAAGCCACATACTGAAAGGCAAAGAAAACGTTGTATAGGCAAGCACAAGGCCCAATTTTGTATTGATTAAGCCGTAGTTTTTCATCAGGATATAAAACGGCACCACAATCAAGATCGGTGCAAACATATATGTGAAGAGCATGCCGCCAGCGATGTATTCCCGCCCGGTGAAACGAAACCGAGTAATGCCATACGCCGCCAGCGTGGCAATGACGATGGTTAATGACGTCGCTGAAGCGGCCACCGTGATGCTGTTAACAAAATAGATCAAAAAATCGGTCTGATCAAACAAGTTACGGTAATGATCCAGATGAACATTCCAACTCCAGAAAACGGGCGTTGCTGTTAGGATGTCGCGATCTGGTTTGATCGAGGTCAGCACCATCCAGATCATCGGGAAACCACAAAACAACGCGAACATAACCACCCCGATGTAAAAACTGATGCGCGCAATGATCTGTTTAAGACGCGCATTCATATATGCTCATCCCGTTTGTATAGTTTGAAATAAATCAATGCAAAAACCACGAGCATCAGAAACATCATCATTGACAGCGCAGCACCTGCTCCCACCTGGAGCTCTCCAAATGTCTTCATGTAAGTATGTATCGGTAATGTCTTTGTGTAGAACCCGATACCACCTGACCCGGTAACCAGCCAGATGACGTCGAATTTTGTAAACATAAACATGGTGCGCAGCAAAATCACAACAAATAAGACGTTGGCCAACTGCGGCAGCGTGATATGCCAGAAACGACGCAAGGCACCGGCCCCATCAACTTTTGCCGCCGAATAAAGTTCTGGATCAATCGTCTGTAACCTGGCTAAGGTGCCGATGACAACAAACGGAAAAAATGTCCACGTGCTGATCAGAATTACGGTCACCATGACCCAATCTCTACCGAACCAGAGGACTCGACCAATGCCACTACTATCCATCAGGTAGGGCAGGATGCCGTAAGCATCATTCAGAATCCACTTCATCAGAATGGCAACCACAACCGTTGGCACCATATAAGGAAATAGCGCAACACCTCTCATAAACGCTTTTCCAAAAAATGACTCGTTCAGCATCAAGGCTGCGGAAAGTCCAAGAATAATCTGCAAGATGGTCGAACCAAAGCCGTAGATCGCGCCCAAGTACACACTACGCCAAAATCCATCAGCAGCTGAAAACGGCCAGGCAGTATCTGACCACAGGTCACGATAATTGTCCCAACCCACAAAGGTCTCCATAGGCAAATAGGCATGCTTGAAATGGAAACTCAACCAACCGGAATAAATCACCGGATAAAGAATCAACGCCAACACCATTGCCACCGCTGGCGCAAGCAATAAATAGCCCCAGTAATGCTCGGGAATTCGTCGACCCCGCGTCGGTAGCGGCGCTTCCTGCCTGATTGGCACTTTTGAAACACCCGTGCTGACGGTGGTTGCCATAAAGACGATTAACGGAAGCGTGACAAGTGAGGAAAAGTAAGCGGGGACTGCCCAACGGTATTATCCGCCAGGCAATCCCCGTCGATCAAAGACTCAGATCGTTACCACTTCTTGTAACCCAACTGGGTAATCAACTTTTCGGTGCGCTTTTGCGCCTTCGCAGCTGAGTCAGCGGCTGACAGACGGCCTTCGACCACATCCGTCACCATTTCGACCATGATGCCGGAACTGGCGACTTCCTGCACGAACGGCAGGTCGAGATCGTCCCATTCCGTAATAAACAGCGGCTTGGGGTCGTGGTTTGCGATAATATTCTTCTGCGCATCTACCCAAAACTTCCATGTACCAAGATCTGGGGTCGCCAGATACTTCGGATCCTTCTGGACCGACTTACGAATTGGGAAGAAATGGATCGGTACTGTTTGAATATACTTTCGGTAATTATCGGGTTGGTAAAAGAACTTCAGGAAATCAATTGCTCCCTGCGGATTCTTGCCATCCTTGAAAACCATCCAGGGTTCGCAATCAAGCTGCGTCAGAAAAGATTTTCCGCTTGGACCCACTGGTTTGCCCGGCATCACACCGATGTCACCGTTTGCAACGACGTCTGGGGCGTACTTTTCAAAATAACCAGTACCGCGACCCCAACCGAGGATCGAAGCGACTTTACCCGTTGCCAACATAGCGAAGGTATCCAGATAGCCATGGCTCAACCAATCGGGTGCGAGACAACAGTCTGAGACTTCCTTGAAGAATTCAAGCATCTCGATAACCGGCTTTTCGGTTAACGTCGGACGACCATTCGGATCGAAAAGACGACCGCCGTTTGAGCCTACCCACATATACACTTCTTCGTTGATGAAAAAACCCGGTCCAGCAAGGCCCAACCCGTAAACATCAATCTTGCCATCACCATTGGTATCGACCGTTAATTTCTTTAGCTGCGCCAACCACTCATTCCATGTCTTGGGTGGCTCAGTTACAGAGATACCGGCCTTGCGGTAATAATCTTTCCGAATAATGTGAACGTCCGTACCAATAGCGTGAGCGAGACCATAATAATGGTCACCTTGGCCAACATCGTGATAGTTCAGTTTTTTCACGACATCCCATATGTCATCAGCGCCAATAGACTCTACAACCTCATCAATCGGTAACAACAAACCTTTAGCCGATAGCGAACGCTCGACATAGGCCTGGCCGTGTGACGCATCGGGTGGCGCACCAGCAGCAAGGGCAGCCTGCATTTTCTGGTCGAGGTCACCCCAGGGGATTGGCTCCTGATTCACCTTCACACCGGGATTGAGTTTTTCATAATCGGCGATAATTTCCTTCATCACGCCGACAGTCTTGGGGTTAGGCTCGGTATGCCACAGTGTTACAACGCTACCCGCGACAGCCGCGATCGGCAGCGTTAGTAATGCGGCACCCAACACCAGTCCACTGATCGCACTCGTTATTGCCGTGCGGGAACTTATTTGCTTAGGCATTAATTTTCCTCCTAGCTTGATCAAATTCGAAGCGACCCCATAGCACGTGATCACCGCGCGCGAACAACAACCGGCCCCTCCTCCTATAGCGCGAACACTCCATAGAGTTATAACGGCGTTCGTATTCGGCGCCCGCACTCCAATTACTATACCCAGTTCCAGTACTCATAAAAACACAGTATCGATAAGGGATTATCGAATATTAATAGACATTACCTGTATAAATCAGGGAATCTCGAGCCGACTCGGATTCTAATCACTCGATGCGCGCCCCTAGCCCTAGGAACGCACTCAGATGGCCTCCTCTGCTCGCAGCATGCGCAACGATTCGCGAAACGCTTCCACAGTCTGGTCAAGATCCGCTTCACTGTGCGCAGCCGAGATCGTGCCACCCGGCCAGCCCGTGATGTCGACTCCATTGATCAACATCGCAAGGCGAAGCTTGTCAGACACACCGGGTGGGTTTTCTTTGATCTCTCGCCAGTGGATCGCACTGGCCTCAAATGTCTGCGGATCAATCGCGCGTTGAACGGGATTAGTAAACACATGAAAGCCAGAAAAGGTACCGTAGGCAGCCCAAGGTACCTGCTCCTCACAAAACAACTCATTCAGCCTTCCGCGCAGTCGCTCAGCGTAAGCATTGGCCCGTTTGCAAGCATCAGTGGATTCAATAATCGACAATGCGGCCGTACCGGCAGCAGCCGATACCGGATTCGCATTGTAAGTACCTTGGTGCTGAATCTTCTCACGACCACTCGCCGGCGCCGCATCGAAATCGAGTGCATCGAGAATGTCCCGACTACCGGCAACGGCCGCCCCTGGCAACCCCCCGGCAAGAATCTTGGCCAATGCGGTCAGATCGGGGCGGACATCAAAATGGGCCTGGGCCCCACCGGGCGACACACGAAACCCCGTCACCACCTCATCAAATATCAAGAGCACGTTGTGCTGGTAAGTAAGGTCACGCAGTGCGGATAGAAATGCGCCGTCTAGTGGCACCATACCGAAAGACGCTCCGGTTGGCTCCAGAATGACCGCAGCGATATCCGTATCCTGAATCAAAACGTCACGGACCGCATCAATATCACCCGGTGGCACCAGCACAATGCTCGCTGCAACACTATCGAGTACACCGGAAGTCGGTGCACCGTCATAGTGTGAGCTATAACCTGACGTCATATGATCGTGCCAACCATGAAAATTAGACATAAACCGGAGGATCTTCGTGCGCCCTGTAAAGGCACGTGCCAACCTGAGCGCCAAATGGGTGGCCTCCGTCCCTGATGCCGTAAACCGAAGGCGGTCGGCTGTGGGCACCAGTCGTTGAATGACATTGGCCCATGCCAATTCGCCTGGATGATTGGAACCGAAATGCGTTCCTTGATCCAGCGCTCCATGAATTGCCGCCAACACTTCCGGGTGCCCGTGACCGAGAAGCAACGCCCCGTGACCGCCGAAGTAATCGACGTATTCATTGCCGTCGACGTCCCACTTTCGAGCCCCTTGAGCGTGATCAACAAACACTCCATAAGGGTGCAAGTGTCGTGAATCGTGCGTAATGCCACTCGGGAACTGCACCGCGGCCTCACTCGCCAGTTCAGCAGATTGACGAGTTCTGGAACGGTAGGTCTCAACAATATCGGAATTTTCAAGTCGGGCACTACTCATAAATGATCCTCCTCCTGTAGTACGGGGTCGCCACATTGCACTAACAACACGACGCGCATAACGTCAATCAGCCCACCGCCAGTTTAGCAATTCCCAGCCGCTCGGACTGACATTTGTCTAGCGAAACATCCCCTGTTGTTCAATCGCAAAAGGGCGTCGGCAGACTTCGGCACAATTCGTGCGGTTGTAACCCTGCGCATCCATCACCTATGCTTGTCAATAGATATCACAAACTCTCACTGGACAACACTGAATGCAGATAAAACGGGAAGAGCTGGTCGAGCGGACAGAACGCATGCGTGAACAAATGAATGCACATGGCTTCGATGCGCTGATCATCTACTCAGACGAGTATCGCTCTGGCAATGGCACCTACTTTACGAATTACAAACCGATCAACCTGATCGAAGAATCTCCACAGATGCTGTGCCTGATCGGTGATTTGCCACCCACTCTGTTTATCGGCCGTCTCAATTCTTACGCTGCAAGACAAACGGTGTGGATCGAGGATGTCCGTCCTATTCACAAACTGAATGAATTCATGCCCGAAGTTTTTGCATCTCTTCTGGGGCGACCGGCCCGTATTGGTTTAATCGGAGATAACCTTCTACCTCTCAGCAATTACCGTGTGATTCAGCATCACCTGAATCAAGCTGACTTCATTTCATGCACAGACCTCCTTATCCAACTCCGACAGGTCAAGAGCTCCAATGAAATTGATCTAATGCGTAAAGCCGCACGCATCGACGACGAAGTGCTAGCGGGCCTGTTAAAGAAAATCCACGTCGGCCAAACAGAAACACAAGTCGCAGCAGAGGCTGAGTATATTGGTCGCAAGATGGGAGCCGACCTCGGCTCGGCAACAGTAGTGATGTCCGGCCCCAACACCAACTTTCCTGCTTGGCGACCCAGTGAGCGAATCATTGAACCGGGTGATTTTGTCCTAGTTGACTTTAACCCCGCTGTGAGCAATTACTGTAACGATGGAGGCATCACCGTACTGATGCCCGGTGCCAGCCAAGAGCAAACCGACGCGCTGACATTTGGCCACCAAGTGATTAAGGAAGTAATTCCCTTGATTCGACCCCACACCGTCGCGTCAACCATTTATGACTTAATGTTAGAAAGGCTCGAACCGGCGGGCTATGCCGATAACTTTGTTCCCTATGCCAAGGGACAACGTGGAGTCGGTCATGGAGTCGGTCTAGACGTTGTTGAGCAGCCCGATCTCACCATCGACAGCGACTTTGACTTGTTACCTGGCATGACGCTGGCGATCAAACTCGATCTTCATGGTCTAACCGGCGGTGGTTTTCGCATTGAGTGCGTGGTGTGTGTGTCGGAAACTGGGATTGACCCACTAAATGAGTTGATTCTTGCTGAAAACGACACCTTCACTATCCTGTCGTAACTCAGTAAACGTTGCGGCGGGCTCCTATCAGACGAGGTCTGCTCACGTTGGGCGCTCTCTATTCACGCTTCACGCAGCCCGTACCCACCGCAGGTTTCCATGTCACCGCAAGATAAGACACCGTTTGCCATACGCACTACTGCACCCCATCGCGTTAACACAGGCGCAAGCCTAATCGCTGCGCTTTGGCACCATGTATCAGGATGTCAATCGCCGCTGGGTTTTCGCCAGCGTCCCGAGGATTTCTAGCCACGGGCCAAACGCATCAGTTAAGGTTGCGCGACTAAGCCGATAGAAAAGAATGTGGCTGGCCGTCCAAACTAAGGAGGAGAACCCATGGCGTGGCGTTTGGGAGTAGATATCGGGGGGACGTTTACTGACGTTGCGCTGGTCAACGATGCTGATGGCACAATCGGCATTGCGAAAACGTCGACCACCCCTCGTAACTTTGCTCAAGGCGTCATCACCGGACTCAAACAGGCGATCGCCTCCTACAATGTGCCTGTCGATGATGTCTCGCTTCTGTCCCATGCCACCACCGTCGTTACGAACGCCGTGCTTGAGCAGAAGGGTGCCCGCACTGCCCTCATCAGTACCCGTGGCTTCAGGGATTTGCTCGAACTGCGACGCTCTGCCCGTTCCGATTTGTATGATCTTTTTCAAGACGCCCCTATTTCTCTGGTGCCCCGACACCGTCGACTCGAGGTAACAGAACGCATCGACGCAGCTGGCGCAGTCGTCACACCGCTGGCGGAGTCGGAGATCGCTGACCTTGTAAAGACTCTCAAGAAGCTCGAAGTTGAAGCGGTTGCTGTGACACTCTTGTTTTCATTTCTCAATGACAGTCACGAACGACGACTGGGTGAGGCACTGCGCGCCGCGCTGCCTGGCATTCCCGTTTTCCTGTCGTGCGAGGTGTTACCCGAGGTGCGTGAATTCGAACGCACCAGTACTACTGCGGTGTGCGCCTACGTCGGTCCCATTCTTGAATCTTACCTAACCCAATTGGAAACCGCGGTCACCGGTCTGGGACTGCCCAACCTACACATCATGGGATCGACTGGGGGTGTTTTCGATGTCAAAGAAGCATTGAGAATACCAGTGAACTCGATCGAATCAGGCCCTGCAGCCGGCGTCATCGCCGCTCAGTTAATCGGATTGCAAATTAATGAACTGAATCTTATTTCTTTCGATATGGGTGGCACGACAGCCAAAGCCAGCTTAATACGCGATGGGGAAATCGAGATCACTGCCGAATATGAAGTTGGCGGCAGCGGCAGCCAGAATCGCTGGGTCACGGGTACCGGCCATCCGATCCGAGTGCCAGTCATCGACCTTGCCGAGGTCAGCGCCGGGGGCGGGAGCATCGCCTGGGTCGACCCGGCGGGTTCCTTGCGCGTGGGGCCGGGCAGCGCCGGCGCGGAACCTGGCCCGGTTTGCTACGGCCAGGGCGGCACCGAACCCACCGTAACCGATGCCAACCTGGTACTGGGTTATCTCGACGCCAACTCCCTGCTCGATGGCGATCTACCCATTGACTACAACCGTGCCGTGCGGGCCCTGGAAGAAAAAATTGGCAACCCCATGAACATGGATGCACAAACGGCAGCGGCCGCCATTCGAGAAATAGTCAACAACGGTATGGCCGAAGCGCTTCGCATTGTCTCCATTGAACGCGGCCACGATCCGCGGGAATTCTGTCTGGTGGCCTTCGGCGGAGCAGGTCCTTTGCACGCTGCGGCACTGGCCGAGGAACTTGAGATCCCTCGAGTGATCGTCCCTCCAATTCCGGGGGGCTTCTCTGCACTCGGCCTGGTCGGAACCGATGTGCGGCGTGACTATGCCCGCACCCTGTACCAACCTCTGAGCGACCTTGAGGCACGAGATATTTCGGCAGTCTGGTCAGAATTAATCACCGAAGGTAAGAATATGCTTAAAGAATCAGGCATACCCGCGTCCCGCTGGCAGTTTCACCGCTCTGCCGACCTGCGCTACACCCGCCAGGCATACGAGTTGAACGTCACTGCAGACGAAGGTGAGTTCACAACAACGGCAAAAGACCAGTTAGCTGATAGGTTCCACGCACGTCACAAACAGACCTACGGTCATCAGAATCCGAATGAACCTGTGCATCTCGTGACATTGCGACTGACCGCTGTCGGCAAACTGGACCGCCTTGAAATCACCCACCGCCCCGATCCCATTGGCAACAGTGAGAAATCCCGGCGCTCTGCCTGGTTTGCCGATGCGGGTACCGTTGAGTGCGCGGTGCACGACCGCAGTCGTCTCAATGCCACGTCCCGACTCACAGGTCCAGCCATCGTTGAGTCACTCGACAGCACACTGGTCATTCCACCCGGGTGGAGTGCCTCAAATGACCACCGTGGCTTTATTACTATGGAGCGTCACCACAATGAATGACCAGTCGGCCCATAGCCCTTTAGAAACAACTGACCGGGTCACGTTCGAAGTCGTTAAGAACAGTCTGTACAAGGCTGCAGAGGAAATGAAGATTGTCCTCGCTAAGACCGCTTACTCTCCCATACTAAAAGTAGCCGGCGATTATTCGTGCGGCATTTTTGATCAATCCGGCAGCATGGTGGCACAGGGTCCGGATCTCCCCATCCACCTGGGTTCAATGCCCGACGCCGTTAGGGCAGTCATCGAGAAGTTTAAACATAACGCGATTGAGGGTGATGTGTTTATCCACAACGATCCGTACTTTGGCGGATCCCATCTTCCAGATGTCAACGTGGTCACCCCTGCGTTCTACCAAGGAGCGATTCTGGGCTGGACCTGTGTCAGAGCACACTGGCCAGATATCGGCAGTGCAACGCCCGGCAGTTATGGGGCTGTCACCGACATTTATGGTGAAGGTCTGCGAATGCCTCCGATCCGCCTCTACCACGCAGGCAAAGTTGATCAGAATGTGGAAGACCTGATCCTGGCCAATGTAAGAACGCCCGATGAACGACTCGGCGACCTGCGCGCACAAGTGGCAGCAAACCACCGGGGCTGTCGTCGACTGGCCACCCTAGCGGGTAAGTATGGCGCTGATGCACTGACCCGCATCATGCAGGAGGTCATGGATTATTCTGAACGACTGATGCGACTAATGCTGTCCGAGTTGCCAGACGGTGAAGGTGTTTTCAGTGACTTCTGTGATGGTGACGGAATTATTGAAGATGGCGAAAGCGAAGACGCTACCTTCACTATTCGCATGCAGGTCCGCAAACACGGAGACTCGCTCGAAGTGGATTTTAACGGCACCGACCCAGCGGTTTCGGGGCCCTTCAATGCCCCGTTGTCGGTGACCGCTTCAGGGGTCTACTGCTCTTTAAAGATGATCGTTGACCCCAACAGCCTGATTCCGGCGAACTCCGGTGCGTGGCGACCAATACGGGTCAGCGCCCCACCCGGAACGGTCGTCAATGCGCAATTTCCCTCTCCCGTCGTCTACGCCAACCACGAAATCAGCCACCGGGTCGCGGACATGACTTTTGGGGCGATGGCCGACTTTATGCCGGAGAACGTCATGGCCTGCAGCCAAGGCACCTCTGGCATCATTACCTTAGGCGGGTTGGATCCTCGCAACGGCCAACGCTATGTCA
>Ga0310120_10004163_pt1 | contig 10204 bp, 13 predicted proteins | sample CB27_AW_983_MG_FD_203506 | JGI IMG/M metagenome (GOLD analysis project Ga0310120, IMG submission 203506) | Marine microbial communities from Western Arctic Ocean, Canada - CB27_AW_983 | ecosystem: Environmental > Aquatic > Marine > Oceanic | place: Canada: Western Arctic Ocean | collected... | reverse complement strand
GCCGCAGAGTGCCCCTCAGAAGGTGTTCCGCTTCAACATGAACTCCTACCTCCATTGAAGTGCGGCCCACATAATTCACCTGAGCTGAGCAGGTCACAAGCTCACCAGAGAAAATAGGCTCGCGAAAATCAACCCGATCAATGGCAACCGTCACACAAGCCCGTCCAGCGTGCCGCATCGCGGCCACCGCCGCGGCGCGGTCGACCATTGACAGGATCACACCACCGAACACATGACCCAGATTGTTCACTTGATGGGGCATCATCAGTTCGGACACCATGGATTGTGATGGGGCTGCCGGGGACCGATTCCCTGGACCTATCTCAGGCATAGACATTAGCTCCCGTGTGAGGGAAGAGAGGTGCGGAGACGGAAGGGCACATAATTATGTAAGGGTATGCCTAATCCCAAACCCACGGAGCCTAAGATGCGCTGACCAGACCGGAACCTGATCACCCTTAACAAAACAACAATCAGCTTATTGCTCGTCCCCGCGTCATCGTTAAACACCGTGCTACAAAGGACGCCTTACAGCCGTCTCTTCCGACTCTCCAGAACCTAACGAGTCCCCCAAACAACTCTATGTCCCGAAGGGAGGGCATTTCTGTCTTACTTAACCCCCGGGCTTTTCCAGATCAATCCGACAATCTTGTACACATAGCCCAGTCCTTTAGTAGACAAATTTCTTAGGGCTGAAGGGGTCGCGCGACCATAATTCCCATCTGACTGGAAAATCCCTGTATTCTCTCGGCCAGCGGCTGAATTGAAATCTCGACGGAATCACCGACAAGAGGGGCATGCAGAAGGTGTAGCCGATCTCTTTGCCATAGCGCGATGCCGGTATGGGAAATGTCCAGTCCCTCGAGGGTGCTGACTGCAGCGATGACATCCCCATTCTGGATTCGGCCCTCTCCTTCCGCGATTTGATCCTCAGGAATATAGAAACGAGAAGCCTCTGTCACCCGCTCTTCCATCTCCCGAATCGCCTCAAGGACCCCAGAAGCCTCGCCCAACTGACGATACGACTCCGGGTTTGCACTCATGAAACCGATGGGTCTTCGGTCCTCGACCCCCCCCAACTCTTCGCTCAACGAGCGGGCGATACCCTTCGCGTCTGCATCCCTGATCCACTCTGAGAAGTAGTGCAGGCGACTCGGATAACCGGAGAGGATTCCATCTCGGTACCGCACTCGTATGAGCTCATCTCTATACCGATCCCGGAAGCTCGGCTCATTTTCCATGAGTTCGGATGAGACAGTTAGGCGAGCTAAGACCAAGACATGCTCCACCAATGTCACGCAGTCGAAGGTCCGGAGATTCACCACCAACCGTTCCTGACCGGGAATCTCGAGCGTGCCCGGTTTGTAGGGTGTGCCCACAAATGTCGTCCCCAGTGTCGCTACGACTTCCCCGATCGGGAGCGTATCGAGGCCTAGATCTCTCGCCCACGCAACCGTTCCTCGAGCGATCGCCCAATCCCATTCCGTCTCCGCCAGCGACCCGAAATTCTCGTCAAGCCAAGGGAGGTCCAGGTTGGGTGCCGGATAGCCAGAAGGAAGAATACCACCAGCACCGGAAGGTGCTTCGGCAATGCACGACGGGAGAGCCAATAGAAAGACAAACCTCACGAACGTTTTGATACGCACAAAACGCAGCGTAGCACACACCCCAGGGCAAGGATCAAAAGGCATAGTTCTAATAAGGTATGGCGACGAGCAGGTCTTCAAAAGCTCAGCCCGGACACTGGGAAGGATCAAGTAGAAAGTCGGTGTGTACTTTCTGAGCATTTGGTGGGTAACCTACAGTGCTGGTGGTCGGATCGACGGCCCCAGGTCGGGCTCACGTCTTCACTCGGAGGTAAGATGCCGTACCCTGAAATGCTCGTTGCTCCCATGCGGCAGGATCTTGTCCGTCTTGGGTTTCAAGAATTGCGTTCCGTCTCGGAGGTGGACGAAGCGTTTGGAGATACCTCTCAGGCCATCCTCGTCGTGGTCAACTCGGTCTGCGGTTGTGCAGCCGGAGCGATGCGGCCTGCCGTTGCTCTCTCTCTCAAGGATGAGGAAGGGCCACGTCCCCCTCGTCTCGCCACAGTGTTTGCCGGACAAGACCTGGAGGCTACTCAGCGCGCACGCGAGTATTTCACCGGATACCGGCCATCGTCACCCTCGGTCGCCCTCCTCAAGGATGGCGAGCTGACGTGGATGCTTGAGCGCCATCAGATCGAAGGCCATGGCCCAGAGATAATTGCTACCGCCCTGAAGCAAGCGTACGAGGAACATTGCTAGGCGGCCAGCTCACCCTTTCCCCAGACAGTTGACGATGGACGATGACCGAAAGAAGAGCTATCAGGATTGGTTCAAGGCTCAGATTGAGGAGTGGGAGAAAAGGTTAGAAGAATTGGCTGCCCGGGCTGGACGGGCGGAGGCAGATCTGCGTAGCCGGCTTTGGTCGGACGAATCAGGGCTGCGGGAGAACCTCCAAGAAGCCCGATCGCGACTTCGCGAGTTGAGGCAGGCTTCTGATGAAGGTTGGGAGGAGGTCAAGATGGGTGCGGAGAGGATTTGGGTAGACGTCCGGGCCGCCTGGGAACGAGCAGGTCGGTCAGAGTCCGCCAGCCAATGCGAGTCCATCAAGGCGGACACACCCGCTGGAAAGACCTCTTCGGGGGCAGGAGATGGCGCCCCGGAGTGAACCCCGCCCCGCGGAAGACTATCGAAGCTTCACACGTTATCTCTTTCTCCGACACCTCGAGGGGGAGTTAGCATCCGGTCTCCACTACGGCAGGAGGTGGCGGCGGAAATGCCCGGCGGTAAAGCGCATCGCCCGGTCCAGCTCGGGAGTGGACCCCCGGAACGGGTGAACCGCTTCGAAAGCGTGTCCCGCTCCGGGAATTACTTCCACCAACGCATCACGATTCACTGAGGCCAAGCGCCTGGCATCGGAGACGGGCACAGACATGTCCGTTTCCCCATGCACGATCAGCCATGGGAGGTTGCCCAACTCCGAAGCGGCCGTTTCGATGTCGAGGCGTTCTCGATGAGACTCGAAGTCCTCTAGGAGGCCCAGATCTAATGGCATCTGTTGCCCTGTGCGAGCATTCATGACGTAGATCCGCCCCTTTGACCGCCATTCCTCCTTCACCTCTTTCGACCACCGATCAAAGCCAGCCAGCCCCGCCCAGGTCACGAGGGCATCAAGGTGTTGGTCATCTCTGGCAGCCACAACAGCCTCGCCCCCACCTCTCGAGTGCCCGAACAGCCCTAGCCGGACGGGGGGTACGGACAGGATCCCGCCAGCACGCACCTCGTTAAGCACGGTCAGAATCTCGTCCACATCGCGACTGAGGGTGTTTTGGGCAAACTTCTCAAGCTCGGTGAACTCGCTCGGATCATCGCCGATTCCGTTCAGCGAAAAGTTGAATGAGATGACAGCGTGACCATCCCGTGCAAGATGCTCGCAAAGGTGCGGGAAGAACCCCCAATCCTTGAAACCCTTGAAGCCGTGCGAAACAACGATTCCACTGAGTGGGGGCTCCCCCTCGGGAAGGAGTAGGTCGCAACGAATTTCCGTCCCGTCTTGCAACGGGATCGTGAAGGGATGCTTGATCATCAAGGTTCCTGTTGCCAATGGATATCCCTTACCCCAGCCGCGTGGTTTTCAACCCTGGCAAGCACGAAGAGCAGATCTGAAAGTCGGTTGAGGTACTTGACCGCGAACAAGGCACTAGAGTCCTCGCCGGCTACGCAAACTGTGGATCTCTCAGCCCGCCGGCACACTGTTCGACAGAGATGTAGCGCTCGGGCGCCCGCACTTCCACCGGGAAGGATGAATGCATCAAGGGCCGTGAGTTTCGCTTCCTCCTCATCGATCCAGACCTCCATTTCATCTGGCCTCGAGCTAGGAAGTCGGGGAAGGTCTGGCCCCTTCTCTCCCGCCCCAACGGCCGGAGACGCGAGGTGTGATCCGAGCGAGAACAGGTCGTGCTGGACCACCGACAGATGCATGCGTGCATGGTCAGATTCGACCACACCCATTGCGTGCCCGATGAATGCATTCAGCTCGTCCATCGCGCCGCACGCATCGACCCGCGGATGGTCTTTTGGGACACGTCCCCCGCCGAAGAGAGCTGTCTCACCGGAGTCGCCCGTGCGTGTGTAGATCTTCAAGTGAAAGTCCCCCGTGAAGGGCAATCGGTTTCAGCGTAGACGGACTATTCGCCGAAGCGCACCAGCCTTCTCGATCAGAGCTGAGCCTTCCTTCAGAAGGGATGCCCCTTCCTCCTCCGACGGTCTCACTTCGGAGATCAGGAGGGCTCGAACATCAAGAAGCACCTCCAGATGAAGTTGATCCCTCTGAAAATCTAGATCCAGCCGGGCCATCTCCCCCACGTCGTCCCGTTCCTGGGCCTGCTCGAAGGCTTCGCGGTAGGTGGATTCCAGACTGGCAAGAATCTTCCTGCGTTCCCGCACGCTTATACTCCTCTCTCTCAGGTGGAACCGGGATCCAGAAACGGAGCCCCGCACCCGGACCTCCAGTAAAATACTCCCGTACGGTGCCCTGGAGTTCCTTGAAGTGATCGTTAGAGTAGTGGTCTACCCTGGTGATCGTTCGGATCATGATCCAGGCTGACATTCGCTCAACGAAGCTCCGGAGCGCCTCTCCTACACCGTACTTGTCCTGCTTTCCCTGGACCAGGAATATCCACCTTTGGGCCCAATCGAGACAGTCAAAGTCGTGCATCACGAGAGGAACTTCCGGGCCGAATGGCACCTTCGCCTTCTCATCTGCAAGACTTACTGTCAGGCCTACTCTCGCGCCGAAAGAAGATCCTCCTGCCAGGCCCCCTCACAATCGACCTCTACGAAGGGTTATCCCCACGTACACCAAGGCCCCGACCAAGAGCAACAAGACAGCCACCCCAAACCATTCTAGGTAGGGGATGTAATGGCCGAAGTACGCTCCCAACGCTGCCGTAATGCCAGTGTAAAACGGAAGAGCTGTTAGTAGAACAAAGGAGAACCGCCTCTTGGACATCGCTGACACCCCGAGGGCAACACTCACCGTGTCGATGGGGAAAATGGGCACAGCGTAAACGATCCAAATGAGCCATGGCGAACCAAACAGCCAGTCCTCAATGCGCTCCCGGCGGCGCGCATCCACATGTCTGTCTACGAATGGTTTTCCTAATGTCTTAGCAAGCCAGAACACAAGGAGGCCCCCCACGACATTTCCCACGTAGTGGAGCGGCCAGCTTTGCCAGAATCCCCAGGTCGCACTTGCCAGAAAGGCAATCACTCCACCGGGAATCGGAGCCAAAACCACTTCGACGATGACCAGTAGGACGAAGGCGACCCTGGAGAGCGGGCCGACGGCCTGCACCAGCGCTTCGGGATCGACGCGAAGTACGATTCCCGCCCCAGCCACAACTATCCCAACCAGAATGGCGGCGGCCAGCGCCCGATGGCGTGGACGTGAGCGAGAGGGAGGATCCCCAGGATATTCGATTTGCAAGGGCCGGGTCAGGGCCTACTCTGCACTGTGGGCCTCCGAAGAGGCCAAAGTGGAATCGTTATGCGAGCGCGGGCGCCTGGAGTGTCCACTGGGTTCCCAGACGTGAGACAGTTGATAGACAGGGACAGTGCAACCTGCAATTTGACACCGGTGCTCATAGGGGACTCCCCTCCTCCAGTATATCCTCTTGCTCATTGGCTCCGCCCTCCAGAACCCTGAGCATCTTCTGGCTCGCCGTACGCTCGCTGACCACGGCAGCACCCACATGCACTGTGGTCAAGAGGGAGATCGCCGGGAAGGGGATCCCGTGGAGAATCTCTGAGCCCGGGACTTGATTCCACAAGACGAGAACCACGATGCCGACCACGAACGAACCGAGGACAGCCGTCAATCTGCTTCGGGAGTTTCTCGAATGAAACTCAAGCGAAGCAGACCCCTTCAGTCGAAAAGATCTTGGATGGCAGGCTTGGTCACCTTGCCCATGGCGTTTCTCGGCAAATCCTTCAACAGCAACAGCGACCTGGGAATCTTGTACCCAGACATGCGCTCAGTGGCCCATTCTTTCAGCGCCGGGAGTTCAATGTCCTCCCCGTCACAGGCCACGATGGCAACTGCCACCACCTCCCCCCAGGTATCGTCGGGCACGCCAATCACGGCACACTCCCGGATCGCGGGATGCGTCAGCAAGGTATCCTCAATTTCCAGGGCCGAAAGTTTGTATCCGCCGGACTTAATGATGTCCACTGACAGGCGACCCATGATGCGGTAATACCCATCCTCCAACACCGCCATGTCCCCCGTACGGAACCACCCCTCCACGAAAGATTCTCGCGTCACTTCAGGCTTTCGCCAGTACTCGGAGAACACCGCGGGTCCACGAACCTGAATCTCTCCGGGTTCGTCCTCCGCTTCAATCAACTCGCCCGCTTCACTCATTAATCTGACGGTGACGCCAGGCAGCCCCACGCCCACGGCACCTGGTCTGCGCTCCCCTTGCAGAGGGTTCGAGATCGCCATGCCGATTTCCGTCATGCCATAGCGCTCGAGAAGTTTCTGTCCCGTCAATTGCGTCCATTGTTCATGCACGCTGGCCGGTAATGCGGCAGAACCCGACACCATCAATCGCATGTGGGCGAATCCGTCCGTGAATCGCGCTCGATCTCGCTCATCGGCGGCCTCCAGGATCCGGATCAGCTTTACGTAGATGGTCGGCACTCCCATGAACAGCGAATACTCTTTATCTGCCACGCGCTCCAGAACCGCCCCTGCATCGAAGGACTCGAAACAGTCCGCCCTGGCCCCCGACCACAACGCGCAACCCAACACGTTGACGATACCGTGAATATGATGTAGCGGCAGAAACAGCGGAATCCAATCTCCCGATCGCCAGCCCCAGGCTTCTACCAACGCCGTGATCTGCGCCTGAATGTTGGCGTGAGTGCTCACCACACCTTTGGGCTTGCTGGTCGTGCCGCTGGTGTAGAGAATCATCGCCCGCCTCTGGGCCTCCAGTTGCGGCAACGGCACGGACTGCGGCGATGAGATCCCATCAATACTGAGCAGGGACACCGAAAGCCGATCACAAAGGGGCTTGAGCTTCGCCAGTGAATCCTCGGGTGCGATTATGCGATCAATCTGAGCATCGGTGATCACATGTTCGAGTTCCGGATCTGCCGCGGACAGGCTCAGTGGCACGGCAATTCCACCGGCTCTCCAGATGCCCCACTGGACCGCTGCGTACTCAAAGCTTGCCGGGATAAGAAAAGCGACTCTCTGTTCATTTAGGTCGGTGGACCCATTGAGCAGACTGGCGGCTATTCCCTCTGATACTGAGAGTAGCGAGTCGTACGAGTGATCATGACCATCTGATGTCAGGGCAACCCGTGCCCCGAAACTCCGTGCCCGCCGAACCAATTCGAGCTCAGGCATGCTTCGGTCTCTCCTCGATTCAGCGCCATGGTGTCAGACGGAAACTGTTAGCCCATGATCGCCCTGATGACCACGAAAATCACCGAAGGCCCTAACAGGGCCCCCAGTCCAGTATAGAACGTAGCCGTCATCGCGCCATAGGGAACCAGACGTTCGTCGGTGGCGGCCAGCCCCCCCGCCACTCCACTTGTGGTGCCCATGAGACCACCATAAATCATCGCCGAACGCGGATTATTCAATCCGATCAGTGGTGCGACAAACGGTGTTCCGGCCATCACCAGCATGGATTTGATTAGCCCAGCGGCGATACTGAGTGCGATCACATCCGAACTGGCCCCAATGGCTGCACCGGTAACGGGCCCCACGATGTACGTCGCCGCACCGGCGCCTATCGTGGTCATGCTCACGGGATCGGTATAGCCGAAAGCATAGGCCACCACCGCGCCGATCGTGAACGACACGAATACGCCAGCAAACAGAGAGATGACCCCACTCGCTCCGGCACGCGCCAACTCCCGCGTATTCACGCCGAAAGCGGTGGCAATGATCGCGAAGTCCCGAAGCATGCCGCCACCCATCAATCCGATACCGGCCAATACCTCCAGGTCGGCAATGCCGCGGGCCCCTTCCGTAATGACACCGCCAGCATAGGCCGCCAGCAAGCCAAGCATGATGGCGATGGCCGACCCGTGAAGGTGCCCTCTGGTCAGGCGCGCGGACAGCTGATAGGACACCCACACAGTGATCCCCACGACGGCGAAGGCAGTAATCAAGCCATATCGGCTCATTACCTGTGCCATGAGATCGATAACCTCAGTCATACGCCCTGCTTGCCTGATGCGTCCGGCAGCGGCGGCGGCGGTTCACCACCGATGCGACTGAGTAACGGTACGAGGGCACAGCTAACGACAACGGCCAGGACTCCGGCCAGCACGGCAGCGGTCCCGCCTCTTACCGCCGCCACCACGTTCTGGCTAGCAGCCATCGCCACCACTACCGGTATGTAGATTCCGCTCCAAAAGGTGATGCCCGTCTGGGAGATGGGGCGGAGGCGACCGCTGGCCTGCCCTTTCGCAGCGACCAGAATCAGCAGCAACATGGAGATACCGACACCGCCGACATTCGCGTCGATGCCAATCAGCACACCAATCAGCTCCCCTATGAACGCGCCGGCCAACATGCACCCCGCAAGCAGTGCTACGCCGTATATCACCACGGGCGGTACCTCGAAGGGGAGACCGGCGCCTAGACCGCCGGCCCCTCGAAGAAGGGATTCTCCCCCGACGAATGATCGGTGACGTCGTGGATGACGGTGACCTCGGGGACCGATTGGCGGACCATGCGCTCCACGCCTTGCCGGAGGGTCATGCGCGACATGGCGCACCCCTGGCATCCGCCGCCCATCTCCAGGTAGATCTCGGTATCTTCGACGCCCACCAGCGTGATGGAGCCCCCGTGCGAGGCGATGGCAGGATTGATCTCGGTGTCCAAGACCATCTTTACGCGTTCGGCGAACGGTCCCTCTAGGGCCGGGGCCGCTGCCCGCGCAGTGTCTGCCAGCGAAACTTCGAAGCCACTTTCATTCACGCGCTGGATGAAATCGACGGTCGCTCCCTCGAGGCGAGGGACGGACTCTTCCTCGATGACGATCGTCAGATCGCCCACACCCACCTTCTGCTCGGTCTCGCGGATGTCGTCCGGCCCGACGAGGGTAAGCTCGAAGTCCGGAGACAGGGGCGTGCCCCCGGAGATGCTGATCCGTAGCGCAGTAAACTCGCCATCGCTCTTGTCCATAGAACTGCGAACCACTTCGAGGGCTCCGTCCGTCAGCGTTATCATTCAAACACTCCTGAGAAGTACAAGTCCGGCATGCGGAGCGTGCTCACTCCACACGCGACCCCCTATACCCGCGTTCCGTTCCCGAGTTCTCGATCGGGTGCTTGATCGGTTGATACGTCGGGCCCGTCGGTCTAGCTTGCATCCCTTCCCCGTACCGCGACAACCGGCTCCGTGGATCGACCTCGATGGCTGAACCTTCAGTGATGGATAAGCTTACGTCCCTGGCCAAGCGCCGTGGATTCATTTTCCAGTCGTCCGAGATCTATGGCGGAACGGGGTCGGTCTGGGACTACGGTCCGCTGGGTATCGAACTGAAACGTAACGTCAAGGAGCGCTGGTGGAGCACAATGGTGCATCAGCGTGACGATGTCGAGGGGCTGGATGCGTCGATCCTGATGAATCCAAAGGTTTGGGAGGCTTCGGGGCACGTGGATGGCTTCACGGATCCTCTCGTGGAGTGCGGCAACTGCCACCGGCGCTTCCGCGCCGACCTCCCCGAGGTCGAGGGCGGTCAGTGTCCCACCTGCGGAACCAAGGACACCTTCGGTGAGCCGCGCCTCTTCAACCTCATGTTCAAAACGTTCATGGGCCCGGTGGAGGAAGATGCGGCCGTAATCTATCTACGGCCCGAGACCGCTCAGGGCTCGTACGTGAATTTCCTGAACGTTCAGACGTCGGCACGCCAAAAGGTCCCGTTCGGCATCGCCCAGATCGGAAAGGCGTTTCGGAACGAAATCACTCCCGGAAATTTCATCTTTCGGACGCGGGAGTTCGAGCAGATGGAGCTGCAGTTCTTCGTGGAACCGGGGAGCGACGACGAGTGGTTCGACTACTGGATGAACGCCCGTCTCGAGTGGCATCTCTCGCTGGGGATTCGCCGGGAGAAGCTCCGTCTCCACGAGCATGGACCGGACGAACTGGCGCA
>Ga0310120_10004161_pt1 | contig 10206 bp, 6 predicted proteins | sample CB27_AW_983_MG_FD_203506 | JGI IMG/M metagenome (GOLD analysis project Ga0310120, IMG submission 203506) | Marine microbial communities from Western Arctic Ocean, Canada - CB27_AW_983 | ecosystem: Environmental > Aquatic > Marine > Oceanic | place: Canada: Western Arctic Ocean | collected... | reverse complement strand
GGCACGGTGGGAGCTTACGCAGCGAGGGGATCTTGGCGAGTCGAAGGTGGGGTCGCTGAAGGGCTGAGAGAAGGGCAGGCCTCCCGGCCGGGTCAGCTCCACTTCGGGATGGCCAGGCAATGGAGGTCTTACCGAAATGGACGCTTCGGGAATTCCCGCCCTACCGAAAACCGAAAAACTCTCGCGGGGACACTCGCGAGAGATTCAGGAACACACTCTAATTGTCGTCCTGGTCGGCATTCTCCCCCTCTTCTTCGGGCACTTCGGGAAACTCGCCACTGAGGATTTTGAGGAAGTAGTCTTTTTGGGCGGCCGCTTTGATTTCTCGGGCGAGGTAGGCCGCGCCTTTGCGCTCGCCCTGCGCCTGGCGGCGCTTCCCTTCGGTGGCGACTTCCGCGAGGTAGCGTTCCTGGGCTTCGAGGAACTCAGCCTGATAGTCCTCCCAGAGGTCCTCCTGCTTCGCGAGGGCCTTCTTGTGAACCCGGCCCAAAAAGCGCTCGACCCGGTCGCTGCCGAGCTCGGCTGGAACAACGCCGCTCTCTTCCACGGACTTGACAAAGGTATCCACGAAATCGCGGAATTCCCTACTGAAGCGTATCGCGGTTTCAGACTCGCTCTCGATATCGTCGATGTAGGCCTCGACATTTTTTTCGTGGCGCCGTTTCCAGCGCTCGTAGTCAACCTTTTCGCGCTCGGCGTAGATCTGGCGATACTTGACGAGCCAATCCTCCACCGCGGCGGCACGATTCTTGTCTGTCTTGGTGGGCATGTTGCGGTGGGACCGGACAGACCATTCCATCAAGAAGTAGTTTGCCTGGCTTGCGGCACTGATCGCGTTGTTGTATCCGAATTTGCCATCAATTCCGCGCCACACCTGGAGGGCGGGCTGGGGAGCTTCCCCTTGATCAGGTTGCTGCGGAGCCCAGGTGACATATTCGAAGTTTTCGCCAGTGACGAAGGCCCACTGAGGATTGGCGACCCCCTTTTGACGGCCGCCGACCCAGCAACCGTCTCCCCCGCCCAGGGTCTTCTGCAGGAGGTCGATGATCCAGGCCGCTTCCGCATCGGAGGAAGGAACGGCAAGGTGGGCTCCGACCGCGGTGGAGAGGGCTGAAGCCTCCTCCCAGGAAGCGGAGCGGGGGATGAGGAGAAAACGTGAGCCTGCAATGTCGCGGGTGCCAGCTGGAAAGACCGGGGCGCGCTTGGCCTTGAGGGCGGAACCAGCGCGCTTCAACTGGCTGGCGAGAGAACCCTTGTTGCCGCCTTCCATCCATTCCAGCAGGAAAGGCTGGGCATTCGAAGCTGCGAGGTCATCGAGGGTGCCTCCGGGAAGGATGGCGGCAAAGTCTTCCCCATCATCGCGAGAGGTTGTGTCATCGGGTTGTCCCGGAGCCCAGAGTGCTTGATCGACCGGGTTCCCACTGACCCAGTGCCACTTTCCCTCGGTCCCTGAATCGGAAAGCCCGATCCAAGCGGGGGCCCTGATCTTAAACTGAGTGCTCGCCCAAGTGAGGTCCGCTGCCGATTCGAGGGCGGCCAGTTGGGCTCCATGATCCTCCGCGAAGTGCAGGGCGGCTTGCCAAGTCAGGGGTTGGTCGACGAGAAGGAACTGTGAAGGGCCACGTTTCGCGGCCCCTTTGGGCAGGTTGGAGAGATCCCCTGCGTGCAGCTTGCTTTTGAGTCGGGCCAGCGCCTGCGTGACGCTCTCTGCAACCTTGGGTTTGGGCGGTTCGGGTTTGGGTTCCGGCTTCTTTTCCCTGGGTTTGTCCTTCGGCCGATCCCTGACGATCCTGGATTTTTCCTTTGGCGTTGCCTTGGGCTTGGGCGCAGCGGGCTCTACCGCGGGATTGGGATCCTTGGTCGTCTCTTTGCCCTTCTTGGAGCCGGAAACGATCATGGCCCCCACTGTGGCGAGCACGAGTGCCAGGATCGTGATGACGATGGGGACGGTGTTCGACTTGGATGTTCCAGGCGCGGGAGCGCTGGGACGGACTCTCGTGCGCGGGCCGGCCGCACTGGGGGTGGGTGCTGGGACCCCGCCGGTGAGGGGCCGACGCAAGATTGGACCCTGCACTTTGTCCGCGAGCTCATCGAGTTTCTTGGCAAGCTCCTCTGCGTCGCTGTAGCGCATCTCCGGGGAAGGATGGGTGGCGCGGCGCACGACGGCATCAAACTCGGGACGGCACTTCGAGATGCTCGAGGGCGGTTTCCAAGGATCGGAAGGAATCTGCGCGGTCAGAAGTTCGTAGAGCAGCACCCCGACTGCAAAAATATCGGCGCGTTGATCGACGGTGTCTGGATTGTTGACGACTTCTGGTGCGGAGTAGCCGGGGGTGCCGAAGACGATCTCGTCCGGATTGTGCCCTTGGCCTACCGGGCGAGCCAATCCGAAGTCGCCGATCTTGGGTTGGGCGCCCGGTCCAAGGAGGATGTTGCCCGGCTTGATGTCGCGATGGAGAATGCCGTGCTGATGGGCATGAGCGAGTCCGTGGGAAATCCCGGCTACCAGCCGGGCGGCTTCGGCCTGCTCGATGGTCTTGCCGTGGGCGGAATGATGGAGCGACTTCCCTTCCACCAACTCCATAACGATGAAGAGCATCCCATCTGCGTCACCAAAGTCGTAGACTCCGATGAGATTCGGATGATTGAGCCGTGCCATGGATTTGGCTTCGGCCTCGAAACTGGCCCGGAACTGGGGGTCGGCGCCGAACTGGCGGGGCAGGATCTTGATGGCGACTGCCCGGTCGAGGGAGATCTGACGGGCGGCATAGACTGCGCCCATGCCACCTTGCGCGATGAAACTGGTGATCTCGTATGCGGGGAAGAGGGGCTGCAGCTCCTCGACGCTGGGCGCATTGAATTCAAGATCGTAGGCGGAATCCATGTCGATATAAACACGCAATTGTGCCCGTCGTTGCGTAACGAAGCAAGCGCAAGGACCTTAGCATTGAAATGAGCCGAAAATCCACGAATTGAATCACAAAGTCGAAATCCGCCCTGTTTGGGATTCTTGGCGAGGATTCAGGAACCCGAGCCAAAGTGCTCAAGGAAGGTCTGACCGGTCTTCCCGCAGGCTTCGATTTCGTTTTCGATGGCTCGAACCTGGCGGCTCAGTCCGTTTGTCTGGGAGGTGGCCTTCTTCACTTCCAATTCTTTGAGATAGGCCGAACGAAGCTTGTTGGAGGCGCTCAGGAGAGTCGATTTCAATTGCCGTTGGGTTTCGAGGTGCTTCTTGACGACTTCGGCTCCGCGGGGGGGAAGCTTGATGATTTCGTTCTGGCCGATGTCGATGGAACCGATGGGCTGAACTTTGGCCTTCACGCGGGCGACGGCGGGAGCGTAGGTCCGCTCATCATTGTCGCGCAGGCTGCGGTGCCAGAAATCGAGGTCCCACTTCAGGTCCTTGCCATTCTCGGCAAGCTTTTCGGCGTATTTTCCTTCGAGGAGCTGAATTTTCTTTAAGGACTGAGCCCGAAGGGCGGCCCAAGCTCCGCCGCCGGCAGGGGAAGCCACGATGGTCCTTTTGGAGCGATCATTGCTCCACTCGATGATATAGGCGGCTGCCGCGTCGCCGTCGCTTGGGCTTGCATCGTCCCAACCGCCCTGGGGACCTGCCACCAGTCTCACCGCCTTGTCGACGGAGTCATCTCCATCTGGGGAGTCGGGGGCCCAGGAGGCGAAGGACCATGCTTCTCCGGTGGACCAGGTCCAGGATCGTCCATTGTGCATTCCTCCGATCCATGCCGCAGTGCCCGCCGGCAAGGATTCGTTCACCGTGGTGGTGAGAAAGGCGTTCTCGGTCTCTTCGCTGGGAACGGCGAGGTGGCCATGGGCAGATTGGGCGATGGCAGCGGCTTCAGACCAGCTGACTTGTTTTTCAATGAGGAGGTAGCGACGGTTCTCATAGGAGCGCACTCCGGGCGGGAACACCGGGTCGGGAGAGGCACGCGATTGCTTCAGGCGTTCCAATTGGGAAGCGAGACTTCCTGGGTTGTTGCCATCCATCCGCCACTGGATGTAAAAGGGGAATTTTTGTCCACCGGGATTGGATCGGATGGATCCCAGATCACTCAAGGTGGCGGAATTCCCGGTTGAGGAGGATGGCTTCCGCACGTTCCAAGGGGAGCCATCGACCCAGCCCCACGCGGTGCGCCCGGTGGCGCCACCCCCGAGCCAAACGGTAGTGCTGTTGGGAATCTTGGAAGCGAGCCAGTTTTGCTCGCTTTTATTGAGACAGGTGGCGAGGTGTCCGCCGTGCTCCTCTGCAAAGGCGGCGGCTTGTTGCCAGCTCAGGGGAGTTTCCAGAAAGAAGAAGCGGGACGATCCGCGCACCTGAGTTCCTGGTGGAAACTCTTCGCGTTTGCCGGAGGCCAGGGTGGATTTGAGACGAGCCAGAGCTTCAATCGGTTTCTCAACCTCGGGCACGCTGATTGGTTTGATTGGGGTGGGGGGCTTTCTCGCGGCTCGAGCTTCGCGCTCTTTCTTGAGGAGCGCGGCCTCTTTGAGGTCTTCCTGCTTTTGCCGTTGCTCCTCTTGGTCTCGTTCGACTTCCTGCCGCGCGAGGTCCGTCTTCCTCCACTGGAGGGCGCGGTTCATTCCGTAGATCGCGCCGACGAGGAGAACGATGATGATGAGATTTCGAAGAAGGCTCCAGTTCGTGCCGATGCTGATCTGGACTTGAGGAGGGGTGGCCGGTGCCGCTTCACCCTCCTCCGAAGTCGGGGGTGCAACGGGACTCATCACGGGAGCTTTCGTCACGATGGTGGCGACCTTCTTCTCGAGAGCATCCTGGAGAACCGTCATCTCCTTCGCCATCGCCCCGGCATCGGCGAAGCGGAGCGTGGGGGAGGGATGAGTGGCCCGCCGTACGATCTTATCAAATCGCGGATCGACCTCCTCGATCTGAGAGGCGGGAACGTAGTTGGAGTCGGGAAGTTTTCCGGTGAGGAGCTCGTAGAGGATCACTCCGGTGGAAAACACGTCGGAGCGTTTGCCGACGGAATCCGGGTCCTTCATGACCTCGGGCGCGGTATAAGAGGGCGTGCCAAAAATGAGCTCGTCGCTCTCGGTGTCATCCGCAGCACGAGCCAGACCGAAGTCCCCGATTTTTGGGCGCTTCCTGGAATCGAGAAGAATGTTTGCGGGCTTGATATCGCGATGGAGGATGCCCGCGTCATGAGCATGGGTGAGACCTTCGCAGATGCCGGTGACCAGGCGGGCCACTTCTTTCTGCTCGATCGTAATGCCATGCGCCGAATGGTGGAGGGACTTGCCATCGACAAATTCCATCACGATGTAGGGCATGCCATCGACCTCGCCGAAGTCGTAGACCCCAATCAGATTGGGGTGATTGAGCTTGGCCATGGCCTTGGCCTCATCCTCGAAGCGCCTGCGGAAGTCTTCATCGGCACCGAACTCGCGCGGGAGAATCTTGATCGCGACGTTGCGTTCGAGGGACTTCTGGTGCGCTTTGTAGACGGCGCCCATCCCGCCCTTCGCGATGAAGGCGAGGACGTCATAGGTCGGGAGGAGTTCGTGGAGCTCCTCTGGGCTGGGGGCCTCAAATTGGGGCGGGAATGACATGAATTCGAGGGGAAGCGTCGCTGGAGGCGATTCTCGTGGAGAAGATGTCCCTGAATTCTTGAAAAGAAAAGCCATCAGTGGACCCTTTCCGGGTATGGATGAGGCAACAATTTGGAGTGAGTTGGGCCCTGAGGGCTTTCGGCGAGTGGTGGCGGCATTTTATCGGAGGATTCCGGGCGACGATCTCCTGGGGCCCATGTATCCGGCGGAGGACCTGCAGGGATCGGAAGACCGGCTCTACCACTTTTTGTGCTTTCGGATCGGAGGGGTGCCCCGCTACCTCGAAGAGAGAGGGCACCCCCGTCTGCGCATGCGTCATCTTCCCTTCCGGATCGGAGAGGCCGAGCGCGATCGCTGGCTGGAAATCATGGCCGTAGCGATGGAGGAAGCCGGGGTCCCCCCCGAAGTGGCCTCCGCCTTGGGGGCGTTCTTTGCCCAAGTGGCGGACTTTCTACGGAATCAAGAACCATTCTCACCGTAGCAAGCGAAGCGGTCTGAAGGAGAGTCGAAACGGCGGCACGCCACTGTGCTGGCGAGGGCTAGTGCGAATGGTGCAGGTTAGGCGTTGCCTCCGTGTCGCCATGCGGAGCGCCGGGCCTTCAATGGGGCAGGAATTGTAGGGCGGTCGCTCCGGCTGCCAGTGGTCCGGCTGATCGATGATCCTCCTTAACCTTGTGCCATTCCCCCTAGTGCTCAGTCAGGATCGAGGTGACGGATGATCACTTGGCATGAAGTGCTGCTCTGTTCCCGAATCCTCAAGGATGGCCTTATCCACTGCCTTTCGGGGTCTTGTCAGCCCTCCCTTCTCCTGCGCGCTGTTTCTCTCAACTCAATCCTGAGAGAACACCCCCCTAGCGAATGATGATGGGTGCGTCTTCGGGCTTGCGAAGCGGTGCGGGCTGTCCGGGTCGGCGCCGGCGCCGGGGTGTGCCCGTCGGATCATTGTCGTCGCCAACGCCGATCTCCCGCGCGGTGGGCTTCTGGTAATTCTCGTCCACGATGTCTCCGGTCTTCAGTCCGACGATGGAGTAGATCACTTCTGTCAGGTGAGTGGTTGAGCCATGTCTATAGACTTCCCGACCGTCCTTCTTGCGGGTGGCAAAGAGGACATAACCGTAGCACTTGTAGTCACCCGAGTAGGAAGAAAATGTGTTTCTGCTGCTACCGTAGTAATTGTTGACCGCCTTGCGAAAGTTGACGGGGTGCGTTCCGCCGGCTCCGACTTCAAAGTCCACCTCTTGCACCAGAAGAATCTTGTTCTTGCTGCGGTCGTTGACCGAGCGCCCGAGCAGGAAGTACTTCAGGGTGGTCTCCTCCAAGCCCTTGGCATTGTCCTCATTTTGAAACACCACTGAAAGATCCATGGTCTGGGTGTAGCTGGAACCGCTCTTCTTGCTGGAACGCACCATGTCGGGAGTGATGCGGAGGCGGGGCACCTGATCATCCAACCAGGAAATCACGTAGTCCTGATCTTCCTGACTGAGGGTGTTGATCTTGATGGTGGCGGTGCGTTTGGTTGGGAGCCGGAGGGTCACCGAACTCGTATTGGCGCGCACGATCTCAGCGTCAATCGTCTTACCCGACTTGTTGGTAAACTGTCGGGCCGAAAGGCTGGAGATCATCGTCATCGCGAGGAGCAAAGAGAGAAACCTCATGAAGACATCTTACCCGTGATTCCCCGAGCATCCATCAAATTCTCAACATCGGTCAGTCAGTTTCCGGTAAACTCTTCAGGTTCCCAAATCTCCCGGGCAACTTCCTCCAGGAGGCAGGGGAGAGAGGAACCGGACCTCGGGTCACGATGATTTGAGGGTGACCCCACCAGCCGCGACGGGCGGTCCCGTATCCCTCGCTGGTCAAGCGGCGATCTGCTGCGTAGGGTCCCGCGCAACCTCATGGACATGGGAATCGACAGCCGGGTCATTGGCGGCACTTATTCGGTTTGCGCCGCGATGCTTCTTGTTTCGGTGGGGTGCTATGTGGTTCGTCACACCGGCTCCGGGAAGGCCCCCCCGATGCCGAGAGGGAAGGTAAGCATCGCGGGCTTCGGACTGATCGATGCAATTGGGATCAGTATCTTTGCTGGATTCTACGTCCTGAGTTGGATTGCCAGCCTTCTGGTTGAGGAGCAGAAGGAACTTGGAGAAATGGGGAACCTTCCTGCGCTCTTGCTCTCTCAGCTTGCCTTCCAGCTCTTTCAGATTGTGATTGTTCTGGGACTGCTCTTCTGGCGGATGAATCTTGCGGTGGCCTTCGGACTGGTTTGGAGGCGCTGGGTTCTCGTGTTTTTAGCTCCCTTGGTGGTGGTGATGGTCTGGGCTCTGATGGGGGTTCTGGATGTGGTGGGATATTTCGACTGGATTTCGGAATTGGTCGATGGAGACTTGAAACAGGATGCCGTCAAACTCCTGGCTGAAAACGACGATCCGATGACCTTGGGAGCGATGGCGCTGGTGGCCTGTTGGGGGGCGCCCCTGGCCGAAGAAGTGGTCTTTCGAGGCTATATTTACGCTGCCATGAAGCGCTTTTCGAACATTCCAGTTGCGGTCATCTTCACCGGGATCCTCTTTGGCGCGGTGCATATGAATTTGGCGGCGCTCCTGCCCTTGACCGTCCTTGGCATTTTCCTGGCCCTCGCCTACGAGTATACGGGGTCGCTCTGGGCGCCCATCGCCATTCACTTTTGCTTTAATAGCGCCACCACGGTCAGTCAGATGATCATGAAACTGAACCCCGAACTCTTGGAGCAACTCGAGCAAAATGCCGCGTATTTCGGATTTGGGTGAAGACGCGCTTGTTGCACGATTGACTTCGCTGCTCAGTTCCGGCCCCGGTGTCTTGGCGGGACCGGGAGATGATTGCGCGGTGGTTGAAGGGAGCGCGCGTGGGGAGGTGGAACTCCTCAAGACCGACTGTCTTGTGGAGGGGATTCATTATCGCCCGAATGCCATGGCTTCCAAGGTTGGTCGCAAGGCCGTCGCGCGGACCCTGAGTGACTTCGCTGCGATGGGAGGGTGGCCGCGTCATCTTCTCCTCACGATCGCCCTGCCACCCGATCGAGAGGTCCGCTGGGTGGAGGGACTCTATCGCGGAATGAACAAGTGCGCGCAACAGTACGAGTGTGCCATCGTGGGAGGGGAGACCTCATCGCTCCCGGTGGGTGCCCCGGTCGTGATCTCGGTGGCCGCCACGGGTTTCGCGAAACGCTCCCAGCTGACCATGCGCAGCGCTGGTCAGCGAGGGGATCTCTTATTTGTGACGGGACGGCTGGGAGGATCACGGAAAGGCCGCCATCTAACATTTACGCCCCGCCTCGTGGAAGCGCGTTGGCTGACAGAAAAGTTTCGCGTGCATGCCATGATGGATCTCTCCGACGGCTTGGCCATGGACCTTCCGCGCTTGGCCGAGGCCAGCGGTTGTGGGTTTCGGTTTGATCGTGAGAGCGTGCCCCGGACGCGAGGCGTGACGGTGGCACAGGCCATCGGGGACGGAGAAGATTACGAGTTGTTGTTCGCGCTCTCTCCTCGTTCCGCCAAGCGTCTCCAGGCGGAGTGGGCGCGGCAGTTTTCCAGCTTGAGGCTGACCTGCATCGGTTCTCTAACAGATTGCGAAGGGCCCCTGCTGGACGGGGGTTGGGATCACTTCGCTTCCTGAACGTCCCTCAGGGAGGATCCTCACAAACTCATGAAGCACTAGGTTCATAATTATTGAATATTAAGAAACCTTAATAAAGACTTCCCTCTGCGGCTGGATAGGGTAAGCAATAGTTCAAGTAACCCTTACTTCCCTTACATAAATGAAGAGCCTGCTCCTTGCCCCGGCATTGGTGTCTTTTGTGAACACCGATCTATACGTTGATTCTCTTGAGACCAGCCCACTTGTTACCGAACTAGTCGCCATCGCGACTGTGGTTGATCCGCCCATTGTTGAACTCGAATTCTTTCCGGAGTTTGTCCCTGTCGTTGCGCCGGAAGAAGAGGCCGATCGAGTGCAGGCATTGCGGATGGATATCGACGCACTTGGGACCAGCTTGACGGCGACGCAAGAGGCGGTCGAAGAGGTCGCCCGCCAACGTGATCAAGCACGCGACGAAGTGCGCGCCTTGGCGAAAGCGAATCACGAGATCCTGACCGAGTTGAAAGCGTTTCGTCATGAGATGGAGATGGCGCGCAAGGAGGCCGAAGAGTGGAAGAGGCGTTCGATGGATTTGGAAGAGCGTGCGAATGATCGAGTGCTTGCCAAGGCGGAGATGCTCGAGTTCCGCGATCTCATGGGTGGGGCGATGGAAGAATTCCGCGCCCTGAAAGGAGACCTCGCGCAGGCTCGTCTGGAACTTCAGGATCCCATTGAACGTGCCAACCTGAAGGAGCAACTTGCGGAAGCAAACTCCAGGCAGGAACGGCTCAACGATGAGATCGAAATGGCGTTGATTGCCCGCGAGAGAACAATCCTCGAGGCGGCCCGCACGCGGAAGGAACTGGAAGGAAGGATGGCGAGCCTGAGGCCGGAGGCTCAGTCCGCCAAGGAAATGCGCGATGAGTTGCGCAGTGCGAATGCGGTCAAGATGAAGGCCCTCGCTGATGTGGAGCTGCTGCGGAAAGAGAGGGAACGGTCTGGGAGGTC
>Ga0310120_10004160_pt1 | contig 10206 bp, 9 predicted proteins | sample CB27_AW_983_MG_FD_203506 | JGI IMG/M metagenome (GOLD analysis project Ga0310120, IMG submission 203506) | Marine microbial communities from Western Arctic Ocean, Canada - CB27_AW_983 | ecosystem: Environmental > Aquatic > Marine > Oceanic | place: Canada: Western Arctic Ocean | collected... | reverse complement strand
AAAGTTGAAAATGAAAATAAAATATTAGAATTTCAAAAAACTTTAATTGAGAATGAAGTTACAGGATCTAATATAGTAATGGTTTTTAAAGATGGTGAAATAGTTTATAAAGAGGTTGTTAATTCTGGAAAATTAGGTGATAAGAATATTACTAATGAAACAATTTTTCCAATTTGGTCTATGTCTAAACCAATAACCACTGTTGCTATGATGATTTTATTAGATAGAGGATTGTATAAACTTGATGATAATCTCACAAAATACTTACCTGAATATGAAAATATTAAATGCAAAGGTGAAGATGGGGTTTACCTATGTAAGAATAAAATTAGAATTATTGATTTATTAACTCATAGATCAGGGTATCAATATTATACTTTTGATGGTAAAAATAGATTCTTAAGTCCACCATCTCCTTTTGGAAAATATACTAGTTCATACAATTATGATAATCTTAATGATTTTTCAATGGATGTTTCAAAAGAACCTCTTGAATTTGAACCTGGAACAAAATATACATATGGAATTAATCAAGCAATTTTAGGTAGATTAATTGAAGTTTTATCAAATCAAAGTTTCTATAATTTTTTAAAAGAAAATTTATTCAATCATCTCGATATGAATAATACCAAATTTTATTTAACTAAAGAAGATAGAAAAAAATTTCAACCATTATTTATAAATGTATTTCCTAATAATCCATTTAATCCATTTAATCAAACAGATGTTTTAAAAGGATTTACTACAATTCTTGATGAATTAACCTACGATATAGATAATCATGCTCATTTTGGTGGTGAAGGATTAGTATCAACTTTTTCAGACTATTCTAATTTTTGTGAGATGTTAGTAAATAAAGGGGTTTATAATGGCAAACAAATCATATCTCAAAATAGTTTTGAATTAATGACAAAAAAATATTCTAATGGATATCCAGATCCAAATGAACCATATGCTTTTCCAGATTATGAAGGACATTATTATGGTTTTACTTTCTCCGTACTAGAAAACCCTGAAGTTGATGGAACTGGTGCTTCAAAAGGAATTTTTGGTTGGTCAGGATATCATAATACTCATTTTTGGATTGATCCTGATAAAAAATTATTTGGTCTATTTATGTCTAGATCAAGAGAATTTTCATTTCAAATTCATAAAGATTTTAGAAGAGTAGTTTATTCAACTTATTAGAAGATATACATGTGATTTAATAACCCACTAATTAAACTCCCCCTTTTGAATTTTAATTTGTTGTGTGTAGATTAATTTAATGAAATCAAAAGAAGTTACACTTTTTGGAAATACTGGATTAATTGGAAGTTTATTATTAGATATTCTAATAGAAGATAATGATTATCATAAAATAAATGTTGTAACAAGAAAATCAATTATTTAGCTGATAAGGCAATTAAAATTTGGTATAATTATTAGTCGTCCTATAGGTAGTTCCTATCTGGAAATTATTGATTAATTTTCAAAAGTACTCCATTAGTCCATCCAAAACCATCTTGCACTTCATATTCACCTCCTCCACTAAGTAAGCTAATATCCTCAACATTGTATTTTTCTAAAAACTTTCCAGTTCTATGATACACATTATAATTCAGCTTACTCCAACGATCAGAAATCGTTTTAGATAATTTATTAAATTTATAATTTCTTAATCCCTTGATTGTAATCCAATGCAAAGGTGCCCAACCATTGGGTGCATCCCATTGTTGTCCTGTAATCAAGGTAGTAGTAATTACTCCACCATCTCTTAAAAATTCATTTTCAATACAATTCGCACAAGCTTCAGCCTGTTCCTTAGTAGCAAGATTAAAAAATAAAATAAACATTGCAGCCAGTGTAAAATTTGATTTTTGTTTTTTATCAACGTAATCATAATCATGATAAAATTGAGTATTTGGATTCCAAAAATAATTTTGAATAAGAGCATTACGTTGAAAAGCTTTTTTCTCATACAAAGAAGCTATATTATCACTTTTATTAAGCTTATATGCTTTTGCTAAAGTTAATTCTAGATGATATAACAAACAATTGAGATCTATAGGTAGGATATCTCCTGTATGAATACTAGTTAAATCATTTGAATCTTTCATCCAACGAGAACTAAAATCCCATCCAGATTCACATGCAGCTCTCAAATGGGAGTAGAGAGTTTTAGAATTTTTAGAACTTTTTTTATACAATTCTACATCGGCTTGATACATTTCAGCTCGTGGTTTATTAAACTTATCCTGATAACGATTTAATACACCTTCTTCTAATAAAACAACATGTTTGAATGTTGTTTTTTCTTCTTGAAGAGATAATTTTCCATCCATCCAGAAAGCATATTCTTTTTCTAAAAATGGAAGATATTTTATATAAATTAATTTTCCCTTTTCTTCTGCGAGCATATCTATCATTAAGCTATAAAAAGGAGGTTGTGATCGACCTAAAAAATAACTTCGATTTCCATTAGGAATAAAACCAACTGTTTTAATTAGATGTGAAAAATTATCTACCATATTTTGAATAATTTCTATTTTTCTACTTACTTGTAAACCCAACATAGTAAAATAACTGTCCCAATAATAAATTTCATTGAAGCGACCACCAGGAACTATGTAAGAAAAAGGTAAAGGAATCAATGAACTTCCTTCTATGGATATATCTTTTTCACGTTTAAGCACATCCCACAAAATATTAATATGTTCCAGAACAGGTCTTGATGTATCGCTTTTAAACTCTGAGGTTTTGGAAGGATTAAGTTGAAAATTTTTTTCAAAAAAACTTTTTAGATCAAAATCATTTTTCCTCTTTTCAACTCTATATCGAAAAAGAATTTCTTTAGATTCAGCCAAAGGAATTGCATCAGAAAGCATCTTTCCATCTTCCCACAATTTACTAGCATGTAAATCTACAAATAGCTCTTCAAAGATGTCTTCAGGAGATATAGGTAAAGCCATGATTTATTAATTTGCTCTTTGCGTAAGACGTTTTAGCAAAATCAAAGTTAATAATAAAAGTCCAATTGGAATTAGAGTATAATAAAATCCTGAAGCTGGCCCAACTTGTTGAAACAACCATCCCATGGCTCTTGAACCTAGGGTACCACCCAAAGCTGAAAAAACAATAATTAGTCCTGTCATAGGACTATGTAATTTTTTAGGTAAAGCACTTAGCACAGTAGAATTTAACAAAGGATAGATGGGAGAAATAAAAAATCCTACTAATGGAAATGCAAAAGCTAAAAGAGGTACTGATGAAAGATTTTCTATAACATTTTCGTTTATTCCAACTTCAATTGTTTTCGGTAAAACAAAAACAACCATCACAATAGATAATAGAATACATCCTCCAACAATGTAAAACCACGAATAATGCTTTGAAAGAAATCCAGCAATTAAACGTCCAACCCCTAATGAGACTGCAAAAATACTTGCCATCATAATAGCAACATTTTCAGAAAAATTTAATACATCGTTATTGAATGTAGGCAACCAAGTCATTATTCCTTGTTCTAGCATGACAAATAAAAAAGCACTTATCACAAAAACAATAACTAAAAGTCTTGCTATCAAAGTGAACATTTGCCTAACATCATCTAATAAATTCGAACCAGGAATTTCAGCACCTTCATCAAATTTTATGAAAAGTAGTAAAACAAAAGAAAATAAAGACAATCCAGATAAAACCCAATAAACATTAAGCCATGCATCTGGAATTCCTTCTGTATTAAAAGCGGGGAAAAGAAAATAAGCTAAAGCAATACCAAACATAAAAATTCCTTCGATACTACTCATTAAACTACTGTGTTCTTTTTCATTGGAAGTGATAAGGCCAATACATGTATAAACTGAAACTTTTATTAACGCAAAAGCAGCTCCAACCGAAGCAAACAATACTTTTGCTGCAAAAAATGAATTTCCGAAAAACATATACACACAAGCTAGAGTTACTAAGGCTAAAGAAATAAGCATGGATTTTTTATAGCCTATACGAGGTAAAAAAGAAGCAATAAGGAATGATACTATAGCAATAGGTAAGTCTTTATATGCTTCTAAAATACTAGCTTCTATTTCTCCTACTCCATATACATTCTGTGATTTTAAAATAACGATACCTACACTATTCAACAAGATAGCAAATACAAAATAATTAACATATAGAGATAGTTTGATGCTAACGTTTTTCATAAAAATTGCTTTAAACTAAAAAAAATTCTTGTATCTCTAATCTACAACTATTTCTAATTATTTACAATCTAATAAGATTGCATAAATGTATCATTATTTGGTCGTCCTATAATTCGTCCATCTTTATTAATCTTTGATTACAGTTAATATGAACATAAAGTCAGAGCCCCATCCATCTCACTTTATTATTTTGAGAAATAAAACAATTTTTCAATTTTACAACTCAATTTCATTGACAATTTCATTGCTAACTCTAAAGTTGGTTTATACCTATATCTTTCAATAGATATTATGGTCTGCCTGCTTACACCAACCTTATCTCCAAGTTCTTCTTGAGTCATTTTTTTTTTCTGGCGAACTTCCCTTAATGTATTTTCTAACTTCATACTATGATTTTCTATACAAATAAAGTTGATATACCGATTTAATAAATGATACTAATACTAACCATAGTACAATCAAAAAGACTAAGCCTCCATTATTCTGATACATTTGGCTTAATATAATAGCTCCTATAAATGAAAATAGACTGATTTCATATAAAAGGTACCCCATTTTATATGACTTTAAGTCAATGAGAGCATCCCTTTCATCATTTATTATTTTTTTTCTAATAAAAATTTCAAGCAAAGTGTACGATAATGAAAAGTAGATTACTGAGAAAATAATTATCTCAATTAATTTAACTATTGAGGTATCAAAATCATAAATCTCAAATCTGTTAACATAAAAATATGGTAAGAAAAAAATTGCAAATAAAACACTAAATACAATTTCAATTAAAATTGATATTTCTTTTTTAGATACATTCATATAAATTATAATTTAAATACTATCGTTTGATAAGATCAAGACCTAGTGAAAAAATATAAATTATAAGTCCATACATAGTTGAAATAAAGGCAACTTTAAGTCCACCAGCTAGTACAGCTGGTGATACGTTACCAACTTGTTGAATAACTATAAAAGCTTGAGCAAGACCAATAAATGACCCTAGAACTCCTACAGCTAATGAAATATTACCTAATAATTTAACTTTCTCTTGATATTTAAAATAACTAACAATAACTCCAATCAATAAAATTGTTAATATTGACATAAAGAGTATTCCACCTTCCACAAAAAGTTCAACCATAATTGATGCTATTATTCCTATAATTAATGCCATAATTCTAATAAGTTTAAGTTTCATAAATAAATAAGTTTCATAAATAAATGTTAAGTTAACTTTACAAGTATAAACATAATTTTTTGTAAAGCCAACTTTACATAAAATTATTTGACTTTATTCAACCTTGGACTTCAATCTTATATTCTTGTACTCCATAAGTAAAAAGTGTAACTTTCTTCTACATTTATTTTCAACTATAAAATCAACTTATGAAGAAGAGTAAATCTAGAAGGTTATTTCTAAAAAAAGTAACTCTAGGTTCTGCTGCTTTCACAACAGCACCTTATATTTTCGCTACTTCATACGAACAAAAATTTAAACTTTCAAAACATTATTCACAAGTAAATTATTCGACTAATAACCAAATTAATTTTGGATTAGTTGGCTCTGGCATACAAGGTATTTATGATACCATAGCTGCATTACAGGTAGACGGTGTAAAATTGGTTGCAGCTTGAGACCTATATTCTGGAAGATTAGATCGCGCAAAAGAACTTTGGGGTAACAGTATTGTTGTTACGAGAGATTATCGTGAATTATTAGAAAGAAAAGATATTGATGCCATTATTGTGGCAACACCAGATGATTGGCATAAAAAAATTACCATTGATGTGATGAAATCTGGAAAAGCTGTTTATTGTGAAAAACCTATGGTACAGAATTTCCTAGAAGGTAACGAGATAATAAAAACACAAAAAGAAACTGGACAGGTATGTCAAATTGGTAGCCAAGGAATGTCTGGGCTAGGCAATGAAAAAGCCAAACAATTATATGAAGATGGTGCTATTGGGGAAATAGTAATGCTTGATATGTATAATGATCGTTATTCAGCAGAAGGCGCTTGGCAATACCCTATTCCACCTGACGCAAATCCTGAAACTGTAGATTTTGATACCTTTTTAGGAAGAGCTCCAAAAACACCTTTTGATACAACTCGATTTTTTAGATGGAGAAACTACAAAGATTACGGCACTGGTGTTGCTGGTGATCTTTTTGTGCATGCATTTTCATCCTTAAATTATATTCTTAGCTCAAATGGGCCAACACGAGCTATATCTACAGGAGGATTAAGATATTGGAAAGATGGTCGTGATGTACCAGATGTAACTCTAACTTTGTATGACTACCCTAAAACCAATACCCATGCAGCATTCAATGCTTCGTTTAGAGTTAACTTTATCGCTGGTTCTGGTGGTGGTGGTGGTTTTAAAATTATTGGAACTGAAGGTGCAATGGAAGTAGACTCCAACTCTGTTAAACTTACACGTGCTAAATTAGGTATGATTCCAGGTGGCTACTCTATGATTTCCCATACTAAAGAAAATCAAAAAAAAATCAAAGATGCTTACGCACAAAAAAATCTTGAATCTAGAGAGTCTTCTCTAAACATAGGTGAGACAATTTATGAAGCCCCAAAAAATTATAAAGGATCCCATTACGATCATTTTTATAATTTTTTCCAAAGCATACGAAATAAAAAAGCAGTTATCGAAGATCCAACTTTCGGATTAAGAGCTGCTGGAGCAGCCCTTTTAGCAAATGAGGGTTATTACCAAGGCAAGCCAGTAAACTGGGATCCAGATTCTATGAAATTATTATAATGCTTTATAGAAGTACTAAAGGAGATGGAAAAGCCGTTAATTTCGAACAGGCAATACTAGCTGGATATGCTCCCGATGGTGGTCTTTATGTACCTGAATCGCTACCACAGATAAATGTTTCACAATTAAACCAATGGAGAAATTTAAGTTACAAAAAACTAGCCTTTAATATCCTCTCCTTATTTATAGATCGTAATATTATTTCTTCTGATGAATTAAAGGGACTTCTCGATGAAGCTTATGGTACCTTTGAGCATGAGGAGGTTATCCCATTTTATACCTTAAAATCCTACAAAAAAACCTACATTATGGAGCTCTTTTATGGCCCTACCCTCTCTTTTAAAGATATAGGAATGTCTTTTTTAGTTAATCTGGTAAATTTTTTTCTGAAAAGAAATCAACAACACTTAAGTGCAATTGTAGTTACAACAGGTGACACAGGCCCTGCTGCTGCCCACTTCATTGCAGGAAAATCTAATTTGGATGGTTGGTTACTCTACCCCAAAGGATTAATTACCGAATCACAGGAACGCCAAATGACGACGCTTCAATATCCTAATATCCATCCAGTAGGTGTGTACAATTGTCCTGAAGGTGGAGATGATTTAGACGTAGTCATTAGTAAACTCTATAAAAACACATCATTCAAAAAAAAACTCAAACTATCGAGTGTAAACTCATTAAATTGGGGACGTATCATGATGCAAACAGTTCACTATTTCTATGGTTATCTAAAGATTAGTGAGCACATTGGTCATGCCGTAAATATGGTAGTACCTTCAGGTGGATTTGGTAACCTCTGTGCAGGTGGTTTAGCTCGAAAAATGGGCCTTCCTATTAAAAATTTAATAGTGGCTAATAATAAAAATGCTTGTCTCCATCGCCTCTTCAGTCAAGGTGTTTTTTCTAAAGAACCCATTCACAAAACAGTTTCTTCCGCCATTGATATACTTATACCAATCAATTTTTGGCGATATTTATACTTTTGTGTGAACGGAAACAGACAAAAAATCAAAAATTGGATGCATACTTTTGAAAAAACAGGAAAAATAGTGTTTGATACCAACACCTACAAAGCCTATAGCAAAGGTTTTTTATCACTCAGTATAAGTGATGAAGAAACACTTACAACAATGAAAAACTTATATAAAAAAGAAAAGTATTTATTAGATCCTCACGGAGGGGTGGCAATGGCAGCTGCAAAATCATTAAAAGAAACACTCAGAGATGATCCGTTGATTTGCCTAGCCACAGCACACCCAGCAAAATTTCCAAAAATCATAGAACAAATTAGCAAGAATAAATCCTTACCAAAAGAGGCAACTCACTTATCAATTGAAAATGCTAAGCAGCGATGCCAAAAAGGTTATACCTGTGATTATACACATCTATATGAATCATTAATTAATGCTATGGAAACAAATTGGGAGCTACATAATAGAAATATTAAATAACTTAAGGCAATGAAACAATATCGCATTTTAAACAAGCAAGACGTAACGCGCATTTTAATGCCCTATTCCATTAAAAATTTAACTAATATAAAAAAATTAAGCGGAGGATGTGAAAACACAAACTATTTAATTACCGCAAATAATCGTCATTATGTACTAAATTTATTTGAACGTAAATCCCTGGACCATGTGAGAGTCCTAGCTCAATTACTTTCGCATCTAAATGAAAATAATTTTAAAACCTCACAAACCGTTTCGACAACTGATGGACAAAACATTACTTGTTGGAATAAAAAACCCATCATAATAAAACATTTTATTGAGGGTAAAGTTATAGATAACCTTCCAAATCAGATAATAGAATTAGTTGGAGAAGCTACAGGAAAATTACATCAAGTACCTCCCCCTGACTATTTACCAAAAATAATTGATTATGGACAAGAAAATTTTAAATTAGTAAATAAATATGCCCCTAAAACACCGTTTGGAGATTGGATTCAAGCAGTTAAACGATATATTCAACCCTATTTAGAAATGGATTTACCAAAAGCATTCATTCACAGTGATCTTTTTTGTGACAATATTATCGTCAGTGATAAGGAAAGTATAATAATTATGGACTTTGAAGAAGCCGCCTATTATTATCGCGTTTTTGATATAGGAATGGCTATAATTGGTCTGTGCTCGGAAGGAAAGGTCCTCAACCAAGAGAAAATCAAATCTTTCTTAATAGGCTATGCAAAAGTAATTAAATTAATGCCTGATGAGGAGAAAGCCCTACAAGCTTTTACCGTATACGCTGGTGCTGCCATGACCTTTTGGAGACACAGAAACTTCAATTACGTGTACCAGAACATGGGACTAAACAATCATTACAAAGCTCTACAAGCATTAGCAGATTATGCCAAAGAACAGTCTAGCTTATTTTTTAAATGCTAATAAAATCATCTTTTAGTTATTCTCTTCGAGTTTTTTCTCTAGTTTCTAAATTTTAAGACTTTTATATAACTAAAGTTTCTTGGACCACTCATCAATAGACTCATTATTCATCTTAACATAATCCTGATTATCTACTTCAATAGATAGTTCTAATGATTTTTTTGCCACTTCAATTGCATCTTTATAGTCACCATTAGCAGCCATTATCAAAGATTGTTGTCTAAGTTGAAAAAATTTAGGATTTTCTGTCATTTCCATAGCCTTGTTAATCCACTTAAGAGCAATATCTAATTTGATGTTTTCTTGCCTGTAATATACCGCAGCAGCATAGTAATCTGATGCTTTAGGCGAGTCATTCATTACTGATTCAATACTAGACTCAACCATTTGACGACTAGGTACATCTATTCTAACTTTAACATATGTATCATCCCATGCGATAGATAGATCAAAATAGGTATTTGAAACGTTATTTATAGAAATGGTAAATGTTTCTAATTCATTTCCTGAATTAAATTTAAGAGAATTGTAGTTTGATTTAAATACTATTTTTTTGTCGTCCCAATCTTTAGGAACTCCCCATAATTCAGCATCTGAATATAAAATTATATCCCAATTAGTCTTGTTAGGTATAGAGAAGATTGAATAAGTTCCTTCTTTTATTTTATTTCCATTTATCTCAACACCTGTTGAAAAACTTATTTTAGTACTGCTATTGGCTCCCGTTCGCCATAGCTTTCCAAATGGAACTAAATCACCAAAAATGACTCTTCCTCTTTTTGAGGGTCTATTATACTCAACCTCTATTTCAGTCAAACCAACCATTTGTTCTAATTTTGAACTTGGACTTGGCTGAGGTG
>Ga0310120_10004158_pt1 | contig 10211 bp, 8 predicted proteins | sample CB27_AW_983_MG_FD_203506 | JGI IMG/M metagenome (GOLD analysis project Ga0310120, IMG submission 203506) | Marine microbial communities from Western Arctic Ocean, Canada - CB27_AW_983 | ecosystem: Environmental > Aquatic > Marine > Oceanic | place: Canada: Western Arctic Ocean | collected... | reverse complement strand
CCGGTTGATGCGCAGGATCTCCGAGGGCCCCTCTTCGATCGTCCAGCCCTCGAGCAATTCCTCCAGTGGAATGCTGCGTCCGCTGGGTCCCACGGCGACTCCGGTCGCCAGGATTTTTCCGATACTCGAACGATCTTGCTCTCGCAGCCGAACCCTGACATCGATCTGACGCTGCTGCCTTCTCAGGCGCGTCGCCACCGATCCAACATTCTTGCTCTGAAGTGCATCGGAAATCTCACGCGTACTGATGCCGAGGCGAGCAAGGCGCTCCCGATCCGGGCGAAGATGATACTCGGGACTTCCAGGCGCAGTCGTTGTCTGAACCTCGGTCACAAGTCCGATGGCGGAGAGTCTGTCGGCAGTTTCTCGTTCGATTCGCTCGAGTTCTGAATCGTCGGGACCTCGTATTTCGATCTCCAGTGGAGCTCTGAGTGAGAACAGGCGCGGACGCTGGACCTTGAGCAGTGCGTCAGGGAGATCGTCGCCAAAGGGAATGATCTGCTCGACCAGGGAATTCTCTGCGCTCGCCGCATCCACACCATCCACGGAGAGAACCAGTTGGATCCGGGCAGTGTGCTCCCCCTGGGAAGAGGCCTCTACATCTGCGGGATCTCTGCCGATACGAGAGACGACACGATGGACTCCGGGCAACTGCCCGATCGCCTGCTCCAGTCGCTTTACCCTCTCGTCGGTTACCTGCAGTGGTGTCCCCACCGGTAAGGTGATCTGCACCTCTATCTCACCACGGGCAACCCGTGGAATCAGTTCTGATCCGAGCCGAGGGATCAGCAAGCCCGCAACCAGAATGGCGGCGCCAGCCACCAGCAGCACAACGGCCCTGTGGTTGAGCGAGGCTCTGATCATCCTCAGATAGATCGTTTCCGTCCGACTGATGATCCGGGCAGCCAGCGATAGAGGTCCCCCGGCGAGATGCCTCGATCTTTTTGCCAGGGCGAAAGTAATTTTCAGCGCGATCAGCAGAATCAACTGCAAGAACGACATCACGAAGGAGCCGATCCCCAGCAGCAGGAGTTCGGTACGATTGTGAATCCACAGGATCGGTCCCATGAGAGAGAAGAGATTGATCTTCATGCTTTTCTTGCTCTTTGCCGGTGGCGGTATCTTTTCGATCGTCTCGATGAGGTGATCCTCCTGCAGCCCTGGTGCACGGGCAGCGAGCATCGGAACCAGAGTGAGCGAGACCATCAGTGCCGCGAGCAAGGAGCCGACCACAGCGACTGCCATGTCTCCGAAGACCTGACCTGCAAGCCCCTCGACAAAGACGATCGGGAAGAACACCGCGACGGTCGTCAGTGTCGAGGCGGTCACCGCTCCCGCAACTTCTGCGGCACCCTCCACCGCTCCCCGAAATGGATCTCCGAGTTCCTTCTGTTTCCTGAAAATCGATTCAAGAACAACGATGCTGGAGTCGACCAGCAGGCCGATGCCAAGTGCCAGACCTCCGAGCGACATGATGTTCAGCGTGGTATCGGAGATGTAGAGCGGCACGAAAGTGACCACGACCGAGCAGGGAATCGCGATCGCCACCACGAGCGTGGTCGACAGCTTGCCAAGGAACAGGTAGAGAACCAGCATCGCCAGCAGTCCACCCAGCAGCGCTGTCTGCCGCAGATCCCTGATCGATCCACTGATGAAATCCGCCTGATCGGATAGCAGATCGATGGTCGTTCCAGGCGGCAGCCAGGAAGCGACGTGATCGGGGCGCCGGACTCCGCCGCCGCCGGATTCGCCGAACTGAATCCCCCAGTTGTTCTCCCTCGGGACGCTCTTTCCGGCCCGTTTCGCCTGCCAGAGTTCAAAGCGCTTCTGCTCCTCGGGTGTTCCGAAAACACGCTCACGAACACTCTTCGAGACGGAGATGATGTTGGCATCTCCTTCCTTCAACACCTCGACGAAGACCGCTGGACGACCATCGATCCGAGTGATCACACGATCTTCCTGGAAGGAGCGTCGCACCTCTGCGACATCTCCTAGCCTGACAACAGATTGCCCCTCCCGGATCAGTGGAATGGAGAGGATCTCCTCCGAATCGACCACCTCGTTGCGCACTCGAAGGATGTAGTCGACATCTCCATCCTCCAGCAGGCCACTCGCCTGGTCGAAATTCTCTTCAGCAAGCCGGCGCGAGATCAACTCGATGGAAAGTCCGCGGTTTCTGACCTTCTCCTCGGAAACCTCAACGAGGATCTCCTCCTCCAGTCCTCCACGTACCCGAACTGCTGCGACCCCTGGAATCGTCTCCAGACGTCGTTCCACCTCCTCCTCTGCGATGACTCTCAATCGGCCCATGTCGGCGGGTCCATGGAGTCCAAAGAGCAGTACCGGGTCGAGACGTGGGTCGTATCTGAGAATGCTGGGACTCTCTGCCCGATCGGGGAGATTTGCCTGTTCCAGTTTTTCGCGGATGTCCTGAATGGCCTCGGATAGATCCTGACCCCAGGAAAACTCCAGGATGACATCGCAGGTGCCGATTCGCGACAGCGAGGAGATCCTGCGCAGTCCGCTGACAACGGAGAGGGCTTTTTCGAGGCGACGGGCGACTCGCTCTTCGACTTCTTCAGGTGCCGCCCCTTGAAGTTCGGTCCTGACGGTGATCGTTGGTCGATCTATCTCGGGAAGAAGTTCAATCGGAAGCCGCATCAGCGATACAACACCAAATACGACGATCGCCGATGTGATCATGCACAGGGCTATGGGGCGGCTAACTGCTCGCTCGACGAGCCAGCTTGAAGAGGTAGAAGCATTGTCGCGTCGGATTCCCACCGCCTCGAAACAGGGGCTAGCCCCTGCCCTCCTCTTCAGTTGCTCTTGGATGTTCTTCCACGATCGTCTCGACCTCGATGCTCACATCTTCTACCAGATCCCCATCGCGTAGCCGCGCCTGACCGCGAATCACGATCCTGTCATCGACCGAGATCGGGGGTACCGACGAGAGTACTTCGAGGTTTTTTTCGGTCTGAAGACCGGGTTCGATCTCGACGCGCATCGCCTGACCATCGCGGACGATGAAGAGGACTGATCGATTGCCCTCGAAGATGCGAGCATTCTTCGGCACCAACAGGGCATTCACATGGGTTCCGAGAACGAGAGTGCAGGTGGAAAAGGCACCTGGGCGCAGAAGACCATCGGGGTCTTCCACCTCGACACGAACCCGAACTGTACCTTCACTGGAGGTCACTGCAGGACTGATCGCCGTGACGGTTCCATCGAAGGTGGTTCCACGGGCCGTATCGCTGGTGATGATCGCCTTGAGTCCCACGCGCAACTCACTGAGGCGACTCTGGGGAACCCGGACCCAGGCAAGGAGTGGTTGACTGCGAATCACCGTTGCGACCAGAGTTCCAGATGTGACCAGTTCGCCAGGCCTGAGTTCCACCATCTGTACGCGTCCCTCGATCGGACTCACGATATCGGATCTCGACCGATCCAACTGCGCACGTTCCACTGCGAGACCGGCCTTGTCCATGCCATGTTTTTCTATGGCGATGGTCATATCCATCTTCTCAAGAGCGAGACTGGATTTCTTGAGGTTGATCTCGGCCTCTTTCACTGCAAACCGACTCTCCTCGAGAGTTTCTTCCGAGGCAAGACGCCGGCCATCGGCTTCGAAGAGGCTCTCCAGTCTTTGACATTCGGCGTTTGCACGATCGAGAGCAACCCCGGCAAGATCCGCCCCGCTCTCCACTTCCATGCGCGCCAGTTCCGCGCTCGCCAGAAGACTTGTTGCTTCGGCGAGAAGCACTTCCGCCTCGCGAAGAGCCAGATCCAGATCGGCCGGATCTAGCCGCAAGATCAATGATCCTTCAGTGACCGGTGTCCCTTCATCGGCCAGCACTTCGGTGACAACACCAGAGACACGAGCGGTCAGGTCAACACTATCGCGTGCCTCCAGGTCTGTACTGATGGAGAGAGTCTGCTCGACAGATTCGATCCAGCAAGTTGTCGTTTCGACCGGTGCTATACGATCCAGTTTTCCGTTCGGTTTAGCAGCACTCTTGTTTCCTTCAGAAATCTCGCAACCGACCAGACCGGCTGTCAGAACCGATGCACAGGCGATAAAAATGATGGGAAAGAAGTGGGGGAAATATCGGTTCATCAACGAAGTGGGCACCTGTCTATCGAGGCTTGAGAATTACGGGTTATCCCAGGCCAAAATCGTGCAATACGGAGTGAATCATACCCGAGTCTACTGTCAAGATAATGTAGCACCTTTTCCATCGACCAGCACCCGACAGAAGTCAGGACTCACCGCAATATCAGCCCTTCACCCGACAACAGCCGCTGCTGATGACCTCTTCGGTCGGTTCTACATCGATTGATATCTGCAGCGGCCATCTCTACCAGATCACGTACGCCGGAAAGAAAATGATTCGATTCGATGATCAGTTCCAAGGTTGTAGCACTCTCGGGAATCATCAGGGTGCATCCTTCAAGTGGATCGCTGCGGCAATAAACAGCGTGCCCACTGAACATACCGCGATTCCCATCACGCGGTTCACGCGACTACCATAGATCTTCTCTCTCATGCGAATGAGATGTTGCGGCCACCAACACAACATCAAACACTTGATGGCTGTAGCCCATGCACCTAGCCGCACCAGTCCCTCGACATCGGTTCCCACTCTTGAATTCTCTAATAACACCATCACTGCTGCGACAAGCCACAGGTATCCCATCGAACGAATCAACACATCCTCCTTGTAGGCGGATGCCAACCATCTTTCGCATCGGTCGGGATACAACAGGATCGGAATGCCAAACAGCAGTTGAAATGTACCTACCATCAGGCTGAAGGTGATGAGATCGATGCCAGCTCCTTTTCCGTGCGCCATGCTGCATTCAGAGGGCCAGGTAACTGGCGCTCTTTCGCTGGAAACCTGTCGTCCCTTGCATGATGGTACGCACCATGACCGAAGAAGAAAACCGTCAAGAGCCAACACGAACCACCATCGGTGTCGTCGAGGGAATCGGCGCCTATCTGTGGTGGGGGGTGGTGACCACCCTTTATTTTCACTGGATGAATCAGACGGACGTTCTGGAACTGGTCGCATGGCGGGTCCTCGGCGGATTACCAGTGATGCTACTAATGATATTCGTCCGTGGCGAGTTTCCTGCGTTTCTCTCGATTCTTCGCGACCGTCGAGCAATATTTGCATTGTTCCTCTCCGGCCTGTTCATCCTGATCAACTGGCTCACCTTCATCTATTCTGTACTCAATGAACGCATCACCGAGGCGAGTCTTGGTTACTACATCAATCCGCTGGTATCGGTCGCCCTCGGCGCCATCTTTCTTGGTGAACGACTACGGCCGGTGCAATGGATCGCCGTGGGTTGTGCCGTAGTTGCCGTGATCCAGTTGACCGTCTCGAACGGTTCGCTGCCCTGGATCAGCCTCGTGCTGGCGTTCTCCTTCGGCGGCTACGGACTCGTGCGCAAGCAGGTCAAGGCAGAATCCGAAGTGGGGCTTTGCGTCGAGATGTTGTTGCTGCTACTTCCGATGCTGGCACTACAACTGTGGCTCCACGATGCCGGTCGAACCATCTTCATGGAAGACGCGCGTCTCACCTGGGGATTATTGATCGGCGGAGTCGTTACTGTCATCCCACTGGTACTCTTCTCACGATCGGCAAGAAAAATACGTCTTGCCACGGTGGGCCTGCTTCAATACATCGCCCCCACTGCTCAGTTGTTCGTGGCAGTCTTGCTGGTCGGAGAAGTGATCGGAGATCGCTGGCCTGCATTGACCCTGATCGGGCTTGCGGTACTTCTCTACAGTTTCGATTCGATCCGAGCCCACCGAAACCGACCCTGATTCGCTTCGTACCATTTCAATTCTTCGAGATATCCCTCCTTGCCCTGTTGTCGAGGTGCGGCATCATGTGGGTCCGTGTTGACCCGCAACATGAAACGAGCCACTCACATTCCTGAAATCGTTTGCCTGCAGGAGCAGCGCGCTCAGCATTACCCAAATTGCAACTCGAGGAGGCCACATGAGTGAGGGATCTTCCATCCAGGGGAGCCCCAGCACCCGTTCATCCGCTTTCGCAGATTCCGTTCGATCCCATGTCGAAAAGACCGTGGTCGGACTCGATCTGGTGGTGGAGCGCACTCTCATCTCACTTCTGACCGGCGGCCACCTGCTGCTGGAGGGTGTTCCGGGAACTGCCAAGACGCTGATGGTGCAATCGGTCGCGCATGCCATCGAACTCGACTTTGGCCGCGTCCAGTTCACCATCGATCTGCTGCCTTCCGATATCGTTGGATCGGAGATCCTCGACAAGGACAGCGGCGAGTTCCGCATTCACAAGGGTCCCATCTTCGCCAATCTGCTGCTCGCCGACGAGATCAATCGCGCATCTCCCAAGGTCCAGTCCGCTCTGCTGGAAGCGATGCAGGAACGAAGAGTCACCATCGGTGACAACACCTTTTCTCTGCCGTCACCCTTTCTTGTCATCGCAACTCAAAATCCTGTCGAACAGGCAGGAACTTTTGAACTCCCGGAAGCACAGCTCGATCGCTTTCTGATGCGTCACAGACTCACGTACCTCGACCCCGAAGATGAAACGGAAGTGCTTCGCAGAGCACTCAAGTTGAAACTGAAGCGAGGAGACGATGGCGGTGCCATGCCGATGACCGCCTTCGATGCCATCGAGAAGACAGCCCCCCAATCGGTGGCCGATCTCACCTCTGCGATGGAGCAGGTCCTGGAAGTGCATGTCAGCGAGGTGTTCGTCCGTCACTGCGTCGATCTGGTCAACCGGACCCGCGATCATGCAGACATCGAATTGGGAGGATCTCCGCGCGCTGGAATCGCACTGGTCACCGCTTCTCGTGCGCGCGCCTACTTGCATGGCCGTGACTACGTCGTGCCGGAAGACATCTTCGCGCTCGCAGAAGACATCGTGCTGCACCGGATCCGACTCTCCTACGAGGCGGTCGCACGAGGACGCACCGGTGAACAGGTGCTGGCAGAAATTCTCGATCAACTGTCCTGATGGGGGCCGCCGTGGATGTGACTCACCCATCTCTTCCGCCACCGGAGGCACTCGCACACCACGAGTTCGAGATGGTGGTGCGCAGGCTCGCCGATGATCTCGCTCACGGTGCCGATGCCAGCGTATTTGTCGGCAGCGGACTCGAATATGCACAATCGAGACCGTACAGCGCCGGAGATCCGATCCAGCAGATGGACTGGAAGGTCTCTGCCCGCACCGGCGAGCCCTACATCAAGGAGTACGACACCCTCAAGCGTGTGCCAGTGCAGATCGTTCTCGATACTTCAGGTTCGATGGTCGCCACTTCTACCCGCTTGTCGAAATACCATCTGGCGGTGTGGTTGGCGGCCGCTCTCGGAACCGTGGCCCAGCGAAGGATGAGTCCTGTACGGCTTCTCAGTGGCGGGTCGAGATCGATACGATCCACCGCGAGTCTCTCGCGAAGCATCCTGCGCCAATCGATGGATGTACTGCGCCAGACAGATCCCGATGAACAGACTCGCCTCGCAGAAGCCCTCGACATGATGCGAGCCACCAGCAAGCAACGCAGTGTCGTCATCGTCCTCAGCGATCTGCACGACCCGGATGCCATCGATGCGATTCTTCGCACCTCCCACGCTCACGACACCGCCGTCATCGAATTGCAGGATCCCGCCGAAGCGGGTGCCCTCGCTGCTGGTTTCTTGCGTGGAAGCGAGGCGGAAACCGGTGCTCAGTTCCTGGCCGGAGGCAAGACTCGTTGGGGCATCGATCCAGAAGAAGGGAGAAGAGCAGATCTCTCTCGTGGCGGTATCGATCACCTGCTTCTTCACACCGACCAGAATTTCATCCCTGAAGTGCGACGCTTCATCTCTGAACGCGGGCAGGGAGGACGATCATGAGATCTTTGCTGCCACTGCTCCTGATCGCCAGTTGCCTTCTGATCGTGACCTGCCTGCAGGCAAATCCACTCCAGACCGATGAGTATCCTGCCGGGACGGTCGGCATCGAGGGACAGATCTTGCTGAAATGGGCCGGCAAACCGCTCGAGGTGGCGCCGATTCCCGATGGCTCGCCGGTTCTGATTCGCATCGCATCGATCACCCCTGCAGTTGAAGGAGAGGGTCAAGAAAAGACCTATGACCTGAGGTGGATCGCCATGCTGCCAGGCGAACACGACCTGGCCCCTCTGCTTCGCCACGGCGAGGGAGAAGCAGCAAGTCAGCTGCCGGCGCTGATCATCTCGGTCAGTTCACTGCTGAAGGATGACCACGAGGGAGATCTGAATCAGATCCCTGGACCGATCTCACCGATCCTTGGATTCCCCGAGTGGGTGCCGTGGGCGCTGGCGATCGGCTGGATGTTGCTGCCACTTTCGATCCTGACACTGATCCGCTGGCTCAGGAAAGCGCCTCCACCGGAAGCTGAACCGGCACCCCCGCCGACTCTCGCCGAGTTGCTGCGACCGCTGGTGATCGCTGCACTCGCCGGAGATCTTGACGACGCACAGAAGGCGACGATGGAACGGATCCTGCTGGCGCACTGGCGTGTCGAACTGGATCTGGGAAGTTACCGCCACGGCGAGGGAATCCAGAAACTGAGGGCCCATCCCGTGGCAGGCATCTTGCTGGTGACCGTCGAGCAATGGCTGCATTCGGGTCGAGACGATGCGGTCAGTGAAAAACAACTGGAAGATCTGCTCGCACCCTATGCCACACCGATCCCTGACACCATCGAGGAGGGCTCTTGAGTTTTGCTCATCCCTGGGTCGTGGCGCTGTGGCTGGTGCCGATGTTTCTACTGCTGTGGGAAGCGTTTCGCAGCGGCCCGAGAGTCGCCATGCCCTTCGATCATCGTTCTCATGGCAAGAGACCGTGGTTGCGCAGGTCGCTGTGGCTGGCCGCAGCGATTCCACCGGTGATCCTGGCGGTCACCATCGCGGTGATGGCAGGACCCCAGGTGATGGGAGAACCGCAGATACGTCGCGAGATCACCAACATCGAGATCGCCCTCGATGTCTCCGGGTCGATGGGGGTCGCCATGAGTGATGGCACCCTGCGCAGCGAAACCGCCGTCGCATCGATCCAGCAGTTCTGCAAGATGCGCAAGGGAGATGCCTGCGGCCTGACCATCTTCGGCGGCGAAACGATCCGCTGGACGCCACTGACCCTCGACCTCGATGCCATCGCCCTCGCCGCTCCCTTCATCGATGCGAGAAAGATGCCGCCTCACATGAACTCGACCGCCATCGGCCGGGCACTGCGAGCCTGCATGGGCAGCCTCTCCGAACAGGAAGAGGGAGACCGCCTCATCGTGCTGGTCAGCGATGGATTCTCCTCCGATCTAGGTGGCGGTGCTGCGCGCCAGATCGGTCAGGAACTGGCCAGCCTCAACATCGCCCTCTACGCCATCTTCATCGGCAGCGGATCGGCGCCGGGGCAGTTGTACGAAGTGGTCGGCCAGACGCAAGGTGAGGTGTTTGCGGCCCACGACTCCGCGGCACTGCAGCGTGTCTTCGATCACATCGATGCGATGGAGCCGGCCAAGTTGAAGCCGGCCGGCGCTCGCCCCATCGAGGACTTTTCGCTGCTGGCTTGGATCGGTCTGTCGCTGCTGGGAGTACACCTGTTCACATCGCTTGGCTGGCGGGTGACTCCATGGTAGATCCCGAACAGCTCATCTATTCCGCAGCGGTCATCGCACTGCTGGCACTGATCCTGGTCGCCATCGGCGAGTGGTTGCATGTGGGTAGGATTCGCCGCATCGAGAAACTCGCCTTCGGCGAAGCGGGCCCGCAGCCGTGGACGAAGTTGGCGCCACTTCTTCGCTGTCTGGCGGTGACGATGCTGGCGGGCGGGTTATGGGTGCTCGCTCATCTGGAGAGCAAACCACCGGAGATCGATCCCGACAAGGAGCCGTCGCAACATCTGCTGGTGGCGCTCGATGTCTCGCCCAGCATGTACCTCGAGGATGCGAGCGAGAAACGCAACCAGCGCCGAGGTGAGCGCGCATCGGATGTGCTGGAGGCGTTGTTTGCTCGACTCGACATGACCCGCACACGAGTTTCGGTGATCGCCTTCTACACCGAAGCGATGCCGGTGGTGCTGGAATCTTTCGACATCAACGTGGTGCGAAACGTGCTCAATGCGCTGCCGATGGAACACGCCTTTGAACCGGGCCAGACGCAGTTGCAGAAGGGCGTCGAGGAGGCGCTGA
>Ga0310120_10004154_pt1 | contig 10214 bp, 9 predicted proteins | sample CB27_AW_983_MG_FD_203506 | JGI IMG/M metagenome (GOLD analysis project Ga0310120, IMG submission 203506) | Marine microbial communities from Western Arctic Ocean, Canada - CB27_AW_983 | ecosystem: Environmental > Aquatic > Marine > Oceanic | place: Canada: Western Arctic Ocean | collected... | reverse complement strand
CGGGAAGGAGTTTGACGCCCCTTGGTGTGCGGAGCTAGCCGATGCTCTAAAGGAGGTGGGTAAGGCGGCCTACGAGGAGCAGGCTCTGATTACCCTGCTGGAAGATCTGAGGCTTTAGTTGCGAATTGGGCCAACTGGCAGGGCTCCGCCTTGATGGATGAGATTCCCTGTTGTTTGCCATAACAGGGAACAAGGGAATTCCCGGTGGAGACTCCTGAGTTTTGGGGCTTGGAGAGCCACAACCGGGGGCAAGATCCCTGAAAGCCGCATATTTTCGCCACAAGACCCTGCTAATCCGGGAAAACAGGGAATTTCGAGAGCGTTTTTCGATCCCTGCCTTCCGCTCCGGGCCGGGCCGATTCCCGATTTAAAACTTGGGGAAAGCAGTGCGCGCTCACGGCACAGCCTCACTACGCCACACGCCACGCTCCGATCCCGCCCGCCGCGGCGAACTTCGCCCGGGCGGGCCGGGGCGATTCCCGATTTGAAACTCGGGGAATGCAGTGCGCGCTCACGGCGCAGCCTCACTACACCACACGCCACGCTCCGATCCCGCCCGCCGCGGCGAACTTGGCCCGGGCGGGCCGGGCCGAGGTTCCGTGAACGCAGATTCGGAGTCATTTGGAGGGCGGGTCGGAGGTGGTAACCCGAGCCTGACCTGCCAAAAAGGTCCGGAGGGCTGGATTTTTGGGGCTCCCTCGGTAAATTGTCTTTTCTGATGGCCCCGGCCTCCCGATAAGCGGTAAAATTTCAATCCGATGAGCCTTCACGCCCAATTGAGCCCCGAAGCAGAAGCCCGCCTCGAGGCCCAGAAGAGGAATTCCGTCATCACCAGCATTGTGATTGCCTTGCTGGCGATCTCCCTGGTGATTCTCATCCTGCTCTTCATCCTGCTTCCGGCCCTGAATCTCAAGTCTCCCACCATCGTCACCTACAATTCCGGCCTGCCGGATGAGGACACCCTCGACCAGAAGGAGATCAATCCGCAGATCCAGCGCAAGCCATCCGCGCCCTCTTCCTCCATGGCGAAGGTGATCGCCTCCACCACCCCGTCCCCCACCGCGGTTCCGGTCCCGGAAACCGAGGCCGAGCCCAATCTCGACTTCGGGAGCGGGGATGACTTCGGAGCGGGCTGGGGATCCGGCGGCGACGGCGACGGGGGCGGCTTTGGAAACATTCCGGCCGTCATGCGCAAGCGCTGCTCGAAGGAGGACCGCCTCCAGCGCCTCAAGACCAGTGGCGGAAACGAGAAGTGCGAAGATGCCGTCGTGGCTTCCCTGCGCTGGCTCAAGGGAACCCAGGGCCAGAATGGCTCGTGGGGCGGCGGAACAGGCGTGGCCTACACCGGCCTCGCCCTCCTCGCCTTCCTGGGACACTGCGAAACGCCCACCTCCGAAGAATTCGGAGAGACCGTCACGAAGGCCATCCTTTTCCTGGTCGACAATTGCCAGAAGCAAAAGGGCCGCATGGCGACAAACCTGCAGGACAAGCACTGGTCCTACACTCACGCCATCGCGACCTATGCCATTGCGGAGGCTTATACTTTCTGCAGCCAGCAGTCCATCAATATGCCGGGACTGAAGGATTCGGTCCAGCAGGCCGTCCAGTGGATCATCGACAACCAGAACAAGTCCGGCGGTTGGGAATACGCCTACGAAGAAGGCGGCGGCCGCGGAGGAGACATGTCCATCACGGCCTGGCAACTGCAGGCCCTCAAGGCCGGTAAGCACACCGGACTCGAATTCCGCAACATGCGCGCCTGCATCAGCAGAGCCCTCAAATACTGCGAAAGCTGCCAGGCCGGCAACGGCGGCTTCGGTTACTCCGGGCCCAGCCCGAATGGCGACCACTTCACTCTCACCGGGGCCGGAGCGCTCTGCTTCCAGCAACACAAGGGTGCCTCCAATTCCAACGCCCGGAAAGGGGTCAAGTACATCGATAAGGAGTCCAAGTTCAACTACAAGGCAGGTCCCTGCAACCTCTACGAGCACTACTACAGCAGCCAGGCCGCCATCAATCACGGCGGCAAGAGCTGGATGAAATACAACGAGATGTTCCGTGATCAGCTCCTGAACAATCAGAACAAAGACGGCTCCTACCCCGCTCCGAACGGAGCCGGCCCCGGGGCACGCAATGACCCGGTTTATGTCACTTCTCTCGCGACCCTCATGCTGGAAGTGTATTACCGCTTCCTGCCCGGCACCGGGGGTGGCAAGTAGGTAAGATTCGGCCGGTTCGGCCTGGCCCTTAACCGCTTCGCTCCTGGAGGCTCCCCGGGGCAGAACGGCTCCCGCTGGTCCTGCCCTCGGACTGAATCCCGGGGCCCTGGCCGGCTTCGGGATGTCGGGCCTTCACGCCCCCTTGACATCTCCCGGCCCGGTCCGACTCTGAGGGGTGGCGCCCGGATCTCGTGACCTTCACGCCCTCCGGGATGCGGCCCTTTCCTTTGACAACCACGGAGAAATTGCTCATTCCCGCCCGATGACAGTAGCAGCCACCGTCAGCCAGCTCGAGCAGCTGAAGCAGTACACCACCGTGGTCGCCGATACCGGTGACTTTCAGGCCATGCGCGAGTACGAGCCGCAGGACGCCACTACCAATCCTTCCCTCATCCTCAAAGCCGCCACCCAGGACGACTACAAGCACCTCCTTGACAAGGCCGTGCAGGACCACTCCGGATCCTCTCTCGCCGGAAGCGCCCTCGTCGACTCCATCGTTGACCGCGTCCTGATTTCCTTCGGCTGCGAAATTCTGGAACTTCTCCCCGGACGGGTCTCTACCGAGACCGATGCCCGGCTCTCCTTCGATGTGCAGAGCACGATCGCAAAGGCGCGCCAGCTCATCGCCCTCTACGAAAAGGGCGGCATCTCGCGCGACCGGATTCTTATCAAGATCGCTTCCACCTGGGAGGGAATCCGCGCCGCCGAAACGCTGCAGAAAGAAGGAATTCGCTGCAATCTCACGCTCCTTTTCTCCTTTCCACAAGCCGTCGCGTGTGCCGAGGCCCGCGTCCAGTTGATCTCGCCCTTCGTGGGCCGCATTTACGATTGGTACAAATCCGAAACGGGCCACGACTACCAGGGTGCGGACGACCCCGGGGTGCAATCCGTCTACACTATTTACAACTACTACAAGAAGTTCGGCTACCAGACCGAGGTGATGGGCGCTTCCTTCCGGAACATCGGCCAGATTCTCGAACTTGCGGGCTGCGATCTCCTCACCATCTCCCCCTCCCTCCTCGAGGAACTCCAGCAGTCCACCGCAAAGGTGGCGCGTAAGCTGGAGCCCGGTGCAGCGAAAAATAGCGACCTCGAGCGGCTCGAATTGGATGAGAAGACCTTCCGCTATCTCCTCAACCAAGACCCCATGGCCACCGAGAAGACGGCGGAGGGGATTCGCAACTTTGCCGCAGATATAGTTAAGCTTGAAGGCCTCGTCCAATCGATGCTTCGATAATGTTCATGCCTAGATTCCTCGCAGTCGCACTGGCGGGAGCGCTCCTCCCGGGTGCCCTCATGGGGGGCGGCAAGAAAGCCCCAGTCCTCACGGTCAGCTTCCACCTCCAGGCCGAGGCCGGCGACCGCCGGGTTTTGAAGCAACTCACGGCCGGTCGAGAAGTCGCCTATCGGGCCGCAGCCGAAATCACCACCAAGGACATCCGCGCCTTCCGTCCCTTCCCGTCCGACGACGGGCAAACCTATGGCGTCGTTTTCCAGCTCACCAAGGTCGCGGCCGGACGACTCAAAAACCTGAGCACGGCCCATCGCGACAAGCTCCTTCTTGCTGTCGTCAACGGCCAGGTGCGCGACGCCGTTGTCATCGACCGACCCGTGGTCGACGGTCTGATCGTCATCTGGAAGCGGATTAGCCTCGCTGAAGTGAAGCTCGCGGATAAGCATGTCCCGCGAATCGGCGAGGACCCCAAGGCCTGGAAAAAACGCCTCAAGAAAAAGTGATGGTTCCCAACCTGACGCTGGTGACCTGCGGCCTCTGCACGCTGACCCTCACGGTCGTTGCAGCCGCACAACCGCTCAAGTTGCGGCTTCCCACCGACAACCTGGCCCTCTTCACGAATTCCCCGGAGAAATTCTACATGTACGTCCACCGGACCTTCGAGGGCGAGACTACAAAGCCTTGGGAAGGTGGCACCTACGGATTCGTCCGCAACATGAAGCGCACCCCGTCCGGCGTCATCGGGACCCGCTTTCACGAAGGGATCGATATCCGCCCCGTCAAACGTGACTCGGCCGGACGCCCGCTCGACCAGGTCCGCTCCATCGCCACCGGCAACGTCGCCTACGTTCAACCCAATCCTGGATTGAGCAACTACGGCATCTACGTGGTGGTGGAACACAACTGGGGAGTCGGCCCCTTCTTCAGCCTCTATGCCCACCTCGCCGATATCGCGGTGCAGCCTGGCCAGCGCGTCCTGGGAGGACACGTCCTGGGCAAAATGGGCTACACCGGCGCCGGCATCAATCGTGAACGCGCCCACCTCCATCTGGAACTCAACATGCTCCTCTCGCTGCGTTTCGATGCCTGGTACCTCATGAAGTTCGACACCAGAAATCCGCACGGCCTCCACAACGGATTGAACATGTCCGGTCTCGACATCGCCGGCCTTCTCATCGCTCACCAGAAGGACCCCGGTGTCACCATCCCGGGTTTCCTGAAGCGCACGCCCACCTATTACAAGGTGACCAGCCCGCGTCGCGGTGTTCTCGAGATAGTGGGACGCTATCCGTGGCTCCAAAAGGGAGACCACAATCAACCCAGTCCTTCCTGGGAAATCTCTTTCAGTCCGTCCGGCTTCCCCCTTGCGGTGGCTCCCAGCCATCGGGAGGTCTCCAAACCGCTCGTGACATACGTCCGCACCACCCAGGCACGTCACGAGAATTACACCCTCTCCCGTCTGACCGGCACCGGGCGCCGCGCCTCCCTCACCGATAGTGGCAGCGATTACGTGGCGTTAATCACCGATGAGTTTGAGAAGGAGTAGTGGACCCGCCAATTCCGCCCCCGTGCGCCGCCTATTGACGGCCACCTCCATGACGGGTCACCGCCCGATTCGCAAGGCCGCCGTCGCCACCGAGAAGGTCTCCGCCGAGGGCCCGTCTCCTTCCCAGGCCCCCAAACAAGATTTCCCGTGCACCGACCCCGATAACTATTAACTAATAGCACCTCACCCCAGCTGCATGTCCCTCGAGAGCCTGGAATCGGTCGCCCTGCCCCTCGAACTCGACGAGTTCGACGAGATCATCGACGTCCGCACCCCACTCGAATTCGAAGTGGACCATCTGCCGGGCGCCCTCAACCTGCCGGTCCTCGACAACGAGCAACGCGTCGAAGTGGGCACCCTCTACCGCACGGCCCCCTTCCAGGCCCGGCGTCTCGGGGCGGCCTACATCAGTGCGGCCATCGCGCGCTTCCTGGAAGGCGAACTCGCCGGGCGGGCCCACGACTGGAGTCCCCTCCTCTACTGCTGGCGTGGCGGGCTGAGGTCCCGCTCGCTGGCCACGGTCCTGCGCTCCGTCGGCTGGCGGGCCCGCGTCCTCGAGGGCGGTTACAAATCCTGGCGACGATTCGTGATGGTGGACCTCGCCCGGCTCCTCGACCGGTCACGCCTCCCGTTGCACGTCATCGCGGGCCTGACGGGCACCGGAAAGACGCGCCTCCTCGAGGCCCTCCGCAACGCCGGGGCGCAGGTTCTCGACCTTGAAGACCTCGCCAATCACCGCGGATCCCTTCTCGGTTCGCTCGGCGACCAACCCTCGCAGAAGCGCTTCGAGTCCCGCCTTCACGCCACCCTGGTTGCCTTCGATCCCGCTCGCCCGGTCTTTTGCGAGGCCGAGTCCAATCGCATCGGCAGCGTCTACCTTCCCTCCCCGCTCTGGGCACGACTCGGGGAGGCCCGCGTCGTGGAACTCACCTTGCCCCTCTCCGATCGCGTCACCCTCCTCCTGGAAGATTACGATCACTTTCCACGCGCTCCGGATTCGCTCGCGGCCCTTCTCGACCGCCTGCGACCGCTCCGCGGCCACGCGCAGGTCGACTCCTGGCTGGCACAGGTCGCAGAGGCCGCCTGGCCGGAATTCGTCTCCTCCATTCTCAAGCACCACTACGACCTCTGCTATCGGCGGCCGGGCTCTCCCGAGGCGGTCTACCAGGCACCTTCCGAACGCCTCGAGATTCCCGATGCCTCTCCCGAAAGCTTCCGCGCCGCCGCTGCGCAACTTCTTACCGCTAGCGCGAGCGCTCCGATGTCATGAGGCCCCTCTTCGACGCTCACAATCACCTGCAGGATCCGCGCTTCGCACCAGTTCTCGACGAGATCGTGCCCGCCATGCAGCAGGCCGGCGTCGAGCGCTGCGTCGTGAATGGAACCGGCGAGGACGATTGGCCGCGCGTCGCGGAACTGGCGCAACGCTATCCTGGATTCGTGCAACCCTCCTTCGGTCTCCACCCCTGGAAGGCCTCAACGCGCTCCGCCGGCTGGCTCCAGGTCCTCACTGCCCGCCTCGAAGCGTGTCCATCTCCCGCTCTCGGCGAATGCGGCCTCGACGGCTGGATCGAAAACTACGACCTCGAGGACCAGCGCGCCGTTTTCCTCGCCCAACTCGAACTGGCCGCGGCTCGCGATCTTCCTCTTTCCATTCACTGCCTGAAGGCCTGGGGCCCCCTCCTCGACTGCCTCCGGACCACTCCTCGCCCCGCCCGCGGCTTTCTCCTGCACTCCTACGGAGGCTCCCGCCAACTCGTCTCGGAACTCGTCTCCCTCGGCGCCTACTTCTCTTTCTCCGGCTCCTTCCTGCGCCCGAACCGGCACTCCGGGCGCGAGGCCTTCCAGGCCGTCCCCCTCGACCGGCTCCTGGTCGAAACCGACGCCCCCGATATGCTTCCGCCCCCGGAGCAACGTCTCCACCCTCTCCTCGGATCGGATGGAAAATCCCTCAATCATCCCGCCAACCTTCCCGCCATCGCAGCGAATCTCGCGGAAATCCGCGAAGAATCCCCCACTCCTCTCGTCCGGCAGCTCGAAGATAACTTCCGGCGATTCTTCGGCCCCTGACAAAAGACCGTCACCGCTGACGGTTTTGTGGTCGCCCCCTGCCACGGAAATTGGATAGATATCGAGGCTGCCTCTTGTAGATTCCCGCAACATGTCAGCGAGAAAGACCCTTCCTTTCCTCCTCGTCCTTTGCGCCCTCGGCTCCACCCTTCTCGCCCAGCGGGGTGATCGCAAGGGCCACAAGATGGACAGCTTCGTGCCCGAAGACGCCATCCCGCCGGCCCCCTTCCTGTCCGTCGGCGAGGCCCTTAAGACCTTCAAAATCGCGCCGGGATTCGTGATCGAACCCGTCGCGGCCGAGCCTCTCGTCGACTTGCCCGTCACCCTCAAATTCGACGGAGACGGCCGCATGTGGATTTGTGAACTCGTAGGCTACATGCCCAACATTGACGGCAAGGGCGAAGAAATCCCCCAGGGGCGTATCGTCGTCCTCGACGATACAGACAACGACGGCAAGGTCGACAAGCGGACCGTCTTTCTCGACAAGCTTCTCCTCCCCCGCAGCATCTACCTCCTCGACGACGGGATCCTCTGGGCCAGCCAGGAGAGCCTCTTTTTTCAGCCTCGCGATGGTGACAAGCCGAAAGGCGAAGCGCAACTCGTCGACAAGGATTATGCCAAGGGCGGCAATGTCGAGCACAAGGCCAACGGTCTCCTCCTCGGCCTCGACAACTGGATCTACAACGCCAAGTCCGACCGCCGCTACAAGAAGATCGATGGTAAGTGGGTGATGGAAAAGACGCACTTTCGCGGACAGTGGGGCATCGACCGCGACGACTACGGACGGCTCTTCCACAACAGCAACAGCACTCTTCTGGTCGGTGACTTCGTATTTCCCAACACCGTCTTCGACAATCCCGGCGCCAAGATAAACGCCCGCATCTCGACGCGTCTGGGAAGCAACCGCGTCTACCCCATCCGTGTCACTCCAGGGGTCAACCGCGGATACATCAACGTCGTCAACGGATTCGACCAAAACACAATCGATCCCAAGACCTACAAACTCGTCAACGCTACCGGGGCATCCGGCCTCGCCGTCTACCGGGGCGACAACTTCCCCGGCAATGCCTACGGCATGGTCTTCGTGACCGAGCCCTGCGGCAACCTCGTCAAGGCCATCAGCGTGGAAGAAGCAGAGGGTTCCCTGAGGGGTGATCACCCCTTGAGAGAAAAGGAATTCCTGGCTTCCACCGACGAGCGCTTCCGCCCCGTCAACGCCTTCACCGCGCCGGATGGATGCCTCTACCTCCTCGACATGTATCACGGCATCATCCAGCACCGGACCTACGTCACCAGCTACCTCCGCAAACAGCTTCTCAGCCGCAAGCTGGACGGACCGCCCAGCGGACATGGCCGCATCTATCGAATCCGCCACAAGGGCACGCCGCGGGGAGCCGCTCCCAGGCTCGCAAGCCTCACCGCTCCCGATCTCGTGAAGTATCTCAGCCACCCGAACGGCTGGTGGCGCGACACCGCCCAGCGCCTCATCGTGGAGCGCGGCGATGCCAAAGTGACCGAGGCCCTCGAAGCGGTCCTGAAGTCCTCCAAGCCGCTCGGGCAGATTCACGCCCTCTGGACCCTGGAAGGGCTCGGCCTCCTCACCGCAGAACACGTTTCAGCCCTCCTCGGGTCCAGTGACGAAAAGGTGGTCTCCTCCGCCCTCTTCGCAGCGGTCTCCCTTGACCCCTCGAATCAGCAGAAATTGCTCGGCAGTCTCCTCCCGAAAAAGTACGGCAAGGAGTCCTCCATCTACTTGGCCCGTCTTCTCGCCGAAACGGGCACCCGCGACGCCCACGAGGCCCTCGTGGCGCATCTCAAGGCCCACGGAGCGCTCCCACACGTCCGGCACGCCGCCTTCGCCGGACTGAAGGGCCGCGAAGCGGTCTTTCTAGGCGTCAACAACGGCCGCTACGACGACAAGGATTTCATCAAGTGGCTCGAGGATGCCCTCAGCAAAAACCTCAAGAAGATCGAGCCACCCAAGATCGAGGGTGAACACCTGGCCTCATTCCAGCGCGGCGAGACCCTTTACATGGGGCGCGTCGCCTGCATCGGTTGCCACGGCGCGGAAGGCACCGGTCTTCCCAACCTCGGACCGCCTCTCGACGGTTCGGACTGGGTCAACGGTTCCACCGACCGCCTCGCCCGCGTGCTCCTCCACGGCCTGCAGGGACCCATCACGGTCTCCGGCGAGCGCTACTCTCCCCCGGCCCCCATGCCCGGCCTCGCCATGAATCCCACCATCAAGGACAAGGACATCGCCGACATCCTCACCTTCATCCGCCACGGCTGGAGCAACCGCTCCGACCCGGTCGCTGAAAGTTTCGTGAAGGAGACCCGGGACAAGACCCAGGATCTCCTCGGATCGCTCTATACCGAGAAGGATTTCAAATAACCGCCCCCCTCCACCGCCCCGCCTCCCGGCCGGTAGGGGTGTCGCGACACAGCGGCGCGCGGAGAGCGCGGGGGGCACGGGCAGCGCGAACCTCACCGGCGCTCACACCACCTTCCCCGTCACCACCTGCTCCAGCACATGCAGGGATCCATCCCGCTCATCCCATCCAACCACCAGAATGAATCCCCCTCCGTACTGCTCGTTGCATTCCGGCTGCGCCCACACGTGCACCACCGCCTGGCGGGTGGAGTGATCCAGCCCGACCCGCGAGAGCGAAAACTCCCACTTCTCCACCTTGGGGAGGCTGTTGTGATCCATCGTCCCGATCTCGAGCCCCAACTCCCGGAACTTGCCCCGATCGAAGCGCTCCGCTTCCTCCCCCGCCTTCAGGAGATCGATCCGGGCCCGGTCCCCCAGGTGCGCAAACTTGTCCACGGACAGGTGCCACCAGTAAAGGCGGATTCGAGTTGTTAAAGAATAATTCCCGATGACTGTTGAGCAACGACTTACGCATTTTCGTTCTGACCAAACCTCCTGATTCCAAGGGTGGAGGGCTTCGTTCAGAACAAAAATGCTCTTATCGTCTGTGCCTCCGGATTATTCGTTAGCATTTTGAATCCGCCAAACGAGATCCACAGCCATCCCATAGACTGAGGTATTAATGGGTGGCTGGCGGCCGATCCCACCTAGGATCGGCCTGATGAAAAAACAAAAACCAGCCAATTCGAGATTCCCCGTCCTGACCCAGGT
>Ga0310120_10004151_pt1 | contig 10217 bp, 8 predicted proteins | sample CB27_AW_983_MG_FD_203506 | JGI IMG/M metagenome (GOLD analysis project Ga0310120, IMG submission 203506) | Marine microbial communities from Western Arctic Ocean, Canada - CB27_AW_983 | ecosystem: Environmental > Aquatic > Marine > Oceanic | place: Canada: Western Arctic Ocean | collected... | reverse complement strand
AGAACAAATTCCCATGTGTCTTTTGGTACTGCTGAAAAAAGCGCCCGCCAGGGGTTCTCAAGCCTGGATCCACGAGCTCCGGACCGCTGGGAAGATATAGCATCAGAAACTCGGCGTCTTGCTTTCGATGTCTCGTTTCGCGATCGCTATCCCTATCGAAATCAAACTCTAACAGAGTACGTTAGAGTTCAGCAATCCCCAGAGGCTATGAGGTCGGCGACCACGGTGAACGCGCGGTTGTTTTCGCGTTCACGCCTTCGATTGTGTTATGTAGTCATGAAATGTTTACTTGGAGCCGTGCCCGTTGGCTCACCCGCGGTCACAACCGTATTGAAACCCGCGAGGGTGGCTATGTCTGACGGGAGGGTGTTCGTTGACAAAGGCTCCGAGGCGGCAGCCGTGCCGCTTTACGGCGATAAACCATATAGTAATCTTGCTCAAAGAAAGCCGACTTGTTCCCTGCAGAACATGCGGTGGGAAGAGACTTTTAGCTGGAGGGCGAAAACATGAGTTGTACACGGAATGGTGGCTGGTTCACCTGTTTGCACGTATCGGTGTTCATCGGGTTGGTGGTGGCGACAGCGCCCGCTGCCCAGGAGTCAACCAGGGGAGTACGGTATGAGCGACTGGTCATCAGAGGAGGCATGCTGGTAGACGGTTTGGGTAGCCCGATGCGGGGTCCGGTCGACATCGTCGTCGAAGGTGGCACTGTCGTCAACATCATCCCAGTGGATGCCGTGTCTTTGGGAGGCTATGACCCTGGATTCACGCGACCCACCGGGGATCGCGTGATTGAGGCAGAGGGGATGTACATCGTCCCGGGTTTCGTCGACATGCACGCGCACATTCCCGAGGGCCGGGTCGTGCCCGCGGGCGAGTGGGGACGGTCATTCGCCTATCAGCTCTGGCTGGCCCATGGGGTCACCACGCTTCGCGATGTGGGCTCGGGAGCCGGGCTGGATGTTCTGGTGGAGGAGGCACGCCGAAGCGATGCGAACGAAATCACCGCTCCCCGAATCATCCCCTACGCGGGATGGCGAGGGTTGGGTCGACCTGACGAGAAGAACTTCACCGCGGAGGAGGTGCGGGCAAATGTCCAAAAGCTCCATCAGGCCGGGGCGAAGGGTATCAAAGTGTTTGGACCCACCTACACGGATGTGCTGACCACGCTTTGCGACGAAGCGCGCAAGCTGGAGATGGGGGTCGCCATTCACATTGCGGTGGGCCAGGTCGATGGCGCCATCGCGGCGCGCGCCGGGGTCACGACCATCGAGCATTGGTACGGCATTCCAGATGCGGCGATCCCGGGCGTACAGAGCTTTCCAGGGGATTACAACTACCTGGACGAGCTTGCCCGTTTCCGTTACGCGGGCAAGCTGTGGCAAGAAGCGGACCCCGTCTTGCTCGAGCAGGTGATGGACACGTTGTTGGAGGAAGGCACAACGCTCGTGCCGACCTTCGTCGCTTACGAACCGAATCGCGATCTGGTGAGAGCACAAAACTTGCCCTTTTATAAAAAGTATGCCCTTCCGATCCAGCTGGAGTACTGGAAACCGAATCTCGCACATCATGGGTCCTACCACTATGCATGGACCTCGGGGGATGAAGCGAGCTGGCAAGAGAATTTTAAGATCTGGATGCGGTTCGTGCGCGAGTTCTGGGAGCGGGGGGGACAGCTCGCCCTGTCACCGGACGCAGGCGGGAGCTTCGGCCTATACGGATTCAACAACGTGCGCGAAATGGAGCTCTATCAGGAAGCGGGTCTGGATCCGGTCGACATCATCGAAGTGGCATCGACCGGGGCGGCGCGTGTACTGGGTCTCGACGAACTGGCCAAGGGCGTGCGGTTTGGCAGTCCCGCCGACCTGGTTGTCGTGGACGGAAACCCTCTGCATGACCTCAAAGTGTTTTACGGAACCGGCACCACAAAGCTGGGGGAGACCGGGGAACTCGAGAGCGGTGGTGGGATCCATTACACGATCAAGGACGGAATTGTTTTCGATGCTCGGGCGTTGCTGGAGAACGTGGCGTCGATGGTACGGGAAGCCGGGCCCGCCACCAGTCACTGAATGAATCGTCGGTAATTCTCGAGCCTGAGCGATAGGATTATTCCGGTACCGATTTTCTCCGAGCGTGATCCCGTCTAAGCCGCTGGGCCTCCGAGTCTCTGCCGGATTCTTTAAGCAGGGACGCCAGATGTGTCCCGAGTCCTTCGAAGTTCGGGTTCAAATCATACGCTTTCCAGTAGTAGTCGATCGCCGCCCGGAGTTTGCCCTCTCGCTCCGCCAAAGCGCCTAGAGTTGCCCACGCCAGATCGAGCTGCGGTCGGAGCTCCACCGCTCGTCGAAAGGCATGCCTCGCTTCCTCATGCCGGTCGGTGCGGAACAGCGTCATTCCGAGATTCGCCCACGCAGTGGCCATGGCCGGGTCATCACGGAGGGCTGCGCGGAACTCGGCCTCGGCCCGGGGAAGGTCATTTTTATCCATGAAGACCGTGCCGAGAGCGCTATGCGCTTCCGGATAACGGTCCGTAATGCTCAAAGCGGCTTCGAATTCCGCCGCCGCCCGCGATGGTTGGCCGAGCTCGAGCAACTCGGTGCCGTAATTGAAGTGAGCTTTTGCGCTCTGGGGAGCGGTGCGAACGGTGGCTGCAAACAGAGTCTCCTGAGAGCGCCAGTCACGATTTCGCAAAATCGTTCTCACTAAGCAAGCCGCTAACAAAGTCGCGATCGCCGCCGCTGCCAGGACCTGGAAACGAGGTCGAGACGGCCAGAAACTCGCAGCAAGGGCCCCCACGATGAAACAAAAAGCCGCAGAGGGCAGATACATGAGTCTCTCGGCCATGATGGTACCGATGATCACGATGGTGTTTGAAATCGGCAGCCACATAACGACAAAGAGCAGAGAGAAATACACCAAAGGCGCGTGATGTCTGCGGAGAACCGCTGCTGCTCCCACCGACAGCAACACACCAGTGGCCAACAGCAGTCGAGGATCGCCCGCGCTGCCTACGATGGGGATTTGATTGTAGGAGTAATCTGCGGAGAGCCTGAGGGGGACTACGAGTAGAGAAAGGTATTTCAATAGCACCCAGATAGAGGTTGCCAGCCGTGCCGGCAGATCTACGCCGGACAGGGGGTTCTCGATAGGACGAATGGCCACTTCCCCCGCGAACAGAAAACCTCCCGTGGCCACGTACCGAAGGCCGAAGTACGAAAGCACCACCCCGGCCAGGGCCAGGTGCAGGAACGCTCGCTTTTTTAGCAAGTCGAAAGCGCTCTCGGACTTCGCTTTTTTTTGCAGTTGCGCGAAGTCGGTCAACAGAATGACTGGCCACGCAACAATGGCACTCTCTTTGGAGAGCAAAGCCGCGAAGAACAGCGAGCCAATGACCATCGTGCGGTCAAAAGAAAGTTTCTCGACCGGGCGGATCGACAAGAGCCAGGCGGACAGCACAAAGAACGTGGCCAGCAGATCTGCGCGGCCGGACGCCGGGACGACCGCCTCGACGTGAATGGGGTGGACGGCGAACAGACTAGCTGCGATGAGCCCACCAGCAAAGTTGTCGAGGAGTCGCCTGGCGAGTGCGAACACGAGGAGCGCGTTGGCCAGGTGCAATAGAAGATTGAGGGCGTGGTATCCGACAGGCTCTAGACCATGCGCGGCGCGGTTGAGAGCGAAAGTGTAAATGGTCAAGGGTCGGTACCATTCGATGTCGTGCTCCGGGAGGGAGGGAGCAAGAAAGATGGGGATCGGGTCGAGCGAGCGGACCAGCGTGTTCTCTGCGGTTAGTGCGAGATCGTCGTAGACCAGATCGTTGCCGAGCGCATTGAGGTACGGAAGAGCGGCTATCGCAATGAGGAGAACCCAGGTCCCGTGAGCACGCAAGGACTCGGCGTCCCGCCCGGCGATATCCGTGAGATAGGTACGGGTCATTGAGTCAGAGTCTATATCGACAAGGCCGATAGAAAAATCAGGGGGCACTGGTCCAGCCGAGCGTCCGTCTTTTCGATCTGAGGATCGAAAAGGAATTCGATTTCGGCACGCGCGGCCGCCTGGGCTCTGCTCTTCGACGCCTTCAATCGTCTTCAATGCCAATGCCGCGACCGACATTTCGTCTCGCGCAGGGAGCTTCGTTGCGATCTTGAAGATTCTGCTACCGCGCGTCTTCCGCGTGGGTGTACGCTACCGTTTTTGACCTCCGGCACCGCGACGAACCTTCCAGCCGGATGCTCTAGCTAGGCCGAGAGAAACCGTTCGAAGATTGCTCTCAGCTCCGGCTTGCTCGCCTTCGGTCTCGACCCGTCCAGATCGACCAGGACGGTCGTCACGTCGGCATGGAAGCAAAGCGCGCCGTCACGCTTGCACCAGCTCTGGATGGAGAATGGTGCGGCAGTGTCGAAGAAGTCTTCGAAGGCGGCGTGGCAGAGGTAAAGAACTGGGGGCCAGCGTTTCCCCTTCGAGGAGCTCCATGACGATGAACACTGTTCCCTCGTGCTCGCCGATATCGTATACAGTGCAAATGTGAGGGTGATTGAGCGCGGATGCGGCGCGCGCCTCCCTGAGGATACGCTCCATGAGCTGGCGGTTGTGGGCCGATTTAATGGAATGCCCGGAAGACCGCAACCGGGAGTGCCGGATGCGGGGCGCGTGGGGCCGGTGGTATAAGGCCCCTGGGAGGTGGTGGATGACAGGGCGGAAAATCGGAACGATCTCTTTGGTGGTCTTCTGTGCTGCGACCTTCCTCGAGGCGGCCTCCATCGACGAGATCCTCGAGTACAGGTCGCTGGGGAGGTGATCGCCGCACCCGATGGCCGCTGGGCGGCGTTGGTCGCGACCCGCGCCAACGTCGAATCGAACGTGCTCGACTCGAACATCTGGGTCGTAGATCTCGAGACGGGCGAAGCGTCTCAGCTGGCCTTCGCTTCCAAACGCGATTGGCACCCGCGCTTTTCGCCGGACGGACGCGAGCTCGCCTTTCTTTCCGATCGGGACGGTACGACCACGATCTGGAAAATGCGCGTTGCGCGAGGCGAAGCAGAGGAGCTGTTCGACGCCGCGGGTGACGTCGAAGCGTTCGAGTGGCTTCCCGATGGCAGCGGCTGGATCTTCACTTTCTATCGCGCCCTGAAGCTCAACGGGGTGAACGTGGAGATGGTGATCTATCCGCGCGAGCCTCACGGTTTCAGGGAGCCGAAGCACATCCGGGATGCGATGGAGCGCAACCTTCAATGGTTCGAGCACTGGCTTTCCGATGGTGGCCCAACGAGTGAACCGTAGCGCTCAAGAGCTTCTGCGGGCACGTCTCACGGCCGGGCTCGTCACGCCTCCTTCCAGGAGAGAGCCTGGCTTCGACCTGGAACAGGCCTACGCAGTCGCCGAGCAGTTGCGTCGAGCGTGGGTCGATCGAGGTCGCCGCATGGTGGGGAGAAAACTCGGCTTCACGAATAAATCCATCTGGCCGGAGCTCGGGTTGTCGGAGCCGATCTGGGCGCCGATGTACGACACCACCGTGCAGTGCCAGGACGGCGAGATAATGAGACACTCTCTGGCGGGCGCTGTCGGTCCGCGCATCGAAGTCGAAGTGGTGGTGAAGCTTGCCGCCGTAGCGCCCGTTGCGATCGAATGGGCCGCGCTCGGCTACGAGATCGTTCAGTGTCACTTTCCCGATTGGGAGTTCAGCTGCGCCGACGCGGTCGCCGATTTCGGCCTCCATCGCGCGCTCCTCGTGGGGGAGCCTTCATCTGACGTGAACAAGTTGGATGAGCTCGAGCTAACTCTGTCGCGAAACAGGGAGCTCGTCGCGCGAGGTGAAGCGAAGAGCATTTTCGGAGGACCGGTGCTCGCGATCGACTGGCTGGTCGACATTCTCGAACGGCAGAGTGACGCGCCGCCGCTCGAGCCGGGTGAGATCGTGACGACCGGTGCTCTGACCGGAGCTCATCACGTGGACGTGGGCGAGAGATGGATCACCGAAGTCACCGGTGGGCCTTCGCTCCTCGGACCTTCGTTGGTGATCGAGAAATGATGCGGCTTTCGTCGTCGAAGCGAATATTCTGCGCGCTGGTAAACGCCCTGACGCCTGGGGGCCGCGCTTCAGTTCTTGCCGACTTCGGCGTCGAGCTCCGCCAGGCGTTCTCGGACGACGGGTTGATCGGCATCGAGCTCGAGCGAGCGCTGGAACGTTTCGCGGGCCTCATCGAAGTTTCCGAGCCGTTGGTGGCTGTCTCCGAGAGCGTTGAGAACCGCGGTGTCGGGTGGCTTGAGCTCTCGTGCCCGCTCGAGATAGTCGACGGCTCTCGCGTAATCTCCTTTGAGATGCACGGCCCGTCCCAGACCCGCCACGACGTCGTATTGATTCGGCCACGGCTCTTCGAGCGGCTTCAGAAGCGCCAGTGCCATGTCCGGCTCCCCTTCCAGGAGATGAATGTCCGCGAGTTGGAAGCGTGCCGGGACCATTCGGGGATTGGCGGACAGGGATTCCTCGAGAGCCACCTTCGCTTCTTCGAACTTGCCCAACCTCCATAACTGTTCACCGCGCATCGCGCTCAGAAGGCCGGGCACGCGCGTGTTGATCCCGCGGCGATGGACGAACCGCGGACGGGTCGCGGTGGAACGCGGCGAGACGATAATCGCGACCGTCTTCTCCGAGAGCGTCTCCCCCGAGGGAGACAGAAGGCGCGCCCGAATCTCGAAATCGCCCCCGACCATGTCCTCGAGATTGAGGTGGTCCAGCACCATCCCGTTGTCGCCCACCACGCTTTCGACGTCGCGCAGAACCTCTTCGCCGTTCCGGAGCTCGAACACGACCTTGTGCTCCGGCGACGCACCGTAAGCCTGGGTGACGAGATGCACGGTGTCGCCGATCACGAATACATTCTCCGCGGCGGGTTGCACGCGCAAACTCCCGACTTGATAGGTGCCAACAACAGCATCGTCGGGAGCTCCACCCACGAGCCTGGTACCGAACGCGAGGATGATATCGGTGAGAACCGGCTCCACCTCTGTAAACCGCGGTATGTGGAGCTCCGCCTCCGCGACCGTATACTGACTGAGCACCCGGTTCTTCACGATCACGGTCACGGTATAGTCGCCAGGCACCAGGGGAAAATCGTCCTGGTAGCTGAAGGGATGGGTTTGAATCTGCTCCGCCTGACTCGGCGTGAGCTCGATGAAGGCTTCCTTGTCGCTGGCGAAGACGAGCGTACCGTCCGGGGTACGAGCCTCGGTCGCCAGATCCAGCGTCGTGTAGAACCGGGTCCCCTCCTCGTCGGTCTCCATCGAGAAATTCTGTGGGTCGATCTCGACGCTGTAGTGCACCAGTGCCGTACCCGACGGATCGGCAAGGACGGAAAAAACGTGACGCGAGGGAACGAAGTTGAAGGAGTACTCCGCCGATACGCGGTCGCCGTACCGAAGCCAGGCGTCCACGTAGTCGGTGCGGATGGCGCGCTTCGGTGACTCTTCGATACGCGCGATCATGACAGCGGTGCCGAGCGCGGGACTGCCGTAAAAGTAATCGGCCGGCTCGCTCGTGTCGAACGAAAGCGAAGCGGTCGCAAGCTCCGGGGATATCCCTTGGAGCTCCGCCACCGCAACGGCGTTGTACCTCCCCCCTCCGAAATTGCTTTTCGTCAGCAAGGCCTGGGGCCCATCGATCACAGGGCTGTAGAGCCGATACTCGCCGATGTCGTTTTTCTTGAAGAAAAGCAGGTAGAAGAACGCGGGAATGCCCATGCGGATGTGGCCCTGATAGAACCAGAGGTGGGACCCGACGATCTGTCCGTAGCCGTCAAAACGCTGGATCTCACGAGGCTCTCCGAGAATGATGTAGTACCGGCCCCGATCCGTTCGCCAGCCTTCGCGAGAGGTTTCCCTTCCGAGATAGGTATTCGCATAATCGATGCGTCGGTAGTGCTCGATCTTGTACTCGTTGTCGAGGGTCACGGGATTGGGGTCGCGCTTTCTCCAGAATGCCTCGATGAAGTGGTTCCGCTCCTCAACGGACCCGACCGTGAGAAACACCTCGCGCTCGTGCTCAGTAATGATGTAGACGACCTCGCTCTCGAGCCAGGCCGTGTGCTCTTCGTTAAGCCTGTCGACGCGCTCGTCCGCGGAGGCGAGAGGCGCGAGGACCATGATCCCCCAAAGCGCCAGGATTGCTCTCATCTGAAACCCGTTCATGTTCGTTCAGCGCGTGGAAGAGGACTCCTTCCTCTCCAGGCTGATGTTATCATTTCACGGAGCGTCGTGGGCTTCAAGCCCAGCAACTGCGCCGCTTTCTTCTGCACCCCCGGAAAGGATAGACATTATGTTCTTCTCGGTTTGCGCCGTGTACGCCGTCGCTCTCGTAGAGCGCCTGACGGGCTATTCGTTTATCGTGCTTCCCAGTGCTGCGCGGCTCAGGTCTGGCCGGTGGGCAGTAACGAAGCGCTCCAGCTTCCATAGCGCGGCGGTCATTGTGCGGCTGTTGAACTCCCTATCCTCTTCGGAAAGATTCTCGCGAACGATCTCTGCATTGCGCCAGCCGTCCATCTCCGACCACGTGTTGAACGGCTCGGTGAGGCGGAAGGTGGAACCCTGTCCTTCTCCAAAGCGAAGCAAGAAACGCGTCACGGTTGGTTTCTCGCTGGATACCGCGTAAGCTCCCTTGAGATTTCTCAGGGCCGAGCGATAGTCTGGAGCCATCTCCAGCTTCACATGACGAACCGTGTTGCCGTAGAAATTCGACAACCGGCCCCCCGTTTCTGGAAACGATGATGCGTCGTCGAGGCGCTCCCAGATCTGAACTGTCACACTTTCGATTCCAACATGACCTTCGCGGTCGATGCGGCTCGCTTCCTTCTCTCCGAACGCCTGCACGAGCATTTCCTGTGGGCCGTTCGGCCATTGATCACGGTCGGCCCATTTGTCAAAAGAAAGAGCGATGCGGTATGTGGGACTTTGTTTTCCAACGACTACGAAAAAGGTATTCCATCCAAGAGGGCTCTCTATCTTGTTAGCGGCCTCGATGACTTTCTTCAGGTAGCTTTCGTACGACTGCTCGTAGCTAGGCTTCACTTTAACCTCGACCATCTGTTCAAATCGATCCTGCGCAAGGACGTTCGTCATTGTTGCGAATGTCAGCCCGGAAACGAGAACTAACAACTTTCTCACTTTTCACCTCCATGCAGATGGCACCAAAGAACATGCGAGTATGCAGGGATCCTTGCCATCCGCATTGGCATCGACCCTATACGAAATCCGGAATCGATTCAAGCATGGGTCCGGAGCCAGCCCGGCGAAGACGTTGACCGGGCGCGTCGGATTCCCGTTGATGCGGGCGTTGCGCCGCGCAGCGCGGCGACTCTGTAGAGGGCATCGTTGGGCCTTGTGCCGATGCTCTCTTCGAGCGCGCCAAACGCTTCTCTCCGCGCCTGTCATCGACGAGATAGGCGACATTCTCCCAGAGGACGGGTTCGAACGGTTCCGTCGATGGGGGGAGCGTCGGGCCGGCCGTACAGCTTCTCCAGCGCATCCAGGCACCTTTCGAGGCTGCTCTTCTTGGCACTCAAGACACGGCTTTCTTCGGAACCTCCACAACCTTTCCGCCTTTCTCGCTCTCCATGTGGGGATAGCGGTAGTCGGTCGCAGGAACGAAGGTCTCTTTCACCGTGCGGATGCTCGTCCAGCGCATCAAGTTTCCAGCCGAGCCGGCTTTGTCGTTCGTGCCGGACGCGCGGCTCCCGCCGAACGGCTGCTGGCCGACGACGGCGCCCGTGGGCTTGTCGTTGATATAGAAATTCCCTGCCGTTTGTCGTAGAGCGCGGTACGCTCTTTCGATCGCGACGCGATCGTCGGCGAAGATGGCGACTGTCAGCCCGTAAGGCGACGTATTGTTGCAGACCTCGAGCGTCTCGTCGGCAGTCGATCGACATGTGCGCATACGTGTCGTTTCTGGCGGAGATCGGCTACCTCGTGAAAGAAAGCGAGGTGCGCGTGAGCGGTCGCCAACGGGAGTTGAGCTCCCAAGAGCGAAGTCGGCTCGAAGATATCGTGACGCCTCCACTACTCGATCGAGAGCTGACGGAGGACGAGATTCAGCTCGAGCTCGACAACAGCATTGCGTTTCAGGCCGCGCTCGACTTGATCTTCAAGGGGCGCGGCACAGCAAACGGAGTGTGGCCTTGCCGGAGCCTGGTCTCAATCGGGACAACGAGCGAGCTCCTAGAGCAGGC